>ERZ802821.458-NODE-458-length-23309-cov-21.1222_pt1 | contig 23309 bp, 19 predicted proteins | sample MGYA00345648_ERZ802821 | MGnify/ENA primary metagenome ERZ802821 (study PRJEB30503, sample SAMEA104212357) | marine metagenome | biome: Westerlies Biome; feature: [SRF] surface water layer (ENVO:00010504) within the epipelagic zone...; material: water... | reverse complement strand
CAACGCCGAAAATACCGTTGAGACTAAGCATCTCGTTGAAGGTACCGATCAAGCCGCCTTCCGCGCTGGAACCGTTGTCGCCCATGATGTAAACGAACAGGGTGTTATCCAGCTCACCAAGATCGTCGATGGCATCCACCAATCGACCGATCTCGACATCGGTGTGCTCCATGAAACCGGAAAAGGTTTCCATTTGCAGTTCGAACAGTTGCTGCTCTTGTTCAGTCAGCTCGTCCCAATCCTTGATTTCATCGGGCTTGCCAGCGAGCTCAGTGCCTTCGGGCACGATGCCCATGGCCTTCTGCCGAGCCAGTGTTTCTTCACGCAGTGCGTCCCAGCCGTCAGCAAAGCGGCCCTTGTACTTATCCCGCCACTCCACGGGAACATGATGCGGCGCATGCACGGCTCCCGGTGCGTAGTAGATGAAGAAAGGTTTATCGGGTGTCACGGCCTGCTGGAAACGCACCCAGGAGACCGCTTGGTTGGTCATATCAGTCGTAAAGTGATAATCGGGGTCGTCCTCACGCTCAAGCTTGGTCACGCCGTCGAAAATGACCGGATCCCACTGATTTGTCTCACCGGCAATAAAGCCGTAGAACTTGTCAAAGCCCGAGTTAGTGGGCCAACGGAAGAAAGGACCGGAGACTGAGGTCTCCCAGGGTGCGGTTTCATGCCACTTACCGAATGCCGCCGTGCTGAAGCCATTTTGGCGGAGGATTTCGGCGTAGTACTTGGCGTTGTCGGGGCGCCGGCCCTGATTACCCGAGAAACCGGTCGCGATCTCCATCACGGAACCCACGTTGACCCTGTGGTGATTGCGCCCGGCGAGCAGGGAAGCCCGGGTGGGCGAGCACAGCGCTGTGGTGTGGAACTGGTTAAAGCGCAGGCCGTTTTCTGCCAGCTGAGAAAAGGTCGGCGTCTCGATCGCGCCACCGAAGGGCTCTGTGGCACCAAAGCCAATGTCGTCGATCAATACGATGACCACATTGGGCGCGCCTTCAGGAGGCGTAATATCAAACGGCGGCGGCGGCGTCACATTACGCGCATCCAGCTCCGTGATAGGTGCGGCTACCGGTGGCTGGATGGGCAACGATGTGCGATCCAACGCATCGCCCTGCGCGATTGCGCTACCCTCGCAGCCCATCATGAGTGCAAGGACGCCACTGAGCGTTAACAGTGCAAGTTTTTTCATGTTTTCCTCACAGATAATGGCAATCTGGAGGCCTAAACTACGCCGATTGTGGAAATTCACTAGGCAATCTGCGTCTCGTGTCACCTTTTGCTAATTTTCGGCGGTCTCAGGGCGGAATCTGGGCTTTACAGCCCTGAGCCATCCTCAGAATAAATCACCCAGATCTTGCGATAACCCTCGGTCTCCCAGCGTCCTGTCCACTCTCTAGGAATCGTCACTGCTTCGCCTGCATTGACCGTCGTGACAGATCCATCGGCGGAGGTGAGCGTCACACTGCCCTCGAGAAAGAACATAAATTCATCGACACCGTAGGGCTCGGTGATATCAAAGGTCTGCGGCCCGGCTTTGTACATGCCCGAGGCAAACTTACCATCCCTCGATTTTAAAGAGGTGAGATCCAAAATGCTGTGATCTCCCTGCTCAGTAATGACGGTCTCGGGTCTATCGAAAGCCGCCCCCTGAAGGTCTGACGTCGACAACTTCGCCGGATAGAGGCCCTCCGCATAAACGGAGTTGCTCTCGATGACGGCCGCAAAAATGAGGAGTGACATGGCTTGCAGGAGGTGGGTTTGAGTCTTTGCCATTACGCGATACCTTTTCGGAGATTCGGAGAAAATAAATTCAGACAAAACAAGTGATGACTCTCAGAGGTCAGTCATTGTGCCCCCGATCACTCGCGAAACAAACAATCTGTCCGCTCAAGACTCATTCGGATCCAGCGGCCTGGTGGCAGCCAGCACAGCACGAGAGGCCTGCATTCAACCTGATTCGTTATTGCTGTTACCCTACTCAAAGCCAGCCGCATTAGCGCTGCCGCAGAAAAGCTCTCGCGACGAGCATCAGAAGCCTAACGATGAAGCGAAAAACAGATAAACAGCTTGGCATGTTTAAGCCCATACGGCGTCGGGATTTTGTTCAGGGCGCGGCAGTCGCCGCCGGAACAGCCCTGACAGCGGGCTCACTTCGTGCTTCAGATTTCTGGAGGGATCAGTCGGAATCTCCGGGTGCGATGCGCGCTGACTACCCTCCTATCAAAACAGGGATGAGAGGCTCTCACCCAGGCGCCTACGAAGTTGCCCACGCCCTGGGGCGCGACGGCGCCAAATTCGCCAAACCCGCCGAGGCGGCTGAGCACTATGACCTTGTCGTGGTGGGGGCAGGCATCTCCGGGTTAGCAGCAGCCTATTTTTATCGGCAGCAAATGGGTTCAAGCGCAAAAATATTATTGCTTGAGAATCATGATGACTTTGGTGGTCATGCCAAACGTAACGAATTTCATCAGAGCGGAGAAATGGTGCTCTCGCTGGGCGGCACCCACAATCTGGAATGGTGGAAATTTAGTGATGTGGTCAACAGGCTTCTTTCCGAGCTGGGTATCGACCCTCAGGCAATGCGTCGAGAAATGACTTTTGAATATGGGCGGGACGCACCTAACAGCCCGGCAATGTGGTTTGACGCTGATACCTATGGAGAAAGCCGGCTGATACCGAACTTCAGCTTGCGAAATCACCTGACGAGGGAACAGATTGACCAAATTCCCATCTCGGTGGAGGGACGCAAATCTCTGCTGCGGTTGTACTCAAGTGACATCTCTCACTCAAAGCTTTCCGAGGCCGAGTTAGAGACGCTGCTCAGTGAAATAAGCTACCCGGATTTTCTCCGCGAGCACGCAGGCCTCACCGAGGACGCGGTCCAGCTATTTGATAAAGACCAGCATGGATCTTACGGTCTCGAAATGCGTGCGCTATCTGCAGCTGAGGCCATTTGGGAGGGCTACCCGGGGGCGCATTTGTTTGGCCAGGACTGGGAAGTGGACGACTTTCAGTACCCCGTTGCCATGTGGCCGGACGGCAACGCCAGCCTTGCCCGGCTGCTGGTCGCCAAACTCATTCCTGAGGTAGCCCCTGAGGCTGATGCTCTGAATATTGCTGCGGCAAACTTCGATTACTCCCGGTTGGATCAAAGCGCCAACAACGTGCGGTTACGGCTGAATGCAACCGTGGTCAATACCGAAAACACGGAGACCGGCGTTTCGGTGACGTACGCATCTTCGGGAAAAATCCGTCGCGTGACAGCGAGGCACTCGGTGCTCGCCTGCTATCACAGCATCATTCCCCATCTGTGCCCTTCTATATCTGAAACGCAAAAGGACGCGCTTAAACATCAGGTAAAGATGCCGCTTGTGTTGACCAATGTACTAATTCGTAACCGCGACGCGCTCGACAAACTGGGCATTGACGCCGTCTCCTGTCCCGGCCGCCTGCATGGCAGGCTGTTCCTCTTCCAAGGCATCCATACCGGGGGCTATGAGAGCAAAAGCGATGCGGTATCGCTCGTATTCTGGGGATCGGTCTCGCCACCGGAAGACGCCATCGACCTCAAGAGCCAGCTTCGAGGCTCGCGGCAAAAACTTCTCGAACTCTCGTTGGAAGACTTCGAACGCGAGGTTCGCTCCGTACTTGATGAATTATTGAGCCCGGTCGGCTTCGATGTAGCCGAGGATATTCTCGCACTCACGGTTAATCGCTGGCCACACGGCTACGCCTATGAATACATGCAGCTGTGGGATCCCGAGTGGGCGCCAGGTGAGGCGCCACATGAAATTGCGCGCCAGCGGTTTGGCTCAATCGCGATTGCGAACGCGGATGCAGGCGCCTCTGCCTATACTCATGTCGCCATTGATCAGGCCTATCGGGCGATCGATGAATTAGCGGAAATAACATAGGGCGCATGCAGCGCCGGGCAAGTGAAATCCGGCGAGGCGCACCACACATCAAGGAGCTCTAACCTAATGACACACGCCTGCCAGTGCCCTTGCGGTACCAATCAATTCTCGGCTCAAGGTGAGCCTATCGTTCGCTTCTTCTGCCACTGCACGATTTGTCAGGATAAATATCAGGCGCCTTTTGCGGACGTGACCTTGTTCAAATTGCCTGCGGTAACGCTACCAGAGCAGGCGACCACCTACGGCAAGTACAAACGCTTTGTCGCGATTGACCGCGGTATCTGCGACGCCTGCCATAAACCCGTGATGGCCAAAATGGGTGAGGGAGATAAAGGTTATGCGTTTATCTCGACCCAGAATTTTGTCGAACCCAGCGCGCTGCCACCGAGCGTCATGCACGTGTTCTATGGCACCCGCACGGCTGATATCGACGACGATCTGCCCAAACACAGCAGCTGGCTAAGCAGCCAATGGGCATTTTTGAAGCTACTCCGGGCAGCGGCTTAGCTAGTAGCTAGCTCCATCAACCGGGCTTGTTCACATTCAGAACGCCCTGAAAAACTGACAGAGACTTTGAAACAAGCAGCAGCCTGGCAACAAGTGGCCGCTGAATCTCGCTTCTAGAGATGCACCGTCACCGTGGGCACCTTCGAGGCGCGAAGAAGCTCATTGGTTTTACTACCCAGGAAGAGACTCTTTAGAGGCGAGCGGCTGTACGCCCCCATCACCAGCATATCGATCTCCCTGTCAGCAATCGCCTGCGGGATTTGCTGCTCCGGATCCCCCGGCAGATAGGCTGTCTCGACCTCAAACCCGCTTTTTGCCAGAGTGCTGCTCGCCCACTCCAGATGCTTGTCGGCCTCGCCATTTTGTTTGCCTGACATCACCACATGAACAGGCAAGTCAGTGAGGGCCGCATTACCGGCAAGTAAACTGACGCATTTACGCGTCATACGCTTACCGTCATAAGCAACTAACACGTTCTTCGGCTCAGCGAATGTGTTGGCAACGGTGAGAATCGGCCGGCGAATTTTACGGCTGATACTTTCGACATGCCGCCCGAGATCGCGCTGGGACTGATCGGCCGATTTACCCCGGCGACCCAATACATAGAGCGCGACATCCTGCTGCTGTTCATCGAGCGTTTCTAGGAGCTGCCCGTAGCGTTGCCGCACGTCCACCGACAATCCCTGATGGTGTTCGCAGCGCTTTTTAAGGTCGTTTAAGAAGATGCGACCTTGCTCTCGGGTAGCGCGGGTCCGCTCGCCCTCCTCTTCGGCCAGCCGGTTCAGCAGGTTCTCCTGCGCATCAAAACCAATAGCGCCACTGTGGTCATCGCTAGTGGCGGTTTCCTGATGGCGATCAATGATGTGGAGCAACTCAAGTGGCAAGTTAAATTTTTGGGCGACCCAGGCACTGTAGTCCGCCACATAGTCGGCGTAGGGCGACTGGTCGACGCAGGCGAGCACTTTTTTAGGCTGCTTCATACTGGCGGCTACTGAGGCAGGAGCAGATCTTCCGCCCCGTCCTTGTCGTGTAAACCAAAGCGATCCACCATCGTTGCGCTGGCCTCATTCAAGCCGATGACCTCGACATCCGCTCCTTCACGGCGGAACTTGAGTACCACCTTGTCCAAAGCACTGACCGCTGTGATGTCCCAGAAGTGGGCGCGGCTGACATCAATCCGCACGGTGTCGATGACCTCTTTAAAATCGAAAGATTGGGCGAATCGGTCTGCACTGGCAAAAAAGACTTGGCCTAGCACGGTGTAAGTCCTGACCCGACCCTCATTCTCAGACTGGGAACGAATGACCAGAATGCGACCTACCTTTTGGGCGAAGAAGAAACCCGAGAGCAGGACCCCTGACAATACGCCCTGCGCAAGATCGTGGGTAGAGACCGTCACAGCAACCGTGACCACCATCACTACGCTCGAGCTCGGTGGATGGGTTCGCAGGCTGCGAATAGAATCCCAGTTAAAGGTACCGATAGATACCATGATCATCACAGCGACCAACGCCGCCATGGGAATCTGTCGAACCCAATCGCTGAAGAACAACAAAAGCAGCAGCAGGAAAATGCCCGCACTGAGCGTGGACAAGCGCCCACGACCACCCGATTTCACGTTGATCACCGACTGGCCAATCATCGCGCAGCCCGCCATGCCACCCAGAAAACCGCTGGCAATATTGGCCACACCCTGCCCCATACACTCGCGGCTCTTGTTGCTGGTGGTATCGGTTAGGTCATCGACGATGGTGGCAGTCATTAGCGACTCGAGCAGCCCCACCACCATTAACGTGACGGCGTAGGGGAAGATGATCTCCAGCGTTTCCAGATTGAGCGGAATATCTGGGATCAGAAACACAGGAAGCGTCGACGGCAGATCGCCCATATCGCCGACCGTCCGGACGTCGATACCGAAGTAAATCGAGACTGCCGTGAGCAACACAATAGCCACAAGGGGAGACGGCACCACCCGCGTGATAAAGGGCAAGCCATAAATGATGCCCAGACCAGCAGCCGCCATGACATACACCGCATAGGGCACATCGATGAGTTCGGGCAGCTGGGCCATAAAAATCAGAATCGCCAGCGCATTCACGAAGCCGGTAACGACTGAGCGCGAGACAAACCGCATCAATTCGCCGAGCCGAATCCAACCCGCAATAATCTGCAAGATGCCGGTGAGGATAGTGGCGGCGAACAGATACTCGAGGCCGTGCTCTTTAACCAGCGTCACCATCAGGAGCGCCATGGCGCCCGTGGCGGCCGAGATCATACCGGGTCGCCCACCCGCAAAAGCGATCACCACAGCAATACAAAAGGAGGCATAAAGCCCCACACGCGGATCCACACCCGCGATGATGGAGAAGGCAATGGCCTCGGGGATGAGTGCCAATGCCACTACCAACCCCGCAAGCAGGTCGCTGCGAATATTGGAGAACCACTCCTGACGAAGTTTATTCATGAAAGACCAGTAAAAGGGGGCGCCGGATTGCCATGGCGATACGGCCCAGCGAGCGGAATGGATTGTTATCCGCACTAGTGGGCTCTCCTCGAATCCAATGTGTTCACTCAGGTTGGTGATGATGAGATTCTTCTAAATATCCGCTAGACGCTTTTAGACACAAAAGTGTCGGCTTGAAGCACTCTGGTTTGCTGCTCGCACCGTAAAAAGACGGCGTAAAAAAATGACGGAAGCTGGCCCCTGAGCCCAGCCTTTATCCTAAGGAAGAACATGCCCTCCACCACAACTAAAGACTTTGGGTTTGGGACCCAGATCCGGAAGTCACCATTTTTTAATGGGACAGTCAGGTGGGGCGCCACCGACTTCTCGGTCTATAACCACATGTACATTCCGCGGTCATTCGGCGACCCCGAACAAAACTTTTGGAACTTGGTGAACGACGCCATCCTTTGCGACGTGGCAGTAGAGCGTCAGGTCGAGATTGCCGGGCCAGACGCGGCCGCCTTTGTGCAGTTGCTGACACCCCGCAATCTTTCGCAGTGCGCAGTCGGTCAATGTAAGTACGTACTCATCACCAATGAGGCGGGCGGCATCTTGAATGACCCGGTGCTGCTACGCCTTGAGGAGAACCGGTTTTGGTTGTCGTTGGCGGATAGCGACGTGCTGATGTGGGCACAAGGCGTTGCCACCCACGCGGGCCTCGACGTCACCATTTGTGAACCCGACGTCTCACCACTTCAGCTGCAAGGCCCCAAGAGTGGCGACATCATGGCTGCGCTATTTGGCGAGGGAATCCGTGACCTCAAGTACTACTGGCTAGATCATTTCGAGCTCGACGGTATTCCGCTGGTGATCTCACGCACCGGTTGGTCGAGCGAGTTGGGCTACGAGCTTTATCTACTGGATGGCAGCCAAGGCGAAGCGCTTTGGGAGAAGCTGATGGCAGTGGGTGAGCCAATGGGATTGAAGCCGGGTCATACGTCATCGATTCGACGCATTGAGGGCGGCATGCTCTCCTACCACGCGGACATGGATGCCCACACCAACCCCTTTGAGCTCGGTTTGGACAGGCTGGTAGATCTTGAGATGCCCGCAAACTTCATTGGGAAAGCCGCACTTAAACAGGTGCAGCAGCAAGGGATTTCCCGCCAGCAGGTTGGCCTCGAGCTTGACGGTGAGCCGCTCCCGGGCCCCAACACGCAGTTCTGGCCCGTTGAGGTAAACGGCGAGGTGATCGGCAAAGTGACCTCGGCGGTGTATTCGCCACGCCTGAAAAAGAATATTGCGCTGGCCATGGTGACGATTGGCCATAGCGCTGTTGGCACCACCTGCACCGTCCAACTGACTGGCGAGACGCGGAGCGGAACGATCGTCCCCAAACCGTTCTACGACCCCAAAAAGCAAATCACCGCCGGCTCGACGACAGGAGCGTAATAAACCATCGCAGGCCAGTCATTAGCGGTTGGCGGTTGGCGGTTGGCGGTTGGCGGTTGGCGGTTGGCGGTTGGCGGTTGGCGAAAGTAATCTCAATGACAGCCGGGTGTCTTTTCAATCGCACGGTGCGGCGGGTCACACAAAGCTCGGCCGATCGGGCCCCGGATATGGGCGCTGAAGGCGTAGCCCTTTGAGACTGAGGGCAACTCGCGTCAGCTCAAATCAGCAACACGCTCACGAAGTACATTCTTTCGGATCTTCCCGGTCGAGGTTTTGGGCAGTTCCTGAAAAACGATGCGCTTTGGCCGCTTGAAGCCTGCCAGTTGGCCACGCGCATGCTCAATCAAATCATCCTCACTGAGCTCACTGCCCTCTGCTAGCTCAACAAAAGCACAAGGCACTTCGCCCCACTTCTCATCGGGCATCGCCACCACTGCTGCGCAGACCACTGCAGAATGGCTGTAGAGCGCATTCTCGACCTCAATGGATGAGATGTTCTCGCCCCCTGAAATAATGATGTCTTTAGAGCGATCCCTGATCTCGATGTACCCATCGGGATGTTGCACTGCCAGATCCCCTGACCAGAACCAGCCGTCTTCGAATGCCTCGCTAGTGGCTTCGGGCTGTTTTAGATAACCCTTCATGACGATATTGCCGCGAAACGCGACTTCCCCCTGAGTCTCACCATCCCAGGGCACGGGGGTGCGGGTGTCCGGGTCGAGCACCAGCACATCCTCCTGCAGTTCATAGGCCACACCCTGTCGGGCTTTTAGCTTGGCCTGCTCCTCATCACTGAGCGTCGACCAAGTCGCCCGCTCCGCGCAAACCACGGCTGGGCCATAGACTTCGGTCAGCCCGTAGACATGGGTAATGGAGATCCCCATTTTTTCCATCGCCTGAATAGTCTGGGGCGGTGGTGGTGCAGCCGCCGTCATCATGCGCACTGACTGCGAGAACGGTTGCCGCTCGGCGTCACCCGCACCGGCAATCATCGACATAATGATGGGCGCGCCACAGAGATGCGTCACACCATGCTGCGCGAAAGCGTCATAAATGCCTTCAGCCGAGGGGCTACGCAAAAACACATGGGTGCCCGCCAGCATCGTGATCGTCCATGGGAAGCACCAGCCGTTGCAATGAAAGAGCGGCAGCGTCCACAAATACACGGGATGGTGTGGCATCTCCCAGGTCACCACATTGTTGACCGCATTGGTCCAGGCGCCGCGATGGGAATACACCACGCCCTTAGGCTGGCCGGTCGTGCCGGATGTGTAATTCAGGGCCAACGCATCCCACTCATCATCCGGCGGGGTGTAAGGAAAATCGGGCGAGCCCTCTGCCAACAAAGCTTCATATGTCAGCTCACCAATACAGTCGCCGCCCGGCCCCTCGGGGTCCTCGATATCAACGATGAACAGATCGCGCCCGGAGTGGCTCACCGCCTCTCTCGCCAAGGCGGAGAACTCGGTATCAACGAGCAATACCTTGGCCTCGCCGTGCTCGAGAATAAAACCCAGTGTGGCAGCATCGAGCCTGACGTTGTTGGCATTCAGCACGGCGCCCAACATGGGAATCGCCAGTGCACATTCCAGGGCTTCCGGGATATTGGGCGCAATAAGCGCCACGGTGTCACCTTTGCCAACGCCGCGCTGAGAAAGCGCGGACGCCAAACGCTTACACCGTTCTGCGACCTCTCCCCAGTTACGGCGAATACGGCCGTGAATCTGAGCAGGCAGATCGGGATAGACCCGCTCGGTGCGCTTCAGTACCGAGACCGGGGTCAGCGGCGCAAAGTTCGCCTGGTTTTTATCGAGCTCGGGCCCGGAATAAAGGCTCATGTCGGGCGGCACTCCCTGAGTCAGTGACCTGTGAGGCGGTCACGGTATCACGCAGGCGCACCAGTGAGTGCGCTTGTGAAATCAGGCAGAGAAGGCCTTGGCACAGGCCGGCCGGGTCATGAGGCGGTCGGCATAGGCGCTGAGATTGGGAAACGCCTCATCCGTTACGATTCCCAGCCGCTTGGACATGATGCAGGCATGCCCCAACATGGTGTCGGCGGCAGAGAAGTCCCCAATCAAATACTCACGGCCCTCCATAGCCGCCTCTACGGGCGCCCAGGCCTTTGCCAGCAGCCTCTGGGCTTGACCGCGAACCGTCTCGTCCTGGCGCTCGGGCGGGAGCAGTATGGTGTGCACAACGATGGTATTCACGGGCGGCATCACCATCCCCTCGCAGTAGTGGAACCACTGCAGATACTCGGGGAAGCGCGGGTCATCGGAGGCGGGCTTCAAGCCGCCGTTTTTGTGACACTCCAGAATGTACTCGGCGATCGCCCCCGACTCGTAAATCGACACGTCACCGTCATCCAGCACCGGGATGCGGCCCAGCGGGTGACGCGCGCGATGCTCGTCAGATTTCAGATCCTTGGGGTGGAAGTCCATGCGATTCAGTTCGTACTCGAGCCCAAGCTCTTCGAGTAACCACAGGGTGCGACTGGCGCGGCTATTGGGGGCAAAGTGAAGTGTCAACATGGTATGGGTTCCTCAAAACCTGAGCGGTTCGGCAATGCCGGCCGGACCGCGTGAAAGACAACCGATTGTGATGATTCTTACTATACGGCGCACACAGGATATTGGCATATCCTCTGCCAATAATTAAGCCGAGGGGTCGTTTTCTGAGAGTGGGGTGTCAGAGAACGGGAGTCGCTCCGAAAGATGGTCTCCATCGTCTATCAGCCTCACCCCCAAACCAATCAGTCTCACGGGCTTGGTCTTGCGCTCCCAGCCCTCCACCAGCAAGTCCTGATAATCGGCCTCAACCGCCTTCGTGCCCACCCGCTCCACTGTGGTCGTGGTGAAATCGTTAAACTTCAGTTTGACGAATGCCTTGTCGATAGCGTGCCAGGCTTTTGCTGCCTCAATACGCTCCATCAGGTTGATATAGAGCCGCTCGATGATCGGCGCCCACTCTGCCGGGCCGCTGACGTCCTCGGCAAAGGTTCGCTCGACACTCACGGACTTGCGTACCCTGCTGGGTTGGACGGGCCGCTCATCGCGGCCCCGAGCGCGTTCATGGAGCACCACGCCAAACTTGCCGAAGCGGCGCCGCAAGTCGTGCAGGCTCCACTCCCGCACGTCGGCGCAGGTCCTGAGACCGTAACGATGCATCTTGTCTGCCGTCACCGCTCCCACCCCGGGAATTTTCTTCACTGACAGCGCGGCGACAAAGGCATCCACTTCATCAGGCGGCACGACCGTCAGGCCATCGGGTTTCTTCCAATCCGAGGCGACCTTGGCAATGAACTTATTGACCGATACCCCGGCCGACACCGTGATGTCGAGCTCTTCCCGGACCTGTTGTCGAATGGCCTTGGCGATCCGAGTGGCAGTCAGTTCCTCATCGGATATTTCACTGACATCGAGGTACGCCTCGTCCAAGGACAGCGGCTCAATGATCTCGGTGAAGTGGGTGAAAATGCTCCGCATCACTTTGGAGGCCTCACGGTACTTATGCATCTGGGGCGGCACGACAGTCAGCTGCGGGCAGAGCCGCATCGCCTGCGCCGTGGGCATGGCGGAACGGACCCCATAGGCGCGCGCATCGTAATTGCAGGTCGTCAGCACACCACGCCGCTCGGCGCTGCCCCCCACCGCCATAGGAATCCCCCGTAGCTCGGGGTGATCGCGCATCTCGATCGCGGCATAGAAACAATCGGCGTCGATGTGAATGATCTTGCGCTGCATGGGTTGAGGTTACACCGAAAATCGCAGGCTTTACCCCGGCTGCGAATTCACTCAGTCTTGATGGCATCAAAACCGGTCTGAGCCGCCTTAACTCTGGGCGCGGCCAGTGATCCACTACCCTCTTCAGGACCCTGCCATGACCCGCATCGCACCGCCTTCACCCGAATCGCTCAAGCAGTGCGAGGCTCAGCTTGCGCAGGCTGAGACCCATATGGGTTACCGGCCCAACGACGTCTTGAGTTTGTGCCACTGGCCCGAGCTACTGCAGAGTCTAGGTGGCTTGGTGCATACGGTGCTGCAGACGGGGGAAGTCGACCCCACCTTGAAGCGACTGATCGGCGTCATCAGCAGTCGCACCCAGGGATGCACCTACTGCACCGCCCACTCGAGTTTTGGCGCGAATCAGTTAGGCGTCGAGGCAGAGAAAATCGCCGCGGTGTTTGAGTTCGAGACCTCGCCGCTGTTTACCGATGCAGAGCGTGCGGTGCTTCGGGTTGCCTGGCATGGCGCATTACAGCCCAATGCGGTGACGGATGAGGACATTGGGGCATTGAAGGCCCACTTTTCAGATCGTGAGATCGTCGAGATCGTGGCCGTGTTGTCGCTCTATGGCTTTTTGAATCGCTGGAACGGCACCCTGAATACGGAACTGGAGGCGCCACCCGCTGCGTTTGCGGCCTCTCTGCCAGAGTGAACCCGGGTGAACGGCTCACTCGGTCACTCTGCGCTAGCTGTCCTCGCCCGCCTGCACCTTTTCAAAATGCGCCTCAAGAATATCGCTACCCAATGTAGAGCCGTCGTTGTTGCCCAGCTTGATCGCAGGCCAGGCCCCGGTGGCAAACATAAACAGCACCGTCGTGCCCTCGGGGCCCGCGACCAACGGCCCGTATCCCCGATTGGCCAGGCCAATACGAATATCCCCCGCATGGTGCCAGGTGGCACCTACCCGCTGTGATCCCTCCAAAATAATTTCGGTGTAGTCACAGTCGTGGGTATGCGCCTCAATCGTGCACCCGGGCGGATAGAACACCTTAAAGACAGTGGGAGACTCTGCCCGGGTCGGGTCGCCAACGCGGTACATCGACGAAATCACCCCGGTGGGAAGCTCTATCTTGTCGAGGTCCTCCCAGTTGAGCGAGTAGTGACCCTTGCGCTCGAGTGCGTCCTTGATTTCCTGATCTGTCGCCTGTCCCACAATCACTCCCTACTGGCGTGCGCTGGCAAATAAACACAGCTGCTGGAGCGCAACTGTTGCGGCAGCGAGTGAGGTAATCGCACCCACATCGTATTGCGGCGCCACCTCAACTACGTCCATGCCCACCAGATTAATACCCTTTAAGTGCTGCAGGATCTGCATGGCCTGATGAGTCGACAAGCCACCGACCACGGGTGTGCCGGTACCCGGGGCAAAACTGGGGTCTAGACAGTCGATATCAAAGGTGAGGTAACAAGGCCGATCACCCACGATGCCTTTTACCTCTGCCGCCAGATCGGCGGGCTTCATATCGTGCACGGCAGGGGCATCAAAAATGTGAAAGCCATGGTCGCTGTCGTTGTGGGTGCGCAGACCGATCTGTGCAGAGTGTGCCGGTGAAATGAGCCCCTGCTGTGCGGCGTGATAGAACATGGTGCCATGATCAATCCGCTGGCTGTCTTCTGCCCACGTATCGGAGTGGGCATCGAAATGGATCAGTGAAAGCTCGCCATGCTTCTCGGCGTGCGCCCTGAGCAGGGGGTAGGACACGAAGTGATCGCCCCCGATGGATAACAGCGCGGTATCCGTAGCGAGAATCTGGCGGGCACACTCGTATATTTCATCCGGCACCCCGGCGGGGTGACCCGCATCAAAATCACAGTCGCCGTAATCAACAATCGCCAGCGTTTCGAGCGGCGAGAAGCCCCAACCCACCGCCTTGCGCTCCCAGGCGAGACTCGCCGAGGCCTCGCGCACCCCTCGCGGGCCAAATCGGCTTCCGGGACGGGCGGTGGTCGCCAGATCAAAGGGAATACCCAGCACGGCGACATCTGCGTCGGCCAAATCGCGGGTATACCGGCGGCGCATAAAACTTAAGATGCCGCCGTAGGTGGCCTCCTCAGTCACACCTTTGAGGCTCTCGCGGAGCATTGCCTGATCGGGGGGTGAGCTCATATGTATGTCTCTGTTGTCGTTATTCTCGGCCGAGCAAGTTAATCACATAACCCGCGGCGAAACAGGCGAAGGCGACCATGCTGATCGGCGGCAAACCGCCATGCCAACCCGCGGGCTGTAGCCAGCCGCTATAGCCCATAAAGAACAAATGCCCCGCGCCCAGTAGTAGGGCAAACAGCATGAACCGTCGCGAGGTAATGAACTGGATAAACGCCGCATCTTCTCGCAGGAAAGTCTGGAAGCTCATGTTGTAGCCCCAGAGCACGACAAAGGCAGCCACCCCGCCCAGCATGCTCAGCCCCGCGTTCAGCGTGAGCGTGCCGTCAGGCATAAAGAACTTGCCGTACACCGCAGGGTGAAACAGTAAAAAGCTCATCAGCACATGAATCAGCACAAATAAGAAGCCGGTCATGCCCAGCGCTTTGCGGGCGTTAAGCCAAGAGGTAGCGACTGCGCCGCCGAGGCTTTTGTAGGGCCCGAGGCTGAAGTTGAGCGTTAACAGCAGAAACGCCGCCAGACACACCCCTTTATTGAGGATAAACAGCGGAAAGTCTTTCCAGGGAACCGGCCCGAGAATGTGGTAACGCAGTACGGCATAACCCAGAGACAGCAGAAAGACACCGAATATGATCGACGGCGCCGCGTTGGCACGCTCGTCCGCACTGGCTCCGTTGCTGATATTGCTTGCCATGCGCTCCCCCTTATTGTTTTGACGTCGGTTAATCCTAAATCAAAACGGGGGAGCCGGTGATTAGGAAGTCGCCACCATCACCGGGCGCTTGCCGTCTTTGCCGTAGAGGTTGACCTGCAGACTCGAAATCGCATGCACCAAAATAATCGGCTCGATCTTCTGTTTGCCGGTCCAGTAGATATTGGGGAACCGCTCGAGAATGCGCTCATAGGCCATCTTGAGCTGCAGCTGCGCAACCCGATTGCCCAGACAACGATGCACGCCGTGGCCGAAGGCCAGATGCTTGTCGACGTTGTCGCGCATCATGTCGAACTGGTCGGGGTTGGGGAACATGGAGGGGTCCCGGTTCGCCGCGCCGTACCACATGACCACTTTTTCATCTTTGGCGATGCGCTGTCCGGCGACTTCAGTGTCTTCCATTGCGGTGCGCCGCATGTGCATCACCGGTGACACCATGCGCAGTGCCTCGTGGGACATCCTTTCGATCAATGACGGGTCATCGAGCACCATCTGCCGCTGCTCGGGAAACTCGGTTAGCAGGCGGATCGTGCCCGAGAGGGAATTCCGGGTCGTATCGTTACCCGCAAAAATAATCAGTAGCCATGAGCCGTCTAGATAGCTCTGTGACAAGGGCTTTTCGCCCAGCGTCGCGTTGGCAATGGTGGTCAGCAAGTCCTCGCGGGGGTTGCGTATCCGGTCCGCCATCACCCGCTCGCCGTAGCTGAACATATCGTGCAGGATCTTCTCAAAACGGAATGGGAAAGAGGGCTCGGCGAGGAGCATCCTGAACGGGTGGGTAATGAACTGAGGGGCCAGCTCGAGGTAGTGCATCCACTTGATGATGTCGGCGCGGTCTTCCTCGTCGACACCCAGCATTTCGCATAGGGTGAACATGGGCAGTTCAATGGAGAACAGCTTGGCGAAGTCCACTACCGGGCCCTGCCGCTCCATATTGTCGAGCAAATCGTCAATTTTGCGGCCCACCCGCTCCTTTAAGGTCTCGATATAAGCGGGGAAGAAAAAAGCCGCTTGCTGGGTGCGCAGATCCCGATGAAGATCCGCGTCGAGGTTAATGAGCGAGTTGTAGGCGGCATACATCAGCCGCTCTGCCCTACCCTTGTCGTTACGCAGCACGCTCATATTGATGCTGCCTCGCTGGGAGGAAAAGATCTGCGGGTTGAGCTCCACGTGTTTGACGTCGTCGTAGCGCACCACGGACCAGAATCCAGAGGACGGCTTTTTGATCTGTGACCACATCACCGGCGCGTCCTCGCGCATACGGCGATAAAAATCGAAGGGCTGCCCGCGGGTCCAGGAGTTCGTGACGCCCAGCTTGAAGCCGGGCAAACGCGGATAGATCTCATCAAAGACCGGGTCGCGCGCGCCGGTATCGAGCAAGATATCGTCGCTCACTGCCGGATGGTGTTCTATCGGTTGTGCGCTATTCATTGGAGTCCTGAATAAGGTGCTGTGTCAGTTGGAGCCGATGTAGGCTACGAGGATCATCTACGGGCAGATCATGGGGCTCAAGGTCGCATCATGCCAGTTAAGGGCCTCTTCTGACCAAATACCCAGGGTCGCACCTGACTGAAAGCGAGCTGGTGTCCCACAGACTGGGGTAGATCAAGGCGATAGAGCCCATTTGACGCTGAGAGCCGTATAATTCGCGTCGTTTTCCTGTGAGGACCGGTTTTGCGGATCTTTCTAACCCTCCTGTTTGCCCTGTGCCTGCCCTTAGTGGGCAAGGCAGAGTATTCCCGCACCTACCTAGACAGCTATCCGCTGCAGATGGCCGCCGTCGACGAGCTCGACATTGCCTATCGCATCGTCGAACCGGGTCCCGACAGATCCAAAGTCGTGGTCATCATGGGCTTGGGGGGTTCGAATGTGGCATGGGGTGACGCGCTGATATCCGGACTGGCCAACGGCGGCTATGAAGTCTTATTACTGGACAACCGCGACACCGGCGCCTCTACCCGCTTTGATGAGTGGGGCCAGCCCCTTTTGTGGTGGGAACTGCTCAAATACCGGCTGGGCTTTTCAGTCAACGCACCCTATACGTTGAACGACATGGGGGCCGATATTGCCGGCCTCATGGACGCAGTGGGCTACAACGAGGCACACATTATCGGCGCCTCGATGGGCGGCATGATTGCCCAGATTGTGGCAGCCCAATACCCCGCAAAGACCCGCAGTTTGATCTCCATCATGTCGACCACCAATGCGCCCCATCTGCCGCCGCCAACTGACGAGGCTGAGATGAGGTTGCGCAACCTGGCGACCGGTGAAGCAGAAGCGGACCGCGAGCAGTCCATTCGAGACCGGGGGTTTTATCCAGAGTCCATGCAGCGTCATCTCATGGCCATCTTCAAAACCGGCGACCGCTCTGACGAGGTCGCCACCATCGCTGCACCCACACTGGTTCTGCATGGGGCGGATGACGGGTTGGTGCCGCCCGAGCATGGCCGGCATACCGCGTCACTGATCCCGGATTCCCGCTTTTTGCTGATCGAGGGTATGGAGCACAATATGCCCGAGGACATCATTCCGCTGCTGGTCGACGAGATGACCGGCCATATGGACGCCGTTGAGGCTGGCGCGCTCGCCACTCGCTAGCGGACAACATCAGATAGAAAAATGGCGCCCTAGGGCGCCACTACTTTTTTCTACATTTCCGCTCAGAAATCCAAGCGCACCCGCACACCGATGTTTCGGCCTGGCAGAGGCACCTGGTCTTTCACGAAGGAAGAGTGATTACGCGCCACCTCGTCGGTGAGATTGCGAGCAAACGCCGTCAGCGTCAGGCGCGTGGAGTCATTGAAACCGACTGACCAAGACGCATCTGCGTTCACCAGCGTAAACCCGTCGGTTGCAGACTCGCCAGGTGCCACGCTCGTCTGGCGCTCGACATCCTTCACCAACAATTTCGCGGAGAAATCACTGAGCGTGTAGCGAGCAGTGAACATGTTTCTCGCCGGCACGATCCGCGGCACGTCTCCGCCATTAGTGAACTCGGCGTCGACCTCATCGCGTCCGAGGATCAATTCCAGCTCACCACGGGGCAGCTCAAATCGCGTGCCGAGCTCGATCTCATACCCGGTGAACTCAGCGTCCTGTTGGCGGTACTCGGACAGAATCAGACCGCCATGGTCAAAGTGTTCATCATCATGGTGCTCGTCGTGATGTTCACCTTCATGCTCCTCGTCCATGTGCGCTTCATGCTCTTCTTCAAGCTCATCACGAAGGTGAATGTAGTTATCGACCCGGTTGTAATAGATCGAAGCCGAACCAAAAAAGTTGTGGTAGTCGAAATTGAAGGCAAGATCGATGTTGTCTGAGCGCTCTGTGTCGAGCGTGATGTCACCCACCTCGTAACGGCTGCTGGCGAGGTGTTCGCCGTTCATGAACAACTCAACAGCCGACGGTGTTTTGCTGACGCTGGCAAGGCTCAGTGACAGCGAGCTGTGCTCATTGAGATCCCGGCGCAGTGTCGCCGCGGCACTGAACACTTCGTCACTGAATGCCGCAGCCTCGTACACCATCTCATCTTCGTGGTGCTCTTCGTGCTCGCCTTCATGATCTTCATCATGATCACCCTCATGCTCCTCGTCATGATCACCTTCGTGCTCTTCACCATGCTCATCATCGTGGTGCATCTCGGCAACGAAACCATCGCGGTCTACCTGATCAAATCGCACACCCAGATCCAGCGTGGCAAATCCCAGATCGTCCGAGCTGAAGAAGCCCAGCGTGGTCTCTGTGGAGTCCACCGGGGCCATGAAAGCCTCCTCACCAATGATGGAGATTTCCTCCTCGGCGTAGTTCAGCACGACCCGGCGGATACGCTCGCCCGCACTCAGATCAAGAGCGACAGAAATTTCCGTTGCCTCATTACTGAATACTGTCGGACCTTCGGCGTCATCATGGTCCTCGTGGCCTCCTTCCTCATCACCTTCTGCGTGTTGCTCCATGAGCTCGTAGTTCGTGTTCTTCACGGCAAAGTCGATGGCATTCAGGAAAGGAATAGACGTTTTTAATGAGCCGCTCAGCGCAATGATCTCTGACTCGGTCTTGGAAAAAATGCGTTCCTCACCGTGCTCATCATGACCCGCATGATCGTCTCCCTCATGCTCATCGTGGTGCTCCTCGCCTTCCTCGTGACCCTCTTCGTGGCCCTCCTCATCCTCACCCTCGTGCTCGTCGCCATGCTCCTCATGGGCGGCTTCAGAGTGAAAAGGGATGCCATAGGTGCTGCTCAGATCGCTATAGGAGAGGCCCACATATCCCCAGTCACCAGTGGTAGACAGGCCCAGTCGATGAGAGGTGGTTGAGACATCGGAGTTGGCGAGTTTGTCCATGTCGCCGTGACCTTCCTCATGACCCTCCTCATGGCCCTCTTCGTGTTCCTCGTCGTGTTCCTCGTGCTCGTCCTCATGATCCTCGTCGTGATGGCCTTCATGCATATCGAGGACAGCGCCCTTGGGGATTTCATAATCCTCCATGTCGACGTCCTGATAGCTGTAGGTCAGATTCAGACCGCCCAAATTGCCGCGCAAGGTGAGATCAACCGCCTCGCCGTCATTGACCGACTGGGCTTCGGCACCCAAGGTGCCGTTGAAACCCTCGAGGTCTGTTGTGGGGATGCTGTTATCGACCACGTTCACAATGCCGCCGATGGAACCATTGGAGTACATCAATGCCGAGGGGCCGCGAACGATTTCGATCTGCTTGACGTCATTTAAGCTGACATCAACGGCATGATCCGGCCCTAAAGCCGAGACATCGCGGATCACCGTGCCGTTATTCAGCACCTTGACGCGGTTACCGCTCATGCCACGGATGATTGGCTGGCCGACGGCCGCACCAAAATCCGCAGAGGAGACGCCAAGAAGCGCATCCACATGCTCGCCCAGCGACTGAACGCCTGCTCCAGTCATGGCTTCACCATCCAGAACGTGGATGGGACGTGTAGCGGAAGATTCGTTAACGCCGACAAATGACGCCGTCACAACGATTTCTTCCAGTAAAGTTTCTTCGCTTCCTATTGCCGTAAACGGTAAAACCGCCGCTGCAGTGAGAGCGCGTGCTGATAAGCGCCGCATGCTCGCCTCCTAAAAAAGGTTTCAGTGAACTAAAAGGGGTTTGTTCAGCTGAGAGGCGGTGCGCGGGCCTTGAAAGAAGTGCAGGGCGCCACGACAGAGACGACAACAAGGCTCTCTGCCGGTGCCATGGCCAGTGAAGGCGCAGGATTGATGACGGCTGTCGGCGTCGCAGCGGACTGCTCAGCAGAGCAGTGATGACACTCGGTATGGGTTTGACCGAGATCGCCGTCGAGGTCGTGCTCAATGGCATGCACAGTGTTGCTGGCGACGAATAGGATCGCCGCGCAAAGCACCCACCGCGCAGACTGCTTGTAGCTATTGAGCATCATTTCCGACTTGAACCCTTTGGTCCGTCACCCGTCTTGTTGCAGGATAGACGAGTCTTAGGCGCCATCACAAGGCTACAGGTGGGGGAATATGGCATCACTTTTGGTCACGCCATCAGCTCGTGTAGACCTCGCCAAAGACCCGATCGAAGATCTCAAGCTCTTCGATGCGGCCCATGCTGACCCGCGAGTAGGTGTCATAACTCTCGTAAATGCCACGAATTCTTATGTTGCGGGCGGCCATTTTAGCCTTAAAGACATCGGCGTCGCGCTGGATGTCGGCGTAAACAAAACTCGTCTGCGAAGGCAGCGGTTCAATCCCGTGACGCCGGAAGGTGGCGTTGACCATCCCACGGCCCTGAAGAATCTTGTCGCGGGAAAAAGCGATGAAGTCCTCATCGAGGTAGCTGTGATAAGCGGCGTACAGCCCCACACCGTTGCGCCAGGCCATCACGTTGTCGTTGACCACGCTCACGATGTCGGGATGCCCCATCCCGTAGCCCACACGAAGCCCGGCCATACCGAAGATCTTTGAGAAGGTTCGTGTGATGAGAATATTGGCACCACCGCGCACCAGATCTACCATCGAGGTGTAGTCGGGCTTGTCGGTGAGTTCGTTGTAGGCCTCATCGATCAAAATCGGCACCTTGGGGCTGATCTCTCTGCAGAAGCTGCGCAGCTCATCGCCATCGATGGCCATCCCCGTTGGATTATTGGGGTTACAGAGGTAGACCAGACTGACCGAATCATCGACTGCGCGGGCCATGGCCTCGAGATCAATAGCCATGTCGTCACGCAGCGGCACCCGGTGCACCGCGACACCGAGCTTCTCAGCGTATTGAAGATGATCTGAGTACGTCAGCGCGGGTGAGATCACCTTGCCGTGTTGACCAAAGGCCATCATCGCGGCCTGAAGACCTTCGTTCGACCCGGACGCCAAAAACACCTGCTCACGATCGAGTTGGTGGCGGGCCATAAACAAGCCCATGAGATCGTCCTCAATGGCGCCAGGGTAATAGGCAGTCTTGGGCAGAATCTTGGCCACCTCGGCCAGCGCCTTCGGGCTTGGGCCATAGGGGTTTTCATTGAACATGAGACGAATCTGGCCGGGAGGTATCTCCACCTGCCCCATGGCTAGCGGTGTTAATGCCAGTCCCGCCGTGCCCATCAGGAGCCCCTGCAGTGCCCGCCGACGGCTGAGTGAGGATGCGCCTACCGCGCGCCCGGACAGCAATGTCATCGCGGAGGTCAACGCCTCGGATGGCGTCGGTTCTGTCGAGATTTCTGTTACGCGTTGCGCCATGGTTCTTCTCCTCATGGGCGGTATCGGATTGTCGCGGGCGCTAGGCGCACACGCCTACGCCGCTTTTGCGACTTCGAGCACCACCATTTTGCAGGTCGACTCTTCTGAATGGACGTAGGGCTCCTCACAAAGCTGTTTGAGCGTCGCTCTACCCGATTCCACGATCTGGTTGAGCACCTCGGGAAAGTGCGTGTCCTGCCAGTATTCCTCTCGCACAGTGCAGCAGACAATCCCGCCCAGCCGCGTCACGCGAACCAGTTCGTTGAGCGCCTCAGGCACTGCATGCGCAGAAGTAAAGGTCCCCACACAGGTCACGCCGTCGTATACACCGGCGTCAATCGGTAACGCGGCGTTCATATCCATCTGCTGCAGCTGCTGGTAGACGTTTTTCTTGGCTGCCTCAGCGAGCATCGCTGTGGAGTAGTCGATCCCGCTAATGCGCTTGAAGCCACCCTCCGACAGCGCCACCGCCACCAGACCGGTCCCGCACCCGGCATCGAGCACCCGTGCGCCCTCGGGTTCGAGGTAATGGCGCAACCAGAATAATGTGCGCTCGGGGCCGCTGTATCCCCAGGTGTCATTCACATCCCGGTCATAGCAAGCCGCCCAGTCCTCATAGAGATCCATGAGCTCGTCTGTAGACCGGGTGTTGAGCACCTGCTCGTGTATGGCCGTTTGCTTGCCCAACTGACGCCTCTGTGTTTTTGCGCACCCGCGGTCCCTGACCGCAGTTTTCGCTTTATCATACGCGCCCAGCACAAAATGACACTGACAAGGACGCCAGCGGATGCCTAACCCCATCACTGACATCATTGCAAAAAAAGGTTGGTGCGTTGCAGACGGCGCCACAGGCTCGAACTTTTTTGGCCGTGGCCTTGAAGCAGGCTATCCGCCGGATCTCTGGTGTGTGGAAAAACCAGAAGAGGTGCTGTGGCTGCACGGCGCATTTTTAGAGGCCGGGGCTGACATCATTCTGACAAACAGCTTTGGTGCCAATGCACCCAGACTGAAGCTTCACAAGGCCGAGCATCGCGTCGCAGAACTGAACGCCGCTGCAGCGCAGCTGGCCCGTGAGGCCACCCGCCAGCATTTTGAGGACACCGGCCGAAAAGCGGTCGTGGCAGGCTCAATGGGGCCCACGGGCGAGCTGTTTGAACCCATGGGCACCCTCACTCATACCGACACCGTGGCCTATTTTGCCGAGCAGGCGCAGGCATTGGCTGAGGGCGGCGCTGAAGTCATCTGGATCGAGACCATGTCCTCGCTTGAGGAGGTAGCCGCCGCCGCAGAGGCTGCGCGCGCAACCGGTTTGCCGGTCTGCGCCACGCTGACCTTCGATACCGCCCGACGCTCCATGATGGGCGTCACGCCGGCGGATTACGCCCGGTTTGCAGCTGAGATTGGTCTGGACATGGCGGGCGCCAACTGCGGTGTGGGACCCGCTGAACTGATGGACTCCACTCAGGGGATGATCGCCGCCGGCATCGAGATACCGGTTGTTGCTAAAGGTAATTGCGGCATCCCGCAATATGTCGATGGCGCGATTCATTTTCACGGTAGCCCAGAGCTGATGGCGCAGTACGCCCTGTATGCCCGTGACGCGGGCGCTACGATTATCGGGGGCTGCTGCGGCACAACGCCTGAGCATATCGCCGCCATGGTGAGCGCACTCG
>ERZ802821.456-NODE-456-length-23354-cov-24.3067_pt1 | contig 23354 bp, 25 predicted proteins | sample MGYA00345648_ERZ802821 | MGnify/ENA primary metagenome ERZ802821 (study PRJEB30503, sample SAMEA104212357) | marine metagenome | biome: Westerlies Biome; feature: [SRF] surface water layer (ENVO:00010504) within the epipelagic zone...; material: water... | reverse complement strand
TAGAAAATGGATTGAAATCAAGAAAAAAAGCTTTTGATATGGTTTGTAATGACAGGATAATATGCTCAGGTGGTCATATGTTAGAGCCAAAATTTGGTTATTTGGACAAGTATGGAAATGGATATAAGTTTGTTCCTGTATAATATTTATTAATTATTTAATTAATTAGTATAATTAGACCTTACAGTAGTTAATAAGTGATTTGAGGTTACCGTTAGAATCTTTAAATTTTTGAACCCTGTTGACAAATTCACGCCAGTATAATTTTTCGATATTATATTGTTTGTCTAACTGTGTTTTACAAAAGATTTGAGTATCAACCAATCTTTGTGATCCTAAACTAACATAATCTTTTCCATTATGACTTCCATCAATTAAAAATATCAACCCTGATAAAAGTTCGGGATATTGGGTTAAAAAAGACGAGGTAAATGGCCATAAATGTTTTTTTAATATTTCAAAACCTAAATCATGAATTTGCATGTAATAACTAAATATTAATATTCTTTCTAGGTTTCCAATTTCTTTTCCAAATTTAGACATTTCAATACTTTTTTGAGCAAAAGCATGTTTATCGTGTCTCATAACTAAATCTTTAGCATGACAATGACTTAAATATTCCTGTTCTTTAATGGAAGAAATTACAAAAGCTTGATCCTCTGCTCTATTTACAAAGCTAGGCGTAAACGGTGCCCATTTTACTAAACTATCTACGGTTATACCAGTAGTACCACCAGTAACGTGAATTCTTTGAATGTTATCTAGTCTATACATCAACTCAGATTCAGTGGATAATGACTGGGGCCATTCCGGACAAAATATTCTTTTAGAAGATATATTTTTTAATAAATCGTTATTTTTGGGTCTATTAACATCTGGTGTAAATAATGATTTTGAAATATCAGCTTTATTTACAAGTGCCCCTGCTAATAAGCCAAGATCAACTTTTTTCCCTTCATAGTCAATTGCTGTACCTCCCCAATTTTTTTGATTTTTAAAGATTTCAAAAATTGAGAAACCTGTTGTTTTTAAAAGAATCTCTTGATCAAAAACCTGGTCTAAGTCGATCTTAAAACTATATCTTACGTCTTTATCAACAATTTTATTCCATATTAATAATATATACTTTAAAAATGTATAGTGGCGACCATAATTGCCATTAACACCCATTATATTATCGGTATCTTTGCCCGTACTAAATAAAATTGAGTTTATGTTATTACATACATCTTCATCAAATAAGTAGACATTTATAAATTTTAAATTCAAATGTTTTTTTATGATTGTTTTGATATACTTTAAAGCAATATTTTCTAAACCAATATGTGTCACAGAAACTGATAAAATAAGTTTAATTTTATCTGTATTGTTAATATTACCTCTTTTAACTTCAAAGGCTATAGCCCTATCAAGATTTTCTAAACCATAAATAATTTCATTTTCATAATTTAGAGCATCTAATGGTATTGGATGATCATACCAAAAGCGTTGTTTGACATTTTTAAAATTTTTTAATTCATCCTTAATCTCTAATGGGATATTTGTGGATAAAAAGTCTGAAGGAGTTGTAATTAAAACATTACTTAAAAATAAAATTTCTTTAACTGGGTTTTTTAAAAAATTTTCATTTTCATTAATTTTTATCAACTTTCTTTTTTTTAAAATTTTATCCTTAACTTCATCTGGTTTTGTGGAGGCTTCAAATGCTTCAGAACAAAATATATCCCATATATGTTTGTCTGAATTAGTTGAAAAATTTTTAGGAGTTTTTATTTCATTTTCATTAAAAAAATTATTAAATAATTTTAATACAGAATTATTTTTTTCATTATTCAATAAAGATAAAGATTTTTTGTTATCCAAATTTTTTTCGTAATACTGTATGATAAAAGCTCTACAGAGTTTTGAAAATTCATCATTTGCATCATCTAATGATAAAGTTGACAAATCATTCTCAGAAATAACGCTTTTTAAAATCTTTTCAAAATTATTACTTTGTTGCATGATTAATTCTTAATAATTTAATTTAGGATGTGATAATAGAGCAAAGAAATATAAAATGAATAGTAATAAAAATATAAATTATAAAATTGAAGATAGTATTGCTAGAATAACCTTAAACCGTTCACCTTCAAATGCTTTCACAATTCAATTTTTAGATGAAATTTTAAATTCATTAACGAAAGCTTCTAAAGATGAAAGTGTTAAGGTAGTCATATTAGAAAGTAATATTGCTAAAACATTTTGTGCTGGACTAGATTTAAACATTTTAATTGATAAATCTAGTATGGAAATTAGAGAGTTTTTAAATCGTCTTTACATAGATCTTTGGGATGTTCAATACAATATGGGTAAACCAATAATTGCAGCGGTAAATGGAGCAGCAAGGGGTGGTGGCATGACATTAGCTATTTCATGCGATATGATTATAGCATCTGAAAGTGCTTCTTTTGGTTATCCAGAAATTAATTTAGGACTTTTACCAGCTATTCATTTTAATCATCTGCCAAGAATCGTTGGGAGATATAACGCTTTTGAGTTGTTATTTAGTGGTAGAACATTTTATCCTGAAGAGGCTGTAAAGCTAGGATTGATAAATAAACAAGTATCAAATTCAAATTTTCTTGATGAGGTTTATAAAACAGCTAATATTTTTTCTAAGAAATCTCCTACAGCGATACGCTTAGGAAGAGCAGCCTTCATGAGAACTAATGACTTAGACTATAGAAGAGGAGTAGCAAATGCTGTTGAAGATTTCTGCAACTCTGCTGTTACAGATGATGCACAAGAAGGATTAAAAGCCTTCTTAGAAAAAAGAAAGCCAAATTGGAAAAATTAATGGTCGGGGCGGAGAGATTCGAACTCCCGACCCTCTGGTCCCAAACCAGATGCGCTACCAGGCTGCGCTACGCCCCGAACATCAAAATTTATACGTTATAAATTCTCAAAAGCAAGTAAATGTTTAAATATTTTGAATTATTAAATATTTGACCAAGTATTTATTCATGAGATAATATTTACTGGGGAGTCAAAATGAAATTAGGTTTTTTTACAAGACCATTACATCCACTTAATAAAGATTGGCAAACTTGTTTAAAAGAAGACAGAGAAGCCATTATTTTAGCTGATGAATTAGGTTATAGCGAAGCCTATGTGGGAGAACATTTATCCGACAAAGCTGAAAATATAACATCTTGTGTAGCTTTTATTGCCTCACTTGCTTATGTGACTAAAAATATACGTTTGGGTACAGGTACCGTTAACATTCCTAATTTACATCCAGTACATATTGCAGGACAGGTTGCAATGATTGACCATATGCTAAATGGAAGGTTTAATTTTGGAATATCACCTGGTGGTTTGATTTCAGATGTTGAATTGTTTGGCAATTTAGAAAAAGATAGATCCGCTATGTTTTTAGAAGGTATAAATACCATTTTAGAAATTTGGTCGAAAGAAGCACCTTATGACATTAAAGGTAAATATTGGAATGTTTCAACAGAAAAGACAATTATATCTGAAATCGGCCAAGGCTACATGACTAAACCACTACAAAAACCTCACCCACCTATTATAGTTACTGCAGTTGCACCTTATTCAAAAGGTATTACAGAGGCTGCTGCTAGAGGTTGGAAACCTATTAGTGCAGATATAATTATGCCAAATTGGGTAAAAACTCATTGGGATAAATATAAAGAAGGGTGTGAAAAAGGTAACTTAGATATTAAAACAGAAGACTGGAGAATAGCTAAAACTGTTTTTGTGGCAGATGATCTTATAAAAGCAAAAGAATATGCTTTAGGACCGAATAGTCCTTATGTATTTTATTTTAAACAATTATTTAAGAAGTTTGTAGCCCTTGGAAAATTAGATCTTTTCAAAACATCAATAGACCAACCTGATAATGAAATAACTTTAGAAACAGTTTGTGATAAATTAATTATTTGGGGTACACCAGAAAAGGTTATTGACGACTTAGCTAATTTTAAAGAACAAGTCGGAGAATATGGTATGTTGATGTATGCTGGTGTTGATTGGTTAGATCCTGTAATCGCCAAAAAATCAATGACATTAATGGCTGAGAAAGTTAATCCATTTTTATAATTTAAATTAATTTTAATTTAGAGCACATATTAAATTATCTCCAATTTTAGCGTGAATATCTCCGGCATTCATCTCTAAAACAAATTTAACTTTTTCTTTACTAATAATGTTCGTTTCATCAAAAGCTTTAGCATTTTTATAAATTTCAACAATAGTACCCTGATCATTAATGAAGAATAAATCTAAATTAAAATATGTATTTTTCATCCAAAAATTTCTTATTTTACTATCTTCCCAGATAAATAACATACCGGAGTTTGGTTCTAATTTTTTTCTATTCATTAATCCCTGAGATCTTTTTTCAAAATTATCAGCTATGTCGAGGGTTAATAATTTAGATTTATCATTTTCAAACGTTATCTTACATTCAATATTACTAAATATTGGCGTATTTAAGTTAGCTGATGAAATACTTGAATAATTTATTAGGAAAATTCCTAATATTATTAATTTTAAAAAAAAGTTCATATATTTTTAATTTTTAACACCTGATCTACAATGGAAATCACCTCTTCTCCAACTTTATAATTTGATTTTTTATCTCGCCACGTACTAATCCAATTATCAGGAATTCCGTTTCTGACGCGACTATTATTCCATTTTAATGATTTTAATAAATTATAACACTCGGGTTTCATAATATCATCTAAAAGATCAACCTTGTTATTTAATAAGGCCCAATTACCTGCCCAAGCTTTAGCAGTTAAATATGGATTATAACCTCCACCTCCCAAAATTATAACATTTTTGCACAACGATAATACATCATTTATTGCTTTCCAGTATGCATTATTAGATAAGCAAATCCTTGATTGTGGATCACCGTCAAGCATATCTGCACCAGCTTGAATTATTAAAAGATCGGGCTTTTTTGTTTTTGCAAAAGGAATAACACCATTTTTAATTATAAAATCCATTTCTTTATCATTGAAATTTTCAGGAACGGGAAAATTTGCGATGTTATGTATGTTAGAATCTTCAATTAAACCAGTGTTTGGCCATCTATTTTTTTCATGAATTGATATTATTGAAACATTTTCATTTTTAATAAAAGTATCTTGAACACCATCACAGTGATGTGCATCTATATCGACATATAAAATTTCTTTAAATCCTAATTCTATAGCTTTCAAAATTGCAAGAACACAATCATTTAAAAAACAAAATCCAAACGCTTGAGACTTTCTTCCATGATGAGTTCCACCAGATATGTTTAATATTTTTTCAGCCTTTTTATTAGATATCATTTCAACTGCCCTAATAGACGCTCTAGCAGCAGTTGCAGGTCTAGAAAACACCTCACTAAAAATAGGATTGTTTCCGATACCAATATTAAATTTTCTTTTTAATTTTTCTGGTAGGTATTGATCTTCTTCAGCTTTTTTTAGAGCATTTACATAGTCTAGATCATGAAATTTGATTAGCTCATCTGTTTCTGCAGGATGATTTTTAATAATTTGTTCATTTTTAATCCAGCCCATTAGTTGAACTAACTCTACGCTTGGCCATACTCTATCCATATCCAAAGGATGACCTTTTTCGTATCGTGACCCTTTGAAAATATCACTTGTAAATAAAAAATTCTGCATTCTAATTTTTTAATATATATATTTATATAATCAATTAATTTTTATAAGGTCACAATGTTTAGAGGTCTTTTTATAGCAATAACAATTTTTGTAATTTGGGAAATATGTTGCATATTTTTTGAATTACCTACGTTTATGCTCCCTCCTCCAACAATGATATTTGTTTCAATTTATAATAACTGGGAGGAACTTTTAGTACACTCCTCATACACACTTGTTGAAATATTGGCATCTATAGTAATCGGTACTATAATTGGTATTACTACAGCCTTAGCAATTTCTTCTTCTGTTAGATTGAAGATCTGGGTTATGCCAATATTACTGGCAAGTCAGTCAATCCCAGTATTTGCTCTAGCTCCATTATTAATTTTATGGCTTGGTTATGGAATGAGTAGTAAAATAGTAATTGGTGTTTTAATTGTTTTTTTTCCAATCACTTCTAATTTTACTGATGCACTAAATAAAGTACCTCAAGAATTAATTGATGCTGGTAAAACATTAAATTTCTCAAAAACGCAATTATTTTGGAAAATCAAAATCCCCTCTTCTCTTCCAGGATTATGTTCTGGCATTAGAGTTGCTGCCTGCTTCGCACCTATCGGAGCAGTAGTCGGTGAATGGATTGGTGGTAGTACTGGACTTGGTTCGTTTATGATTTATAGCAACGCAAGACTCCAAACCGATAATATGTTTGCAGCTTTAATAATTCTAATATTTATGACAATTACCTTATACAAAATTACTGATATTATTTTGAGTAAATATGTGTGGTGGAAATAAAAAAAGTTATTGATTTTTTTTTTAAATATGTAAAAGGTAGTTTTGCCAGGGGTGCTTGACATATGTCTTGCTGAGAAATTAACCCTTATAACCTGATCTGGTTAGAACCAGCGGAGGGAGATGCATAATGCATACTTTATTTAAGATATTTACTATTATTTCATTATCAATCATAACCAGTTTTGCTAACGCTAAAACAGACAAAATCACTATAGGACTTGATTGGTTTATTAACCCTGATCATGCTCCTTTAATAATAGCTCAAAAAAGAAATTTTTTTAGGGATGTTGGATTAGAAGTAGAAATGATTGAACCAGCCGATCCTAATGACCCTCCAAAACTAGTTGCTGCAGGTAAATTAGACTTAGCAATTTCCTATCAACCACAACTTCACATTCAAGTTGATCAAGGTTTACCAGTAGTAAGAGTTGGAACCTTAGTTAGTGTTCCTTTAAACTCACTTGTAGTTTTAAAAGATGGGCCCATTAAATCAATCGCAGATCTAAAGGGTAAAAAAGTTGGTTTTTCCGTGGGTGGCTTTGAAGAAGCTTTACTTTCAGGCATGTTGCAAAAATATAACCTTCAAATGTCAGATGTAGAATTGATAAATATTAATTTTTCTTTGTCACCATCTTTAATAGCAAGGAAAGTTGACGCAGTCATTGGTGCATTTAGAAATTTTGAACTTAATCAAATGGATATAGTAAAACACCCCGGGAGAGCTTTTTATCCTGAAGAGCATGGTGTTCCTTCTTATGAAGAACTTATTTATATAGCAAATGTAAAAAATAGAAATAATCCTGTTTTTAATAAATTTTTTAAAGCTATCCAAAAAGCAACACTTACCATTGTTAATGATCCAAAATCAACATGGAAGGATTTTTCTACTTATAGAAAAGGTCTTGATGATGAGTTAAATAAACGTGCTTTTAAAGATACTTTGCCAAGATTTACATTAAGGCCACAAGCTCATGATTTAAACACTTACAAAGATTTCAGTAATTTTCTTAAAGAAAAGGGAATTATTAAAACGATCACAAAAGTTGAAACATATGCAAAGCCATAATTAGACTAAAACTTTTATTGAAATTAAACCTGATATTAGATAAAAATTAATATTATTTATGAGTTGGGTTTAATTTTAATGAAATCGTTATCACTTTTTTTAATTTTACTAGGTTTATGGCTTTTGATGTCCGGGCATTATAGTTTACTTATCATAAGCCTTGGTGTCATATCTTGTGCTTTTTGTGTTTACGTTGCCAAAAGAGCAAAACTTATTGATAACGAAGGATTACCCTTATATTTTTTTCCTAGAATTTTTAATTATTTAATTTGGTTATTTAAGGAAATATTTATTTCTAATATAAATACTGCAAAAGTTATAATATCTGGGAAAATTGAGCCTGAAACTTTTACAGTAAAAGCTTCACAATCAACCGATGTTGCAAGGGTAACATACGCAAATTCTATTACTTTGACCCCAGGAACTGTTACTACAAAAATTAAGGATAATATGTTTGAAGTTCACGCTCTTAATTCTGATTTTGGGGATGATGTTAGAAGCAATGTGATGGATAAAAAAGTACGATGGTTAGAAGGAGATTAATAATGTTTTTAGCCGCTTTAATCGCATGTGCAATTTCAGGAATACTTGTTTTAATCAGGATTGTTTTAGGCAAAACTACGTTTGATCGTGTGTTGGGTGTTAACAGTCTCGGAACGATAATAGTGATTGGGATTGCTCTTCATGGTTTTTATTCCAATAGGCCAGAGTTTTTAGATATTGCAATTGTTTATGCGCTTATTAATTTTATTGGAACAGTTGCTGTTTTAAAACTTTTTAGTACAGGATCATTAGGAGAACTTAAAAAATAATGGACTTAGTTTTAGACATTATTACTGGCATATGTTTTTTTGTAGGTTCACTATCTATTATTATTGGTGCGTGTGGACTTATTAAACTACCAGATGTGTTTTCGAGAATACATGCTGCTGGTATGATTGATACTGGAGGCACAGCTTTTTTTCTTCTTGGTATGATTTTCCAAACAGGTTGGTCTTTAATCACAGTTAAGTTAATTTTAATAGGTATTTTTATATTTTTTACTAGTCCGGTTACTAGTCATGTAACTGCTAATTTAGCTCGTCAAAAAAATTTAATGCCTTTAGGTAAAAAGATTGGCAAACTTTTATGATATCTGAGTTAATTATAAATGCATTTTTAGTCACTATCATGCTTGCTATTGGAATTGCACTTCTAAAGACAAGAACTGTAATATTCACTGTAGTTTTAACAAGTGCTTATTCATTAATAGCGGCGTTAATGTTTATTACCCTTGATGCAGTTGATGTTGCATTTACAGAAGCTTCTGTTGGAGCTGGAATTTCTACAATATTATTTTTAGCTGCTATGGCTTACTTACCAAAAGAAGAAGAAGAAAATTTAAATAGCCAAATTTTACCTGCTATCTCATGCATGGTTCTAGGTGGAATATTGATTTGGTGTAGTTATGACTTGCCTGAGATTGGTCTTTTGTCCTCTCCAATACATCAACATATTGTTCCAGACTATATTTTAGGATCACGCGATGACATTGGTATTCCAAATATAGTTACTTCTGTGTTAGCGAGTTATAGAGGTTATGATACTTTTGGAGAAACAATAGTAGTGTTTACTGCTGGAGTTGCAGTGTTAGTATTATTAAAAAATAACACTAATGTAAGTAAACAAAAAAACAAAAAATCTAATAGAAAGATTGGTTAATATGCATAAAAATCCAATCTTAAGAATTTCAACTAAGATACTCTTTGCTCCGATAATTTTGTTTGGATTATATGTACAATTTCATGGAGATTTTGGTCCAGGTGGTGGATTTCAAGCTGGGGTTATAGTTGCAAGTGCATTTATACTTTATTCTATAGTATTTGGACTTGATGAAGGAAAAAAACTTTTTCCGCCTAATATCAATTTATTTTTATTAGCTTTAGGAGGATTGATTTATGGTGGTGTTGGTATTGCTTCTATAATTCTTGGAGAAGAATTTTTATCCTATAACGTCTTGGGATCTTCTCCACAATCTGGGCAGCATATTGGTATTTTGTTAGTTGAATTTGGCGTAGGTCTTACTGTATCAAATGTAATGATTGCATTGTTCAATGCATTTGTTGGTTTTAAGTCAGGAAAAGATAAGTAATATGATATCTTCAACTATAGGAATATGGAATTATTGGATTGTTTTCCTACTGATGATGATAGGATTATTTCTTGTCATTGGTAGAAAAAATTTCTTAAAAAAGATCGTAGGTTTAACAATTTTTCAAACATCAGTTTTTCTTTTATATATTACTTTTGGTAAAATTAAAGGAGGCACTCCCCCAATTTTAAATAATGCAATCGATACTATCTATTCCAATCCACTACCACACGTTTTAATACTTACTGCGATTGTCGTTGGAGTTGCAACAACAGCATTAGGATTATCATTAGTATTACGAATAAATTCAGAATACGGCAGTATTGAAGAAGATGACATATCTGCTCAAGACTTAGTTGATTATCACGATCAAATTGAGTCCAGTAAAAAAATTGATAAGAAATTTGTACAATGACCGATATATTAATTAAAAACCTCCCTATATTAGTCGTTCTTTGCCCGTTAATGATGTCATTAATTGTAGTACTAATACCAAATATTTTTTTAAGTTGGTTACTAACTCTAGTAAGTACTTTTGTAGCTTTTATATTTTCAATTTTATTATATCAAGAAGTCCAAATTTATTCGTCTATTTCATACGCTTTAGGGAACTGGGCTCCTCCTATAGGAATAGAGTATGTGATTGATAAAGTTTCAATAATACCAATTATAATAATTACTTTGATTGGTTTTTTAACAACTATTTTTTCATCTAAAATGATGCCTAATGAAATCAACGAAGCTTCAATTTCTAAAGTTTATAGTTTATGGCTCTTAGCCATTGCAGGTCTGATAGGTTTAGTTACGACCGGAGACGCATTTAATCTTTTTGTATTTTTAGAAATATCTTCTTTGGCTTCAGTTGCCTTAGTAGCCATGGGAGCACAAAAGGATAAACAAGCTCTAGTAGCAGCTTATAATTATCTAATTATAGGAGCTGTGGGTGCAACGCTATACGTTATAGGAGTAGGTTTGCTGTATGGAATAACAGGAACCCTTAACATGGCTGATCTTTCAGAACGCGTTATAGATCTTAAAAATAATAAAGCTTTAATAGCTGGATTTGGTTTTATGATAGTTGGAATCATGGTTAAAGCAGCTATTTTTCCAATGCATATTTGGTTACCAAGAGCATATGCTTATGCACCGTCTGCAGTTTCTGTTTTATTGGCTGCTACTGCTACAAAAGCATCTTTGTATATACTTGCTCGTATTTTGTTTTCTATTTTTGATATTTCAGACACATTGATTATTAATACTCTCTCATATGTAATTCTTCCTCTGTCAATATTAGCTATGTTTGCTGGTACTATAATGGCTATATATGAAAAAGATATAAAACGTCTTTTAGCCCATTCTTCAGTTGCACAAATAGGCTATATAACCCTAGCTTTTGCACTTGGAACCAAGGCAAGTATCGCTGCTGGTTTTATACATATGTTTAATCACGCACTTATTAAAGGTGCACTATTCATGGCAATAACTTCAATCAGTTTTTATATACAAAAAAGAGTAACTCTAAATAATTTATCTGGACTTGGTAAAACCATGCCAATAACATTTTTTTGTTTTGTAATATGTTCTCTTAGTCTTGTAGGACTGCCCCTAACTGCTGGCTTTATCTCCAAGCTATATCTTATAAAAGCATCTATAAGCGCTGAAGGTATATGGATTGCTCTACTTATATTATTTAGTTCAGCATTGTCAGTTATTTATTTATGGAAAATGATTGAGGCTTTATGGTTGCATCAACCGAAAAAAGAAATAATTATTAAGGAAAAACCTCTCATTTATATTTCTTTGTTAGTTATAACTTTCTTAAATATTTATTTTGGTTTAGATGCCTCTTTTATTGTAGATAGCAGCTTTGAAGCAGCTGAAAAATTAGTTGGAGTTTCAAAATGATCTCCTTGGAAACTTTAATTTTAATCACAATTTTATCTCCTCTTCTTGTTTGCTTGTTAACACCATTTTTATCATCCAAGCCTATTCTAAGGGATATTCTTGGTCCTATTGGGGGTATAATAAGCTCTTGGGGAGCTATTCAATTGATGATCTCTGTTTTAAATGGAGACCAACCAAGATTAGAATTATTACAAATAGCAGAAGGAATCTCTATAAGTTTTGTAGTTACGCCCTTGGGCGCTGTTTTTGGACTTGTTGCTTCTGTTCTCTGGATTTTTGCGGCAATATATTCTGTTGGTTACATGAGAGGCAACAAAGAGGCAAATCAGACAAGGTTTTATGTGTTTTACGCTATGGCAGTTCACGCAGCTTTATGTATTGCTTATGCGGGTGATTTATTAACATTATTTATTTTTTATGAAGTACTAACATTTTCAACCTATCCATTAGTGACACATAAACAAAATGAATTAGCACAAAAAGCTGGACGTCTTTACATGTCTATTCTAGTAGGCACCTCAGTTATTCTACTTCTTCCAGCGATTATTTGGGTCTGGGTTGTTACGGGATCTCTTGAAATGTCACAGAATGGTGTTTTAGACGGGAACATAAACCCTGAATATGCACCATATTTACTTGCTATGTTTGTCTTTGGAATAGGAAAAGCTGCATTAATACCAATTCATAAGTGGTTGCCTGCAGCCATGGTTGCCCCAACACCTGTGTCTGCTCTTTTACATGCTGTAGCTGTTGTAAAAGCTGGTGTTTTCACCATGTTATTAATATTGACAAATGTGTTTGGAATTGAATTTTTGTCAAAGACAGGGGCTTCTAACTGGCTAGTTTGGTTAGCTTCTTTTACGCTTCTTACTACAAGCATAATTGCTATTTACAAGGATGACCTAAAAGCAAGATTAGCCTACTCAACAATAAGTCAACTGTCATACATAACATTAGGAGGAGCTCTAGCATCCTCGTTAGCGACCCAAGGAGCAACTTTACATATAATTACACATGCTGCTGGTAAAATTACTTTATTCTTTGTAGCTGGCGCTATTTATGTAGGGGCCAAGATGTCTAAAATTTCTGAATTAAATGGTCACGGTAAATCTATGCCACTAATATTTTTAGCTTTTTTCATAGGTTCTTTATCTATTATTGGTGTACCTCCAATGGGAGGTTCATGGAGTAAGTTTTTCTTAATGCTGGGCGCAGCTGAGAGTGGATACATAATGGTGATAGCAGTTTTTTGTATTTCAACAATCCTCAATGCATATTATTTAATGGAGATACCTGCTAGAGCATTCTTTTTTAAAAAGGAAAAAGAAATTAAAGTTAAGATACCAATATTAATAACAGTTCCTACATTAATTACTTGTGTTTTAACTATTTTACTTTTCTTTTTTATAGAACCATTTGAGAATTTAACTTCCATCATGGTGAATAATTTATGAAAATTTTAATTAAAAAATTTGGTAAAATTAACTCTAGTGTTCTTCTATTATGCATAATATTTTTAGTTTTAGAGCTAATTGGGCATAGACACGGTGAGACATCAATCGAAGATTTTACATTTTTTCCAGCGTTCTTTGGTTTTTTATCATGCATAATAATCTTTAAAATTGGTGTTAGCTTAAGGTCGTTTTTGATGAAAGATGAGGATTATTATGATAAGTAATTTCCCTCCAGGATTGATAATGATTATTGGGGCATTATTGATACCCTTTCTACCTCATATAATTAGACAAATTTATATGATGATATTAGTTTTAATTTCTGCATATTCATTGACGCTTGGTTTCGGAATACATTCTACTATAAATTTGATGGGTTTTGATTTTATTTTATTTCAAGCTGATTCACTTACACTGCCATTTGCAATAATTTTCCATATAGCAGCTGCGCTCAACGTAATATATGGTGCTCACGAAAAACACTGGAAACAACATGTTTCTATTATGAGCTATAGTGGAGCTGCGATAGCAGCAGTTCATGCAGGAGACTTATTTACATTGTTTATCTGGTGGGAGGCAACAGCTTTTACATCCGTTTTCTTAATTTTGGCAGGTAACACTTACAGATCTTACAAATCAGCGTTTAGATATATATTAATTCAAGTTACGTCTGGCATGTTTTTACTTGCTGGAGCGATTGTATTACTAATAAATGATGGGAGTGCACTACTTACAAAGTTTGATATTAACTCTTTATATGGGCAGTTAATTTTTATTGCTTTTGGGATAAAAGCAGCCTTTCCACTATTAAATGGTTGGCTGCAAGATTCTTATCCTGAGGCCTCAGAAATTGGTACTGTTGCTCTTTCAACTTTTACAACTAAGTTAGCTATTTTTTGTTTTGCAAAATGTTTTGCAGGAACAGAACTTTTGATTGTGATAGGAGCTATTATGACCTTTTATCCAATATTCTTTGCTGTAATTGAAAATGATTTAAGAAGAGTATTAACTTATAGCCTTAATAACCAACTCGGTTTTATGATAGTCGCAATTGGAATAGGAACAGAATTAGCAATCAATGGTGCTGTAGCACACGCGTTTGCTCATATATTATATAAAGGTCTACTTTTTATGGGAATGGGAGCTGTTCTTTACAGAGTAGGCACATGTAAAGCCTCAGAGCTAGGCGGATTGTTTAAATATATGCCTATAACTGCTGTATGCACTATAATAGGAGCAATATCTATATCTGCTTTTCCATTGTTTAGTGGATTTGTTGCAAAATCTTTAATAATGTCTGCACTTGGAAAAGAAGGTTTGGTTTTAGTGTACTTTATGCTTCTTTTTGCTTCAGCAGGAGTACTACACCATTCAGGAATTAAAATACCATTTTTTGCTTTTTTTGCCCATGAAAGTGGTATTAAAACTAAAGAAGCTCCTCTGAACATGATTGTTGCTATGATAATAGCTTCTGCATTATGTATTTTAATAGGTATCTTTCCATCAACTTTTTATCAGATTTTACCTTATGAAATAAATTATCAGCCTTATGATTTTAGTCACGTTGTTGGACAGTTACAACTTTTAACCTTTGCTGCTTTTGCTTTCATATGTTTATGGCATTTTAAAATATATCCACCAGAATTAAACTCTACTGTTTTAAATAGCGATTGGGTTTATAGAAAAATGCTTCCTGGCGTGTTAATCCCATTATTAAAATTAGTTGAAAAAATGAACCAAAAATTTGAGTGGATTTTAAGAATTTCATTTACCAGAACGAAATTGTTTTTATCTGATACTATGTTGAAAAATAAAGTTTTTGACAGAGAGGTTGGTTCAGATACATTAATAGTCGTTCAAATATTTACTGTTTTCTTAATTTTGATTTTTATAGGTCAGTTTTTTAAATAAAATTAATTAATCTTCAAGTTAGCATTTTATTTAATTATAGTTTCTTGCTAGAAGTAACTATTCTAATTTAGCAAAAGTATAGTTGTTTGTTTAAATATATTATTTGATAAATAAAAGGAAAATAAATGAAAAAAAATAAAAAAGATTTGCCAGTTGGGGTTCCAGAAGAAAATGTATATGAAAACACTCATGTTTTACTATACGTTTTTTATGCCATTGCAGTTGCTAGTGTTATCTTATTATTGGTAAATCAATAATTGAACGATCTATCAATATATCAAGAAAAAATACTAAATCTTGCTGCTGAGAATAAAAAAAGTATTGCAATAGAAGATTATAATCGTTCATTTGAAGTCAAAAATCCTATGTGTGGTGATGAAGTCAAAGTCCGTTTAAAACTTAGTGATAACCAAATAGAAGATATATCCGCAATTGTTAGAGGATGTGCTCTTTGTGAAGCATCAGCAGGATTAGTTGTAAAGTTATTTAAAAACAACAGAATACCAAGTGAAAAGCTTACACAAGATTTTGAAAGTTGGCTAAATAATTCTGATCAACAAATTCCAGAAACATTGCCAAAAGAGATGGATGTTTTCAAACCTATTAAAGAAATAAAAAATAGACATAAGTGTATTACAATGCCATTTGAAGCAACTGTTAAGTCAGTTAAAAATGATTTATAAAAAGTTTTAGTCAGGCGAAACTGAATGTTTTCCGAACCAAATTATGGCTCCCACCAAAACAATTGGATATAATATTAGTAATATAATGCCTACATCTGGATTCATTTTTTAAGCCTTTTTAATTCGATTTAGTATATTATATATAATATATTATTAAAATAACAATTAACAATAACTAAGTAAATATCTGTGATAAAATATTTATTAATTCAAAGGCCTTTTTATGAGTGATAGAGAAGTAATGGAATACGATGTGGTTGTGGTAGGGGCTGGTCCATCTGGATTAAGTGCTGCTATAAAGCTAAAACAACTAAGTAAAGAAAAGAATAAAGAGTTATCAGTTTGTGTTATTGAAAAGGGCTCAGAAGTTGGCGCCCATATTGTGTCAGGTGCGGTAATTGAAACTAAAGCTCTAGACGAACTTATACCTGATTGGAAAACAAAAAATTGTCCCCTCAAAATTCAAGCCACTAATGATAAATTTTTATATCTAACAGAAACAAAATCATTCCAATTACCTACGCCTCCACAGATGCATAATAAAGGAAATTATATAATAAGTTTAAGTGACTTTACGAAGTGGTTGGCGGAGCAAGCTGAGGCTCTTGAAGTTGAAATTTATCCAGGGTTTTCTGCATCGGAAGTTTTGTTTAACGAAAAAGATAAAGTAATTGGTGTCGCCACTTGTGATATGGGTAGATTAAAAGATGGGACAGAAGGACCAAACTTTGAGCAAGGTATAGAATTACATGCCACACAAACAATTTTCTCAGAAGGTTGTCGAGGACATTTAGGTAAAATTTTAATGGAAAAATTTAACCTAAATGCAGAAAACTCTCCACAAACCTATGGGATTGGTATCAAAGAACTTTGGGAGGTTGCGCCAGAGAATAGCCAACCTGGAAGCATTATGCATACAACTGGGTGGCCTTTAAAAACAGACACTTATGGAGGATCATTTCTGTACCATTTGGACAATAACAAAATATCCATTGGTTTTGTGATTGGCTTAGATTACAAAAATCCTTATCTATCTCCATATATGGAATTTCAACGTTTTAAGCATCATCCAGAAATAAAGAAAATTCTTGATGGCGGTAGAAGAATTAATTATGGAGCAAGAGCTCTTAATGAAGGCGGTATCCAGTCTTTGCCAAAATTAACTTTCCCGGGGGGAATGCTGACGGGATGTGAAGCTGGATTTCTTAATGTCCCTAAAATAAAAGGTACTCACCTTGCTATGAAATCAGGAATGATTGCTGCTAGTGCAATATTTGAAGATATTGAAAATAAAGAAGAAGTTGATAATTACCAAAAATTAATTAAAAAAAGTTGGTTATGGTCAGAGTTATATGAAGTTAGAAATATAAGACCCTCATTTAAATGGGGTTTCTGGAAGGCAATAATTTACAGTGCTATAGACACTTATATATTTAGGGGAAAGGCTCCTTGGACTTTAGATCATCATGGTACAGATCATCAAAGTCTTGATAATAAAAATAAGCATGAACAAATTAATTATCCAAAACCAGATAATGTTATTAGTTTTGATAGATTAACAAATGTATCCTTTTCAGGAACTAACCATGAAGAAAATCAACCATGTCATCTCACTTTAAAAAATGATGAGGTTCCAATAAGCGTTAATTTAGAACTTTATGACAACCCTGAGACTAGATATTGTCCAGCAGGTGTCTATGAAATAGTTATTAATGATAACAAACCTAAATTACAAATTAATGCTCAAAACTGTGTTCACTGTAAGACTTGTGATATCAAAGATCCAACACAAAACATAAACTGGGTTGCTCCTCAAGGTGGGGGTGGTCCTAATTATCAGGGTATGTAGTTTATAAAAATTTATTAGACTTAAATGATCATATTAAGTTAACATGATAAATAATTAGGGGTCTTTAAATTTGAATCAGTCTATCGTTGGTATTTTATGGATGGTAATAACTACCATACTGTTTGTTGGTGTAACTGCTACAGTTAGATATTTGGAAGGTGAAGTTCCTGCCCCTCAAGCTGCATTTCTTAGATATGCTATCGGAACGGTTCTTTTAACTCCTTCACTAATATCTCTTGTAAAAATAAGACCTGAAAAACCTCTTCTTCAAAAATTTGTTTTAAGAGGATTAGTTCACTCAATTGGAGTAACTTTGTGGTTTTATGCTATGTCGGTAATGCCAGTAGCAGAGGTTACTGCAATAGGTTTTTTAACTTATATTTTTGTATCAATTGGTGCATGTATTTTTTTAAAAGAAAAATTACATAAACATAGATTAACAGCGATTTTATTCTCTTTTGTTGGAGCTATGATTATTTTAAGACCTGGTTTTAAAATAATAGAAAATGGTCAGATAGGAATGCTAATGGCAACCGTGGTATTTACAGCATCCTACTTGATAGCAAAGATAGTATCTAAGGAACGATCTTCATCTGAAATTGTCGCTATGTTGTCGATATTTACAACTATTTTTTTAATCCCTACAGCTATTTATAGCTGGGAGCCTCTATCACTTAAAGCCTTTCTAATTTTAGCATTTACTGCTTTAATTGCTACCATTGGTCACATAACAATGACACAGGCTATAAAGGCTGCTCCAATGGTTGTTACTCAACCTATTTTATTTCTCCAACTTGTATGGGCTTCAATGGTAGGGTTATTTATTTTCAGTGAAGAATTTGATCCTTTTGTAATTTTAGGAGGAACTATAATTATGATATGCGTTTGTTATGTGTCTTATAGGGAACATAAACTAGGTAAGAAAATAATTAATGATCCTTTACAAAAAGTAATTTAAGGCAATCAATAATAATGCGCCTATAACCGTTAAGCTACCAGTAGCTATTAGATTTGGACCAAAAACTAATTTTAAGACTGAAAGTCTAAAATTTTCAGCAGTAGTCAGTACAGATAGCGATGTAAAACTGGTGGCTGTACCTGCACACCATCCAATCAAATGGGCTTGCATCAAAAAAGCAGCTTCCCATAACGATAATAGTGGTCCAAATAATGATAAAATTGGAGCAGAGGTGATGATAGGATGTATACCTATTAAGCCAAAAATCCAAACTATTAAAGGAAGTAGAATAATCATTGCCCAAAAAGGAAAATTGTTTCCAATATTATTTGATATAAAAGTTTGAATTTCAACAGAACCACTTAAAATTGATCCTAAAAACATTGAAACTGATATCAGTAACATTTCATCACCAGATTTTAAAATTAAGTTGTTCAAGTTACTTATGATTGATTTAGTAGTTTCAGGCCTTCTAAACATCTGAACTACAACTAAAATTGGTATAACAATAACTATCGCATTCAAAGCCGTTTTATCAAAAATTTGACCAACTGCTAATACTGATAAAGATAAAATTAATAGTCTAGGAAAGATTGGCTTCACGCAGGAAACAGCTTCAAATAGATAACTTAAAGTAAACTTCCCAATTAAAAACCTAATGCTAATTAAATTAAATAATAGAGCTACTAATAAACCAAAAGCAATTCCCAACCATGCGGATTGACTTGGAAGATAGAGTTGTCCTACTGCAAAACTAACAAAAAAAGGTGACCATAATACTGCTGTATTCATTCCTCTTATAGCAGCCTCTCCAGAGACTTGTCTCATTCTATATTTTGAGTTTTTAGGAATGACCGAAGATAAAAGAGGAAATGTACCAATATTTAATACACCACCGAGTACATGCGAAGTCACCTGAATACCAGATAAAATTTTAGTTGAAACTAAATTTGAAAGAAGATTTTGTGTTTTCTCAACCGAAGGCATTGTAATAGCGGTTGATCTTAGTAACCATAAGCTAGGAAGAAAAGCTGAAAAAATAATAAAAAAATTACCTGCTTTCCATAGATTTTCTTCACTTGGTAAGTCTTTTAAAATTAAATATGTTGAAGAAAATAAAACACATATGATTATCTTTGTAGTGAACCTAGAAAAAATGAACATTATTAACAATAGTAATGCATATACTACTATTATAAAAAAATTATAATTTATTCCAAAGTTGAAACCGTAGACAATTGGTAAAACAGCTAACCAACAAAAAATTGTTAAAATCAATTTTATTATCATAAATTATTTATTTCTTTAAAGTAATTTTTTTTCCAAGAACATCAGGAAATTGGGCTTTTTTATGAGTTTCTTTTAATTTTACTAGCCTTTTATAAGCCCAAGATGGGTAATGTTCAGTCTTTCGGATCTTGAGATTAACATTAATTAAAACTTTCTCAGCGACAGCAATAACTTTATCTTTTTTTTGAGAAAAAATATCTAAACATAAATGCATCCGCTTTTCATCACAGTCTACAACTAGTAATCTTACATTAAATTTTTCATCAAAACTCATTTCATTAAGGTAATGATAGTGAGCCTGAAGAACAAAAGGTCCTTGTTTATTTTGAAATGCGTGTGTTTCCCCGATACCTAAGGTGTCCTCAAGAAAAATATCTAAAGATCTATCAAAAGCTAAAGTATAAAAAGCAACGTTCATATGTCCATTGTAATCTATCCAATCCTTGATAACTCTTTTTTCTGGAAGAACTATCGGAGTGTCATATGGACCGTCATATCCTTTATTATTTAATTTATTTTCAACCAATTTCAAATATTCTTTATGTTATTTTTTGGATAAGATCTTTGTGGCTTCTTCAATTCCTTTTATACTTAATGGAACCATCTTATTAGAGAAAATTTCTTTTATAATATTTGTTGATTGTGAATAATTCCAATGTTGCTCTTGAGTTGGGTTGATCCAAACATTTGCGGGCCACTGTGCTATTGCTCTTTCTAACCAAACTTGTCCTGTTTCTTGATTAAAATGTTCATTTGCTCCTCCTTCAACTAAAATTTCATAAGGGCTCATAGAAGCATCACCAACAAAGATACATTTATATTCTTTTCCATAAGTTCTAAAAATTTCTCTTGTAGAAAATTGTTCTTTCCATCTTCTGGAATTGTTTTTCCATACCCCCTCATAAAGACAATTATGGAAATAAAAAAAGTTTAAGTTTTTAAAAACATTTTTGGCAGCTGAAAATAAATTTTCCACCTGTCTTATATAATCGTCCATCGACCCACCAACATCTAAAAAAAGAAGTATCTTTATAGAGTTTTCTCTTTCTTGCCTTGTTTTAACATCTAAGTAGCCATTTTTTGCAGAATGAGTGATAGTTTCATCAATATCCAGTTCTTCTTCAACACCAGTTCTTGCCCACTGCCTTAATCTTTTTAGGGCAACTTGCATACCTCTAGTATCTAATTCTCTTGTATCGTCAAAATCCCTAAATATACGTTTATCCCAAACTTTTACAGCTTTCCCCTGCCCTCTTCTATCTTGACCAATTCTAATTCCTTCGGGATTATAACCATATGCTCCAAAAGGTGATTTCCCAGCAGTACCTATCCATTTATTTCCACCTTGATGACGTTTTTCCTGTTCTTTTAATCTTTGCTCAAGAGTTTTCATTAATTCATCAAAACCACCTAACGCTTTGATGTCCTCCATTTCTTGTTTTGAAAAGTGCTTATCCAACATTTTTTGCACCCATTCTTTTGGTACATTTAAATGGTCTAGAATATCGTCTAATTTGATAGACTCTATTCCTTTAAAATACTGACCAAATATTACATCAAATCTGTCTATTAACCTTTCATCTTTTATAAGACTTGTCCGTGCTAAATAATAAAATTTATTGGTGTCATACTCAATAAAATCTAATTTTATTGATTGTAAAAATGTAAAAAATTCATTAAGTGATACAGGAATTCTGGCGTCTTTTAATTTGAAAAAAAAATCCAAAAACATTTTTTAACGATTTCCTCTAGCCATAAAGGCAAGCCTTTCAAACAAATGGATATCCTGTTCATTTTTTAACAGAGCACCATGAAGTTTTGGTAACAAATCTTTTCCATCACTCTTTAAATCTAAAGGATTAATATCCTCAATCAACAAAAGCTTTATCCAGTCAAGAGCCTCTGAAGTTGAGGGTTTCTTTTTTAAACCAGGAACGTCTCTGATTTCAAAAAATCTATTTAAAGCACTCTGTAATAGTGATTTTTTTATTTCAGGAAAGTGAACGTTAACTATTTTCTTTAATGTTTCTATATCAGGAAATTGAATATAATGAAAAAAACATCTTCGAAGAAATGCCTCTGGTAATTCTTTTTCATTATTAGAAGTAATAATTACTATAGGTCTTTTATTGGCTTTAATAATTTGATTTGTTTCATAAACATAAAATTCCATTTTATCTAATTCTTGTAAAAGATCATTTGGAAATTCTATGTCCGCTTTATCTATTTCATCTATTAAAAGGACAGATCTTTCTTTGGATTCAAAAGCATCCCAAATTTTTCCTTTTTTAATGTAATTTCCAATATCTTCTATTTTTTTATCACCAAGTTGACTATCTCTTAACCTACTCACAGCGTCATACTCATACAACCCTTGCTGAGCCTTAGTAGTTGACTTAATATTCCATTCTATAATACTTAAACCAAGGCTTTCTGAAATTTGTCTGGCTAGTTCTGTTTTACCGGTACCAGGTTCTCCCTTTATCAAAAGAGGTTTTTCAAGTGTAATAGATGCATTCACAGCTATATTTAGGTCATCAGTTGATATATAATTACTTGTTCCTTCAAATTTCATAAACAAATATCTCCTCAAAGATTAATTCAGGCATTAAATTTTATTTTTTACAGCATTGATATATTCAGGACTGACTTCACAACATCCTCCAACGATTGAAGCATTATTTTCAATAAAGCTCAATATATCTTCAACAAACTTGTCTAAATTAAAATCTTTTCTTTTATTGAGAATAGAAACATCATTAGTTTCATTTAAAAAATTTACAGTTTCAAAACCATTAGGCAATGCACCATAGGGTTTTGAATATTTTCTCATTATTTCAATTGATTTATGAATAGCTTCAGGTGGGGCACAATTTATAAGAAAAGAATCAACTGCGGAGCTTTCAAATTCTTTTAGGGCATCTTCTAGTGTTTCTCCAGATCTTAATAATCCGCCATCTTCTTCTTTTACACAAAAACTTAGCCAAACTTTTTTATCAGAATTTAGAGCGATTTCAGTGACTATATTAGCTTCTTCTATAGAGCATACAGTTTCACAACAAAAAACATCAACAAATGGTTCTTGAAGATCAATAATCCTTTTGTAAGTATCTTTTGCATCTTCTTTTTCCATTCCTATAGATGTTTTGTAACTCATTATTAAAGGAGGAAGACAACCTAACAGTTTTATTTTCTTTTCTGTTTCAGATGATTTTATGGCTTCATTAGCAGCCTTTATAGCGCTATTTTGTAGAGACACAAACATATCTTCTAAATTATGTCTTTTTAACTTTTGAGGTGTAATACTATAAGAGTTTATTGTTATTGCTTCAGCCCCAGATTTTATAAAATCTTTATGTAAATCAACTACTAACTCATAATTATCTAGCATAACTCTAGCACCCCAAAGACCATCAGGTTTAATTTTGGATCTATGAATTAACTCTTGACCCATACCGCCATCTATTAAAAGAACATTCTTTTTATTCATAATTTTCCTACTTATTTTCTTCCTTTTTTACTTTTATTAAAAAAATTAATGGAATTGATAAAAAACCAACCCAAGCATAAAGCTTAAAAGCATCTATATATCCAACCATTAAACTTTGTCTATTTAATTCGTTAGTTAACTTTG
>ERZ802821.448-NODE-448-length-23508-cov-17.93_pt1 | contig 23508 bp, 25 predicted proteins | sample MGYA00345648_ERZ802821 | MGnify/ENA primary metagenome ERZ802821 (study PRJEB30503, sample SAMEA104212357) | marine metagenome | biome: Westerlies Biome; feature: [SRF] surface water layer (ENVO:00010504) within the epipelagic zone...; material: water (ENVO:00002006)... | reverse complement strand
GGCTAGGTATGCAAGAACAAGCTCGACAAATGATTAAACAAGGGAAACAAAAAGAGCCCTACAAGATTTTACACGTCGCTTCTATTTTATCGAGAGAGACTTTTGATGATGTAGTTATTTATGGTGCAAGTAAACATGCTGTTGCAGGACTTATTAAAGGTGGTGCAAAAGGACTTGCAGAGTATGGTATAAACGTAAATGGGTATGGACCCGGAGTTGTAAGAACAGAAATGTGGGAACAACTAGATAAAGAATTAGTCGCCATGGGAAAATTTGATAAACATGGTGAATCGATGGACTCAATAGCTGAAAATATGATTTTAATGAAACGGTATTCATATCCAGAAGATATTGTTGGAACAGCTTCCTTTCTAGCCTCAGGTGAGTCTGATTATATGACTGGTCAAATTCTTATGATTGATGGGGGAATGGTAATTCAGTAAATGTCAGATCCATCTATTATCAAACCTGAAGATATAAATCCAAATTATAATTGGCATCGCAGAGTTCCTTCTCATGGTAGGACGAATGTTGATTATGAAGAGAGAATTAATTTTCAAAGACTTCACAATTATAGAATTGGAAGAGCAAAACAGGCATTAAATAACTCTAAAGCAGGATCTTTGTTATGCTTTGATAATAATAATATTCGCTATCTTACAAGCACAGTAATAGGGGAATGGTCTCGAGATAAAATTTGTCGATATTCACTTCTACCTCAAGGACACGATCCTATATTATGGGACTTTGGATCAGCTGCTAAACATCACCAAATTTTTTCACCCTGGCTTCCAAAAGAAAATTGGAAGGCTGGAATGGTTGGTTTAAGGGGCACCGTTCATCCTGATGCCGGATTAATGAAAAGGGCTGCCCAAGAAGTTAAATCTATGCTTGAGGAAAAAGGTCTTGCCAATGATCCTGTGGGAGTTGATTTAGTTGAGCCTGCAATGATGTTTGCACTCCAAGCGGAGGGACTAGAGATTATTGATGGTCAGCAAATATTATTAGAGGCTAGGGAAATTAAATCTCAAGATGAGCTAATGCTTCTCAATCAAGCCGCTTCTATGGTTGATGCAACTTATCATCAAATTTATGAAACAATGAAACCAGGTGTAAGCGAAGCGCAAATAGTGGCCAATGCAAATAAGCTACTTTATGAATTAGGATCAGACGATGTGGAAGCTATAAACGCGATTTCTGGTGAGAGATGTAATCCCCACCCCCATAATTTTACTGATCGAATATTCAGACCTGGAGATCAAGCATTTTTTGATATCTTGCAATCATATATGGGCTATCGAACCTGCTATTATAGAACTTTTAATATAGGAAGAGCTTCTGACGCTCAAAGCGATGCATACAAACAATGTCGTGAATGGTTAGACAAAGCGATTGAGTTAGTTAAGCCAGGTGTCTCTACCGATAAGATTGCTGCAGTGTGGCCAAAAGCAGAAGAGTTTGGTTTTGCTAATGAAATGGATGCATTCGCACTACAGTTTGGACATGGTCTTGGTTTAGCAATTCACGAAAGACCTATTATTAGTAGATTGGTTTCTATGGAATCTCCAGATGAGATCAAAGAGGGTATGGTTTTTGCCTTAGAAACTTATTGTCCTGCTAAAGATGGTTATTCAGCTGCAAGAATTGAAGAGGAATTAATAGTAACAGACAAAGGGTGCCAAGTTATCTCTTTGTTCCCCGCAGAAGACCTTCCAATAGCCAGCAAATATTAATGGTTGATGTGACTAATGACGATATAGGCGAAAGCATTAGGCTTAAGCTCTGGGAGATGATGTTAAAACTCAGGCTAGTCGAAAAGAAAGCTTATGATTTATTTTTACAAAACTTAATTAAAGGAACAAGCCATTTAGCCTTAGGCCAAGAGGCTATAGCTGGCGCCTTTGGAGTAGCCCTTCAAGAGGGTGACTATACCTTTTGTACATATAGAGGGCACGCTCACACTTTAGCAAGAGGTTCGTCAATTGAGGGAGTCCTAGGAGAGTTAATGGGACGTCAATGTGGATTGATGAAGGGTAAAGGGGGTTCAATGCATCTTACTGATGTACAAAAAGGCGTTATGGGATCCTACGCTATTATCGGCGCTCATCTTACCATCGCAAATGGAACCGCTCTGGCATCCAAGTACAACAAGACAAAAGAGGTTAGCGTTTGTTTCTTTGGAGATGGAACTACTAACATAGGAGCTTTTCACGAAGCTTTAAATATGGCTAAGATATGGGATTTACCAATTGTTTTTGTATGTGAAAATAATTTATATATGGAGTACACCGCTATTAGTGAAGTTACAGCTGTAGAACACCCTGCAGCAGATAGAGCTTCAGCCTATAGCTTAGATAAAATTATTGTAGATGGTAATGATGCGGATGAAATGTTTCGAACTGCTCAAACAGCTATAAAAAAAGCTAGAGATGGATATGGCCCTAGTCTAATAGAGGCAAAAACTTATAGGCATAGTGGTCATTCAAGAGCAGATCCAGGTAAATATCGCCCTGATGAAGAAGTAAAAGATTGGTTAGAAAATAGAGATCCTATAAAAAATTATAGACAAAAGTTAATAGATTTTAATATTGATGAAAAAACTATTAGTGAAATAGAAAATAAAATTCAACAAGAGGTTGAAGATGCTACAGAAGTATCTAAAAATTCTCCAATCCCTGAAATTAAAGAAATTTACACAGATGTTTGGGCAGATGGAGGTTACAAGTGGCACAATTAACTTATAGAGAAAGTGTTTCTTTAGCTATAGCCCAAGCAATGAGAAAAGACCCTAAAGTTTTTTTTATTGGAGAAGATGTTGGTGCGGCTGGAGGTGTTTTCAAAGCTACAGTTGGACTCTTAGATGAGTTTGGCAAAGAAAGAGTTATGGACGCCCCTATATCTGAGCAAGCTATTTTAGGAGCCGCTATGGGTGCGGCAATGACAGGATTAAGACCAATAGCCGAAATTATGTTTTCAGACTTTTTAGCGGTATGCTGGGATATTATTGCTAATCAAATAGCCAAAACCAGATATATGTCAGATGGACAAATCAATATTCCTTTAGTCATTAGAACTGCTAATGGAGGCGGATCAAAGTTTGGAGCACAGCATTCTCAAAGTCTAGAAAACTGGTCAATGATGATACCTGGTTTAAAGGTAGTTGCGCCAAGCTGCTCAAGTGATGTGCTAGGTCTTATGGATGCATCCGTCAAGGACCCTGACCCAGTCATTTTCTACGAGCACAAATCACTTTACTCATCCAAAGAAGAATTAGAGGATACAAATTTATCAATTCCTTTGGGTCAAGCTAATATTCTTCATGAGGGAGTCGATATCACTGTTATTGGCCTAGCTTTAATGGCACAGCGTTCGAAAAAAGCAGCAGAAATTTTAAAAGAAAAACACAATATAAAAGTAAAGGTTATAGATCTGCGCACTCTTGTTCCTCTAGATTTACAAACTATTAAACGATCTATAAATGAAACAGGTTTAGCAATGACTGTTGAAGAGAATCCAAGGCTATGTGGATGGGGTGCAGAAATATCATCTTTAATTACCGAGCAATGTTTTTCAAATTTAAAAGGACCTGTCACAAGAATTACCACACCACACGTTCCTCTTCCTAGTGCTGATATACTAGAGGACAATACTATCCCATCAGTAGATTTAATAGTTAACGAAGTGATAAAAAAAGTAAAAGGAGAATAGCTATGGAAATAATAATGCCCTCACTTGGAGAAACAGTTGATGAAGGTAAAGTCATTAAATGGCATAAAAAAGTTGGAGACCAAATTAAAGATGGGGATATTTTATGCGAGGTTGAAACAGATAAGACTGCAGCTGAAATTCCCTCTACTGTTAATGGAACTTTGACAGAAATTACTGCTCCTGAAGGTGAGACCATACCTGTCGGCGGCAAAATTGCTACTGTAGAATAAATCCAGAACTGCTATAAATAAATAATGAAAATTACAGAGTCAAAATTATATAGAGATAAATGCTACATTAATGGAGAATGGATTACTGCAGACTCCGGTGAAACAATCTCTGTCAATAATCCCGCAACTTTAGAGGAAATTGGAACAGTTCCAAAATGTGAAACTATCGAAACTAAAAGGGCTATAGAGGCTGCAAATGAAGCCTGGCCTGAGTGGAGGGCTAAATCAGCTAGGCAACGATCAGATATTCTTCGTAAATGGTTTGATTTAATGATTGAGAATAAAGAAGAATTAGCCCAAATGATGACAATTGAACAAGGAAAACCTATCAATGAATCCAGGGGCGAAATTGGCTATGGAGCCTCTTTTGTAGAGTGGTTTTCAGAAGAAGCAAAAAGAGTCTATGGAGACACTATTCCTGACCCGATGACCGATCGAAGAATAGTTGTTCTCAAACAACCTGTTGGGGTAGTGGCTTCAATTACTCCTTGGAATTTTCCTAATGCCATGATTACAAGAAAATGTGCTCCTGCTTTAGCGGTCGGCTGTCCTGTTGTAATTAAACCTGCTAGCCAAACCCCTTTTTCCGCTCTAGCTTTGGCTGTTTTAGCTGAAGAAGCTGGTTTTCCTAAAGGAACCTTAAATGTCATTACAGGAAAAGCATCAGCTATTGGTGATGAATTAGCCTCGAACCCAATTGTTAGAAAATTATCTTTTACAGGATCAACTGAAATTGGAAAAATTTTATTACAAAAATGTGCAGGCACTGTCAAAAAAGTTTCAATGGAATTAGGTGGCCATGCTCCCTTCATAGTCTTTGACGATGCTAATATTGATGATGCCGTAGCAGGTGCGATGCAAAGTAAATTTAGAAATACAGGTCAAACATGTGTCTGTGCAAATCGTATTTACGTTCAAGAAAAAGTTCATGAGGAATTTTGTAAAAAGTTTGTAGATGCTGTTTCCAAAATGAAAGTAGGAGATGGATTAAACGAAGAAAATTCCTCAGGCCCCATGATTGATGAACACTCTTTAAGTAAAGTGGAAGAGCATGTTGAGGATGCCGTTGCCCTTGGAGCAAAAGTTGCAATAGGTGGCTCAAAGCATTCCCTTGGATTAAACTTTTATCAACCAACTATCCTGACAGATGTAACTCCTCAAGCAAAAATTACTACAGAAGAAACCTTTGGTCCTGTGGCTCCTGTTTATAAATTCAAAGATGAAAAAGAAGTCATCGATTTGGCAAACAATTCTCCTTATGGACTAGCTTCTTACTTTTACTCTCGAGATATAGGTAGAATTTGGAGGGTTTCTGAGGCACTTGAATATGGCATGGTTGGTGTTAATACAGGCTTAACCTCAAAAGCTGAAGCTCCTTTTGGAGGAATCAAAGAGTCTGGTCTTGGAAGAGAAGGCTCAAAGTATGGTATTGATGATTTTATTGAAATCAAATACGTCAATATGTGCGGCCTAGATAAATAAATTTTTACATATGAATAAGGTTTTCAATGTTGGATTAATTGGATGTGGGCATATATCTGAAACATATTTTCGTGGTCATGATTACTTTAATAATTTTAAAATAGTCAAATGTGCAGATATTAATCTAGAAAATGCGAAAAAATGTGCTGATACCTATGGAATTACTTCATGTTCTGTCGAAGAGTTATTAAATGACCCAGAGATTGAAATCATTTTAAATTTAACAATACCTAGAGCTCACTATGAAGTTGCCAAAAAATCTCTCGAAAATGGAAAGCACGTTTATAGTGAAAAACCAATGGCTGTCAATTTCTCAGAGGGAGAGGAGCTACTAGCTTTATCAAAATCTAATGGCTTATATATTGGAAATGCTCCTGATACATTTTTAGGAGGAGGTATTCAAAAATCCATAGATTTAATTAATAAAAATAAAATAGGCAATGTTAGACTTGGAAGTGCAATCTTTGCTTATCCAGGAGTTCAATCCTATCATCCCAATCCAGAGCCTTGGTTTGCCAATAATGAAGGTGGCCCCGTAATGGATATGGGACCATACTATCTTACTGCTTTAGTAAATCTCCTAGGCCCAGCTAAAAGTGTTCATGGTATCTCTACTAAAGTATTTGAAAAAAGAGTCATTGGCATAGGTCCTAAAAAAGACCAAGAATTTTCTGTTGAATGCCCTACAAGTTATTTGGTTAATTTAGAGTTTCATAACCAAGCTTTAATACAAATTACCCTTTCGTTTGATGTCGTAGCACACCAACGTAATCACATAGAGCTCTATGGAGATAGAGGCTCAATGATAGTTCCAGACCCAAATATGTTTGGAGGCTCAGTAATGACAACTAATGATGATTCTGGAGTATGGGAAGAACACAAAACAAACGATCTTCCTTTAGGCAGAATTAATATTACTTCTCAAAGCGGAAGAGCCAATGAGTCTCCCACAAATGCAAATTATCGGGGAGTGGGTCTTGCTGAAATGGCATATTGCATTGAAAATGGCTTAAATCATAGGTGTAATGGAGAATTATCTTTACATGTCCTAGATATTATTAAATCTACAATGAAAGCAGCAGACTCAAAAATACCACAGGAAATTAAAACTACCTGTCAAAAAGCTGAACACTTTTCGCTAGAAGAAATACAAAAAATTCTTAAGTAATATTGATATTTCCTCTAGACTAAATTTTTCCAATGAAATTTGATAAATCAAAAAAATTATTAGTAATTGGTAGAGCAGGTATGGATATTTATCCTGAACCTCCTGGTACCAAGATATCTGATGTTCAAGAATTTTCCACTCACTTAGGTGGATCTGCTGCCAATACTTGTGTGGCCTTATCAAAGCTAGGTGTGAGTTCAGACCTTGTTACCTGTATTTCAGACGATGCTATCGGTGAATACATTTTTAAAAAATTAGAAGATTTTAATGTAGGCAGTAATCTTTGTAGGAGAGTTGATAAAAAGTTTCAAACTCAAGTAGCTGTTGTAGAAACTATTCTTAAAAATAATCAATCAATATTATACAGAAATAATTCCTGTGATTTGCAGTTAGACAAGGAAGATATAGACAAGATTAATTTTCAAGATTATTCAGCTGTATTTATTTCTGGCACAGCATTGTCATCTAGCCCATCGAGGGAGGCAGTCTTTTATGCTGCTGAAAAAGCATCCTTACTGAGTATTCCCTTAATAATGGATATGGATTACAGACCTTATAATTGGGAGTCAGATGAAATTAAATCAAATATTTATAAAAAAATTATGAAGGAAATGGACATCATTATAGGCAATGACCTAGAATTCAATATTGCAAATAACTCTACTGATGGTTTGCAACTAGCTAAAGACTTTATAAATGAGAAGCCCTCAATTATAATCTACAAGATGGGTGAAAAAGGATCGCAAGTTTTTACTAAAGAAAAGGAATTAAATTTTGGAATATTTAAGGTCGAAGCTATCAAACCCACTGGAGCAGGAGATGCTTTTAACGGTGGTTTTATTAGCTCTCTCTTTCAGGGATTTTCCCTAGAGGATTCAATCAAAAGAGGCTCGGCAAATGCAGCTATTGTGGTAACCAAAGTGGGCTGCTCCTCAGCAATGCCAGGCAGTAGTGAACTAGAAAAATTTATTAATCAACAAACAATGGAGATATAGATGCATATACCATACTCAGACAACAAGAATATCGCTTTATTTGGGGAGCAAAATGAAACTGTTCCTTTGGTTTACTTTAATATTATCAATTTAAAAAAAGGGGAAAGCTATAGTTATCAACTTCCTCAACATGAGACTAGCGTGGTGCCTGCTACGGGTTTAGTGGAGTTGACAGTTGATGGAAATAAACTTGGCCAAATTGGAACTAGAAATACTGATGTTTGGGATGGCGAACCCGAGGGTAGTTATATACCCACTAACTCTGAATGCACAATTACTTGCCTTTCAGACAGTGCCGAGTGTTTTATTGCCGGTGGTATTTATGAAAAGAAATTAGAGGCATTTTTAGTTCCCCAAAAAGAAATTGATATGGTTCAGTATGGATCAGATGATACAAAAACTCATCGAAAAATTAAACATATCTTAGGAGCAAAACAGCATGAACAAGTTGGAAGATTGCTTGTCAATGAGCTCTACACTGTGGGAGCAGGAGGTTGGTCAGGCTTCCCTCCACATAAACATGATACAAACAGACTTCCTGATGAGACTCGACATGATGAAGTCTATAATTACCGCTTCAAACCAGGACATGGATTTGGAGTCCAAGTGATGCAATACGAAGAGGATAAAGAAGGTTTTGGTTATCAGTTATTTAACGGATCAACTATAGCCATAGACAAGGGCTATCATCCTTGTGTTGTAGCTCCCGGATATGAAATGTACTATTTTACTATCTTAGTAGGTCTTTCACAGAGATCTCTTATTCAATATTTTCAAAAAACACATGCCTATCAACTAGAAACAATTCCTGGAATTAAGGATATGATTGCCAAGTATAAATGACCGTCGCCACACTATCTGAAGTTTTACAAAAAGCAAAAAAAGATAAATATGCAGTTGCCGGACTAGTTGTTCTAGGGTGGGAAGATGCCAGATGTTATGCAGAAGTAGCAGAAGATTTAAATTTACCTGTTATTTTACAAGCGGGCCCTGGCTGTAGAGCCAACACTCCGGTGCCAATACTAGGTAAGATGTTTAGATATTTAGCAGACCAATCAAGCTGTCCAGTTGTATGCCACTTAGATCATGGCTATACAAAAGAAGAATGTATGGAGGGAATAGATAGTGGATTTACCTCAATTATGTTTGACGGTTCTAAACTTTCTCTAAATGAAAATATAGAAAAAACCCATGAAATTGCTGAATTAGCTCATAAAACCAACATTTCAGTTGAAGGCGAAATAGGATTTGTTGGGTACAGTGAAGGAGCAGAGTCTCAAAACACTGATCCAACACAAGCTAAACAATTTGCTGAATTATCTGGATGTGATGCCATGGCTATTAGTGCTGGCAACATACATTTACAAACAAACACATCATCTTCTATTGATTTAGAGGTGATTGAACAAATTGAAAAATTAACTGACGTTCCATTAGTCTTGCACGGGAGTAGTGGAATTGATTATCCTTTAAGACGCAGTATCGCTAATAATACAAACGTTTGTAAATTCAACATTGGGACTGAACTCAGAAAAACATTTGGCGATACCCTCAGGGAAGAGATTACAAATAACCCTTCAATCTATGATAGGATTCAATTAATCAAATCCACATTACCTAAATTAAAAGAGACAACTAAAAAGGTATTGGAGAATATCTCTCAATTTAGTCATTAATGATTAAGTCTCACACAATAGAGAATAATTTTTTAAGAATTAAGATTTTAAATATGGGTGCAACTCTCTTTGAAGTATTTCATAAAAGAAAAAAAATAAATTTAATTTTAAATCTTGACAAAATTTCCTCATATAAAAATAACAGAAACTATCTTGGTGCAACTTGTGGAAGATATGCCAATAGAATTAAAAATGCTCAATTCAGCATAAATCAAACTAAATATAGCTTAACTAAAAACGAAGGTAAAAATATCCTCCATGGAGGAAAGAAAGGATTTGACTCAAAAATTTGGGAAATTAAAGATTCTTCTAATTTGCATGTTACATATAACTATACTTCTCCTGATGGGGAAGAGGGATTTCCAGGTGAACTGAGGTCTACTTGTAAATATCTGCTTAAAGACAATAACCTTCATATACTTATGACAGCAAAGTCCTCAAAGACTACCCATGTAAACTTAGTAAATCATGCCTATTGGAACTTAGATAAAGTAAAAAAAAATATCTTTAATCATGAACTTTTCATAAACGCTGATTATTATTTAGAAAATGATAAAGACAATATTCCTACCGGAAAAAGATTGAGCGTTAAAAACGGACAATTTGATTATAGAAATATCTCAAATATTGGCGCTAAAATTGAAAAAAAGGGCTCTGGATTTGATGAAAATTACATCATAAAAAAAAATAGTAGTTTAGTTGCAAAGCTCATTTCCCCTAGAAGCAAAATTCAATTGAGTCTATTTTCAGATCAACCTGGTGTTCAATTTTATTCTGGTCAATATTTAAGGTTTAAGTCACAGTCTAAAAAGTTAAGACCTTTTCAAGGTATGTGTTTGGAAACACAAAATTTTCCCAATTCTCCTAATAATAAGAAATTTCCTTCTTCTCTTATTAGTCCAGGCCAGACATATCGGCATATAATGAAATTTAAGATTAGTGATATTTAAAATTATTATTCTGACTTAGCTCGAAGCTTCAAATTATTATTATCAAAAAATACCTGAGGAACACTGTATGCAAAATCGGATAGCAGGGACACTGAGCTTACTTGTAATTGACCACCATCTAATATGGGATCTATAAATTTTGATATTTGAATATCATCATTTATATAATTCCAATCAAAGGTAGCATGAATACCTCTATCTTTGATATCGTATAATTCAACGAATAGAACCGTGCCATTTTTTAGAGTATACCTAACCTTCAAATCTGAAGAATTTGGTAAATTAGATCTTAGGATAAAACCATTATGTTGTAGGTCAGTTAGAGCACTATGTACTCCGCTAATCTTATCTTCGCTCAATTTAGAAAAACCAAGAGGGAGATTTGAATGCCTTAGTGAACTATCTTTTTCTTCAAGGTTAATCATATTTTGATTATAAATCTGTACAGTTTGAATTTGTGATTTTCCAATATTAAGTAAATCTGTAGGTGTCCAATAAAAACCTGAAACATCTGCAGTTAAATTAGTGTTAACCAAGTATGATTGTGATTCTTGTGTATTTTTTATATAGGATCCTGGGATATTGTAATTATAAGTTCCAATATCTAGATCATAGAGCACTCTACCATCTGAGGATTTTAATATTAATCGCATCTTGTTATCGTCATCTAATCCTAATTTATAAAGTAGATCTGTTCGATTAGTCTTAGCTTCTAATATTTTAGCTTCGCGTAATTGAATAAAAAAACGACTTAAAAGCTCAGTATTAGCAGGAAAATTATAAGATGTTGTGATGAGCCATTGGCCTTCAATATCTTCAATAACTGATTTTCCCTGACTGTTTGAAAATTCTATATAGGCAATTTCTTGTAAAATTGACTCAAAGGTAGGAATTAAACTTTCTGATGGTAATTCAGATTCTGATGATTGTTCATCGAAATACATTCCTGAAGCTAGGACCAATGAACCGAAAGATATCAGAAGTAATATTTTTAAATTTTTAATAATCATGCTCTACTTTTTCTTTTTTTAATACCCAATTGTCGTGGAATAATAAACATGAGTAAAATTAAAAGGATAGGAATTAAAAATGTATTTAAAATATTAATTTGATTGGCTAGCCTATCTATATTCTTGCTCAAATTTCTTCTAACCTCTCTTAGTTGTTGACGTTTTCTTTCTACCTCTAATTGAAAATCAGCAAGTTCCATTAATTGTTTATCTGTTAAATTAACTGACTCAGCATCTCTTCCCCCAGACAAATTTTGTATTTTTACTAAAGTCTCATCTAGTTGTGCTTGTAATTCTTGCTCTTGTCCTAAGTATTTTTGTTCTGCTTCTGCTTGAAGTTTTTGAACAACTACAAAAGGTCTAAACGGGGCTTCTTTGTTTCGCAAATCAATAAACTCGTCATAACCTGTCATGGAATCTAGAACGTTAGTAACGAGAGTTCCATTATCTGATGTAGCCTCAATGACATTAGTATCTAGGAACTTTTGTATTCTAGCCCAAAAAGCATTTCTAATAAAATCTGCATCACTAAATAGAACAACATTGATGTCTTTAACCGAACTATCAATATGATCTTCTCTTATAAATTCAAATTCGTTAAAGCTACTAGATGTTTTACCACTTAATTTTACCCCAAAGTCATACGTAATACCGGTTGGCTTAAAATTGTTAATTAATTTTATAGGATCGTGAACTTCTCTCATTGGCAAGTCCATAGTGACTTCACTTGAAGATATTAAGGGAATATAAGAGATTTCACTTTCTTCATTTAAAGGTGCTAATCCCCCAGCAGACACCAATCTGATTAGAGATAGGCCATTACCTATTTCCTCAGATTGATTAATAAACTGGCCCCTGACCTCAGGCCAGTTGAGTTTAAGAATTGTTTGTAAAGAGGTATTGTCAGAGATGTTTTGCTGAGTTTGAAGCCTAGTTGCTTGGGCTCCATCAAGGATAACATTGCTATTATAGTTGATATTTAAAGTTTTTAAGATGTTAGCAAGATCAGACGTCTTGTTGGAGTGATCATTTTTTTCAAAGAAGGGGTCTAGGAATATTACCGTTTCTCCACCCTCTAATATAAATTGCTCAATGGCATATTCCGTTTTATCTGTAATATCTGAGGGGTGATAGACAAATAAAAGATCAATATCCTCAAAACTCTCAACATCTGTATCTAAAAATTCAAAATCATAAAAATAACTTAATTCTTCAAGGATAGTGTATTCACCTTGGCCAAGTTGATTATTGGGCATCATGGGAGGAGCAGTGTCTACCCAAGATAAAAACCCAATCATAGGTTTTTTAGATCTATTGAGCTTGTAGACAATATCAGTTAACTGTTTTTCTAGAGTAGCCGCTTTAGAAGGATCAAAAAATGAAACAACCTCAATATCATCTGTTGTGTTGGAGGCTATCATGCCAAAGTAAATTTTAGATCCCTCCTGGTCAATGGGAAATCCTTGTATCCCATATCTGTTGACATAGTCTTCGTCATCAGAATAAGGCTCAGGTTCAATAAAACTCAATTCAATCTTACCTGATGCTAAGTCGGAATACCTATTTAACAATCCCTGTACTTGATTTGCATAATTTTGAATTATGGGGATATTTTTTGATAGATTTCTACTATATACAAAATTAATTTTTATAGGCTCATCTATCTCATCAATTACACGTTTGGTTCCATTAGAGAGTGTAAAAGTTTTATTAGATGTAAAATCAATTCCTAGGTTAAAATTAATTTTTTGAACTATATAATTAAAAGATAAAAATAAAATAACTGTACTAACAACAGATATTAAAAAATAATTTTTATTAAAGAATTTATTCATTATTCCCGATTTAAAAATTTAACAATTGTTAAATAGTTCCAAAGTGCAATAAAAGATAAAAAGAACATTAGCCCCTTTATAGAAAAGAAACCTGTTTGAATACTTGAAAAATGTGTCAAAAAACTGAAGCTAGATATGAGTTCTACTATTTCGATTGGAAGAACTCCCGTAATGAAATTTACCATCAAAGGAAAGCCACTTATTGTAAAAAGAAAAGAAACTAAGATGGATAAAATAAAGGCAATTATTTGATTGTTGGTAAGAGAGGAGAAGAAAATTCCCAAAGAAACATAGGCACCAGCCATTAAGATAACACCCAAATATTGGCCAATTATAACAAGATTATCAGGATTTCCTAAATAGTTAACTGTTATCCAAATTGGAAAAGTTAAGATAATTGAGAATGTAACAAAAGCCCAAGTCGCAAAAAATTTACTTAGAACTATTTTCCATAAAGGAATTGGTAAAGTCATTAAAAGTTCAATTGTACCCAGTCTTTTCTCTTCAGACCAACTCTTCATAGTTACAGCTGAAATAAAAAAAATATAAACCCAAGGAATAAAGCTAAAAAATACTGTTAAGTCTGCTACACCGGATGAAAAAAAAGATCCAAAATAAAAAGTCAAGGACATAGAGGTTAAAATAAATATAGCTGTAAAAATGTATGCAACTGGAGTGATAAAATATAATTTTAATTCTCTTTTAATTAAAGCTAACATTAGCTGACCAGCTTTCTAAATTTTTCATCAAGGGACTTACCCAGTTTTCGTTTCAATTGAGTAGGGGTTCCCTCAAATACCTTTTCTCCATTGTTGATAATAAGACATTTATTACAGACTTCTGGTACCTCATCGAGAATATGAGTAGATATTATAATTGCTTTTGTCTTAGAGAGATTTTTAATTAATTTGCGAACTTCAAATTTTTGAAGAGGGTCTAGGCCATCCGTAGGCTCATCTAAGATTAAAAGTTTTGGGTTGTGTATGAGTGCTTGAGCTATTCCCACTCTTCTCTTAAAACCCTTAGATAAAGTTTCGATAGGCACATCTTTAACCTCTTCTAATTGAAGATCACTAATAACTTTTTTAATAGCGTTACTAGAATTTTTGATATTTCTCACTTGGCAAACATAATCCAGATATAGATAAGGTGAAAAATCTAAATACAAAGGTACACCCTCTGGTAGATACCCAATCATAGATTTAGTAAAAATAGGATCTTGCTCAATGTCTTTATTATTAATTAAAACTGTGCCCCCATCTGATCTTAGATATCCGGTAATTACTCTCATAGATGTAGTTTTTCCAGCACCATTAGGACCTAAAAAACCCATGACATCGCCAACTTTTACCTCAAAAGAGAGATGGTTTATGGCTTTAAATTCACCAAAATTTTTAGATATATCTTTTACAATTAACATTTTTAATAATATTTAGTTTAAAATCATAATATTTCAAGATTGAGAGCTATTGAATATTTGACAAATAGATCCACCCTACCAAGCAGATTTATAAATATCATATGCATCTTTTTCCATTATTTCCTTTGGATTGTTAATTAATAGACGAGTCTGCTTCATTGCATCTTTTGCCATTGTCTCACAAGCTGTTTCGGGAATACCAACATCTCTTAGACGTTGTTCTAGCCCTAAATTTGAAGAGAGCTTTGATAAATTTTCTATAAAATTTGAGGCTATATCCTGAGTACTTGTAGTCATATCTATTTCTGGGAAGATAATAGGGGCTATCTCACTATAGAGTTTAGCTGCACTTTGATCTTTAATATTAAATCTTAAAACATAGGGAAGGACTATTGCATTGGATAAGCCATGCGGTACATGAAACGTTCCTCCAATAGGATAAGCCAAAGCATGAACCCCAGCTACAGGAGAGTTACCAAATGAGGCTCCTGCTAACATCGAACCCAGAAGCATGTTTGATCTAGCTTCTATATCTCTGCCATTAGTTACCGCAGTTGTGATTGATTTACCTAAAAGATTTAAAGACTCTTTAGCTAACATTTTAGAAATTAAATTATTATTTAAACTTTTTGAAGCATATGACTCTATAGCATGGACCATTGCGTCTATTCCAGTCGCTGCAGTTATATGGGGAGGAAGTCCCAAAGTGAGAAGAGGATCCATAATAGCTAAGTCAGGTAATATTAAAGGAGACGACACACCTTTTTTTTCTAAATCATCTTGAGTAATAATTGAGATGGGAGTTATCTCAGATCCAGTTCCAGAGGTAGTAGGGTAGAGAACTAAAGGTAATCTTGGACCTTTCGCATTAGCAACCCCCCAAGCCTCATGAATATTTTCACCTGAACCTAATAACAACGCTGTAAGTTTAGCAGTATCCATAGAGGAGCCACCACCGAAACCAATAACTCCAGATGCTTTAAAATTTTTACCTTCTTCTACACATAGCATTAGTGTTTTTAGTGAGGGATCGGCTTCGACACTATCAAAAATTAAGACCTCAGAATTCACCTTCAAAGCCTTAATGGTATTGTCAATCAAACCTAATTTTACCAGGCCTGGATCGGTTACAAAGAGTATTTTAGATCCTAATTTTGTACATACCTCCTCAGCAGATTTCACAGATAAATCCTCACCAAATCGGATTCCCGGTGTGGTATTAAAATTGAACGATTGCATGCGAGCAATATAAATTATGTATCAATTTTTCCTATCAAAAACATCTTAAAATCAATAATTATAAAGACAAACCCACAACATTTTATAAATAAGACTTTCTTCTAATTCTTTATTTTTTATACTTAGAATTATGTCTAAAGTAATTACCATTGCCCAACAAAAAGGAGGCTCTGGAAAGACAACAATAGCTGCTAATTTAGCTACGGTATTTTCCTTAAAAAATAATCTCTCCACAACTCTCCTAGATACAGATCCGCAAGGAAGTTTGGGAAAGTGGTTTATGACAAGGAAAGAAAAACTTAAAGATAAGAATACTCTTCAGTTTAAAACAGCGAGTCTTTGGGGTGCACAATACGAAGCTAAAACTTTAAAAGAAAAATGTGATATCGTCATAATTGATACTCCTCCAAAAATTGATGCAGATGGCAGACCCGCAATAGAGATAGCAGATTTAGTCCTTATTCCAATATCTCCCTCTCAAGTTGATTTTTGGGCAACGGAGTCAATAATTGAATTAGCCAAAAGAGAAAAAAAAGAAATTCTAATTTTAATTAATCGAGCAAATGCTAAATCAAAACTAATTAAAGAGGCTGTAAAATTCGTAAAAGATATGGAAGTCAAAAAAGCTAAAACAATTTTAGGTAATAGGCAAATCTTTGTATCCTCAATGGGGCTAGGTTTAACCGTAGTAGAAAAACAAAGAACAGGTAAAGGATGTCTTGAGATGCTTTCCCTGGCAAAAGAAATAAAGTCTTTATTACAAATTTAATATTTAATAAAATTTATGATTGAAAATATTGAAAAAGAGCAACTTCAAGATATTTGTTCAGGGTTACTAAAAGGTTTTATTGAATGGGTTGATATGAATGATGGAGCTGAAAAGGCTATAATTTTGGATAGCGCATATCAATTTAAACTATCCATGCTCGAGCAAGATCATGTGACATTGCAAAAAAAATATTTTCTTTCATCCCAAGAGCTCTCCGAAGAGGAGCTAATTATTCTCTTAAATCAATGGAAACAGACATTTTCTCAGTTAGTCAATTCTGATTTAGATAGGGTATCCAAGGACTCTTTCAAAATTTGGTTTTTAAGTTTAGCTTCTTCAACACTTCCAGCTCTAGAGGCAGATGGAAGAATATTATGGTCTAAATTGATCGAAGGTCTTGAGCATTGTAAAAATTTTACAATTGAGGATATTCCCTTCCCTCTCAACACAATTACAAAGAATTAAATTAATGTTATAATAAACTATGATTAGGATAGTTTTATTAATATTAAATATATTTTTTATATCTCCTTATTCATTCTCGATTGAACTTTTTGGATACAAACTCTATGAGGATATTAATAGATATCAAAATGATGGAGATATTAACTATAAAAAAAATATCATAGATAATATTGTAATTTATGAGGATCGTGTTCTCATTTCTAATAAATATCTTAATCAATACACAATAAAATCTACCAAGAATGGGAGTATTTTTGAAATACACGGCTCAAATAAAAAGTTAGATATAAGCCCCGTTGAGTGTCTCGAAGTTCAAAATAAATTCATTAAATCTTTTGAAAAAAAAAACATAGAACTTTTTTTTACCAATGTACAACAATTCCCAAATAAGCTTCAAAGCAAAACTACCTGGGAGATTTATTTACAAGAAAAAAAAAATGATAATCAATTAATTTTTAGTGTCACCTGTGACTATAGTTTCAACAACAGAAGAATGGATATAATTTTAAGTGACATAAATTTTTTAAAAAAAGAGAATAAGGTTTTTGAAAATAAAATAGATGCTGATGAGCAAAAGTCTCAACAAAAGGTTATCGATACAAGTGGAATTTAAATTATTGAAATTTTGTTACTAATGATAACATATTAATAATTATATAAGATTTAATTTCAGATTTTAGTTGTTCGTAGGAGTTAGGAATTTTATCAGTTAGCTGCAAGGCAAAATCAATGATTTCATAAGCTTCTTCTTTATGCATATAAATTTCATTTGAGAGGTCTAGGGCTAATTTTTCTCTAATAATAAATAAAGCTGTAGCTTTTTTTTGAAGTTTACTTTTCAAACTATTCTGATTTTTTTGGTTTTTTAAGTTTCATTTTAGTACCACCAAGTTGCATACCACCCGAACCTTTACACAAACTTTTCTTTTCTTTATCGCACTTTTCTGCTTTTTTGGCAGGTTTTTTCTCTTCTTTGGCCTCAGATTTCTTTTCTTCTTTTATTACTGTCGATTTTTTTTCTACTTGGGATGAGTCAGTAATATCAGTATTTTTTTGGACAGTGCTTACTGTTCCAACTTGGATATTAGATAGCATTTCTATTATTTGATCTTGTTTGGATTGTTTCCCTTCTTGCTTTGTTCTCCATGACTTAGGTAATTTAAGATCAACACAATTTTCTGATCCACAAAATAAAACATCACCTGTTTCATTGTCAAAAAGAAAGCCGCCACAATTTTCTACTCCTTTTTGAGTACAATTAGGAATATGCATTTCATACTCAGCATTGAGATTTATAGGCATCAGAGCAATCATTGATACTAATAAATAAAAAAGTTTCATTTGTTTATAACTTATCATGTTTAATTGTTTTTCTAAATATTTATTCATACTTAAAACTTACCCCCGGTTTAGTGCTTTTCATAAAATCATTTTCTGAAATATTTTCTAGCCAAGCTTTGAGTTTTGGATTTTCAATTCCCCAATCAGACGTGTAACGAAATGATGTGTAATCTAGTGCGCAAGCAATAGCTATTTGATCCATGGTTATTTCATTACTGAAAATTTCCTCAAATTTATTCTCAATCCAGCTTATAGATCTTAAAATCTTTTTTTCATATCTCTCAATGGCTTTTTTTCTTTGTTCTTCTTCAGAGATGGCTGACATTTCTATATATCGATTGACAGCATTCTCCATAATTCCATTAGTAACGCTAATCATAGTCATACAATCCCAATATCTATCTTTTGGATAAAGAGATTTTTCATTGGAGAGATTATCTAAGTATAGACAAATATTATCACTATCTGTAATTGCCTTGCCTTCAGCAATAAGAGTCGGCACTTGCCTTAGAGGATTAAATTCATCAAGAAACCTCGATTTGTAAATATTTATTTTTTCTTCTTTATGCTCAATATTTAAAATAAGAGCGACAACCTTACATTTTCTTCCAAAGGGCGAAGTGGGACCATTATATAATATTAATTCACTGCTCATTTATTCTATTAAAATAGCTACCGTGCCTGGATCGACACCTTCTTGATCATTATGAATGTTGATTTCAATTATAGTACCACCAATAGGAGCATTGTGATTTACCTCTGATTTCATAACTTCCATTATAAAAAGAACATCTCCCTCATTCACAGTATCACCAACGTTTACAAGTACTTTCCATATATTTCCAGGAACCGATGTTAAGACTTCAGTTGCCATTTTTTAAATAATACTTCCATGTGAGCATAATAATGTTTGAAGGGAGCGCATTTCTTGAGACTCCTCAACAGAAATTTCTTTAAATTTGAATTTTTCGCTTGGTTTAGCCTGACCTAATTTCCAAAAAGAAGCAGAGGGAACAGTGTAGGGAACGATGAAGCCACCCATACTCGGGCCATCATTCACTAAAATAATGGGAGTCTGGCCTGCCAAATTAATACCACCTACCGGATACCCTTGATCAATAATATTTGATGGTTCGTAGCCATGCTCAGGAGACTTATCTGTTGCTTTTTCGGTAAAAGTCAAAGGGGGTCCATCAAGCCTAAAACCTGTCCTATCACTTCGTGCTTGTAGCTTCCATTCTGCTTGAAGAAAAGTCTTATAACCATTTTCATCTAACCAATCATCATTGGGACCTCTTACAACTTCAATTTCCCATAACCCTGACTTGGTCATTTCTGGAATCGATTCACTTTTTATTCTTTTACCAACGACACCTTCAGATTTCCTTAAAGATATTTTTTGTCCCTCTTTAAGAGCATACCCATCAACACCTCCTACACCTGCTTTATGAAATGTAGATTTAGAACCCAACCAAGATTGAATATCAATACCACCAGAAAAAGCGATATAAGATCTTGCTCCACTCAAACAAAAATTTAATTCTAGAGTTTGTCCTGATTTAATTAATACACTTTCCCAAAGGGGAATTGATTGACCATCAATTTTAGGTTGCATATCAGCCCCACAAATAGCTATTACATGCTCCGACTCAAATTTTAAAGTTGGACCAGTAAACTGACATTCAAGGGCACCTTCATTTGGATTATTTCCAACAAGTAAATTAGCCAGACGAAACGACCAACTGTCCATGGGTCCAGAGGGAGGAAAGCCTTGGTTTAAAAATCCAACTCGACCAGGATAATCTTGAACAGAGGTTTCTAATCCTTTTTTAATTACTTCAAACATTTCTTAAAATTTTTTTTTATAATCTAACTTGGATAACCATTTTTTATATTCTTTAATTGAAAATTTATGATCTTCCATGACATCAAAATTATAACTTCCTTCTTCTACTTTTCTTTCAATTGACTCAAACTCCTCATAGCTACAAGGATCAAATTTAATTCTATCTCCAGGTCTAAATAAACAAATACTATCCTTGAAAATATCAAATCTCTTTTCGGGGTCCCAGATTGGAACAGGAGTTCGACCAAAGATTTGGTAACCCCCTGGTAGCTTATCAGGATATATAGCAGTGGATGAACCTCCCATACCAACTGTGCCTTTAGGAGTCCATGTTCTTGGAGGGTTATACTTAGGAGCGGTTAATTTACATCGAGGATCAAGCGGCATTGTAAAAGGCAACCCAGGCCAAAACCCAAGCGATGCTACCCAATATTCTGTTCCAGAATGAACTCTGACGAAGTGGTCAACATTATCTAAATTATTTAACTCGACTATAAATTCAGGGTCTGATTTTTTAAAAGCAATTTTAGAAACATAATCGTTTACAGCTTCTTTCGTCCATTTATCAAGGTAGACGGTAGGAAATCTAAATAATCTACTTTCTACAACGACATCATCTGAGGATTTTAGATTTTTAACAAGTTGAACAAGTTCTGTTTTCAAGTCATTAAACTTTATTTCATCAGGATTATAGTGAACTATCATTGAAGCAAAACAGGGAAGAGTTTCATAGACGCCTTTTATATTAGCAGTCTCAATAGCTTTAGCTAAACCTTGAGCTTTAAAATTAAGCTCTAAATTCATTACATTCCCAAATTCAACAAGGAGATATTTATCACCTCCCGGAAGGTATTTTGGTTCAGCATACTCTCCATGAAATATATTTGACTTTATATTATTAGTTTCGTGTATTTGAAGTTTAGGATAGCTTCCATCCGGATTAATATGTCTTTTAATAGAGGGCTTTTGTATTTTTGGTTTGGAAGTTTTTAAATTATGAGGGTACATTTTTTTAAATGCAGAATAATCATCAATATTTTTTTGAGAAAAAAATAAAGCCTCCTCTTTTTTAAAGTCATTATTAACCAAGTTACTTTCAAGAAGGTCAAACTTACTTGTATCTTTATTTTGATAGGTAAATTTTAGTTTCTTAGCTTCTTCTTTTTGGTAAACATTTTTTTTAACAAGGGGATTTACATTCTCTGACAAATTAATTTTACCGAATAAATCGATATCTGATGTTTTATATTTTTGGACCATTTAATCTAAAAGTATTTAATTTTAATTTTATCTGTCTGATCTGGTTTTTTTTTGAAATCAACTACTTTAATATTAGTAGGTTTTGAAGGAGCTTGATTTACCTTAGCTGCAATAACTTTATCATCGTCATTACTCTGACTATTTTTTGTAGTAATATTTTGGCTTGAGAGAGACGTCTTTTTTGTGTGACCAAACATTCCCTCTAAAATAATATTAGGATCAATATCTTCTTTTTCAAATGTTTCAAAAATACTTCCATCCCTAAAAACAAGCACGCGGTGACAAAGGCCAATAAATTCCTCTAGTTCACTTGAGAGAAATATCACTGTTCCTCCTTCATTTACAAAGATCCTTAAATGTTTGTAAAGATCCCTCTTGGCGCCTACATCAATACCTCTAGCTGGATCGTTAAGAATTAAAATTTTAGGAGTAGTTGTAAAAGCTCTTGCAATCATAACTTTTTGTTGATTACCGCCACTTAGTGAAGTTATGAGATTATTTTTAGGCCCAGTTTTTATGCTTAGTCTCTCAACTTCCCAATCAAAAATTCCATTTAATTCTATCCATTTAATAAAACCTAAAAATCCTCCTGAGGTTTTTGCCTGCTTGCCTTTATATAGGGGAATAACCATATTTTCATAGATACTCATATTTGGAAATATTCCTTCTTTTTTTCTATCCCCTGAGACATACCCAATACCACTTTTTTTAGCTTCTAATAAGCTTTCAACTTTTTTAAATTCTTTTTTTGTTAATTCTCTTTCCTCGTCAGATTGCTTAACAATTACTTCTCCACTTAAGGGTTGATCGATACCAGATAAAGCTTTTACAAAATTATCTTGCCCTTGCCCATCAAGGCCAGTCACCCCTAGTATTTCACCTTTTGGAAGTTCGAAATTTATTTCTTCACCATCATCCCATACTTTTAAATTTTTTGATGATAAGACTATCTCATCAGTTTTAGAAAGAGGGGGTGTCGATCTATTTTCTGAAGCAGTCGAAAATTTTTTATCTCCTGTCATTAGGCGGAGTAAGTTTTTTTCTGTTATTTCATCTCCGGCTAAAACTCCAACATCTTTACCGTCTCTCATAACAGTTGCTCTATCGCTTATTCGGACTAATTCTGCAATTCGATGAGTTACAATAAATATTGCAGCACCCTGATCACGTAATGATCTCATTTTTGCAAAAAGCCTTTCTGTTGAATCGAAGTCTAAAGCGGCTGAAGATTCATCTAAGATTAAAACTTTTGGATTTCTTAAAAAAGCCCTTCCAATTGTGATCCAAGCCTTCATCCCTAAAGAGAGTTGGCTAGCAATAGTGTAGGGATCCACAAACTCACCAGCAAGCTCCAACATTATAGAGGCTGCTTTTTCTACTTTTTCTCTATGACTTAATTTTTTCCCAAAAAATGAGTCATATCCTATAAATAAATTTTCATAAACAGTTGCCTCTTCGGCAATCATAACTTCCTGGAACACTGTTGAAATTCCAACTTTTTGAGCTTCAATGGGAGAGTTAGGAGAATGCCCCATTATTGAAACTTTTCCTTTATCTAATGGAAGAACTCCAGAAATTACTTTAGCTAAAGTGCTTTTACCACATCCATTGCCGCCAACAATAGCGTGGATTTCACCAAAATTTGCTTTGAAATTAACTCCGTTTAGAGCTTTTGTAACGCCAAAAGATTTATCAGCATCTTGGACGTATATGTCCCCTCCAGCTTTTGGAGAAGATAGCGCTTGATTTTCAGAAGCGCTATCTTGAATTTTTTCCTCATTCATTAATGACTGAGTATTAAATTAAAGGCTCACCATTATCAAAGAAGTTGTTTAGATAATCGTCACTTGCCCAGTTTTCGATTCCAACAGTTCTAAACTCACTAGAGTTTCTGTCACAATCTTCAGGTACAAATGATTGAATAGTTTCTACATCTTCTTCATAAGGAGGCACAAGAATAGATTGCATCTTTAAGCCTTGACCCTTCATTGTCTTTAAAAGAACGTTCATTGCAAATTCTGCGTCGTCCCCTGGAGGCCAAGCATAAACAGCTCTATCGATGAAATCAGGATTATTTCTCCAATAACAGAAAGCTCCAATCTCTCCACCTAGGG
>ERZ802821.447-NODE-447-length-23551-cov-9.08061_pt1 | contig 23551 bp, 21 predicted proteins | sample MGYA00345648_ERZ802821 | MGnify/ENA primary metagenome ERZ802821 (study PRJEB30503, sample SAMEA104212357) | marine metagenome | biome: Westerlies Biome; feature: [SRF] surface water layer (ENVO:00010504) within the epipelagic zone...; material: water... | reverse complement strand
GGTCGAGGTGCTTGCAACATGCGGTAAGCTTGATATCTGCTCACCCAGAACCCGCCGGTAATCGGCCATATTTCGGGTTCGTATTTTCATTAAATAATCAAAATTTCCCGCAATTAGATGCACCTGTTCAATTTCTCCAATCGTTGACACGGCTGTATTAAACGCACTCAGAGCCGCCTCTCGGGTGTCAGAGAGCCTTACTTCTACAAAGGCCACGTGATCCAGTCCCAATTGAATCGGATCCAGAAGTGCCCGATAACCTTTGATCACACCAGACTGCTCCAGCCGACGTAACCGCGCCTGGGTCGGCGATTTGGACAGGCCAATAGCCTGCGCGAGATCCGTGATACTAAGCCGGCCATTCTGGGCCAAAGCCGACAGAATTTTCCGGTCAAACTGATCCAAGCCTATATGAGCACTTGTCCCGCCTAACGACTTATTTTCGGTCACTTTCACTCCAAATCAACCAAATACAGACCCTTATACTTAAAATTTCTTGTAATACTAGTATTAGAAAAAAGGGAAAGACATGATGGATCACGCATCGCTGCCGATTTTACCGCAACGCGCACAGATCAATTATTCACAACAGGTCGAAATAATCGCGCACCTCATCAAGCGGGCGTCGCTGACACAGGCCGCGCGCGCGCAGATCAGCCGAAACGCCACCAATATGGTGCAGCGTATCCGCGCAGAGGGAAAACCCGGTCTGATTGAATCTTTCCTTGCCGAATACGGACTGTCCAGCGCCGAAGGCATTGCCCTGATGCGGCTTGCAGAGGCTCTCTTACGCGTTCCCGATGCCGCGACCATTGATGCACTCGTCACAGATAAAATAGCCCCCGGAAACTGGGCGTCTCATTGTGGGCATGCAGCATCGGCTTTGGTGAACGCATCGACACTTGGACTGTGGAGCACCGGTCAGGTTCTAAGTCTGCAGTCCCCCAGCACTAAGCAGAGCATTAACCGTGCTATTCAACGCCTGGGCGCGCCCGTCATCCGTCTGGCGATGACCCGTGCCATGAAGGAAATGGGCCGGCAATTTGTTCTGGGTGAAACCATAGAGGCCGCTCTCCGCACTTCGCAAGGTATGCAAGATGCGCAACTGCACTCGTTTGATATGTTGGGAGAAGCCGCTTGCACCAAATCCGATGCTGATCGCTATTATACCTCGTATCGTCAGGCGATTGAGAAGATTGCCCGTGCTTCAAACACCCGAAACACGCGGGAAAATCCTGGTATTTCGGTAAAATTATCTGCGTTGCACCCACGATATGAGGTCGCCCAAACTGCGCGCGTCATCGCGGAATTGGTGCCAAAGCTGCAGGCGTTGGCGATTGCGGCAAAAACCGCAGCGATTGGTCTGACCGTTGATGCTGAAGAGGCCAACCGTCTGGTCCTGTCTCTGGCGGTAATTGAGCAGGTTCTGGCAACGCCCGAACTGGCGGGATGGGACGGTTTCGGTGTGGTCGTTCAGGCTTATGGGCCCCGCGCCAGTGGCGTCATTGACCACCTTTACAATCTGGCCAAGCGCCACGATCGCCAAATTGCAATCCGTCTCGTAAAAGGCGCCTATTGGGACAGCGAAATAAAACAGGCCCAGTTGGATGGACTGTCCGGGTTTCCAGTGTTTACCGCTAAAGCAGCCACCGATATCTCGTATATCGCCAACGCCCGCAAACTGTTTTCCATGACTGACCGGATCTATCCGCAGTTTGCCACCCATAACGCCCATACCATCGCGGCCATCTTGCATATGGCCCCTAATTACAGGTGTTTTGAGTTCCAACGCCTGCACGGCATGGGGGCCGCTCTGCACGGATTGATCCGCGCCACCCATGCGACTCAGTGTCGAATTTATGCCCCCGTTGGAGCTCATCGTGATCTGTTGGCCTATCTGGTCAGACGGCTGCTTGAGAACGGGGCCAACAGCAGCTTTGTCAATCAGATAGTCGATCCTGAGATTCCACCTGAGCAGGTTGCTGCCGATCCTTTCTCCAATTTTGATTGTGAACAGCGGCCACTGCCGCTGGGCACTGCGCTGTTTCACCCCCGACGCCAGAATTCCCGAGGCTTTGACTTGTCCGACGGCCCGACCCTTGCCGCAATAGAGCAGCGTCGCGGTTTGTTTCACAAAACCCAATGGAACTCACAGCCTTTGCTGGCAGGCCTGTCCTGCCCAGAACACAGCCAAATTTGCAACAATCCCGCGGTTCCGACCGATGTGATTGGACAGGCAGCCAGCGCCAGCGCCGCCGATATTGATCTTGCCTTGCAGACTGCCGCAGTTTGGAAGGCCACACCGGTCGAACGTGGCGAGATATTAAAGCGAGCCGCTGATTTATTCGAGAAAAACGACGGCGAGCTATTTGCACTGCTGACACGAGAGGCCGGCAAAACATTGCCTGATGCAGTGTCCGAATTGCGTGAATCTGTTGATTTTCTGCGATATTACGCGGGCGAAATCAACCACGCACCAGCCTTGGGCTTGGTGAGCTGTATATCGCCTTGGAATTTTCCCCTCGCGATTTTCACTGGGCAAATTGCCGCTGCTCTGGCGGCCGGAAACGCCGTTTTGGCCAAACCTGCCGAACAAACACCGCTGATTGCCTATTTTGCCACCTGCCTGTTGCATCAAGCCGGCGTGCCGCGCAAGGCGTTACAACTGTTACCGGGCGATGGCACGGTCGGGGCTGCGCTGACGAGCAGCGCCCGAGTGGACGGTGTCGTCTTTACTGGCTCGACACAGACCGCCAAGAACATCCGTGTCAAAATGGCCGAAACCTTAACCCCCGGGGCTCCGTTTATTGCCGAAACCGGGGGGCTAAATGCAATGATTGTCGACAGCACGGCCCTACCCGAACAAGCCGTTGCCAACATCATCGAAAGCGCCTTTCAATCTGCGGGGCAGCGTTGTTCGGCATTGCGCTGTGTTTATGTTCAAGACGATATCGCCCCTGAATTTATCGCAATGCTTATCGGTGCGATGCGGCAGTTGTCACTCGATGATCCATGGCTGCTGAGAAGCGATCTCGGTCCGGTCATCGATCCCGTGGCAAAGGCGCGCATTTCAAAACACATTGCCCAAGCCGCAGACCAAAACCGTGTGCTTTGGACGCAACCCGTTCCGTTACAGGGCCACTATGTCGCCCCCACGCTGATCCGCGTCAGCGGCATTGAAGCCTTGGAACAGGAGGTTTTCGGCCCCGTACTGCATCTTGCAACCTTTGCCAGCCACCAAATCAATGCAGTGATTGAAGCGATCAATAACACCGGCTACGGGCTGACTTTTGGTTTGCAAACCCGCCTGTCCAACCGGACCAGAGATATTGCGCAACGTATTATGGCCGGCAATATATACGTCAACCGCAACCAGATCGGCGCGGTGGTCGGCAGCCAGCCTTTTGGTGGGCATGGCCTATCCGGCACCGGGCCAAAAGCAGGGGGTCCGTTTTATCTCAACAGGTTTCACGCAGTCGGGAAGCAAAATATATCCCATTCATGGGATCAAATCATGTCACAAATGGCTCTGACAGCAACGATGAAAACCGCCGCAACCGGGCTGCAGAGCCCAGACAGTTTTTTACCCGGCCCCACCGGTGAACTCAATGCGCGCTCTACCTTTGCAAAACCGCCGATCCTTTGTGCCGGACCCGGCAAGAAAGCCGCTGAAACACAGGCCAAAGCCGTGACGGCGTTAGGCGGTGTTGCGGTCAAAGCAACTGGACAAATCCGGGCGGAACACCTAACCGATCTCACCCGCCTTGGTGCGGTTATCTGGTGGGGCGATGGGCCAACCGCCCGTATGTTTGACCTTGCTCTTGCCGCGCGGGCTGGACCAATTGTTGCTTTAATAACCGGCCAGCCCGACAGCGCGCATGTCCTGTTCGAGCAACATGTGTGTATCGATACCACAGCCGCAGGTGGAAACGCCGCTCTTTTACGCGGGGATAGTTGACGCCACCGTACCGAATGGCCACATACTGCCTATGCTACCGATCCGCGACCACAACCCATCAGGCAAAACGCCCTTTGTCACCTATGGGCTCATTGCTCTGAACAGCCTGGTGTTTCTGGGCTATGCCGAGTTGTTGGCAAACCATGCGGCACTGGCGACATTTTTTGACAGCTGGGCACTGTTTCCAGCCCGGTTAAGTGAGGGCCGAGACCTTCACGGCTTGCTCACCTCAATGTTTTTACACGGTGGTTGGATGCATCTGTTGGGCAATATGCTATTTCTCTATATTTTTGGGGACAACCTTGAAGACGAGATGGGCCACAGCCGCTATCTGCTGTTTTATCTGGCCTCGGGGATTGCCGCGGGACTGATCCAAGCCGCCTCTGATCCGCTCTCAACCGTTCCGACTGTCGGGGCCTCGGGGGCGATCGCGGGTATTATGGGCGGCTATCTGCTGCTTTATCCCAAGGCCAAGGTAGACGTCTTGTTCATCTTCGTAATCTTCTTTCGCATTTTCTCAATTCCGGCATGGATCTGTCTTGGGGGCTGGTTTGCCCTGCAACTGTTCAACGGCCTCGGGTCGGACCCGACGCTTGGCGGCGTGGCCTATTGGGCCCATGCAGGAGGTTTTGTGGTTGGGTTTGCGCTGACCCTACCGTTCTGGCTGCGCCGCGGCGGCCGCGGCTACTGGCAAGTCACTGAAGGACGACCGCCACATCCAGAGGCCACCTACAAATTGTCCCGCAGTCGCATTCCTGTGGTTCCCCGACGGCGCAATGATTAAATATCAATTTTTTCCGGCTGTGGCGACGCACTTGGTGGGCGAATCTTTTTACGCAAGATGATATCGCCGTTTGGTAAGACTTCAGGCGCTTCATAGACGCTCCAATCATCAACCTGCTGCAGAAGGTCGCGCAAATAAGGCGCCATTTCGGTGGTAAAGCTGCGCAGAGCCGGTTCCAAGGATCCGCTCAGCTCGTCAAGATCTCTGAGCGCCGGCTGCAGCTGTTGGATCAACCCTTTGAGAAACATCTGCGCGCCCCGTTCGATCAAACCGGGGGCCGGTTCTTCAGCCTGCGCGGAGGACAGACCCGAAAACACGATAAAACCACTTAAGAGTATCTGTTTCATCCCAAAATTCACCCTCTTGATCTCAACTTATCCAACCTGTCTTAAACCGCTTCAGCCCGCAATAGCTGAATGCTCTCCCACGCCGCGTTGACATCGATCAGCCGTTTTTCCGCCAATTTGATCGCTTCTTTCGGCAAGCCCCGCGCCATCATCACGTCAGGATGGCAAGCCTGAACCAAGCCCCGCCACGCCTGTTTAATCTCAGACAGAGGGGCGTCGGGGGCCACCGCAAGTACCACATAAGGGTCTTGCTCTGCGTCGGGAACGAACCGCGCCCGCAGCATCATAAAATCCCGTTGCGGTAAACCAAAAATCTCAGCCACGCGGTTTAAAAAGTCATTTTCTTGCGGATGATAAAACCCATCCGCCACAGCAATATGAAACAGACCTTCCATCAGATCACAAAGCGCAGCTTCCTGATGATTAAACATGGCCTTTATACGGTGGGCGTAGGCCTCAAAACCCGCTACATCTTGGCGGGCGAGATTAAACACCCGCGCCGCGCCTGCTTCATCCTCGGAGGCGATGTGAAATACCGAACGAAACGCCCGCACTTCATCGCGGGTCACCAAGCCGTCTGCCTTGGCCATTTTTGCCCCAAGGGCCACCACGGCGATGGCGAAGGCGACGCTGCGCTCAGGCGGGGTCCGCAAACGATCAAAAATCGCTGACAAAGCCTCTCCTGAGGCGAGGGCAGACAAAGCTTGGGTGATGCGGAGCCAAATAGACATACGAACAAGGTAACCGGTTTCGGGACAAATGTCAGCCGTGGTTCACAGAATTTTCTGCATCAGCACCAAATCTATCCAGCGATCAAACTTATACCCAACCTGCGGCAACCGTGCGATGACGTCAAAGCCAATTTTGCGATGAAAGGCCACGCCAGCTGGATTTTCCCCACTGACACCCGCCCAAAGAGAATGCACCCCGCTCTGGCGTGCCTCAGCCTCTAGAGCCGCCATCAATTTTTTCCCTTGACCGCGTCCCTGTGCTTGGGATGCCAATATGATCGAATGCTCCATCGTCCGCGCATAACCGGGGCCGGCCCTAAATTGGAAAAAGGTTGCAAAGCCCTGAAGCGTGCCGCCCTCTTCAATCACTTTAAACGCATCCCCCCGAGCTCGGATCACCGCCTCGAGGCCGTCAATTGTTTTCTTTTCCGAGGTAAAGGTGATCGACGTTGCGTCTATCAGCGGGTTCCAAAGTGCTGCAATCTGGGGAGCATCCGCCACAATTGCCGTGCGAATTATCATTGCAGAACCCGTGCACCATGCGGCGTATCGAACGCAGCAGAAAATCCCGGCGCGGTAGAAGTTTCAAACACCACGCGTGGGTCGGAAAAGCAGCCAAGCTCCGCTTTCAATCGATCGGCATCAGGATGGGCGATGGTCAGTCGTTGCAATCGACACCCGCGCTGGGTCAACGATTGGGCCGGATGCGATGTGGTCTGCCACTGTATCAACGCCGGAAATGCCCCATGAAAGGGCAGAATGCCGTCTTGTGGCACCGCCATCCGCCAGCGCAGCGAACCACGGGTCAAATCAACCGGGTGCCCCGCCCCCGCCGGCAGGGTCTGCAACGTCTCGACGATATCATCACAGCGACAAATCCAGTTGGTCAAACGCGGCGCCCCTGAGAAACGATCAAGATCAAACCACCGCGCTCTGCCGGGGTTCGGCACTAACGGGTCACAGGCAATCGCCTCTAAATACAGCCCGTCAGCCAGCCCCAGCAACCGGTTGTGGGTGCCAAAGACTCCGTGTTGCCCACCGTCTTGCAACGCCACCCCAAGCGCCTGTTCGATGTGGTCGCTGGCCTCTGCCAATGTGTTACCTGATACTGCCAGATGGTCGAACTGCATGGTGCCCCTTCCCAAAATCCCTACCCCAAAAGAACGCGGAAAACCTGCGTCCCTGCAACCCATAACACAACCGTCACCGTCGGATAAACACTTGCCGCGAACTCAATAATCCACGGCGTCAATGCGCGGTGAGACCCAAACCGGAAACATTCCCGTGCCACGATAAATCCCAAGGACATTACCACAAAGACCCCCTGCCCCTGCGCCCCAAGCCCAACCCCCACGGCGGGCCAGATACAAAGTGCAAGCACGGCCTGCTCGATGCTGTTGGTAAAAACCGTTGATCACTGTCGCCCGCGCTGCCCAGCACAAAATCAAAGCCATCGCAAGCAATGGAATCAAAAACAACCGATGAGATCAAAAAACGTCGGGCCGCCAACACCGCGACATATGCCGACAAGACTAAACCTACCGCAAACCACATGCCTACTAACGCGACCTCAAACTTTACAGTAGCGCCGACCACTCATCCTCAACACCAAAAAGTAGAGCCACAGACCAGAGCAGGCCAAACCCCGTAGCCAGTATGATACGGGGTTGATCGAGGCTGTACGTACCGGTATCAGCTGCGCGCGGCGCGGATCAGGGTCAGAATATCTTGGGCCGCATCGGGAATATTTGTCCCGGGGCCAAAGATCGCCTTGACGCCTGCGTCTTTGAGAAAGGCATAGTCTTGCTGCGGTATCACACCGCCACAAATCACCAGAATGTCGCCGGCGTTTTTCGCCTTAAGCGCCTCGATCAATTTCGGAGCAAGCGTTTTGTGACCCGCCGCCTGTGACGAGATTCCGATTACATGTACATCATTATCAACCGCATCCTGCGCCGCCTCTTCGGGGGTTTGAAACAGCGGGCCAACATCTACATCAAAGCCAATATCGGCAAAAGCCGTTGCAATCACCTTGGCGCCGCGGTCATGTCCATCCTGACCCATTTTCACCACCAGCATGCGTGGGCGCCGACCCTCTTCTTCGGCAAAAGCTTCAACCGATTTCTGGATCATAGCAACCCCCTCATCTCCCTCATAGGCGGCACCATAGACGCCGGCCAAGGTTTTAACCTCGGCACGGTGGCGGCCAAAGACATTTTCCATCGCCGTGCTGATCTCTCCGACACTGGCGCGCGCACGCGCGGCTTCCACCGCAGCTCTCAGTAGGTTACCCCCCTCTCGGGCACATTTTTCAAGTTCAGCCAAAGCCGCCGCACAGGCCCCCTGATCGCGGTGGTGCCGCATACTGGCAAGACGGGTCACCTGCGCCTGTCGAACCACGTTGTTGTCAATGCTCAGGATGTCAATTTCATCTTCTTCTTCAAGTCGGTATTTATTAACACCAACAATAACTTGTGTTGCTCTGTCGATGTTGGCTTGTCGGGTCGCGGCGGTTTCTTCAATCCGCAGTTTCGGCATGCCACTGGCCACCGCTTTGGTCATGCCGCCCATTGCGTCAACTTCGCTGATCAGTTTCCACGCCTCGTCCGCCAGATCAGCGGTGAGCTTTTCGACGTAATATGAACCGGCAAGTGGGTCGACCACGTTGGTCACTCCGGTTTCCTCTTGTAAAATCAATTGTGTATTGCGCGCAATTCGCGCGCTAAAATCTGTCGGCAGGGCAATCGCCTCATCCAGCGCATTGGTATGCAGCGACTGAGTCCCACCCAAAACCGCGCTCATTGCTTCATAGGCGGTGCGGATCACATTATTATAGGGGTCTTGTTCGGCAAGGCTGACGCCGGAGGTTTGACAATGGGTCCGCAGCATTTTCGAGCGGTCACTTTTTGCCCCCAGTTCGGTCATAATCCGGTGCCACAGCAGACGGGCGGCGCGCAATTTTGCCGCCTCCATAAAGAAATTTGTGCCGATGGCAAAAAAGAACGACAGACGCCCGGCAAATGTATCGACATCCATGCCCCGTGCCATTGCAGTTTTTACATATTCTTTACCATCCGCCAGAGTATAGGCCAGCTCCTGCACCAAATTGGCCCCAGCCTCTTGCATGTGATAGCCCGAAATCGAGATCGAATTGAACTTTGGCATATCGCTGCTGGTATATTCGATAATATCAGCAATGATCCGCATCGACGGTTCGGGCGGGTAAATATAGGTGTTGCGCACCATGAACTCTTTCAGAATATCGTTCTGAATTGTGCCCGACAGAACCGCGCGGTCATGCCCCTGCTCTTCGCCTGCGACAATGAAACTTGCCAAAATAGGAATAACCGCTCCGTTCATCGTCATTGAAACGCTGACCTTATCCAGCGGAATACCGTCAAACAGAATTTTCATATCCTCAACGCTGTCAATTGCCACGCCGGCTTTACCAACATCGCCCTCGACCCTGGGATGATCGCTGTCATAGCCGCGGTGCGTTGCCAGATCAAACGCGACGGATACCCCCTGCTGACCTGCCGCCAAACCACGGCGGTAGAACGCATTAGATTCTTCGGCCGTGGAAAACCCTGCATATTGGCGAATGGTCCATGGGCGCCCGGCATACATCGTCGCCTTTACACCACGGGTAAAGGGCGCCTGACCCGGGATGCCCCCCATATGATCAAGCCCTGCAATATCGTCAGCGGTATAAAGCGGTTGTACCTCAATGCCTTCGAGCGTGTTCCATGTCAGATCACTCAACGGCCGGCCGCGCAGTTCCTTTTCAGCCAGCTTTGCCCAGTCGGAGTTTTTATCGCGCATCGTGATATCCCTTTATCCTCTCGTCTGGGGCCCTTCTAACGCCAGACAGCGCCAACGCCAAGCACCGCTTTGTTTATCGTCACGTCACGGGACGGAAGGCCAGTATCAGACCGGGGTTTTGACCAAAAACAACCAAGATCAAATGATACAGGTAATACTTAATTAGCGGCGTGAAGACGAGTTGTTCGCCAAGCAAAATTGTGGACAGCGATTACGAAAACAATTACCGGCCAAAATTACGGACCATCCGCATATTTAATTATTTTCGCCAGACACTTTGACCCATAACCGTAACATCTCGACGTAAAAAAATATTTTCACGAACAGCGCTGCATGCCTTCGCAAACAGCAACATAAAGACTATATTAACCGTAATGGAGGCGTCTATGAAATATTTTGCACAGAGTATTTTTGCGATCTTACTTGCGGTTACAGCAAGCTTTGCAAATGAGACAGATGTCAATGATAAAGCATTGATTCTAAAGAGTTCTGAGATTAATCTCGATGATTTCCTGTGGATTAACCGCCCAATCGTTGTTTTGGCAGACAGTCCGGGCGATCCGCGTTTCGTGGAACAGATGCGACTGCTCAGAGAGCAACTGCCTGACTTAAAAGATCGCGACGTGGTGGTGATCACCGACACAGAGCCATCGCAAAAAACAGATTTACGGCAAAAGTTGCGACCACGTGGTTTCATGCTGGTGCTGATTGGCAAGGACGGCGGCATCAAGCTGCGCAAGCCGTCTCCGTGGAATGTGCGCGAAATTTCCCGCATCATCGATAAAATGCCAATGAGACGGCAGGAAATGCGCGCGGGCGGCTGACACCACCCCTTTGCTCAGCACGCTGCGGCAAAGGAGCGCTATGATCCAACGCGCCTAGACGACCGGTTCTGCGCTTTCGCCAAATTCCATAATCACGTCATCTACAGCCAAATTGTCCCCGGGGGCCGCGTTAATCTTGGTCACAAACACTCTCTTTTCTGACCGTAGAATATTTTCCATTTTCATGGCTTCGACAGTGCATAGGCTTTGACCATCCTGCACTTCGTCGCCCACTTTTACATCTATTTTGACGATCAAGCCAGGCATCGGGCAGAGCAGCAGTTTAGAAGTATCCGGGGGCAGTTTTTCCGGCATTAGTCGCGCCAATTCAGCCTGGCGCGGCGTCCGCAAACGCACAATAAAATCGGCACCACGTGACCGAACACGAAAGCCGCTGTTTGTCTCGGCCACTTTCAAAACCAAAGGTGTTTGGTCCACTATCATAACAGCCAAAACATCCCCTGGCGTCCAGTCTCCGCTGACCCGGTGCGTGGTACCATCTTCAAAGCACACCGTTGAACCAGCGTGATCGGCTTCGATTTTGACCTGCCAACTGGCGCCTTGCAGGGTCACCACCCAATCTACGCCAACTTTGCGTTCGTGATTGTCCATTCGTCCCGATACGCGGGTACGCCGAACCTCAGACACCCGATGCATCGCAGCGCAGCAGACCGCGATGCGTCTCAGGTCAGCCTCAGGCAGGGTCACACCGGTAAACCCGTCCGGATATTCCTCTTCGATAAAAGCCGTTGTCATATCACCGGATACAAACTTTGGATGATCCATCACTGCAGATAAAAATGGCAGATTATGACCAATACCCTCGACCTCAAAACGATCTAATGCCTCACGCATATGCGCAATCGCACCGCCCCGCGTCGGGGCCCATGTGCATAGTTTTGCAATCATCGGGTCGTAATACATACTGATTTCACCGCCCTCAAAAACGCCGGTATCATTGCGGATCACATGGCTATCCGTGGTGATTTCAGCCGGCGGGCGATAGCGGGTCAAACGGCCGATTGAGGGCAGGAACCCCCGGTAGGGATCTTCGGCATAAAGCCGGTTTTCAATCGCCCAGCCATTTAGTTTCACATCGTCTTGGGTAAGGCTAAGCGGTTCATTGTTGGCCACCCGCAGCATCTGTTCTACCAGATCAATCCCGGTGATCAGTTCAGTCACGGGATGTTCGACCTGCAATCGAGTATTCATTTCCAAAAAATAAAAATTCCGGTCACCATCTACGATGAACTCAACCGTACCTGCGCTGGTGTAGCCCACTGCCATCGCCAGGGCGCAGGCCTGTTCACCCATTGCTTTTCGTGTGGCCGCATCAAGAAAGGGAGATGGCGCTTCTTCAACCACCTTTTGGTTCCGGCGCTGGATCGAACATTCCCGCTCGCCCAGATACAAGCAATTGCCGTGCGCATCCGCCAGGACCTGAATTTCGATATGGCGCGGTTGGGTGATGAACTTCTCGATGAAAATCCGGTCGTCGCCAAAACTGTTGGCCGCTTCGTTTTTCGAGCTTTGAAAACCTTCGCGAGCTTCGTCATCGTTCCAGGCAATACGCATGCCTTTGCCCCCACCACCGGCACTGGCTTTGATCATCACAGGGTATCCGACCTGATTAGAAATTTTAATCGCGTCTTCGGCATCCGCAATCAGGCCCATGTATCCGGGAACGGTGCTGACCCCAGCCTCTTGGGCAATCTTTTTGCTGGTAATCTTGTCACCCATAGATTCGATCGCTCGTACCGGCGGCCCGACAAAAGCGACACCAGCTTGTTCGAGCGCTTCGGCAAATTTACTATTTTCCGACAGAAATCCGTATCCGGGGTGCACGGCTTGAGCGCCGGTTTGTGTCACCGCGCGCATCACGTTGTCGATCACGATATAAGACTGATTGGCGGCGGCTGGCCCGATGTGTACAGCCTCGTCTGCCATTTCTACATGCAACGCATTTTTATCGGCATCTGAATAAATTGCCACCGTCTTTAGACCCATCTTACGAGCAGTTTTTATTACTCGGCAGGCAATTTCGCCCCGGTTCGCTATCAATAATTTATCGAACATACTCAATCCTTTATCGAGGGGACTTCAACCAAATTTTCTCAATTATATACAGGGCCTCGATAACACACAAGGCTTAGGCGGTCTGTTCTGGTCTAAGCACCGGAAAATCCATACCAAACACCCAGATCGCAGGCAGGTAAAAGCCGAGTTCGTGCTGCGACTAGTCGCTGCCCCAAACAACGGGTTACAGAACCTTAAGTGTCAAAAGCTTCAGGAAAAGAAACGCGCGCTAAAGGTAGGTTCAAAACCAATTCAGCACCATAATCTCGAACATCAAACGGCTCTTGCGCCGCGATGACTTCGCGCCCAAACAACCAGCTCAGCCGACCCGCATCAAGGTTGCCACGCACGAATGGCTGGTCGCCAAAACACTCCCAGAGCGCTTTGACGAAACCACTATCAGCCCGGCGATCCGCCGGTTTACGATCGCTATAACGCTCTCTGCGCGTTATAGCTGTCACGCCTCTGGGATTAGCCCGCCTAACAGTAAACTGGAAATCAGTTCCTGCAAGGCGCCCCGGAAATTGCCGATGTTTCAACATGGGCCCACAAAGCAACATAAAAACAGCATGAAGTCCTTTGCAGTTAGCATGACATCCGCTCCAAGCGAACTTACTTGTATTTACCACCCATTGTGGGTTCCATTGTGATCTCGCCAGTGTCAACCGGCTCAACGGGTTGGGCACATGCTGCAAGACCGGCAACCAAACCGAAAACAACAATCAATTTACACTTGTTTAACATTTTAAACTCCTAAGTTATCCAGAAACCGTGATGGCTTATCTTTAGACTATGCGGTCACAGATTCAAAAAGTGAATACGTTTCCGACTGTACCACTAACATACCTAAAAATTTAGATAAATGAAATTCTATACTTTTACTGTAATTAAAATTCACCAAATGCGGTGGAATAAATGACTGATATAAAACAATTTTGCAAGGGCAAAAAGGCCGTGCTTCCATTCAGCCAACCCTCAATAGGACAATTGTGCTACTGCAGCCTCAGCCTCGCTTGGTTAAGCCAACGAAATTGCAGGCGACCATCACTCAACAAAGCTCTGATATCATCCTCCACGCGCTGTCTCGGTATCGCGCCCTGCACTTGGCCCCCGGCACGTACCAAAAGCCCATGCTCACACTCTACAACGCGCACAACCGGGGCGAACCCACGTAAGTTCTTTAAGCGCCGCCACAGATCTTGGCGGATTTGCTGGGCTAAATATAATTTGCGCGCCTTGGGCAGCGTAATCTCGACACAGACATCAAAGCGGACCGGCAACCGACGGGCCAAAGTCACACCCTGCGCATCCCACAAAATGTGCCATCGAGACTTTGCCATTACCCCCCCCTACAACGGGATATTATCATGTTTCTTCCAAGGGTTGGTCAGTTTTTTACCCCGTAATGCGGCAAAGGCCCGCGATATCCGCATACGCGTGTTACGCGGTTGGATCACCTCATCGATAAAGCCGCGCTCAGCTGCAACAAACGGATTGGCAAACCGGGTTTCATAGTCAAGCGTATGTTGGGCAATTTTTTCGCTGTCCCCCAGATCGGCACGGTGGATAATCTCGGTCGCACCCTTGGCTCCCATCACGGCAATCTCGGCCGTGGGCCAAGCATAGTTAAAATCTCCTCGAAGATGTTTTGAGGCCATTACATCATAGGCGCCCCCATAAGCCTTGCGGGTAATCAAGGTTACTTTTGGCACCGTTGCCTCGCCATACGCAAACAGCAGCTTTGCACCATGTTTTATCACGCCGCCAAATTCTTGCGACGTGCCGGGCAGAAAGCCCGGCACATCCACCAAGGTCAGAATAGGGATTTCAAACGCGTCACAAAACCGTACAAATCGCGCGGCTTTGCGCGAACTGTCAATATCAAGACAGCCCGCCAAAACCATAGGTTGATTGGCCACAACGCCAATTGTCTGTCCTTCAAGCCGCATAAAGCCAGTAATAATATTGCGCGCAAACTCTTCCTGAATTTCAAAAAAATCGCTCTCATCGGCCAGTTTTAAGATGAGTTCTTTGATATCATAGGGCGTGTTTGTGTTATCTGGGATAAGTGTATCAAGCGATGGCTCGACCCGCGCGGGTTCATCAAAGAAAGGCCGCACCGGGGGTTTTTCGCGATTATTCAGTGGTAAGAAATCCACCAGACGCCGAACTTCAACCAACGCCTCAACATCATTCTCAAACGCACCATCAGCCACTGATGACTTTTTCGTATGGGTCAAAGCACCCCCAAGCTCTTCTGCCGTGACCACTTCGTTGGTGACGGTTTTCACAACATCCGGGCCGGTTACAAACATATAAGAGCTGTCTTTAACCATAAAAATAAAATCTGTCATCGCTGGCGAATAGACAGCGCCTCCGGCACAAGGACCCATGACCAAACTTATCTGCGGCACAACGCCCGAGGCCAGTATATTACGTTGAAAAACTTCGGCATAACCCGCGAGGCTAGCAACGCCCTCTTGAATACGGGCCCCGCCAGAGTCATTGATACCGATCACAGGCGCGCCGTTCTGCATCGCCATATCCATAATTTTACAGATTTTTTGCGCATGTGTTTCGGACAACGATCCACCAAAAACGGTAAAATCTTGTGAAAACACATAGACCATACGTCCGTTTATTGTGCCCCAGCCGGTGACCACTCCATCCCCCGCAGGACGGTCGTCTGCCATGCCAAAATCGGTACACCGGTGCGCCACGAACATGTCAAATTCTTCAAAACTGGCTTCATCTAGCAATAATTCAACCCGTTCACGTGCGGTGAGCTTTCCCTTGGCGTGCTGGCTGTCTATCCGCCGCTGTCCCCCTCCGAGACGGGCTTTTTCGCGTCGATTTTCTAATTCACGCAGGACATCAATCATGGCCATTCCCTTTTTAATTGGGCGCAATCTATCAACAAAAACACGGAAGGCAATAAGTTCGGCCAGCCCACTGCGGTTGATTTCTCAACCTATGGTTAAATTATCATGGACAATAGCGTTTAAACTTCATATCCAAACATATGAGAATTTTCGCGCCGGCCCGATTTTTGGACCAAAGCACACAACCACATATCACCACTTTGATCGCCCTCGCCAGCATCTCGGCGTTAGCGATGAATATTTTTCTGCCCAGTCTGCCCAGCATGGCAGCTTATTACAACACCACACCCAGCATAATGAGCCTATCAGTCGCAATCTACCTAGGGGCAAGCGCATTATTACAGCTGTTCAGCGGACCTATATCTGACCGTATCGGTCGCCGTCCGGTTATCCTAATCAGTTTAATTTTATTCATAATTGCCTCTTTGGCGACGATCTGGGCACCCAATGCCGAAACTTTTCTCGCATTACGCTTTGTGCAAGCCTTTGCCGCGACAACTATGGTCCTGTCGCGGGCCGTGGTTCGCGATACTGTGGGCAAAGAAGCCGCGGCCTCTAAGATCGCTTATGTTACGATGGGCATGGCCGTGGCGCCAATGATTGGCCCAGGTATTGGCGGTTACCTAGATAAATACTTTGGATGGCAGGCAATATTTGTGTTATTAGCCGGTCTCGGAATATGTATCTTTATCCTTACCTGGTTTGATTTGGGAGAAACGGCGCCAAAGAATAAAACCTCTTTTTCACAACAGGTCATTGAATACAAACAACTATTAAAATCCCAAAGATTTTGGGGCTATTGTCTTGCCTCGGCTTTGGGCTCAGGCTCATTTTTCATTTACCTCGGGGGGGGACCCTTTGTAGGCACCGAGATATTTGGTCTTACACCTGAACAACTCGGACTTTATTTTGGCGCGCCTGCCATGGGTTATTTCGCTGGTAATTACATGTCGGGACGTTGGTCTCAAAAGTTTGGGATCGACGCCATGGTGTTTAGCGGCCTTGGATTCACCAGTCTGGGATCTGCCTTGTCGTTGATCATCAGTTATGTAGGGTATGGCTCAAGCCTTAGTTTTTTTGGATTTATGTGTTTTGTTGGGTTTGGCAACGGTATGACCATTCCAAATGCAACCGCCGGCATGCTCTCTGCCCGGCCAAACCTGGCTGGAACAGCCTCTGGCATTGGCAGCGCTATCATGATCGGTGGCGGTGCGGCATTATCGGCGCTGGCAGGCGCGATGGTGTCTATCGACTCAGGCGAAATTCCTCTGTTGTGGTTGATGGAGTGTTCGGCTGTATCGGGGATCCTGATCATGCTGCTGGTGCGTGCGCGCCAACGAAAGCTAGCCAGAAAAACGCTGGACGCATCCCGTTTTTCTCCCGTTCGAAGGCACAACTTCAAGTAGTGAACTTGCTGCAAACCCATATATGCGTTTCCATCCGTTAACGATCCGTAGGGCGCCGAACGCTACCGCTGGGCAGTGTTCGTGCGAGGCGATATCCACGGGCGGTCGTTTGCTCTGGGTAACGGTGTTTTGCCCAGTATATGATCGCTGGCCTTTTCTCCCACCATGATCGATGGTCCGTTAAGGTTGCCGTTTGGAATCTGCGGAAAGACGCTGCTGTCAGCCAATCGCAAATTATCGACCCCTATGACCCGCGCTTCTGGATCCACCACAGCCAATGGATCATCTGGCGCGCCCATCCGGCACGTGCCGCACGGATGATAGGCGCTTTCCACATGGTCCGCAATAAACCCGTCCAAGTCACGGTCGCTTTGCAATGCCGTCCCCGGTTGAATTTCGTGTTTCACAAAGGGCTTGAACGCGTCTTGTGCAAAAATCTCTCGGGTGAGCCTTATACAGGTGCGAAACTGCTGCCAATCGCTGGCCTGAGACATATAGTTAAACAGGATTTTAGGCGCGGCAGCCGGATCGGATGAACGCAAGCTTACCGCACCCCTCGAGCCACTGCGCATCGGGCCGACGTGGGCTTGAAACCCATGTCCCTCGGCCGCTGCCTGCCCGTCGTAACGGACCGCCAAAGGCAGAAAGTGATACTGAATATCGGGATAGGCCATCCCAGCGCGCGACCGGATAAAGGCGGCACTCTCAAACTGATTTGAGGCGCCCGGTCCACGCCGCCCAAACAGCCAATTGGCGCCTACCCAAGCCTTGCCCAACAGATTCCAATATTTGTACAGACTGACCGGCTGACTGGCAGCCATTTGGATATACAGTTCAAGATGATCTTGTAGGTTCTGCCCCACACCAGCCCGGTCGGCCACAACCGTGATATTATGCTCGACCAAATGCTGTGCCGGACCGATTCCCGACAGCATCAGCAATTTAGGAGAATTTATTGAAGACGCAGAAACAATTACTTCGCGTCGGGCAGTGATGCGCATAGATTGACCACCACGCCGCACTTGAACTCCCACCGCGCGCCCCTCTTCGATAATCACCTTCTCCGCCAGAGCACGGATCATTTCACAATTGGGTCGCTTTAGGGCAGGCTTGAGATAGGCATTCGCCGCCGACCAGCGTTGACCTTTATAAGTGGTCTGTTCCATCGGGCCAAAACCCTCTTGTTTTTCACCGTTATAGTCATCGGTCAGCTCATACCCCGCCTGTTGTCCAGCTTTGACAAATGCCTGTGTGAGAGGATTTTCTCGGGTGCCACGGGTGACGTGCAGCGGCCCGTCAGTACCGCGCCAATTCGCATCACCACCTTGGCCGCGACTGTTCCAACACTCCATACGTTTGTAATAAGGCAGCACATCGGCATAGGCCCAACCGCTTGCCCCCATATCCGACCATGTATCAAAATCCTTTGCATGGCCCCGCACATAGACCATGCCATTAATCGACGACGAGCCACCAATCACTTTGCCACGCGGACAGGCAAGACGGCGCCCGCCAAGATGCGGCTCTGGTTCGGACTTAAACCCCCAGTCATACCGCGCCATATTCATCGGGTAACTCAACGCACCCGGCATCTGGATCAACGGCCCTGCGTCGGTACCGCCAAATTCAATCACCAACACGCTGGCGCCAGTCGCACTCAACCGGTAAGCCATCGCACACCCGGCACTGCCGGCCCCGATTATTACAAAATCCGCTTCCACTTTATCCCCCAAAGCCAACTTCTAGAACGGTGCCTCTAAATCGCCCATGCGGACATAGACGGATTTCATTTGCGAATAATGCGCAATCGCTGCCTTGGAGTTTTCGTGCCCCACTCCCGAATGTTTGATGCCACCAAACGGGGCCTCAACGGGTGCATCATTATACGAATTGATAAAACAGCTACCGGCCTCCAATCCCGCAATCACCCGGTGCGCCCGGCTGATATCGCGGGTAAAAACCCCTGCCGAAAGACCAAATTCGCTGGCATTTGCGCGGCAGATCACATCGGCCTCGTCCTCAAAATCAAGCACCGACATCACCGGTCCGAATATTTCCTCTTGGGCAATCGTCATGCGATCTGTCACATCGGCAAACACAGTCGGTTCCAGATAAAAGCCGTCGCCGGCCAGCCGAGATCCACCATAGACGAGTCGCGCGCCCTCTTCCTTGCCTTTGGCGATATAGGATTGTGCAATATCCATTTGCCGTTGGCTGACCATCGGCCCAAAATTTGTCCTCTCATCCAGCGGGTCACCAATCACGGCTTGCTTCAGTCGTTCGACCAACCGCGTTAGAAACGCCTGCTTGATATCTTTGTGTACAAACACCCGGGTGCCGTTTGAACAAATCTGACCCGAAGAATAGAAATTTGCCAGTATCGCACCACCAACTGCATTTTCAACGTCGGCATCGTCAAAAATAATCAACGGTGATTTGCCACCCAACTCCATGGTGACATGTTTGACGTCAGCGGCCGCGGCGGCATAGACCTTGCGACCCGTAGGCACTGATCCAGTCAAAGACACCTTGGCCACCCGCTCATCACCCACCAGCGACGCCCCCACATCACCCTGCCCCTGAATGACGTTAAAAACCCCGTCAGGCAGACCGGCGAGTGACAGAATTTCAGCGATTTTCAAAGCACATACCGGTGTTGTTTCTGATGGTTTGAACACCATTGTATTGCCGCATGCCAGCGCAGGGGCTGCTTTCCAACAGGCGATTTGAGTGGGATAATTCCATGCTCCAATTCCGACACAGACCCCCAGCGCCTCGCGGATAGTATAGACCCAATCCTCGCCCAGTTGGATATGCTCGCCGGTAAGACTGCCCGCAAGGCCGCCAAAATATTCCAACGCATCCGCACAGAGCGTCTCGGACAAGGGCTTGCCAGTGTCATACGTCTCAAGCACCGACAGGGCGTGGTTTTGGGCTCGGATCATATCAGCTGCCCGGCGCAGAATACGCCCGCGTTGGGTGCCACTGGTGGCCGCCCAGGCTTTTTGGGCCTGTTTTGCACTGGCCAAAGCCTCTTCGACAATGGCAGGTGTCGCCGCATGTAGCTGGCCCAACGGCTGTCCGTTGGCAGGATAGATCAGCTCAAGCACCGGGCCGTTAGTATCGTCCACATAGCGACCGTTGATAAAATGGCTGGCCGCGGGCTGAATGAAAGTCATCGCTTATTCCTTAATTTGAGTAGAGTAGGCCCTGGGGTACATAACTCACGCCCTCTTCGGAACGCGTTTTTTGGCCTCTAAGGCGTTGAGGTCCATATGATTGCGCATATAGCGCTCTGAGGCTGTTTGCAGCGGTTGATAATCCCAAGGGTAATAGCCTCCCTCGCGCAGCGCTTCATAGATCACCCAGCGACGGGCTTGGCTCTCACGGATCTCAGCGTCAAACCGATCCAAATCCCACAGCGCATGGGATTGGTCGCGCAAATCCTGCAAAATCTTTGCATACTGCGGGTTAGACGCCAGATTGCACAGCTCATGCGGGTCGGTCTCAAGATTAAACAGCTGCTCAGGATCCAGCGCACAGCGGATGTATTTCCACCACCCCGAACACAGGCTGACAAGCGGCGCATAAGACGCCTCTGCCGCATATTCCATCGCCACCGCTTGACGGCGCGATCCACCCGACGAGAGGGGCACCAAGCTCTCACCATGGGTCCAAGGCATGACCTCAGCCATACTGATACCCGCCAAATTGCACAGCGTCGGGCAGATATCGATGGTCGAAACCGGCGCGGTGACAACACCCGGTGCCATTTCAGGAGCCGCGATCATCAAAGGCACCCGCGCCGCACCCTCAAAGAACGACATTTTGAACCACAGCCCACGTTCCCCAAGCATATCGCCATGATCTGATACAAACAGGATCGTCGCCTCTTGCCCAGTCATCTCAAGGACGTCCAAAATCCCACCGATCTTGTCATCAAGATAGCTGATATTGGCAAAATACGCCCGCCGCGAGGCTTTGATCTGCGCCTCGGAAATCTCGTAGGACCGCCAGTCATTGGCGTCGAAAATACGCTTTGAGTGAGCATCTTGATCTGCGTAAGGAATGGACGGCACCTGCGGCAGCAGGTGATCGCAATCCTCATAAAGGTCCCAATATTTTTTACGTGCCACATAGGGATCATGCGGGTGGGTAAAGCTGACCGTCAGGCACCACGGCCGCACATCCTCTTCGCGCGCCAGATCATAGAGCTTGCGGGTGGCATGATAGGCAACTTCATCGTCATATTCCAGCTGGTTCGAGGTTTCGCCAATACCAGCGCCGGTGACGCTGCCAAGGTTGTGATACCACCATTCAATCCGTTCACCAGGCCTACGATAATCGGGGGTCCAGCCAAAATCGGCCGGATAGATATCGGTGGTCAACCGCTCTTCGAAGCCATGCAACTGGTCGGGGCCGACAAAATGCATCTTTCCGGTCAGGCATGTCTGGTATCCACCACGGCGCAGGTGATGAGCATAGGTCGGGATTGACGAAGTGAACTCGGCTGCATTGTCATAAACCCGCGTGGCGCTGGGCAATTGACCGGACATAAAACTCGCCCGCCCCGGCGCACATAGCGGCGAGGCGGTATAGGCGCGCTTAAACCGCGTTGATCGGGCCGCAAGACGTTTTAGGTTTGGCGCATGCAACCAGTCAGCCGGCCCATCGGGAAACAAGGTGCCGTTAAGTTGATCCACCATGAAAATCAGGATATTGCGCTTCATCGTGGCGACCCCTGCGCCAATTCCAAGGCCACGGCCCGCATCACGTGTTTGATCGCCCTCTCAGGGTCGGCCAAGGTTTGTCCAAGGCTTTGGCGCAGATAAAGCCCGTCGATCATACCTGCCAGTTGCTCGGCCACATCCACCGACCGCGACCCCACCAGAGGGCGCAGGGCAAAGATCAGGTTTGACTGCAACCGCCGCTGGTAGATACCAAGCAGATGTCGGGCCTGTTGTGAGCTTTGTGCCAGAACATAAAAATTAAGCCATGCGGCGATGACATCGCGTTGAAAATGACTGGGCGCAAAACTGGTGCGGACGATGGCCCCAATGCGGTCTTGCGGCGTGCACGCCATCGACAGTGCCCCACGCACCTCGGCGGCGTATAATGCCAATGTATGACGCATCGCGGCCAAAAAAATCTGATCTTTTCCGCCAAAATAATGATGGGCCAACCCGCTGGACATACCGGCGCGCTTGGCGATCTGGCTGACTGTAACATCAAGTGTGCCCGCCTCGCCAATTTCGGCGATCGTTGCCTTGACCAATGCCGCGCGGCGGATCGGTTCCATCCCAACTTTTGGCATTTTAACTCCTTTTTACAGTCATCTATAGTCTAGATGTTTTTTGATTGATCCGTCAATCAATAAAAATCACGTAAAATAACACAACCTTCCGCCGCGCAACCCCATACCGGAAAACGGTCATTCTTCGTCAATCTGCAGCCAAACAAGCCCATAGAGCAATATTGCAAAAGATCCCACCGCCGCAATCACAAACGGCATTCTCAAAGCCAGCGTCCGGCCTAGGTCCGGTTCGGCCATGACCACAATCGCACCGGATGCCAGCGCCCCGAAGGGAAGCAAACCCCACCCGAAAAAACGGTATATGCTGTTGACCCGCCCCAGCAACGCATCGGGAATAAAGCGCTGGCGGTACGACACAGTCACCACATTCCACAACAGTGCCGCAAACATTTCCAAAAACAGTGCCAGTGCCACGATCAGCACAGAAGGCACAAGCGCCAGCAGCGCATTGCTCACAGCCACGCCCAGAAGCGCGCAGTGCAAAGCTCTTCTGCGGCCTATCAAGGCAGCTATTTTGGACAGATCAGCCCCCCAACCACGCCTCCCGCCGCACCTGCGATCAACAATAGTCCGTGTTGGGTCACGCTAAGACCCAGCACCTCTTGTGAATACAACACCAAAATTGTCACCACCAACATCCCCAGTGCGTTCATCACCCCCAGCATCAGTGCCAGTTGTAAAATGACCCGATGGGACCGTATCCATACCATGCCCTCGACCGCCTCGCGCCAGACCGAACGCCGGATCACCGCCGGTCGGGATGGAATTGCGATGAAAAACACCATTCCAGCCGCCAAGGCAAAACTCAACGTATCCAGTACAAACGGTGCAGGCACAGCCCAAGCGATTAAAAATCCGGCCAGCGGCGGGCCGATGAAAGCCCCCATTATCTGTTCGATGCTCCACAATTGACCATTGGCGCATTCCGGATCGGACTTGGCCACAACAGAGGGTAAAACGGTTTGAGCCGCATTGTCGCGCACCACTTCAGCCAGTCCAAGCAAAAATGCCAGCCCTGAAACCATCAATATCGCAGTAAATGCCGCTCCTGCCGGCGCCGGCTGCGGGATCGTCAGCGCGCAGACCACCAACCCGGCGGTCAAGATCATTCGCAGGATATCCGCGCCAACCATCAGATGTTTGCGGTCATAGCGATCGGTTACCACGCCAGCAGGAATTGAGCATAGGAACCACGGCAGACGGGTGGCAAAAGCCACGGTGGCAATCAGCATCGGGTCGCGGGTTATCAGACTGGCCAGCCATGGCAGCGCCAATGCCGACACCCCATCCCCAAGGTTCGACACAGCAGAGGCCGAAAACAACAGTCGATAATTTTTATTAGTGAAAAATAAAGTCATAAAAATTCCAGTTTAAAACTAAAGTATGGCCTCCTAAACTTTGGTTGCG
>ERZ802821.437-NODE-437-length-23724-cov-65.6637_pt1 | contig 23724 bp, 25 predicted proteins | sample MGYA00345648_ERZ802821 | MGnify/ENA primary metagenome ERZ802821 (study PRJEB30503, sample SAMEA104212357) | marine metagenome | biome: Westerlies Biome; feature: [SRF] surface water layer (ENVO:00010504) within the epipelagic zone...; material: water... | reverse complement strand
CGAGCACTAGCACCTGAAGCTAGCGTGTCTACCAATTTCACCACCTGGGCAGGTACGGCAAAAACAGGGACGCGAGGCTACGGCTTGGACATTTATTTGTCAATCGTAGAGCCGTACACTAGCCCCATGCTGGCAGACCTCTGTCATCCACTACCTCCATTGGCGGACTCTTGAAGAAACCCTCTAAGTCAAATGGCCTGATTGATCCTCAGGCAAAACGCGAAGCAACAAAATACGATCAACCAATTGCCAGCCGTGAGCTTATTCTTGAGCTAATGGCAGAGCGCGATGTCCCCATGCGTTTCGCTGAGCTTGCAGCGGCATTGAACATACAAAACGACAACGATCTGCTGTCGCTTCAGAAAAGACTGAGAGCGATGCAGCGCGATGGACAGCTCATCTCCGGTCGACGTGGCGCCTTGGGGCTACCGAAAAAAATGGACTTGGTGAAGTGCAAAATCATCGGGCATCGAGACGGTTATGGTTTCGCATCGCCTGTCGAGGGTGGTGACGACTTCTTTTTGTCGAGTCGTCAAATGTACCGTGTTTTTGATGGTGACGAGGTGTTGGTCGCGCAGTCGGGCCACGATAACAAGGGTCGTCCTGAAGGTCAGATCGTTGAGGTATTAACCCGGGCGCATGTGACGATTGTTGGCCGGTACATGGAAGAGGGTGGTATTGGCTATCTTCTCCCACACAACCGACGAATCAGTAACCATGTTCTGATTCCACCTAAGTGTAAGTTGGGTGCCAAGTCCGGTCAGCTGGTATCGGTCAAGCTGACGGACTATCCAACCGAGGTTTTGGGTGCGAAGGGAGAAGTCGAGGAGATCCTAGGTGATCACCTCGACCCAGGGCTTGAGATTGACGTGGCTATTCGAGCGCATGACATTCCCAATGAGTGGCCAGAGGAAGTCTTAGCTCAGGCGGGTGCGCTTCGGGATGAACCAGCGGAATCAGACAAAAAGGATCGGATTGATCTTCGTCATCTTGGCTTGGTCACGATTGACGGTGAAGATGCTCGAGACTTCGATGATGCGGTGTATTGCGAGCGGGAGGGCTCTGGATTCCGGCTTTGGGTGGCGATAGCGGATGTCGGGCATTATGTACCCATAGGCAGTGCGCTGGATGACGAGGCCTTTAATCGCGGCAACTCCGTTTATTTTCCGGAGCGTGTTGTACCCATGTTTCCGGAGGTACTGTCTAACGGACTTTGTTCGCTAAAGCCCCAAGTAGATCGGCTTGCGATGGTCTGTGAAATGTCTATCGATGGTGAGGGTCAAGTCACCGACTCGACGTTTTATTCAGCCGTAATTCACTCGCACGCACGATTGACGTATAACCAGGTCGGTCAAGTTCTCGAGGAGGGCTGGAGTGATGCCGTTCCGGCCGATCGGTACGACGGACTGCTGCGTCTGCATGAGCTGTACAAGGTTCTCCGAGCTGCGCGAGCGAAAAGGGGTGCTATTGACTTCGAGACCGTAGAGACGCGCATCGTCTTCGATGAAAACCGTAAGATAGAATCGATCGTTCCGATTATACGAAACGATGCCCACAAGCTTATTGAGGAGTGTATGCTCGCGGCCAATGTGGCCACGGCTAACTTTCTTGAAGCCTCTGAGCTTGCGGCTCTGTTCAGAGTGCACGAAGGGCCTTCTACAGAACGTTTAGAGGCGCTACGAACCTTCCTAGGTGAGCTCGCGCTCGACTTGCCAGGTGGTCTGGATCCTACGCCGCTCGACTATCAAAGTGTTCTCGCGCGCTTGCACGATCGAGATGATGCTCAGGTTATTCAGACAATGCTCCTGCGTTCTCTGAGTCAGGCGGTCTATAAGCCTGATAATAACGGCCACTTCGGGCTCAATTATGACGCCTACGCTCACTTTACTTCACCAATTCGCCGTTACCCCGACCTTCTGGTACACAGAGCAATCAAGCGTTTAGCAACGGCGCAAAATCGCCCGGTTAAGACATCGGCGACCAAGGAAGATAAGCGGGCTCTTTACCCTTATACCATGGCTGATTTAGTCGCTGCCGGAGAGCACTGTTCTATGACGGAGCGTCGCGCTGATGATGCAACGCGGGACGTTCAGCTGTGGCTCAAGTGCGAATACTTACGACATCACATTGGTGACGAGTTCGCCGGTGTGGTTTCCTCGGTGACGCGTTTTGGGATATTTGTTGAGCTGACGGATATTTACATGGAGGGTTTGGTGCATATCAGTGCGCTACCCTCAGATTATTACCACTTCGATCAAGCGTCGCAGCGACTAGTCGGCGAACATACCCGCCAGACTTACCAGCTTGGCGATGCGGTCCGTGTTCAGGTGGCTCGTGTCGATCTCGACGATCGAAAAATCGATCTTGAGCTTGTGGGTAGTGTTGTGCCGGGCGCGGGTCGCAAGGGTCCGAAAAAGCCTCCGAAGTCGCGTGCTAAAAAGTCCGAGCGGCCAAGTCAGCGTCAGAGTGCGAAGCCGTCTGGCACACAAAAAAACGCAAGCGCCAAGAAACCCGCGGCTGCACATAAAACCGTAAATAAAAAGGGTGCGCCGAAACGTCGGAGCCGCAAGTAATGAGTGAGGTGGCTTTTGGGATTCACGCTATTAACAGTCTCTTAAGACGAAGTCCAGATCGGATTCTGTCACTCTCGATTCAAGTGGATCGAAATGACAAGCGCATACAGGAGTTGGTATCGCTGGCGCAAAATCAAGGCGTTGCCTTAGCGCGAGTGCCCAAAGCGGAGCTGGACGAATTAACGACCGAGCGACATCAAGGTGTGGTCGCCGTGATCGAGCGCATTGAAACGACTGCACTCTTGTCAGAACGTGATCTCCCGTCATTTCTTGGGGCCATTGCCTGCCCTTTAGTGCTTGTGTTGGACGGCGTGACGGATCCACACAATTTGGGTGCCTGTCTGCGTTCTGCAGACGCGGCTGGAGTGCATGCCGTCGTTGTACCCAAGGATAACAGTGCAGAACTGAACGCTACGGCCCGCAAAGTCGCAAGTGGCGCAGCAGACGTCGTGCCGTTGGTTAGCGTGACTAACTTGGCCCGCACATTGAAGGCGTTGAAGGACGCTGGGCTATGGGTGATTGGGACGACCGGCGATGCGGACGTCCTGGTATACGAGCAGGATTTAGCTCTCCCAGCTGCGATTGTGATGGGGGCGGAGGGCGCAGGAATGCGACGCTTGACCACCGAGGCCTGCGATTTCCTTGTAAAGCTACCGATGTTGGGGGCTGTCTCGAGTCTCAATGTCTCAGTGGCCACAGGTATTATCCTTTTCGAAGCAGTTAGGCAGCGTGGTGCCTAGTGATTGCATTCCCCATCGGGTCTATGTAGACTCCGCCGCTCACAATTAGCCGGGCTCTCTGAGCCTTAACTCCTTGCTGCACTGATTGTCAGGCAGCTACAACCGAAGGGAGAGATCGTTAGTGCGACACTACGAAATCGTCTTTATGGTCCATCCGGATCAGTCGGAACAAGTACCGGGCATGATTGAACGGTATACCAATGTGATTACCAAAGATGGCGGACAAATTCACCGCCTCGAAGATTGGGGTCGCCGACAACTCGCCTACCACATCAGCAAGATTCACAAGGCGCATTACGTCTTAATGAATGTTGAGGCCACTAATGAGGCCATGGAAGAGCTCACTACCACTTTCCGCTACAACGATGCGGTGATTCGCAATCTGGTTATGCGCCGAGATGAAGCGGTGACTGAAGAGTCACTCATCATGAAGTCGGAGAAGGAAGACCGTGAGCGTAAATCACGATATCAGGAGCGTCAGGCTGCTGAAACCCGAACTGAACCATCGGAAGACGCTGAGACCGCAGAGGCAGATAGTACTGCACCGGCTGAAGACGCGAGCGAAGTAGTAGAGGCCGATTCGGCGTCTGCGACCGATGACAGTGCAGAGGAGGCTTAATCCATGTCACGTTTTTTTAGACGAAGAAAGTTTTGCCGTTTCACGGCCGAGGGCGTCAAGGAAATTGATTACAAGGATTTGGAGGTGCTCAAGCAGTACGTCTCCGAAACTGGGAAAATCGTACCTAGCCGCATTACCGGCACCAAAGCGAAGTATCAGCGTCAGCTGGCCACAGCTATCAAGCGTGCGCGCTATTTAGCACTGCTGCCGTACACGGATTCGCACCAGTAAGAAAATGATGCGCGGCCTCGCTGAATTCATAATGCGTGGCCGCTGGCAAGCGCTGTTGGTGGCCGTTTCTGGCTCGGTATTCGTCGTAGCTGCGCCACTGAGCGCTGCAGCAATAGCGCTGGTGACACTGGCTCGAGGGTTGCAAGAAGGCGCTTGGGTTGCGCTGTGGTCGTTACTCCCTGCGTTGTTGATCGGTTGGATGAGCGGTGATTACGGCACGGGACTGTTATTGCTCGGTGGGTTTTTAGGCGCTGCAATTTTGGCACAAACATTTAGTTTGTCGCTGGCTTTAGTAGGTATAGGCGTGATTTCAGCCTTGGGTGGACTCGCGCTTTTGGTCTTTAACTCGGTGTTCTTAGAGGCCTTGTTAACGGTCTTTGACGCTTTTATCGAGTCGCTCGCTGAGAGTGGGTCGGAGTCAGGGGTAGCAAACTTGACACGACCGTCACTGACGCAAGTGGCGGGATTGATGGCCGTGGGTAACGCACTGCTGGCCTGCCTCAGTCTGTTACTGGGGCGCCACTGGCAAGCGGCACTGTATAAGCCTGGCGCGTTTGGCGAGGAGTTTCGGGCCCTGCGGTTGCCCATGGGCTGGGCGGTGCTGTTGGTGGTAGTGACTGTTGCCGGCGGTGTAAGCGGCGGTGATTTGGCAGCGTGGACTGCTTTGGCGGGTGTTCCCGTTACGATTTGTGGTTTTGCGCTGTTACACCATGTAGCGCGAGCTAGGCAGTTGGGCGGTACGCTGTTGACTGTGGGCTATGTGGTTTGGGTGTTGGTGGACATTGCCAAGATAGGTTTGCTTTTGGCTGTGCTGTTGGATGCGTTTTTTGATGTTGGGCGCAGGGCCAAAGGCGCATAGACACCGAGAGTTTGCCGTGCGGGTGTGCCCGGTGTTTTGTCGCCGGAGTGCAGCACAGCCTAGCGAGGACTGACTGCCCTGACGGTTTTCAGATCAAGCTAGTCTGGGGCTGAAAGCGGCAGGGTAACAAGTGCAGCAGCGGACAGTTAGATAGCTAGCGTGTTTACAGAGAGTTTGTTGAGAATTTATAGAGAGTGGCGCTCAGCGCCAGAGCTAGAGGGAAAAGACGATGGAAGTAATTCTGCTCGATAACGTAGGTAGCCTAGGTGTGCTCGGTGACCGTGTTGACGTGAAACCCGGTTATGGCCGTAACTTCCTTATTCCGCAGGGTAAAGCAGTGCCTGCGACTCAGGAAAATATCGAGAAGTTTGAAGCGCGTCGCGCCGAGCTTGAATCAGCTGCGGCGGCAACGCTTGCTGCTGCGCAAAAGCGCGGTGATGCTATTCAAGCACTGGAGCAGGTTCAAATCGCGGCTACGGCCGGTGAGGAGGGCAGGCTCTTTGGTTCTATTGGTACGCGTGACATCGCTGACGCACTGACGGCCGCGGGATGTGAGACCGATAAGGCTGAGGTACGTCTCCCCGATGGCGTTATCCGTGAGCTGGGCGACTACGAGATTTTGATTCAGCTTCACGCTGAGGTCATGACCACAGTGAATATTTCGGTAGTTGCAGAGTAAGATTGAACTGCGAGGTCCTTACTTCGCAGATCATAACTGTGGCATGCTGTCATGTCCTCGCCCGACGCAATGTGGCGAGACATTGAGGTCAAGACCAGCGAAGAGTTGACATGGAGACAGCATCAAATCCCGACTGGGATGTCGCTAAGCTAAAGCTACAGCCCCAGTCAATTGAGGCAGAGCGCTCGGTTCTGGGTGCTTTGCTCATTTCTTCCGACAGCTGGGATAGCATGGCCGAAGTGGTAGCAGCTGGCGATTTTTATCGCCCTGAACACCGAGCCATTTTTCGTCAGATAGCCTTATTAGTTGATCGCGGTGAGCCGGTCGACGTCATTACGGTCGCCGATCGATTGCTGGCTACGGGAGAGTTAGACGCTGCCGGCGGCCACACGTACATTGCCGAGCTGGCCGAGCAAACCCCGACCGCATCCAATGTGAGGGCCTACGCTAAAGCGGTTCGTGAACGCTCTGTGTTGCGGCAGTTAATTACAGCAGCACAAGACATCGCCTCGGCTGGATTCAATCCAGAGGGACGCAGCTCTGAAGAGTTGGTTGATGAGGCCGAGCGCCTCATTATGCAAATTTCCGAAGGCGGACAGAAAGCAGGCGGCCCACAAGCCATGGGCTCGTTGCTCACAGGCGCGCTGGAGCGCATTGAGGAGCTGTACAATACGGGTGGCGATATTACCGGCCTCACTACCGGCTTTATCGACCTGGACCGAATGACCTCAGGCTTACAGTCGTCTGACTTAGTGATTGTTGCAGGCCGACCCTCTATGGGTAAGACCTCATTTGCTATGAATTTGGTAGAAAATGCTGCGATGGTCAGTGAACGACCAATCATGGTGTTCTCGATGGAGATGCCGGCCGAGCAGCTGGTGATTCGAATGTTGTCGTCGTTAGGGCGCATAGACCAGTCTCGCGTTAGAACGGGGAAGCTTGAGCAAGATGATTGGCCAAAATTATCAAACGCTACTGCGAAACTGAAAGACACTCATATTTTTATCGATGATACACCTGCCCTCACTCCCACTGAGTTGCGGTCACGGGTCCGCAAGCTGATTCGTGAGCAGGGTGATCTTGGGATGATCATGGTTGATTACCTTCAGCTAATGCGTGTTGCAGGCACCAACGAAGGCAGAACAGCAGAAATCTCTGAGATATCTCGGAGCCTCAAGGCAATCGCCAAGGAATTTAGATGCCCTGTCGTTGCGCTGTCGCAGCTCAACCGCTCGCTTGAACAGCGACCAAATAAACGACCCGTTAACTCAGATTTACGAGAATCAGGCGCAATCGAGCAGGATGCGGACGTCATCATGTTTATTTATCGCGACGAGGTTTATAACGAGGACTCGCCGGATAAAGGTGTCGCGGAGATCATTATTGGCAAACAGCGAAATGGTCCCATTGGGTCTTGCCGGTTGTCTTTTCAAGGAAAGTTTACGCGATTCGAAAATCTAGCCAGAGGAGACTACGAAAACTATGGTGGATAGTCATGCAGTTCCCATTGATGTGGCTGCACTCGCCAGTATGCTTGGCGGCGACAAGTCGCTAGTGGATATGATTCTTAAGACGTTTCGGGCCGAGATAAAAGCGGATATAGCGGCGTTGACAGAGCTGTCGCATGGCAATGATCCTGAGCCAATTCGCGCGTTAGCCCATAGGCTTAAAGGAACATGCAGTAACGCAAAGGCAATGCCGATGTCCGATGCAGCGAAGGCGCTTCAAGCGGCGATGGCTGCGGGTGATATGTCGGCTACGCAGCAGCTGATTGCCCACTTGGAAGCCTGTCGCAACGAGCTGGAGCAATACCTGAGCGCGCAAGGCGCTTAGTTACAGACTCAGCTGCTTTCTGAGCGCCATCAGCGCTTCCTTACGATCGTCGAGACCCATTGATGTTGCCTCGTCTGGCGCGGTGAGTTGTGCGCGTTCGGGTACAGTCAACGTTTCGCCCTTTAATGCGCGCTTTAGCCAATGGTTGTATTGCTTTTGGAATGCGGGCCATGCCTCGTGGCGCGGATGATTGGCTAGGAGATACCAGCCAGCATCTCGTCCAGCTAAATAGGCAATCGGGTGTGACCACATGGCGTCAGTCTTGGGGCTTGGTGCCAAGCAGGCTTCTTCATAAGCACTGGGTGCCGACGGCAACCCCAGCTCGCTAAGCGCATCGGTGCAACTCTCCAACATACGATTCAATGTCGGTAGATAGTCACTGGCCTCAATGGCACGTCGCGCACCCATCAAAATAAGCTCGCCTGAGAAGTCGCTCAGTGCCTCTAGCCATAGCCGTTTAACTTGGCCGAGTTGCTGGGACTCAGACCACGCCGCGTAGTATTGGTTATGATAGTTGAGACGAAATAGAGCAAAGACCTGATTGATGGCTTCAATCAAGTTGGCATCATCTCGACTTTCGGAATTATCCGGCCCAGCTGGTGTCGCTGAGATCGTCTGAGATGCTTCGGTCTTTTGTGCGATCTGCTGGGCTAGTTCCGCCGCCTGTTTGTGATCTGCCACTGACTTTCTCCTGCTGGCGTTGCCATTGGTACTTTACGTGTTGCAAGAACTTTGCATTCCAAGAGGTGTGCACCTCATTACTGTCCACCCAGTAAACCACGAACTCACTAAGAACAGTGTCGGCAAACGCCTCCGTAATCCCGGATAGCTGAAGGGTCTCGTAGACGGCGGCATTCGGCCGCCATGCTGGGTTGAGTCGCTCGGGTACCGTGCTGTGCTGAATACTGTTGGCATGTCTCGCCCAGCGCTGTCGCGCGAATTGAATAAATTTACTGTTTACATCTTTGGGGGCGCCGCCGCGTTCCTTCCAGTACAGGATGAACTCGGGGCGGATGGACTCGACAAACGTTGGGTGCATGTCGGTGCGTGCCAATATTTCCTTCGCATCCTCACTTGGCACCCAGTCATTATCAAAACGCACCGGCTCTTTGATGCTAAAGGCAGGGTGCTGCTGTTGGCGTCGCCAAGTGGCGAGGACATGATGCCGAAAGCGTGAGTCGAGGGTTTTTGGGTCCCCCACGCGCTCGAAAGTCTTAAGTTGACCTAAGATGAAGTCTCGAGTCAGTCCGTGGTTCAAATTCAAAAGATCGATAAGGTGCGCGCTCGGCGACCATGCCTCTAGTGCGTTGGCGGATCTGTCGCGAGGCGCAGGAATCTCGGTAACGGTCCAGATCAGCGGATTAGCGGTTGGACGTGCCGGTAACATCCCCAAATCGACAATGCGCTGCAGTAATTGCTCAAGTTTGACGCGATCCCAGAAGGGAAACTCCTCCATGAGCAGCGATAAAGAGATTGTGTGATTGCTTTCGGATCGGCCAGACAGTTGTTGACTCAGGCCTTGCAGTAATACCGCCTCCTCTAAACCAATTGTTGTCGCGAGTTGCGAGGAGAAGGTGCAATAACGCTCTGGTATGAATCGGGGGTTAGACATGAATACAAGCATTGGCTCTCGGTCTGATAGCATAGCGGTTTAGGGATGCTGAGGCACCCCCGTCGGAGTTATCTATGGCAAAAACAAAATCAGCGTTCGTGTGTAACGACTGCGGTGCGGATTATCGAAAGTGGCAGGGCCAGTGTTCAGCATGCCGCGCCTGGAATACGCTGTCCGAGGTACGCATTGCCGGAGGTAATGCGGGCTCGGCGCCAAAGAACCGCGGCGGGTTTGCCGGAACCACGGCCAAAGTCCAGACCCTATCGGAAATCGACCTGGTCGATTTACCGCGTTTTAGTTCAGGCTTTGCAGAGCTCGACCGGGTTTTGGGTGGCGGCTTCGTGCCAGGATCGGCCATCCTGATTGGGGGCCATCCGGGTGCCGGAAAAAGCACCTTGTTACTTCAGACCTTGTGTGCTGTTGCAGCTCGTGCTCCTGCGCTCTATGTGACGGGCGAGGAATCCCCACAGCAGGTTGCTATGCGCGCACAGCGACTCGGGCTTGAGACCGACTCACTGCAGCTGATGGCCGAGACTGATGTTGACGCGATACTCGCCGCAGCGGACGAGCACAAACCTAAGATTTTGGTGGTGGACTCAATTCAGGTTGTTCACAGCGATGCACTGACGTCTGCGCCGGGAAGTGTGGCGCAGGTGCGTGACTGTGCAGCCTTGTTGACCCGCTATGCGAAGCAGACAGGCGCTGTGCTTATTTTGGTTGGCCACGTAACAAAAGATGGCAGTCTTGCAGGTCCTAAAGTGCTGGAGCATATGATTGACTGCTCGGTGCTGCTGGAGGGAGAGCAGGACTCTCGGTATCGGACCCTCCGAGGTCAGAAAAATCGCTTCGGGGCCGTCAATGAGCTCGGCGTATTTGCCATGACTGATGGCGGACTCAAGGAAGTGTCCAATCCATCTGCTATTTTCCTTGAGCGCGCCGAGACGCCTGCGCCCGGCACAGTGGTCGTCGTGGTTTGGGAGGGGACGCGACCATTACTAGTTGAGATTCAAGCCTTAGTTGATGCCAGCAATCTAGGTAACCCGCGTCGAGTGGCGGTCGGTTTTGAGCAAAATCGCTTGGCGATGTTGTTGGCTGTTTTACATCGTCACGTTGGTTTGCACGTCGGTGATCAAGACGTATTCGCCAACGTGGTTGGTGGTGTCCGGATAGCCGAGACCAGTGGCGATCTCTCGTTGCTGCTTGCCGTTGTTTCGAGCCTGCGCAATAAAGTGTTGCCAAAAGACTTAGTGGTTTTTGGCGAGGTTGGTTTAACCGGTGAGATTAGACCGGTGGCAAGTGGGCAAGAGCGTATCGCTGAAGCCGCGAAACACGGCTTTAAGCGCGCAATTGTGCCAAAGGGTAATGCCCCACGGGGGGTCATCGCAGGCATCACGGTGCAGTCGGTCTCACGACTTGATGAGGCTATCGCACTGTTTGACTGAGCACGAATCGAGTTACATCAATTTGCGGTGCTTTACCCGACTTGGGACATCCGCGTCGCGTCCCAATCGCTTCCGTCTATCCTCTTCATACTCACTGTAATTACCCTCGTGGAAGACGACATCACCGTTATCCTCATAAGCGAGAATATGCGTGGCAATGCGATCGAGAAACCACCGATCGTGCGAAATCACCATGGCAGATCCAGGGAATGCTTGAATGGCATCTTCGAGGGCGCGGAGTGTTTCGACGTCAAGATCGTTAGTAGGTTCATCGAGTAACAGGACATTTGCGCCTTGTTTGAGTAGCTTGGCCAAATGAAGACGATTGCGTTCACCACCTGATAAGTCTTTGACGAATTTTTGCTGATCTGAGCCTTTAAAGTTAAACCGTCCTATGTAGGAGCGTGAGGGGACCTCGTAGCTACCAATGCGAATAATATCGTGCCCATCGGACACTTCTTCCCAAACCGTTTTTGATCCGTCTAGGTCGTCCCGGGACTGGTCGACATAGCCAAGCTGCACCGTATCACCGAGGGAGACGCTGCCCCCGTCGGGCGTTTCTTGGTTCATCAGTAGTCGGAAGAGGGTCGACTTACCCATACCATTTGCGCCGATAATACCGACGATCGCACCTTTGGGAACGGTGAAGCTCACATTGTCAAACAGCAGACGATCGTCGAATGTTTTTCTTAGGCCTTCGACTTCAATGACCTTGTCACCCAGTCGCGGGCCGGGCGGGATATAAATCTCATTGGTTTCATTTCTGATTTGGAAGTCCTGAGAATTCAGCTCATCAAATCGCGCCAAGCGCGCCTTACTTTTCGACTGCCGCCCCTTTGGATTTGAGCGAACCCACTCCAGTTCGGCCTTAATAGCCTTTTGGCGAGACGCCTCTTGACGCTGTTCCTGACCCAGCCGTTGATCTTTAGCCTCCAGCCATGTCGAGTAATTGCCCTCGTAGGGAATGCCGCGGCCCCTGTCCAACTCTAAAATCCACCCTGCGGCATTGTCGAGGAAGTACCGGTCGTGAGTGATGGCGACAACAGTGCCTGTAAAGCCCTCAAGGAAACGTTCCAGCCAGCCGACAGACTCTGCGTCGAGGTGGTTGGTCGGTTCGTCCAGTAACAGCATATCGGGCTCGCTGAGAAGCAGTCTTGCCAGCGCCACTCGACGCTGTTCGCCCCCGGAGAGTCTGGCGACATCCGCCTCCCACGGTGGCAGCCGCAGCGCGTCGGCGGCAACATTGAGTCGCGTTTCGATATTGTGTGCATCGGTTGCTTGAATGATGTCTTCGAGGCGCGCTTGCTCTTTGGCCAAGGCATCAAAATCGGCATCGGGCTCTGCGTAAGCCGCATAGATCTTATCAAGGCCTGTCAACGCATCGATCGCCTCGGCGAGTCCCTCTTCGACGTTACCTCTGACATCTTTGTCTGGATTGAGTTGGGGTTCCTGTGCGAGGTACCCGATCTTAATACCTGCCTGCGCCCGCGCCTCTCCCTGAATATCGGTATCGATGCCCGCCATAATCTTGAGTAACGTCGATTTACCTGCTCCATTGAGTCCGAGTACACCAATCTTGGCCCCCGGGAAGAAGGACAAGGAGACGTCCTTCAGAATCTCACGCTTCGGCGGAACCACCTTGCTGACACGGTTCATACTGTAGACGTACTGACCTGACTTTCCGTGTTTGTTGTCGCTCATTGTGTAAAAGACCTCAAGGGATGCTAGTTGTTGCGGCTGCGAACAGAGCCACTGTCGGGTTGACGACTAGTTTACCTGTAAGCCAAGGCCTTAGGGAGACTCTCGTGATTGTACGGGCCGAGTTTTGTTGTTAACCAGTGCGTCATCTCTCTTTGAAACGTTGTCGTGTCAGGTATCTGTCGTTGCAAGTTATTCCCGTTTTTGTAACAAAGAATGGCTATGTTCACTGTGATAGAGAAACAGTCACAAACGCCTCACTTTTTTGACTAGATTGTTGACTAGATTGATGACGAGCTGTGTGACGATCAGTTAGGTGAAGATATAGATGAGCAGATAGGGGGTGCAAATGAGACCCGAAGATTTACCCAGTGAACCCATAGTGTCGTTGTGGTCAGGGATTTTTTTGCCGCTTGTATACAAAGGGCACGGGATTGTCGCCCATAACTCCAGCTGGACTTCGCGAATGACGATCTGGGTAGACGGTGAAGTCGTTTTCAGTCAAAGCAGCTGGAAATTCATCTGTGAGCAAGACATTCAAGTAGGGTCGGAGACACTTGCTACCCGCTTTGGCTGGGCGAAACGCGGGTTTGTATTTGAGGTTTTCGATGGCGATACGCTTGTCGCTTCTGCGGACTACCCGACTAAATCCATTGGCTGGAAACAGGTTCTTCCTTTCGTGCTGTTGGGCATGGCGCTCGGGTTCTCGGTAGAGTACTTCAACTTGTTTGGATAGATCGAGACTCGCCGCGGACGGCGAGTCCTTTATCCCGCTCACGGCATCTTCGGGCTAGAGGCTGGTCGCTTTACAACAGCTGGGTCAATGGTGATAAAACGCTTAGTTCGATGGCTGCGAGCGCGGTCAGCGACCAAAGAAATAGCATTAGCCCTTGTCTTTGCGACGCGATTTAGGCGAGTCAACATTGTCTTCGATGTATTTGATGATTTTTCCAGCGACGTTAACGCCGGTCGCCTCCTCGATGCCTCTCAGGCCTGGCGATGAGTTCACTTCGAGTACCAATGGGCCCCGACTTGAGCGAATTAAATCAACACCTGCGACATCCAAGCCCATGGTCTGAGCGGCCTTCACCGCGGTGCGGCGTTCTGTTGGGGTCAGCTTGGTCAGTTGTGCGCTTCCGCCGCGGTGGAGGTTGGACCGAAATTCGCCGGGCAGTGAAGTACGTTCCATGGCTGCAACGACGCGGTTACCAATGACAAAACAGCGAAGATCACTACCGCCCGCCTCCTTGATGAACTCTTGTACTAGAAAGTCGGCTTTCAACTCGGTAAAGGCATCGATAACAGATTCGGCAGCCTTTGCGGTTTCAGCTAAGACCACCCCGCGCCCCTGCGTGCCCTCCAGCAGTTTGACCACCACCGGTGCCCCGCCAACAAGTCTGATGAGTTGCCGCGTATTATGCACATCGTGGGCAAAGCCCGTGGCGGGCATGCCCAACCCTTTTCGTGCAAGTAGCTGCAGTGCACGCAACTTTGATCGAGACCGGCCAAGCGGAATAGAGCCTACTAGGCAGTAGGTGTCCATCATTTCAAATTGCCGAATCACCGCAGTGCCGTAGGTGGTAATGGAAGCACCTATTCTGGGAATAATTGCGTCTTGACGATCTAGCTTGTCGCCTTTGTACCAAATGGCAGGATTAGCCGTTGTAATATCGATTGAGCATTTCAGCGTGTCGATAACACGGCAGTCGTGTGTTTTTTTCTCGGCCTCCTCTTTTAGTCGGCTTGTGCTGTAGAGGTCGGGGTTACGCGAGAGAATCGCTATTTTCATTGAGGGGTTCCAGGTTCGGTATCGGTGCCGCCTAGGACAAAACTTTCTGAAGGCGCGACAATAAAGTCGGATGACAAGGTGGTGCGACCCAAAAGCATGCGGTACACCATGTTGTCGCGTTGGGTTAGCGTCAGCTCGACCATCTTGTAGACAGTGCCGAGCTTTACGGGAGTCTGAATGACCGGGCGCGACTCGCTCTGCCCGCCGGAGTTAGTGACGTCACGAAACTCAAGGACGGGCGTCTCGTTCAGGCCTCCAAGCGATCCGTCCTCGTTTTCAAAGACAAATGAGACCCAGATCTGCTCGTCGCGCTCGAATAGGTCCACATTAACGGCATGCAGTGCGCTGGTGCGTGCGCCCGTATCCACCTTTGCTTTAATGGGGCCTATGGCGAGATCCGGCAACTCTACCCATTCTCGCCAGCCTAAGGTGTGTTTATTCAAGGGTGTGCTACCGATAATCCCCGCCCAATACCATAGTATTCGATACCCATCGCTGCGAGGTGCTTTGGATCGTATAAGTTACGTCCATCGATCACGATGGGCTCTTTGAGGGCGTCTTTTATGATCTCAAAATCGGGCGACCAGAACGTCTTCCACTCGGTACAGATAACCACGCAATCGGCGCCCTTGAGGGCGTCATACTTATTCTCTACGTAGGTCATGTCGTCACGATCCCCGTAGAGCTCATGACAGACCGCCATGGCTTCAGGGTCAAAGGCGCGAACCGAACCGCCACAAGACCAAATATGCTCGAGCAGCGATAGGCTGGGTGCTTCGCGTATATCATCCGTGTTGGGTTTGAAAGAAAGGCCCCAAACCGCCACGGTTTTTCCGCTGAGATTGGCCCCAAGGCGCTCTATGACGCGCTCGGCAGGTTTGTTTTTTTGTCGCTGATTGGTGTCGTGAACGGCGGTCAGTATCGACGCTTGGCAACCTTTCGATTGCGCGAGGTGCTTCAGGGCGCGCACATCTTTTGGAAAACAGGAGCCACCATAGCCAGCGCCCGGGTAGATGAACTGGTAACCAATTCGCGGATCTGAGCCAATACCTTGGCGAACGAGCTCGATGTCGGCACCTACGGTTTCGGCGATGTTAGCGACTTCATTGATGAAGCTGATTTTGGTTGCAAGCATGGCATTGGCGGCATACTTGGTGAGTTCGGCACTTCGGGGGTCCATGAACATTAGTTTGTCGTGGTTGCGGTTAAAGGCGGCGTACATACGCCGAAACTCTTCCTGAGTCTCGGTGGACTTGGCGCCCACAATAATCCGATCTGGTCGCCTTGCGTCGGCAACGGCAGAGCCCTCTTTGAGAAATTCAGGATTCGAGCACACTTCAAACGAATGGTCGCGTCCGAATTTTTTCAGACCCGTGGCGATGCGCTCCGTAACAGCGTCGACCGTACCGACAGGCACTGTCGATTTATTAACGATGACTTTCCGCCCGTTGATATGCTCGGCAATGCCATCGGCCACACTCATGACATATCTGAGATCCGCGCCGCCATCGTCTCCTGCAGGTGTGCCAACGCAGATAAACAAGTAATCGCTATTCTGCACGGCAGTTTGTGTGTCGTGGGTGAAGGTAAGTAGCCCATCCTTGACGCCCTGAAGGACCATGGTGCTGAGACCGGGTTCGAAAAAGGGAACTTGCCCCTGACGCAGCCGCTCGATTCTGTCAGCATCAACATCCATGCAGATGACGCTGTGCCCGACATCGGCAAAGATAGCGGCCTGCACTAAGCCCACATAGCCGCTGCCAAAAATGCTAATACGCATAAAAAACGTCCCTCGAATCGCTGAGCCTGAGAATATATTTCACTTTTATGTCGCTGAGATGACAGCGCTGCCTTGTGTCGAAAAATATAAAAATTCCTCGTTTTTGCTAGGCGCCCTGAGGTAAAAATACGCATTCCACTGCATGGTGTGCACAGCTGCGCTATCATGCACCACATCGTCGATTTTCTCGTACTCATTAAACCGATTTTCTGGAGCAATCCTTAATGAACCAGGCAGCAAAAACCCCGACAGGCCACGGTTATACCGCAGCACAGACCATTGCATCATTTGACAGCGAACTGTGGGACGCAATGCGTCTCGAGACGCAGCGGCAAGAAGAGCACATTGAGCTGATTGCCTCTGAGAATTACGCGAGCCCGCGCGTATTAGAGGCGCAGGGTAGTGTTTTGACTAACAAATACGCCGAGGGGTACCCCGGCAAGCGCTACTACGGTGGATGCGAGTTTGTCGATAGGGCTGAAGTGCTTGCGATAGAGCGCGCCAAAGCTCTTTTTGGTGCGGCCTACGCAAACGTGCAGCCACACTCCGGTTCGAGTGCCAATATCGCTGTGTTTCATGCACTACTGCAGCCTGGTGATACGGTCATGGGAATGAGCTTGGCTGACGGGGGGCACTTGACGCACGGCGCAGGCGTGAACTTCTCCGGCAAGATCTACAACCCAGTCCAGTACGGTATTGATACGGCGACCGGCGAGATTAACTACGACGATTTAATGGCCATGGCGCTTGAGCACAAGCCCAAATTGATTATCGGTGGCTTTAGCGCGTACAGCCGCATCATGGACTGGAGTAAGTTTCGCGAGATCGCAGATGCGGTTGGTGCCTACTTATTGGTCGATATGGCGCATGTGGCGGGCTTGGTGGCAGCTGGCGTCTACCCCAACCCTGTCCCTCACGCAGATGTTGTGACTACGACGACACACAAGACGCTTCGTGGACCGCGTTCGGGACTGATTCTTGCGCGCGACAACGCAGATCTCCACAAGAAGTTAAATTCTGCGATTTTCCCCGGTGCACAGGGTGGACCGCTGATGCACGCTATTGCTGCCAAGGCGGTGGCGTTTAAAGAGGCGATGGAACCTGAATTTGTGGACTATCAAAAGCAAGTCGTGCAAAACGCCAAAGTGATGGCGAGCACATTTGTAGCGCGAGGTTATAACTTGGTATCTGGTGGTACTGATAACCATTTGATGCTTCTTGATCTGCGCGATAAGAGCTATACCGGCAAGGATGCTGACGCGGCATTGGGTAGGGCCTACATCACGGTAAATAAAAATGCTGTACCCAATGATCCGCGCTCGCCCTTCGTTACCTCGGGCCTGCGACTTGGCACACCCGCTATCACAACACGCGGGTTCGCCGATGACGAAACGCGGCAACTGACCCATTGGATGTGTGACGTGCTGGAGAGTTTGGAGTCTGACGATACCGAGACCGTCATTGAGCGTGTGCGTGAGAGCGTGAAAACGCTGTGTGCTCGATTCCCCGTGTATGCCGAATAAGGCGGGTTAAAGCGCGTGTTTTGTCCATTTTGTGCTGCTGACGATACCAAAGTCATTGATTCGAGACTTGTCGCTGACGGTGGGCAGGTTCGGCGCCGCCGTGAGTGCGTTGGTTGTAAAGAGCGATTTACCACGTATGAAGCTGCTGAGCTCGTCATGCCGAGGGTCATCAAACAAGACGGTAGTCGCGAGCCATTTGACGAGAACAAGCTCCGCGCAGGCTTACAGCGCGCGTTAGAAAAGCGACCTGTGTCAGTTGAGGCGATCGAGACTGAGATAGGTCAGATGAAAAACCGCTTGCGTGCCACGGGCGAGCGCGAACTTGGATCGCGTGTCGTTGGTGAGCTAGTCATGGACGCACTCAAGCGGCTTGATCAAGTCGCCTATGTGCGTTTTGCTTCTGTCTATCGTAGCTTTGAGGATCTTTCCGAATTCCGAGATGCCATTGCGTCACTCGAAGCCGATCCACAGACCTAAAGCGCAATGAGTCATTCGGACGAGTACTGGATGCGTTTGGCTATGGCGGCTGGACATCGAGCGCGGATTTGGTCAGCACCCAACCCAGCGGTTGGCTGTGTCGTTGTAAAAGACGATAGGTTACTGGCAACCGGTTTTACGCACCCCGTCGGTGAGCCACATGCCGAGGTCCACGCGTTATCACAAGTGGCCGATATCGCTGATGTGGCTGGCGCGACTGTGTACGTCACGCTTGAGCCTTGCAGCCACACGGGGCGGACGCCACCTTGTGTTGATGCGCTTATTTCAGCTGGGATCGCGCGTGTTGTGATTGCGTGTGAAGACCCCGATCCCCGTGTTTCTGGAAGCGGTATATCGCGTCTTACAGCGGCGGGTATAGAAGTGCTTCGAGGCGTCTGCGAGGCTGAGGCATCGCATGATCTTGCAGGATTTTTTTTGCGGCTCCGGCGTGGCTACGGCAGGGTAACTGTCAAGATGGCGATGTCTGCGGATGGTCGGACCGCGATGGCATCGGGCGAGAGCCAATGGATTACCGGCGTTGAAGCCCGCGCCGATGTGCAGGCATGGCGCGCCAGCTCCGATGTCATTCTGACCGGTATTGGAACCGTGGAGGCTGATGATTGCGCTCTCACGCTGAGGCCTTGTGCTAATCGGCTGGACGCCGATGATTGGGAGAGGGCCATGGCTCGGCCAACCCCACGCGCGGTCGTTGATACCAACGCGCGCACTAAGTCGACTGCGCGAGTGCTCCACGGCGATGCTCAGACGACCGTGTTTACAGCGCCAGGTGCGGCCCTACCGCTCGATGTACCGAAGTCAGTGAGTCAACAAGTGGTCGCAACGACTGACAGTGGATTAGATCTGCAGCAACTGCTGATGTGGTTGGGCGAGCAGGGCGCCAATGAGATTTTAGTCGAGGCTGGTGCCACACTTGTGGGCTCGCTTGAGCAAGCCGGATTGATTGATCAATGGCTGATTTACGTAGCTCCGGTTATGCTAGGCGCTGACGCGCGACCTGCTCATCGGGCAACATTTGCCTCGCTCGAGCAAGCCAATCGTTATTCCATCATCTCGCACGACCTGATTGGCGATGATGTGCGTATTACCATGCGCCAGAAGATAAACGCCTGACGATACCGTTTCGTGCGTAACGCCCAAAAGAGAAGATTATGTTTACGGGAATCATTCAAGCCCTTGGCGAAGTCGCCGCGATAGAGCAGTCAGGCGGCGACGTTAAATTACGTATTAAAACAGGCAAATTGCCCCTGTCTGACGTCAAGCTGGGTGACAGCATTGCTACTAACGGCGTCTGTCTAACGGTGACTGCGCTGCCCGGCGACGGTTATTGGGCTGATGTCTCGACAGAGACTTTGTCGTTAACCTCGCTGAAAAGCATTTCGATTGGGAGCGCCGTGAATCTTGAGAAGTCACTGACCCCAACAACTGCTTTGGGGGGGCACTTAGTCAGTGGTCATGTCGATGGTTTGGGCACGGTAGTGGCACTGAGCCGTGATGCCAGGTCATGGCGTGTCTCCATTCAAGCGCCCGCTGGACTTGCCCGGTACATCGCGTCCAAGGGCAGCATTTGCGTAGACGGGACAAGTCTGACGGTCAATGCGGTCGATGGCTCACGCTTTGAGCTCAATATTATTCCTCAGACGTGGGAGGAAACGGTGTTTAGCCACTACGCCGTGGGCACCGAGGTCAATTTAGAAGTGGACATCATTGCACGCTATCTCGAGCGATTGTTGGAGTCCGGTGTTGTGCCGACTTCGGAAGGCATTTCTCTGGACACCCTAAAGAACGCGGGGTATCACCATGATTGATCTGGTGCCACCGATCTCGGCTGATCAGCTCATCAGTGAGTTCAGGCGCGGTGAAATGGTTCTGCTGGTGTTGGATCAAAGCGACGGTGAGCAGACCGGCGTCGTGGCAATGGCGGCCGAATATTGTGAGGCTTCGCACATCACCTTCATGGCGCGCCAGGCACGCGGACTGGTCAGCCTCGCCCTGACCGAAGAGCGGTGTGAGCAGCTGAGTCTTGCGCCAATGGTCGACCCGGCGACATCTGGCTCGGTAAAGCTGTCTATTGAAGCGAGCACCGGCATTGATACCGGCATTTCGGCGGTGGATCGTGCCCGAACGGTGCGGGTGGCAGTCGCGTCTGACGCAAAGCCATCAGATTTAGTTCAGCCAGGCCACATCTTTCCGGTAGCAACCCTGGCAGGTGGTGTACTCATCCGGACTGGAGCGGCAGAAGCTGGCGTTGATTTAGCGACCTTGGCAGGACTTACGCCTGCAGCCGCTTTTGCCGAGGTGCTTGATGCCCATGGTGACCTCGCAGACGCTGCAGCATTGGTAGAGTTCGCCGATCAACACGACTTGAAAGTTGGCAGAGTAACCGACTTGGTTGATTATCGACTCAACCACTCCCGAACGGTTGAAGTCATACGTCGTGGTGCTGTACCCACCCAGCACGGCGAGTTTTTGCTGCGGGTCTATCGAGAGAGCACGCAGGGCCATATCCATCTTGCATTGAGTCGTGGTGATGTGCAGACCGACACACCAACTCTGGTGCGGGTACACACTGCCGCGTCGTTGCGCGACCTGGTGGCGGTCACAGCAGCTGATCGTGCGTCGTGGTCGATTCAGGAGAGCTTAGCTCGCATCGCTTTGGAGGGGGCAGGGGTTTTAGTGCTGATCAACAAAGAAGAAACGGACTCCGATTTGTTAGCTCAAGTGGACGCTGCATTGGGCTCCAATTTACCCGATGATTCTCACAAGCAGGGTGTTGGCTACTCTCAGGTGGGTATGGGCGCACAAATTTTACGCGATTTAGGTGTCGGTAAAATTCGCCTCATGGGTGCACCTGTGAAGTACAATGCGTTAGAGGGGTTTGGGCTTGAAGTCGTTGAGTTCATAGAGCCCGAGTTCATAAAGTCAGGTGAAGTATCCAAGGCCTAGTGAGGAGAACGAATATGGCGTCAAATACAATTGCGAGTACGGAAGGTCAGCTAAGCGGTGTCTCCGGGCGTTTTGTCCTTGTCGTAGGACGTTGGAATAGCTTTGTTGTCGAGCATTTACTCGAGGGTGCGATTGATACACTTAAACGCCATGGTGTGTCTGAGGATCAGTTGCACATCGTCAGAGCGCCAGGCGCCTTTGAAATCCCCTTGGTCTGCCAGGCTGTTGTAAAGCAGGGTAATGTCGATGCAATTGTTGCGCTGGGCGCCGTCATTCGTGGCGGCACGCCGCATTTCGAACACGTGGCCGGTGAGTGTACGAAAGGGATTGCACAAGTGTCGCTCGACTCAGGTGTTCCAATAGCCTTTGGTGTTTTGACAGTGGATTCGATAGAGCAGGCGATCGAGCGGTCTGGTACGAAGGCGGGTAACAAGGGCGCGGAAGCGGCCACCAGCGCTATCGAAATGGTCAGCTTATTGGCGGCACTGAAAGCCGGATGACGGCGATTAACGTGCTGGCCGCGCAACGTCGGCGAGCGCGGCATTTTTGTATTCAGGCGCTTTATCAGTGGTCCATGACAGGCTCTACGCCATCGTCTATTGAAGCTGAATTTCGTACCGACAATGACTTCGCCAACGTCGACGGTGAATACTTCAACGATATGCTGGTCGCAATTACCCAGCGATCCGAGGAGTTAGATGCTCTGTTCGAGCCCTTTCTCGATCGCGAGTTGGCGGTACTAGACTGCATCGAGCGAAATCTATTGCGTCTAGGTACGTTTGAGCTGCTTGATCGAATCGATGTGCCCGCCAAAGTGACGCTCAATGAGACCGTTGCACTTGCGAAAAAGTTTGGTGCAACCGATTCTTATCGCTATATCAACGGTGTGCTGGACCAGGTCGGTCTAACATTGCGGGCCCACGAACTCGCGGAGCAATGAAACTCGGATCGTGAGCGAATTTGACGTCATAGCACGCTATTTTTCGTCTTTGGGCGCTGGTCGGCGCGTTGAGCTCTCGGTAGGAGATGATGCCGCAGCCCTCAGCGTGCCGCCTGACTCGGAGTTGATAGTGTCCACCGATAGCTCGGTATTGGGTACTCACTTCACCGACGACACCTTCTCAGAGCACGTTGGCTACAAAGCAGTGGCGTCTGCTGCTAGTGACCTGGCTGCCATGGGCGCTGAGCCTCTAGCCATGACCCTAGGACTGACGATGCCGAGCGTTGACGATCTATGGTTACACGGTTTGTCACAAGGACTGGCACAGGCATGCCGTCACTATGCGCTGCCATTAGTGGGTGGCGACACGACTCGCGGACCTCTGGCACTAACGGTTACCGTCATGGGGTTTTGCCCCCGCGGACAAAAGTTACTTCGGTCGGGGGCCCACGTAGGCGACCGTGTCTGTGTCAGTGGCACGCTTGGCGACGCCGCCTTTGGTCTGTCGCTTGTGCAGGGTAAGCACCGTGGCATTGATATCGATTTTGACGCTCAAGAGTACTTGGTGAATAGATTGAGCTTCCCCTTGGCGCGCATTGACCTCGGTATCGCGCTTCGTGGCCTTGCAACCAGCTGCATTGATGTCTCCGACGGTCTGCTTCAGGATGCAAGCCACATTGCGAATGCCAGTGGTTGCCGGCTCGTTATCCATCAAGACGCCATTCCTTTATCGACGCCATTGATTGAGGCGGCCGGGGACAGGCACGCGCTACAGTTAGCGCTGACGGGTGGAGAGGACTACGAGCTGTTATTTACCCTTCCTGCTGACTGCGATATCCCCGACGGCACGGTTGTCATAGGATCGGTTGAAGCCGGAGAAGGGGTCGACTGCGGTCTAACACTCGAGGAGACTGGCTATGACCACTTTCACTGAAGATGGTATTCGGGCTCGGCGACTACCTTTCATCGTCGCCACTTTTTTCGGCACAGGCTTATCGCCCCTCGCACCCGGTACAGCAGGTAGTATCGCCGCCCTGCCATTGGCTTGGGTCCTGCTGCAGATGCCGCTGTTAACTGCAGGCATGGGTGTCGCTTTTCTATTTGCGTTGGGTCTGTGGTCAGCCAATCACCTTGAGCAAGTGTCGGGGCAGCATGACGCTCAGATAATTGTGATCGATGAAGTGGTCGGCGTCTGCGTCAGCACCTTGATACTCGGATGGTGGTTACGCGCTGCCGTTGATCCTTATCTACTATTGCTGCTGGCCTTTGTTAGCTTCCGACTGTTTGATATCGTCAAACCATGGCCTGTCGGTTGGCTTGATCGTGCCATTGGGGGCGGGTTAGGTGTCATGATAGACGATATTGCAGCGGCGATAATGGGGGCGCTTTGCGTTCTTGGTTTTTGTTATGTAGCGCTAGTTGCGTCGATATGAGTGTGCGATAGCAAGTAAGAGTAGCTCGAGGTCGGCCAACGCTTGGTGTTTACGGTCATTGATGGTCAGGACGACCGATGAACCATCGCCTGTCCAATCTGCTTCAGTTCTCCCGCCGCCGCACCAAAGCTGCTGAGAGCGTCGAGTGCCTCCTGCAACAGGCGGTCGGCATAGGCTCTCGCGGCATCGACACCCATTGATCCCACGTACGTTGATTTTTCAGCGTCGATATCCTTACCAGCCGTTTTTCCCAGTTCTTCCGAAGTTGCGGTAACATCCAATACATCATCCATCACTTGGAATGCGAGGCCGACTCGCTTAGCGAATATGGTCAGTGCGGTCTCCTGTGCAGTTGTAGCGCCGGCACAAATAGCCCCGGCCATAACAGCAGCAACTATGAGCGCACCTGTCTTACGTGCGTGGACTTGTTCTAGGTGAGTAACATCTACTGACCCGCCTTCTGCGGCGATATCCATTGCCTGTCCGCCAACCATGCCGTCAAAACCCACTGAATGACTCAACAGTTTGATAA
>ERZ802821.433-NODE-433-length-23863-cov-14.0214_pt1 | contig 23863 bp, 22 predicted proteins | sample MGYA00345648_ERZ802821 | MGnify/ENA primary metagenome ERZ802821 (study PRJEB30503, sample SAMEA104212357) | marine metagenome | biome: Westerlies Biome; feature: [SRF] surface water layer (ENVO:00010504) within the epipelagic zone...; material: water... | reverse complement strand
CCGGATCCACTTCGGGTGATCGATTTATAATATGAGTTTTATATAAAGTTATTATTTTTTTATTATGATTTAATGTATACTTTATATTTATATAGATATAGTTTTAAGTACATATTGTGATTATAGAGAGAGTATATCTATTTATTACATATACATCCAACTCAATAGTGGATCGGAGTTTACGAAAAGTGAGAAAAATACTATTATTTTAAGTATACTCTATATTTAGTACTTTAATTAGTATGTCTATTTTAAACCAATAGTAAAAAAGTATAAAATAAAAATAAAAGTAAGGTTTGAGTTTTTAGTAAACCCGGATCCACTTCGGGTGATCGATTTATAATATGAGTTTTAGAAAAAGTTATTATTTTTTTTCTTACTTATTGGAATTTTAATCATGGTTTATATTATAATGTTATTCAGAAAATTTAATGATTCAGAGTATGAACCACATATTCAGGAATTTTTGAAGGAGTATTATAATGCAAAGTTTCCATACTTTTCGTTAAAAAATGGGTGTTTAGGTATAATACCTAGATTTCCCAAACTTATTAGATTAGGTAAGTGTAATTTAATAAGAAGGAGTATGCGTTCTAAGATAAGACATATAACACCGACAAGTATTTTATTTGTGAATATGTCAGATAAAAGAATAAAAGTTATTGTTGAGGGTAGATGCACAAAAATGACGGGTTGTGGTATAGGTGCAATGGGAAATAGTATAAGTATGAGCGTTGATCCTTCTGAAAATAAGAAGCAAAAGTGTATAATAGAGCCTAAATTATCTGAAAATGGTTACCTTAATAAATTCAAAAAGAAACGATGGTTTCAAAGATTAATGTTCAATGATGATCACGATACAACCGTGAAAGTGTCGGCATGTTTGAGAGCATCCAGTACATTAATAGATCCATGTACATATACGTATTATTTAACCGTATATACTTTACATGAAAATGGTAAAGAGGACAAACCAATCATGGAGGAAATATTAAACCATTCAAATTGTGATATTGTTTTCAAGGATAAACACGTTAATCCAAATGGCCTTGAAAAATGGATGAAAAAAGAAAGTTGTTAATCTTTTAAAAATGCGTACCATATTCATATTAAAATTTTCTTAGTTTATAGAAATGGAAATCGAAGATAAAAAATGTGATGATACACAACCCGTTGCAAACTGGAAGTGTATATGGTTTACGTTAGCTTTAGCTGGTGGGTATTGGTACCTCCCACAAAGAAATAAGTGGGTCCTTCTAGGACTCTTATATTTCCCGTACGTGGCTTTAGCTTATTACGACCACTGGTACGTATGCAAACGTAACCTCGGACCTACATACCTCGCCATGTTTTACCACTGGATAAAACCCCAAGAGTCTGAACAGATTGTCAAGTATAAGAATTGGTGTCCCGAAATTAGAAATAAAGTCTTTTTTATCGACATGGTCATATTACTTGGTGGTTTAGCTACTTTACCATCTTTTCTTAAATGGAAACCATGATAACATATTCTGTGATCTTACCAAAGATGACAAAATACTATACATAAATGATATATATATTATGTTACTTATTTTATTATTAATACTTATACACTAACATAGTTTTAATAACATGTTGTGATTATAGAGAGAGTATATCTATATGTTATCTATATACTCAACTCAATAGTGGATCGGAGTTTACAAAAAGTGAGAAAAATACTATTATTTTAAGTATACTCTATATTTAGTACTTTAATTAGTATGTCTATTTTAAACCAATAGTAAAAAAGTATAAAATAAAAATAAAAGTAAGGTTTGAGTTTTTAGTAAATCCGGATCCACTTCGGGTGATCGATTTATAATATGAGTTTTAGAAAAAGTTATTAAAAAAATTAAAATAATTGTTAATATTATATAAAATGGGTAAATCTAATATACCAGAACCAATAATGGGAATATTAATTGGTTTTTTACTATCATGTTTACTGTCGTGTTGTTCATGGTCTTCAAGTATGTATTTAGCAGGACGAGCTGTGAGAGGTGCGGCTAGAGTTGTTAAAGATGTTCGCGAAAATACCGTGGTGGTACCAGCGAAATCTGTGGAAATTGAGGAATCTGTGAAAACTGAGGGATCTGTGAAAATTGAGGAATCTGTGGAAGATAAGAAACCTGTAGGTGATTTGGTTGATGTTGAAAGTCATATTATAATGTATGATAAGTGTGAAAGTGGTGGTAAGATATTTGCAGAACAAGCATTACATATTAAGCAACAACCTAGAGATGAGATTAAAGTTCCAGTGAATTATATGGATGGTCCAGAAAATGAAAAAGTTCAACGTATTGAAGTTAAAAATATTATACTATTACCCGGTTCTAAATGGACTGTTATCGGGAAGAAGCGGCGAGGAAAAAGGCCGGAACACACTATTGTTACAGAAAAAGAACATGTTTTTAATAAAGGTGAAATGCAGTTAATGGACGTTCATTATCGATCATGTTATGATACGGATAACATTATTAATATACACCTGAAATATAAACCAATAATATTAGGTTAAAACGAAGGATCTAGATATTTATAAATGAAACCTATAATTAAGTGGGTCGGAGGAAAGACTCAGATTTTAGATAAAGTTTTGAAAACTTTTCCACGGGAAATAGAAAATTATCACGAATTATTCGTGGGTGGTGGTAGTGTTCTATTTGGTTTACTCGAGAGTAAAGATATTACCGTGAAAGGTAAAGTATATGCATACGATAAAAATCAAAAATTAATAAACATGTATAGACAAATCCAAACAAATCCAAATGAAATACACGATCATTTAATTAAACTCTTTACCACATATGATACACGAACCGGTACGGAAGTAAACCGTAAACCAGAATCTGAAGAAGAAGGTCTAACATCGAAAGAAAGTTATTATTATTGGGTACGTAAAACGTACAATGATTTGATTCCAAACACACCCATACACACCGCGACATTAATTTTTCTAAACAAAACGTGTTTTAGGGGTTTGTATAGAGAGGGACCTAATGGGTTTAATGTACCTTATGGACACTATAAAACTACACCTGTAGTAATAACGTTAGAAGATGTATTGAAAATACAAGATCTTATAAAAAATGTGGTTTTTAAATGGTGTGATTTTAGGGCCGCATTTGCACAAACTATAAACGATGGTGATTTTATATATGCGGATCCTCCGTATGCACCGGAAAGTGTTCGAAGTTTTGTAGGGTATATGCGAGATGGGTTTGATATAAACGATCACGAAGATTTATTTAATTTATTAAAACGGTCTGATATTGATTTCGTCATGTCTAATGCAAAAGTCTATCTTGTAACCAATAGTTTTAAAGATTATAAGATTGAAGAAGTTCCTGTGAGACGCGCTATCCATTCAAAAAACCCAGGTTCTTCTACAATAGAGGTTCTTGTACATGGATGTAATAGAGAAATGGCTTAAAAAAAAGATACATATGAAATATATAAAAAATGTCTCTTGAACAAGATTATACAACAGTACCAGGTCAATTATTTGCGTGTCTTTCTATTGTAGGACCAGAAGCACCACAAAAGAACGATAAGTTTGGAATTAAGATTAGGGGTGCATTTAATTCACGAGATGAAGCTGCTTCTCATGCCAAACGTCTTCAAAAGGAAGATTCGACCTTTGATATTTACGTCGTAGATATGTATAAGTGGTTGTTAATTCCACCAGATCCGGTTCAAATTGAGGATGCGCATTACGCTGATGAAAAGCTCGAAGAGCTTATGTCGGGGTATAAGGAAAATCAAGCTCAAGCTGCGGCTATGTTTGCTGAACGTAAGCGTGATATGATGGCGGCTAAGGCACCAGGTACGGATAAATATTTTAAGAGTGGTGACGAAAATTCCAAATTTTATACTAAACCGGACGAGGCTCCGATTAGTCACCCAGCAGAAGTTTTGGAACGTCTTCAAAAGGAAAAACCAGACGCAGATATGGAAGATCTTGTTAAGGAAGCGGATGAAATTGTTTCACAAGAAATAAAGGAAAGAAAGGAAAAGAGGGAAAAGGAGGTTAAGGAAGCGCTTGAAAATGAGGCTAAGGAACGTGGTTTTGATTCAGTCGAAGCCATGCAAAAAGCCGATGATGATAAATTGGTGGAAGAAGAAGCAAAGAGAGTTCAGGTTGAAAACTCAACGGAAGCTCAGATTAAGGAAGAAGTTGATACTGGGGAGGAAGAAGTAACTTCTGATGATAAGGAAAATACACAAGTCTAAATTATTTTTGTTATGTAATTGTAAGTATGTTGAGTATTATATTGAACATAATCACCATTCTTATTGTACTATTTTCTGTTGGTTTATTTTTACGATTGTATAGAGATCGAAAAAGTAAATCAGATAGAGCAGACCCTGTTACTGCATCTGAGGTTGCAACTGATATTATGAAAGATCCACTCGTTGTAAGTCGAGCGTATTTTACTGAAAAGAGATATGGACCCATTGGTAATTTTGATGGCCAACAAACACCTTCTGAATATTTATGGATAAGCGGTAAGCCTATCCAGGTCTAAGTATAACTGGTTGCATGGTTTTACCCATAAAAAATCCAAGTAAAAAAGCAACAAATATGATAACGTAACCTGTTTTATCTAGATTTTCAAAAATATCGTATTTAATTTGTTTTTCTTGGTGTTGTGGTGCATACATATGCTGAGGCGGAATATAATATTGATCATCACGTTCCGGTTCAGTTTCTTGTTCCATGTCTTTTGAATCGTTAATGAAATCGTCTGGGTTGTATTCTATTGGCGTACCAACTTCTGCTTCCATTATATAGATTTTAATCTTATTTTTTTAAGCTCATTATTCCTCATCTGAATATTCCTCTTCGTCTTCTTCGGAATATTCTTCGTCATCATTATCATCAACTACGAAACCTTTTAAGTTTCCGTGTTCATCTCCATCTGAATCATATTCGGAGTCAGAATCATCATCTTCTTCGTCATCCGTACAAAAATCTTCGTCATCACTTTGAAGTAAATCGATATCCGAATTGTATTCGTCTTCTTTATAATCGTCTTCAACTTCTTCCTTTAATTCTAAACGCTGTGGAGCCCTTGATATTCTTCCCGAACGAGTTTTAACACCAATAGCCATGTTTTAAGATAATAAAACAGAATTCTTTTAAGTATTTTTACTCAGTTAGTGTTCGTCTTTTTATTTTTATTTCGTTTCTTACGTATAATTCTTCGAATCGTATTTTTAATTTATCTGAAATTACTCCTAATTCTTCGATTACATTTGTATCACCTGATACTGTACTGAGTGCTATTTCATCTATATTTATTAGGGCGAGTTTCATGAACTTACGTGACAATTCGATATGTTTGTTACTGTGTTCTAAAGCTAGGTGTATATTTGCGATAAATTCTTTGTATATAGACCTGTTTAGACCTGAATATTTGATTGATTGTTTTATTAAAGAATGTATTTGTTCTGTATCTGGTATTTCCTTAATTAAAGACGATACCATGTAAATTACAAGTGCTAAAAAAATTAAAGCTAACATTGTCTTCTATAATTTAGTGATTATTTTATCTGTGAGATCGTGAACGCGTGAAATACAATTACACTTTTGTTGTATTTTATTTTTCGTAATTTGAAAAAAAGTGTTAGTATTATTACACTTTTTACACGAATAGGATGTATTTACCATGTATATGTTTGGTTTTTTCCCCTTTTCTATTTTTGATACGGTCACAGTTTCATTTTTAATAACGTGTTTTTGTATAAATTTTGATAAAATATCTTTTACATCTTCTGGATTTTTATTTTCTTCTTCTTCTTTTTTCGTTTTCTTTGTAACGTACTTGTTTATTTTTCCATCATTACCACCTTCCTTTTTTAATTTATCTGTAATTTTAGACGGTAACTGGTGTCTTCTTCCGGTAAAATCTTTACAAAACCCAAAATGTCTCATTATGTCTGTATTAGAAAAACACTTTTGCATGATCGTGTCGTTAGCGATAAGGAACCATACGTGATTAGAATTATGGTTACATTTTTTATTTTCACAATAATGGGATGTTGTAGATACAAGAAATTGACCCTTATGTTCATACATTTTTGTTATTTTAGCCATACTTTGACCTTCGAGGTGTTTTCTAACGAAGTGTTCGACGTTTGATATAACTTCCTGATCTTTGAACTGGTTTTTGATTTGTGTAGCTGTAAACTCGTCTTCTCTTTTTATTTTACTTCCTTCTATATTCACCGGGTCATCTCTTTCTGTTCTGAGTGTTGCCATATGCATTATTTTAACACTCGCTATATGTCCTTCAATTGCTTCTAACATACTGAAAGGTCCGCACCTATATATGAAAATGGGTCTATATTCACCTTGTGTTTCTTTTCCGGTATTATTGCATTGTTTGCACCCCTGACCGGAACATGCTTCATGCTTACCCTTTTTATGTGACCATGGCATACGAAACCCACTTCCTTTTGTTTTTCGAGATGAACTTCCATAGACAGATTCATCTACAATATCTTTCCATTCCTTTGAACCGTAAGCTAAGTTGAGAGTGTTTATAATATGTTCTCTAAGTGCTAAGGCAGATGATCTATCTACTACAAAATCGGTCCAGTTAATGTGAATACCCGTTTTTATAAGGTGTCCAGCTGGTTTTGGAGCAGCTACGGATATGAGAGCTTCTTTACCTCCGAATTTTTTTACCTTATCACATATCACTTTACATATACTTTCAACTTCCGAAAATGTCATTTCATCTTCATCTTTATAGTCGAGATCTACGAAAAAGTTATAGTTTTCTGTTTTCTGTTCGACGACAAATATCTTTTCACCCGAATTATAAGCCTCTACGTACTTTTCGTAAAAAGTATTCAATCTATCAAATGGCACGGAAAGGACACCACCGTCCATGAGCACATGTGATAAATTGGAACCATTAAAGAATCCTTGTTCTTTACACCATTTTTTAAACATGGTTACTTACCAATTATTGTTTTTATTTTTTTATATTCATTAATCACTATCGTAGTGATGTCTCCAAATTGTTTTTCTAAACGATACTTCTGGATATTCTTCATTTTCTGATAAAGACTTTTTTAGAACGAGTAGTTCATATACTTTATCGTTAGTGTGTAATTCTGCATACCTGTTTGCTTTTTCTCTCGTATAACCATGTCTTTCTACGAGAAGATCTGCTATTTGCGAAAGAATATAAACCTTGGACTTCATTATTTAATAGTGAAGGTTTTTCTATTCGTTGAAGTTACACACGCGTAGAATTCTGGGTTATTGAGAACATTTTTAACTATTCGATCCCATTGTTTTTTGGTGTTAAACTCTGTTAATGTTTCAAAATTCATGAAATCGTTTTCATCGAACGTTCTTTTAATTGGTTGTTTTTGTATTTTTTTAAGGTTAGTTTTTTGTTTTTCATCGTTGAACTTTCTTACAAGTTCCGATTGTTCTTGTTGTGTATAATTTACGAAAAATATGAACACATTATATTCTAATTCAACACCGGGGCTTTCTTTGACTGTAAACTTGAAAGTCGTATATTCACCTTTTTTTAGAGATACAACCCCTCGTGTTTCCTCCTCTAGTTCTCTCAATGCACATCTTATTGGATTTGGAATTTCTCTTCGCCTGCACCCTCCGGTGACGAAAATCCAATCTTTGAATCTTCGATCCCGGACAGTCAGAAACTTTGGTTTGGAACCTGTAAAGGATACAGGTACAGCTATAGCCTTATATTTCTTCATTGCTCATTAGCAAGTTATAATTAAGCGAGATGATTATTCTGAGGATTCTTCCTCGCTTTCTTGATTTTCTTCAAGATCATCGACCACTTGGGCTTCGTTTGACTTGTTATTTTCAGTCATTTGAGGTGCTCCTGAGTTAACTGGAATTGGTCCTATTTGCGATAAAAATGAGGTTATTTGTCCATTCGTACCCTTGACTTCATTTAAATCTTCCTTTGTACTTTTGAGTTCTTTGTATAGGTATAATGAACCTACTATACAGAATAAAATTGCAACAATTGTGGCGGTATCACGATCAAACGTAAACATTATATGTTAAATTATAAAGTTATGTTTTTAAGTTCGTATAATCGCACCCATGTGTGCGCTTTTTTCCTTTGGACACTCATATCCCTGTTGAGCAAATTGAATCTCCTGGAAATGACCTTCTTTACACTCAGCATTTTGTAATTGTTCGTGTTTTTTAGAGTCGACGAGATGATTCAAAGTTCCGGATTTGGGATCATATGTAATAATAAAAATGAAAGCAGAGAGAAAAACTAATTGCCAGAACATTTATAATAAGTGGCTAAAATTAAATTAGTTGGAATACATCAAACCACCCATACCGTTTTCGATACGGAGGATGTTGTAATTGACACCATAGACATCATATTCGAACGTATCACCTTCGACGACGAGTCTCGCGGAATCGAGCCTACTGAAGTTGAGCGACCCGGTTGGTTGGACCTTAGACGTATCGAGACAGAATGGAACCAAGATGATTGTATCGTTATTAGCACCACCAGTGCAAACATCACCGTGAGCTGTGTGGTAATAGATTGGCGCCGATGTAAAGTGTGGGGACACTGTCTTTGGGTCAGCAACATCCGTACCATTGATTTGAAGTCTCATCTTCGTGGCGTCAGCAAGTTGTTTATTAACATTCACGGTGTTTTCTGCGATCAAATACTTGATTGGGTGGTTAAAGCTGAGTTCTTGTGTAGCTGACCCTGATGCAACAGCTTTTTGTGTTTGTGTGACGATCATGTTTTGTGGCGTATTGGACAAAGCCGTGCGTTCATCCGTATCGAGGTGGATGAATTGAGAGAAAACTTCAACATCACTTGGTGGAGAAGCAGCCCATGTAATTCTCAATTCCACATCGTGGTATTGGAGCGCGACCAATGGGAGCGCGGATTGGGCGTTTTCGCAAAACGAAAACCTGAGTGGGTAGAATGTACCTTGACCGGAAACGTACGACGATTTAGAGGCCGTTTGGTCCATGGTAATTGGCGCGAGTAGCGCGGAAAATTTAAATTCTTGTGTGTCGATGACTTGACCACCAATCAAAAGTTCAACTTTGGAAACAGCCGTTTCCCACGCGACGTGATTAGCCGATCTATCGGCGAGATAGACGTAGCCGAGCATATCACCTTTACGTTCGAATCTAACAGTGGACATACCGTTAGTAGATGGGTTGCCCTGGATAGTTTGTCTTTCGACAGTTTGGGCAAAGTTTGTGTGACGTTTATAGTTAGATCTAAAAAAGGAAACTTCGGGTTGGCCGACAAGGTGCGCATCTTGGGCGCCTACAGCAACGAGTTGAGCAATACCTCCAGACATATTTTATATTATACTAAGGTTTTTTATTTTTAAGCCCATGTATAATATGAAAGATCGAAAAAAATGAATTACGCTGCTGTGAATGAGATTGCATTCATGTATATTTTTTCCGCACCAGATGCACCAATTTTGGATACGGTCAAAAGACCATGACTGTTCTGGTCTATGGAAACATCGGTCGTAAATGCGATAAAATCAATACCAGTTGTGATTGTTTTTAGAACTTTTCTATCTGCTCCTGACGCTACAAGGGGTACGACGATTTGACCACCACTTGGTAAGTTTGTTACGTTAAGTATTGCAACATCTGCATCTATTGATACAGCGGGTGCTGTTCCATACGATTTGTTTTTACAATCTATTTCGAGCGTTCCCGAACCTGTAGTCCAAGTAGTTGAAATTTGTGTGTTTGTGAGTTGAAGGTTTTGGGAATATACGTTACCTCCTGTATGTACATCTTTACTAACATTAATGTTATTCGTTGTAACAAACGCATTACCCGTAGCTGTAAGTTGTAGAACGTTTGAAGTTACATTTGCACCTGCACCTGCACTCGCAACATCATCTAAATTAAACGGTGATGCAGAGACGTGTAGAGCACCAATTGTAATATTGTCGGCTGATACATTTCCCGATATTGTGAGTACATTTGAACCGTACGTATTAATTGTAAGGTTAGAATCTGTGGTCGCACCCCAAGCTGTACGACCAATACTGACGTTAGCCTGTACGCCTGTACCTTCCTCGTGGATAAATTCCATAGTTGAACCACCTTGTCCCCCTGAATCGTAAATCTCACCTGTCGTGTGATTAATCGCTAAAACGTTCTTTGACGATGTTCCTCCACCAACAACGTCCGGATCGACCTCAATAGCGTTAATTATTTTTAGGGGGCTTTTATTGAGAGATGTACCTGCGGTCGATTCAATTATAATATCGGTTGCGAAATCGATTCTTTTCGTAGCTGCGATATCGATATCACCCGCGGACGTTAAACCTGTGGTTGTGTTATTAAACGCAACCGTTTCTGTTGTCGTTGCACCTCCCTCTGTAATAGTTTGTAAAGTCGAAGAAACATCGTCCCATGCTATACCCGCGGCGTCACTTCTAAGGAATTTTTTACTTGCTGCTGTATGAGGTGGAAGTTTAGATAACGCAGTTCCAGATGCTGGACCTAATAACAGTTCGTTTTGTGCTACTGCAGTTAAACCCGTACCACCCTTGGCGAGTAAGACTTGTGAGCTCAAATTAGCGGGGTCGAGTACAGTAAGACCTGTAGCTACACCCGTACCACCACGTGCAATAGCAACTTGACCGGTATGGGAAGCGTGGCCTAAATCTAAGTCTGTTATAGCTGTACCGTCACCTGATAGACTTGATGCATCAACCTGTAATACGTTAATTGAATTACCATGGAACGATTCCGATGTTATTTTACCTGTCGTCGTGACGTTACCGGATAAGACGTTACCCCAAATGTTTGCGGTAATATACGGGTGGTTAGTTATACCACTTGCTAATGTTGGTACGATATCTGGACCAACTGGATCACTGTGTGTGTATGCGATAGTATATTCCTTCTCATTACCTCTAAAACCATGAACAATATTTGAAGTACCCATGGTCATGACCATACCCAAATCAATGTTATCACTCGAGTTATTGTTACCGACCTCTATAATTGGATCGTTAATCGTTAGACTGTTTTCATGACGAGCAGTGATGTTTCCTACGACGTGTAAATTACCTGTAATTTCAACATTTGAACCTAGTGTCACGAGATCGTCTCCGTCGAATTGGAGTTTTGGGTTCGTTGATAATACTTTACCCCCACTTGTAAACGGAATACTGTAAGTATCTAAATCTTGTGTTGTAATTGAACCGGTTAGTATTGATGTATTCAAAGTTGCGTTTGATATTGTTGTTGTCCATTGAGGTACATTTCCATTCATATGTAAAATTTGTTTATCAGTCCCTTTAGCGAGTCTGTTTAATGAATTAGCATTATCTGAATATAATATATCACCTTGTACATACGCATTTTGACCCGTACCACCTTTGGTTTCGGGTACTACGGGTAAAACGGTATCACTGAGCGTGTTATTATTGTATTGTACTACATTCGCTGCGTTAATACCCGATATTTTTGCACCATTACCTTCCAGTGTCGTAGCTTCTACGAATCCGGTAACGAGACCCCCGGTTTCTATGACATTGGATGTTGTATTCGAACCTATGGGACCACCACCGACGATCTCATCTAGGGTAGATGCAACGTCCATCCACGCGGGTGCGCCCGATCCTGAATCAAATTTTAAAAATTTATCGTTCGCTCCCGATGATGTTATTGTTGCTAATGTTGTTGATGAAGATGCGTAAAGCATATCACCTGTGCTGTATGTACCAATGTTGGTACCACCACGATCAACATCAAGTATCCCCGTATCTATATGTTCGGCGCTTATATTTGTTATACCTCCACCATCACCTTGAAACGTACCTCCGGATGACGCAATAATATTTTGGCCTTCGATAGATGTAGTTCCTATTATTTCACCTGCCGTTATTTTACTTGCTGTTATTGTATTTGAACCTGCAATGTTACCGAATATTGCGTTATCGTTTGGGTTTCTTACAAAGACGTTACCACCGATATCGACGTTACTCGTTGTAAAAATACTATTATGAGCATTTGAAAATATGATTGTATTTGACGTGATATTACCTTGATTTGTTATATTTTCCATCGTAAGATTTGAAAGGTAATACGAATCGCCTCGGTAATTTTGCGCATTGACGTTACCGACCGTATCTAACGCGAATTTCGAACCAGTTGGTACATTGAATACAGTTTGACCTAAGGGACCTATAGTTATTTTGTTTTGGGGGTTCGTGTTTGCAATGGCAACGTGATCTGTTGCTTGTAAATCTCCCGTATGTATGATTCCAGAAACTTGGACTTTGTTTGTTTTATTTCCATCTATAGCAACTTCATCTGCTGTTGTTTTGAAGTTGTCTGATCTGATCGTACCCGACGAAATGATAGTTTCGTTTGTATTTGTAAAAATCGCTGTGTTAGATGACGTATTACCTAAATCAATTGCTGATGCTAAATCTACACCACCTAGGAGGGATGTAGGAACACTCGAATCAACAACTTCTTTTGTGGACGCCGAGTAACCTACGAGGTTAGAACCTGCTATTTCTGCGACCCGTAAAGGTGTCATATATATAGAATTTGGTATGTGTGCATCAATGGCACTATCTGAAGCATTGAACACGATTGTGTTTTCAGCCTGATTATCCAAAGCATGTTTACCAAACCGGATTTTGGTAGACCGCTCAATGGTAGGTATGTTTTTAACCATTTTAATATAAGTGTGTATTTTAATTTGCGTAGATAAGACCGGCCATACCATTTTCAATTCTGAGTATATTGTAATTAACCGCGTATATCGGATCGGTTATGTTCATGGTTTGGCTAATTACCTTAGCTGAATCTAAACGACTAAAATTGAGAGTTCCTGTCGGCTGGAGCGAACTCGTTGAAATACAAAAACAGTGTAAAAAGAAATCGGGTGACGTTACGAACGTCGTGTGATAATAATTTGGTACTTCCATGAAATGGGGTTTTCCGTATTTAAAATTGCATATATCTTGACCGTTAATTTCTATTTTGACTTTATTGGTATCTGATGTTAATGCACCTCCCGTGGTTGTATCTGAACACGCGAGATACTTTATTGGGTGGTTAAATACGAGTTCCTGTACAAGTTCGTTCGATGGTAAGCTTTTCTGGACTTGTGTGATGAGCATGTTATGGTTTCTCGAGGCGATATTACCACGTTCTTCGTTATCCAAATAGTAATAGTTCGAATAACAGTCAAATTCGTAGTTTTCAGCTTGCGAACCCCAGTGAATTCTTAATTCAACTTCGTGGTATTGTAATGCTATCATGGGTAAAGCACATTGCGCACCTTCACAAAAGAAGAATCGTAAAGGGTAAAAATACGAACGAGCACTTATACCTGGGTGCGTACCTAATGCGCTTTTAGAAATATTGGATGAGAATGTATCAATGGCGATTTTCTCTGTAAAAACAGCGTCTTGAGTATCTATAACCTGACCGCCTATGAGTAATTCGACTTTATCTATGAGATAATCCCACCTTTGAACGTCGAGTGCTTGTGTAGAATTGTGTATAGTTAGATACGTGTATCCTAAAAGGTCACCTGATCTTGGGAATTTGACCGATGACATAGCGTTATTTTTCACAGATCCCTGTATCGTTTGCTCTTCTATGGATTGTGAAAAATTAGAGTGTCGCTTATAACTGGAACTAAAGAATGAAATTTCTGGTTCGCCCATTATGTGCTTATCTTGAGCACCAATAGCGATTAGTTGTATAACACCAGAAGACATTTATAATAATAAAAGGTTTAAATTATACCTACGAGACGCCCTGAAAATTATTTATTGTAGGGTAAATTTCTTTTTTTGCAAACGAATTTAAAAACGAAAACAGCGTCACCACATGCAGCTGCGGCACCATCCTGTTTATCTAAATTAAAAGTTAATCTATCGAGTGTTCGAATTGGGTTATAATATTGTTGGATAATTGGGTACTCGTTTCTGAATAATACAGCCTTTTGGGAGCTACCCGTACCGTGCATTGTGTGTTCGCATATAACTGTTCCGAAAACACCGTTAAGGTGATTATCAGCATCATCGAGATCCTTTTTACCTCTTTGGGTAAAATTTGTTTTGAGTTCTTCTATACCAATGTGTATGCACCTTTGAGCATCACCCGTTGTATTAATAGCTGCCGCAAGTAATTGTACTTGGACGACATTTTCGAGTGGTGTTGGTAAATGAAGTGTAAAATCTGTATTATTTGAACCATGATCTAAGTTATCGAGTATAACCGTGTGATGTTCGTATTCGAAATCGGGTAAAGTGGACTGGCTAGTCACTAAAGCCATTTATATATACTGGAGATTTTACTTCATCTTATAGCCCGCTTGTGCCGCGACCAATTTTTGGCCACCACAAACACCACCTCTACTGTCGGAGTAGTAGGAGTTATTGAGACATTCTTCCTTGGATTCGAGGTCGAAGAGCGAACCTTCATCTGTCGTTTCGATCGTGACTGGGCTGTATCCGCTCGTTCTCAAAAATTGGAGAATGCAGATGAGGCCGAAGACGATCACAATTGCCTTGAGAGTATTTCTGTTGGTGGTATTAAGTTTAATCATTTATAATGATATAATATTTTTTTATAAAGTGCGTTAAAGAAATTAGAATAGTTTCAATATAAAGATTAATGGACGGAGAGATTATACTTAATCGTAATGACACAAACGTTATGAAATTAGATGATAACGAACAGGCTCTGATGAATGAGATTGAAATCGAAGTTCCTAGACCTCAGCCTGTGAAAAAGCAAATGCCAAAACATATGCATACTCAGTTCACGCCACCATCAGTACAGACTTTCCAGGAAGACATTGATTCTTTTGCAAATCCCGATAAACAAAACCGACCCTCAGTTCCACCAACCGAGGAACCCGTTGATTATGGTGAGTACGAAGTTGAACCAGAACCGGGGTATCCATATGATTATGGCGTACCTGACGGTGGTATGGAAGAGGATAAACCATCACCTGGTTTTAAAACTATCGACGAGGAGAAGGCCGATCTCGTAAACAAACTTGGTCGGTTAGAAAAAAAAGGTTTTACGGTGAATAAGCGTTTGAATGCATATTCACCTATAGATGAACTTAGAACCGAAGTTAAGAGAATTACGTATAGCATAGACGTAGATAAATCGATAAAGTTTTCGAGACGTATGCTTATTGCATGTACGACAGGTCTCGAGTTTTTGAATAAAAAATATAACCCATTCGAAATCCAACTCGACGGTTGGTCCGAGAATGTGATGGAGAACGTCGATGATTACGATGAAGTTTTCGAGGAACTTTACGTGAAGTATAGAACGAAAATGCACGTCGCCCCAGAAGTTAAACTTATAATGATGCTTGGTGGATCAGCTATGATGTTCCACTTAACAAATAGTATGTTTAAATCAGTCATGCCGAACATGAACGACGTGATTAAACAGAACCCCGAATTGGTACAAAATATGATGTCGGCCGTTCAAAATACGGTCCCTAAGTCGCAACAACAGGGTGACGATAAGGTAGATGCAAACGGAAGACGTGAAATGCAAGGTCCGGGCTTAGACATTTCGAGTCTTATGGGTAATATCATGATGCCACCACAACCTTCCATGAGCACAACACATTTGAATAAACCAGACGATGATATGGTCGATTTTGAAGACGACATTTCGGATATAGCCGAACCCCCAGCAGACGATAGTAAGGGGACTAAGGGTGACGATGAAAGTGAAGTGAGGGAAGTTAAGGTTACTCAGACCAAGTCTAAACGCGGTGGTGGGAAGAAGAAAAAATCGGTCGAAATTAATTTGTAAGTAATATATAAATGATAGGATATTGTCCTTTAGACGAGGAACCTATTGAGAGACCTTCATGGAGTCAGGAGGAATCGATACCTCAACCAAGGGTAGCAAGACGTCGTCGCGAGATAACGTCTTTCCTAGGTGAGGACGATACCGAATGTAATTTTCTCGTTATGTTTTTTATCGTGGGTGTTATTACACTCGCGATTATGGATTCACTTCCACTAAAAAAGTAGTGGGTTAAACCATCTACCATCCTGTTTGTTCCAGCATGGTAAATGTGATTTTACTTAATTTTATTTTAATTGTTCGGGTACGACGTATCCGTCACTGTCAGTCCAATTTGTATCGTACATGTGTTGATCTTTTCTTTCGCCTATAATTAACCAACTAACATTCGCTGTGGAAGATGTGTTTTGACATGATATTGTAAGCATGTTTCCAGATACTGACCCTTTTACTGCGTCCCAATCGGATTCGTTCGTTGTAAAACATTGAACGTTTCTATTCAGTGCTTCAAATGTACCACTTGTCATTTTAGAAACGGTATCTAAGTTTATAGAAGCACTCCCGTTTTCTAGATCAACTTTACCTCTGTATATGAGATCAGCTTTTGGACCTTCTATGAAAGAGTGGTAAAGATTGTGTGTATTACTCATACTTGTAAGTGGGTGATCAATTGTAAATGAACCACTGGATTTTGTAATGTTGCCATTAACATGAAGTGTAGAAAATGGATTATTTGTTCCGATACCAACATTACCATTACTGAGTATTGTTAATCTTTCTGTATCTGATGTACTAAAGACAAGATTATTACTACCTATTTCTGATAAACCTCGTGATTTTATAAAACCATTGGTTATTATGGCTTGATCTGGTGCGCCTTCATTATACAGATCAGTGGCCGAGTTATGATCTGGTACAACTCTTTTACCTGCATAATTGGTACCATCGGTAGCTATAAAACGTTTGAAGTTACCAATTGCATAACCGTCCGTACCTTGATACCCTGTTTGAAAACCCGCCCCTTGTGGTATGTTACCAAAATATGCATCGTCCTGAAAAGATACGGTTCTCACAGTTACACTACCATACGTGTTAGTTTCCCATAGATCAGTACTATTACCCCCTGTTGATTGTGTTTGAAGGGTTTGTGATACACCGTTTATCCATAATTGTGTAGTTGCCGTACCAGTATTAGGATTAGCACTCGGTGTATTATCGTATTTAACGCATATATGATACCATTTATTCTGATCAAATGTATAGGATGTTGTATATCTCATATTAGCCGGAACGTTTTTATAGTCTATAATAAAACCTGAACTTGTAACTATATGTGAAACACTATCATTATTTTGTGCGAGGTTGTCTTTCACTCCGAATATAGTACTATTGAAATTATTCTGTGGTTTTTGTGGCATAAACCAATACGACGTTGTAATTATGCCATGATTACTAGATGTTAATTGATCGCCGGTTATAGGACAAAATACATCCATGATCCTACCATTTGCATAATTAATGTTATTTGGACCAAAAACTAAAGCGTTATGCGTATCACTATAAGCCGACCCCCCTGAATTTAATATTAATTTTAACTGGTATCTATGTTGTGTCGTTGTAAGACTGGGTTGTTTCCAATAAAATTGCCACCACGGGTTTCTTTCGTGTGCATCATTTTTACAATACCAATCCCCATCTTCAAAGAAACAGTGTTTAGACATGGTATTATAATGTATAGATAAACCATCAACTATTACATTAGATGCTTCATGATTGTTTATAAAAAGTTTTCCACCTTGTATATCTTGTGAGCCTGCAACTACAAGCCTATGATTGATGAGAGGATTTGCCGGTGTATTTGGACTTTCGTGAGTTTTATCCAATCTTTTATTGGGGTAAGCTGTAGTCATGTCCAATCCATAATTTTCTTTGATATCAGTATCATCGAATTCGGGTACGCCTATACCAACGTTACCTAAACCCGTTAATGTTAATCTATTATAAATTGCACTCGCTTCTTCTAACGTTTTAGAAAAATCTTCACCGTTTTTAGACCATACTTTTCTATTTGAGTCCGCTGGTATGGGATTATTTTCAAATACCATACCCTCTAAACATATTGATGGTGCTTTTATCCGTATTCTATCTGGACCGTGTGTATTAGACCCTCTTACATGTCCCGATTTGTATATTAACAATTCAGATTTATGAATATCACCCGTATACTGTGCCGTGTTTTGTATATACGTTTCGAATAAACCAGTTTCCATGACTGGGTTACCAAAAATGAGTTTTCCGGGTTTGGTAGTTGAATCTAGATAAGACGTATCCCCACCTACTGTTAAACTTGCACAGTCTAGATTCCCTCCTAAACTTGTTTTTCCAATCATTTTTATCGTTGGTGTGAAACGTTTAAATGTAAATACGGTCGAACCAGTTCCCCAACTCTGATCTGAACCTGTTTGTCTATGTTGGTTTCCGTATAACTTTCCATTAGAGTATGAACCTGAAAAGATTACAAATTCACCATTTTTTGATATCGATGTAGGCAAACCACCGAACTCTTTACTTTCTGATTCTTCGTGGTAATTAACCCAGCTTTTACCGTTCCAATCCATTAAATTATACGTATTCGGACCTGCACCATCCCCATTCCCGATGGATCCTTGACTGATGCTTTGCCACTGAGTTGTAGGCTGACCTGGTTGGGGATTATAGTCCCAATACACGGTATTTTCTACAAACCCATTACCAATTACAATACGCGTACCGTCGTGATTCATGTGTAAGGTAGCCCCGAACCCTATTGATGTATTTACTATTGGTTTATCGGTCATATAAATATATTGTGGTATTGATGAAGTCGCTGGGTCTTGTTCCCATTTTGCACTAAAAAAACATTGACTACCTGGAGCTGAAGCTGCTATTATACTACCATCATGATTTATAGCAACATGGTGTCCAAATGCAGAGTATGTGGGTATTTTTTGTTGTCCATCTTCTACCAGATGATTGGTAACTCTCTTAACATTTGAAAATTCGGCTGAAAACGTTAGGGTATATGTAGGAAATGCTATATTTGTTGACCCCCATGGCATGGCACGTGAAGTCCATGTATACCCTGATTGTCCGGGTGTTCCGGATTCTTCAAGTACTGTTACTAAACCACTTCCATACGCATCAGTAGGATTTTGTGACACCGATGGGTTAACCGATCCGGGTGCACCAATTATAACAACTTTACCGTCTCCAGATATTTTACACGAATACCCATGCCCGGAATTTTGAGGACCACCTTCCGTGTGTAACCATTGTTTTGGGGAATCTTTGGGCCAACTATGTATTTCAACGTTTGGGTAAGTATCTGGATTTCCAATGACAAATCTAGAATCGTCGTCATCAGCTATATCTACGGACCAGCCACATTTACCAGTACCTGAAATATAAGTCGGGTTTCCGGAGGCGCTTTCTTTACGTTGTGACCAAGCTGTTCTATTATTATTAGTCGCATCGAAAACATAAACCCTGTTATTTCCATACGAACCTATTACCAAAGTATCACCCGCTGCATCTATAGCAATTGAACATCCAAAATATGTTGTAGCGTTAGGGTTTCCCTCGGGGTCCTGTATCACTGTTCGAAATTGAGTACTTGTTCTATTGGATGTATATACATACACTCTTCTATTACCAGCAATTGCAAATACAGTACCCGCATTATTTATGGCTGAACACTGACCAAAAGAACCGTCCGTGAATGCTGGATTCACACCACAAGCAGTTAAATTATCATATTCTGAAGGATAAAGTTGAGGTACAAGTTCTTCAGACATTATAGTATATTAATCCATTTTAATTAGTCTGGATCAGCGTACGCACTTTTTGTGTTACTACCTATACCAAAATTTATAATCGTATTATTTCTTTCCCCTTGAATAGATATACCTGAAAGCTTACCCCCATATCCTATGAAACCGTCTTTTGATGAACTGTAAATATCGCCTGAGACCGATAATTTATGATCGGGGGCTGTGTTCGATATACCAACATTCGAATCCCTATTTATAGTTGTACTATATGAACCAGTACCTGCGGTCCATAGAGATGTTCCTCCACCAAACGTTTGTGCGACCCCGTTAATCCTGAAACTACTACCAGTAGACATGTTAATATCACCTGCAACGTCTAACGTGTAACCTGGAGTCGTTGTCCCAATACCAATTTTACCACTATTATCAAGTATCATTTTCGGTGTCCACGTACCAATTTTCCCATGAATATCAATATTGGTAATATTTATTTGAGTAGTACTTAGTGGTATAGGTGAAACCTCATTCACAATAAATAAAATTCTATCGTAGGGATCTTCGTTATTTATATTCGGTGTTCTAGTGAATACGGTTTGTGTGTAACCTGTACCACCCCAATATATCCCTTTATCACCAGTATCGTATATAAGATGGTAGTTTACACCATCGTTACTACCGAAAGTATATGATATTCTCGGTTTATGAGAATTGTATTCAACGCCTATATCTAATTTTTCGACGAAAATTTTATTTGGTAATTGAATTTCTATCCATTCACCTTTATACCCGGGAACCTTTTCTGTTGTACCTATATATCCCCAATTATAAAGAGTATTGTTACCGGGAGACCAACTATTGTTCCATTGGTCATGTACATCATCAAACGCTCTCCACGCATTCGATGCACTTGTAGATGCACTTACCGTATATCCAGATGAAAAATTACTCGTTAATGCAAGTGTAGGAAAAACGGTGCTAGCACCGAGTTGGTATGTTCCCCACGTTGAAGATGATCTTGTTGCTCCAGAAATTCCAAATTTTGCGCTAGTTTGGTTATTAGCCCAATCTAAGTTTATACCAGATAGTTCTGTACCACGACCTATAAATTCACGGTTACACTTAATGTTTCCAATAACGTCTATAGATTCGGACGGTGACAGGTTATTTATACCTAACATAGCGCCCATTGTTTGAGGGTGTTTGTATATGACGGCGCGTATATCTTCGTGTGTTCTATCGTACCCCGTACTTACATCAAATGCTATTTGACCACCTTTTAACCGTATTCTATCTGGACCGTATGTACCACCACCAGTTGCATCCGCGTTATCGTTACCTTTAAACAGTAATAGTTCGGCTTTTTCTTCACCTTCATAAACGCGATTTTCTATAACTGTGAGTTCATACGCATTATCTGATTTTGAACCACCGAAGTATATACTTTTATTACTCGTACTCGAATCGTCGTTTGTACCTATAGATATACCCGTTCCTTGAATATACCCTCCTACAGTTACGTTACCTTTAACAACCATAGACTGAGTGATATTGTATGCCCAAATATTTGATGCACCTGTATCAACTTGGCTATTCGAACCAGCTACTGTTGTAGTTGCACCTCCTATATATGTTATATCAGGTACATACCAACCATTTGGTCTAAGTCCACCAATAGGAGGCGTTACGAACGAGTGAGCGTAATGGTGTTCGACTTTCCCTATAGCTACCATTTCACCTTCACCATCAACAGATGTGGATTCACCTAACTTATGTTGATAATTTGTCCAGTAAGTACTATTTACGTTCCAACTTCTTATATCAACCATTTCATTTGGAAAACTTACCCACTGATCTCCATTCCAATCGAATATGATAACGTTACCCTTATTAGAGTCTAATCCTTGTCCTCTGAAACCCGTGGCACCAGAAACTATACGCCTACCCGAACCATCAAAACGTGTAGACCATCCAAGCATCATGTTACCTTGGGGTGCAGCTATATGTTTAGCAATTTGTCCCATCTCTTTCCATTCACCATCTACCGGATCCCAATCGAGTGTATATATTCTCCCTGACATGGCATGTGGCGCCGTATTTGATGTACCGTAACTTCCAGGTGCACCTGCTAATATACGTGTACCCGCTCTATTTATATCTACAGAATGACCAAGTGCATCCAACCACCTAACTTTTGTAGGGTGTGTATCACTTGTCAAACCTATACCAGTTACACCTATAACAGTTGTCATAGAAACGTTACTTGTCCAGTTCGTACCACCAGATAAAACGGTAAAATTATCGTAAACGTGTGCGTTACCGGTAAATTGAAATGAGTCACTTGCCCCTATTTCTCCCTGTACTTGATCTGATTCATCCCAAATATTTCTTAATGATGGTTCGCCTACAATTATCTTATCGCCTACATCTGTTACACCTAAGGAGTATCCAAAATAAAAGTTTTTCCACGTGGCCCATTGTGATAAGGTCGTAGAAGGTTCAGACCAATTCCCTACATTTAAAGTTCCCGAAGGTGAATTTAAGGTTTGTTGTAAAGTATAATTAGAACCATTCCATTTGTATATATAAACTCTACCTTCAGATAGGGGTATGTGAGAACCAGTCTCTTCGAATGTTCTATAGAAAGGTGCGCCAACAACTAATATGTTACCGTCGTATTGCGATAAAGCGACGGAGTGTCCAAACCCTCCCTGTTGTGATACCACAGAACCTCTCTGTGTCCATCCATTACCAGTACTATTCTTGGTAAATACGTAAGCATAACCATTAATATGTGATATAGACCCAAACCATGTTGCCGGTGCGCCTACAGCTACCATATCTGCATTATCCGTTCCGTCGAGAGATCTACCAAAATCTTCACTTGGATTCTCGTTGAAAAGACACAAAGAGGCTATACTTAACCATTCATCGTCACCCGAGGTCCAATTGTCAGTTCTTCTTGATGTAAGTACAAGTGCAAAATATGTATACGTGGTACTTATTGTAAGATTACCTACAAGAGAATCATCCCATTGAGATGTCGGATTCGTATTAGTAAAATTACCTAAATTCGTCCAGTTTGTATCGTCATTACTTCCTAATATAGTGAATGTTTTGACGATATTAAATCTATTGCCTTCCCAATCAACATTGTCCATTCTCCATTTTGTAGGTTGTATTCCAGTTGATACCTGTACTTTTATCCATTCACCGGATACGCCTCCTAAAGTAGTCGAACCAGCGTATGAACCAGCAACCCATGTACCACCAGACCAACCACTAGGTTGGTTATGTGGATAAAACGGTACACTATTTCCATTGCTGTCATTGTAATTCTCAGCTTTCCAAGTACCTCCCTCATCCGTACCCAAAGGTCTAAATACTTCGTGTGCGGTACCATTATCAGTGGAAGCCGACGAAGTATACGTTATACCATTAATCGTTTGAGGTGAACCAGTTAATACACCGTTTGGTAAAATCGTTTGTCCCCTACGGTTTGGGTCACCTAGAAGCTGGTATTCCTGTTTCCAATCTTGTGTTGTTTGGTTATAAATGTATACGTTACACGAATTTTTTAGTGGTTCGCCCGTAAACATTCTCTGAATTGTACCCTTTTTACCTCGTGATAATTTGGAGGCGGTAGGTACCCAACATCTTAAAATACGATGATTGTTAGATTCTGATATATATAAAGGGTCGGTAGCTTTTCTGTTGAGTGCATTAGAACTTCCACTACTACCAGCACCTGAATAATTATGATCTTCCTCGTCGTAATAGTCTTCTTCCATTGTTACTATAGTTTAGTTTTATTAATTTTATGATCTGACGTCCCAACTTCCACCCTGGGCTTTAATGGTTGAAATTGTTATAGTTCGGGATGCTTCACTTGTAATTGCTGATGCAGTCACACCTGTTAAATTGGAACCATCGCCTTCATATGAAGTTGCGTTTACTGTACCATTAACATCTAACACGTGTGTTGGATTCGTTTTTCCTATACCAACCTTACCCGAGGCTCTATAAACGTCCGACCCCGACGTTGTCCAAGGATTCGAACCTGTCCCACCCCCAAACGTTTGTGCGACTCCATTAATTCTTAAATCACCCGTTAAGTTTATATCACCCGTAACGTCTAAATCATACGCTGGTGATGTCTGTTTAATACCAACCTTACCCGCGCTTCTAT
>ERZ802821.432-NODE-432-length-23953-cov-20.4322_pt1 | contig 23953 bp, 22 predicted proteins | sample MGYA00345648_ERZ802821 | MGnify/ENA primary metagenome ERZ802821 (study PRJEB30503, sample SAMEA104212357) | marine metagenome | biome: Westerlies Biome; feature: [SRF] surface water layer (ENVO:00010504) within the epipelagic zone...; material: water... | reverse complement strand
GACGGTTAGCAGGACGGTGGGGCCGAGACAGTATACCAGCGGCTTTTTAAGGTGCCGTGTCAGCAGGTTATTGTTGGCCAGCCTGTTTTTGGCCAGTTTTGGCATGCTCGCATCTGCCAGTCTGCAGACCAGCCAGGCAGCAGAAAGCCAACAGCATAGCTGGGTTGGTGATCTGCCTATTATGCCGGCATTATCGGTTGAGCCGGCGCTTGGCTTTGCCTTTGATTCACCAAATGGCCGAATCGTCATGGTCTTTGCTTCGAGCGCGGCAGCGGCGCCGGATATTATGCGGTTTTATAATGAATCACTGCCGGCGATTGGATGGACGGGCGGTGACGGCAGCTGGCGTCGTGGCTCGGAAGCGCTGTTGATTTCCGAGGTGACTACCGCGGCAGGCAGGCTGTGGCGGTTGATGGTGCGCCCGCAGTGAATACCGGCTGTCGGGCGCGCGAAACCAACAATTATGCCGGCAGATGCCAAAAAGCTTGACCTGTCGCCGCAAAAGCGCTTATAAGCCCGCTCTAGCTATGGAATTTTGAAAATTTAGGACAACCTCGATGGCAAATCATAAATCTGCTAAAAAGCGGATCATCCGCAACGCAAACCGCGCCCTGATCAATGGCGCGCGGGTCAGCCGAATCAGAACATTCGTGAAAAAAGTTGATGCTGCAATCGCCGCTGGCGACGCCGACGCTGCGCGCGAAGCCTTGCGCGCCGCACAGCCGGAATTACAGCGCGGCGTTTCGCGCGGTGTGCTGCATAAAAACACCGTGTCACGCAAGATTTCACGTCTGGCAGCGCGGGTCAAAGCCCTCGCCGCCTAAGGACTGTTGCCCTTTCGACTTGGTGCTGGCATGCCGCCTAGTGCGACGATTCTGTCACCCACATGCTGTTACCCCCATCTTGGCACCCCCCATTTTACCCATAGTCCGAATCAGGGCTATGGGTTTTTATTTATGCATCATATCTGGCCTGTTGCCGTTGCATTGAGACGTGTTTTATCTGGTGCCGGTTAACGCCTGTTATTCGTGCGGTGTCTCACCTGTTAACGATTCGGCATTTGATTACATGTGGTTTTTGCCAAATTTACCCGAATTCGGGGCAATCAAATGTCAATAAAAATAACTGTGGTTTTGACCAGTTTATTTTCCCTTTTCGCCGCTTTGGCATCTTGCCGAGAATGTAAAATAATCGCTACTATCCACCCACGCCTTGACGCTGGCCGATAGCGGTGTAACCCACCATTAACGCAGCCACCACTAAGGACAGTACAACAAACCAGCCAGCCGAAGGGAGAGCGCGCATGTCTGCTTTGACGACAGCCATTTCATGCAGATCAATGCGCCAATGTCATCCGTGAGCGAGCTGTTTGAAGATAACCCGGTTGTGGCCCAATGTTGGGGCCGCGTTACCCAGCGTATGCGTCATGATATTGGCGATGCAGCGTGGCGTAACTGGATTAAGCCTTTGCGGGTGAACCGGCTGGAAGCAGGCACGCTGACGCTTGAGACCGACTCGACGCTGACCCGCGAGCGCGTCAACAGCCAATATGCAGACCGTTTGCGGGTGATTTCTGCGGCTGAATTCAAGACCGTCGCCACCGGTGTCCAACATGTCGAGGTGCGTGTCTCCAACGGGCTGGCCAGACGCACTGACCGCCCGCACCGGATGAGTGACAATAAGCCGGTGGAAACAGAGCCGGCTGGAACAAAACCGGCTGAAACAAAGCATAGAGACAAATCCTACGATTTATCGGCGGGACTTGATCCCAGATACACATTTGCCAATTTTGTCGTTGGCAAACCGAACGAGCTGGCATTCGCTGTTGCCAGACGCACCGCCGAAAGTGAAAAAGTCGCGTTTAATCCACTGTTTTTATATGGCGGTGTCGGGCTTGGCAAAACCCATCTCATGCATGCCATTGCCTGGCAAATCCGCCAGCAAAACCCATCCCGCAAGGTGATGTATCTGTCTGCCGAAAAATTTATGAACAGGTTTGTTCAGGCATTACGGTTCAGAGACACAATTTCCTTCAAAGAGCAATTTCGCTCGGTTGATGTGCTGATGATTGACGATGTGCAGTTTATCAGCGGCAAGGAATCAACGCAGGAAGAGTTTTTTCACACCTTTAACGCGCTGGTTGAAGATGGCCGGCAGGTGATTGTATCGGCGGATAAGTCGCCGACCGACCTTGAGGGTATGGAAGAGCGTCTGCGCTCGCGGCTCGGATGGGGTATGGTGGCGGATATCCATCCGGCTGATTATGAGCTGCGTCTGGGGATTTTACAGTCAAAAGCCGAGCAGGCGCAGGTTGAAATTTCCGACAAGGTTCTGGAATTTATGGCGCATCGCATTGTCAGTAATGTGCGTGAGCTGGAAGGCGCGCTCAACCGTATTCTGGCGCATGCGATGTTGATTGGCCGTGAAATCACCATCGACAGCACTGCGGATCTTTTGGCAGACCTGTTGCGCGCCAGCAGCCGCCAGATCTCTGTTGATGTTATCCAAAAGCGGGTGGCGGCACATTATGGTGTGCGGGTATCTGAAATGTTTTCAGCCAGGCGTGCGCGCAATATTGCCCGGCCGCGGCAAATCGCCATGTATCTGGCGAAAAACCTGACATCGCTATCCTATCCGGAAATTGGCCGGCAATTTGGTGGCCGGGATCACACAACCGTGATGCATGCTGTCAGAACCGTCGAAAATCTGATGAAAAGCGATGCACAGCTCAATGAAGATGTTGAATTAATCAAATCTATTCTTGCCAGCTAGCTGGACACGCCGCATGGCGCCAGCATTACTGAATGCGCCGCATGGCGGCGCTGCTTACCAGTGCAAAACCCAGCCATAACAATAGCCCTAAAAAGCACCAAAAAAATGGCCGGAAAAATCGCCCGAAAAATGATCCTAAAAATCACCGGAAAACGGGCTGATTCGCAAGTTGGTGCGAATCGGGATGATAACAATATTTTGATGCTTGTTTGTTAATCTCATGCTATATTTTGTAGAGTGGAAGGCGCGGCATGCTGGCGCTGTCCATGTGGTGCGCGGCAGGGGCCGCGAATCGTTATAACCACTAAAGAGAGAGCTGATGAAACTGACCATTGATCGTATGAGCCTGTTGCGGCCGTTAGGTCATGTCCAATCTGTCGTCGAGCGGCGCAACACCATTCCGATTTTGGCTAATGTTGTGTTGCGGGCTGAGGATGGCCAATTGTCACTGACCGCAACGGACATGGATATGGATATTGCCACCGAGGTTGGGTGCGCCGTTGGTACGTCTGGCACCACCACAATGTCAGCGCATATGCTGTATGATATTGCCCGCAAACTGCCGGATGGTGCTGAAGTAGAGCTTAGCGTGGCAGATGGTCATGCCAGCATCAGTGCTGGCCGCTCAAGTTTCCGTTTGCCGACACTGCCGGTTGAGGATTTTCCGGCCATCAGCAGCAGTGATCTGCCGGTGAATTTCACACTGACCGCTGCCGATCTTCGTGACCTGATCGATGCCACACGATTTGCCATATCAACCGAAGAGACCCGCTATTATTTGAACGGCATTTATTTTCATAAGGCAGAAAATGGTGATTTATGCGCCGTCGCCACGGACGGTCATCGTCTGGCGCTGACGCGTCAGGCCTTGCCGGAAGGGGCATCGCAAATGCCGTCTGTTATTCTGCCACGCAAAGCTGTTGGCGAATTGCGCAAGCTGCTGGATGATTATGATGGCGAGGTATCGGTTGGCCTGTCTGAAACCCGCGCTGAATTTGGCTTTGGTGCGGTGCGGCTGACCAGCAAATTGATTGATGGTACATTTCCTGATTATACCCGCGTGATTCCGACAGGCAATGACCGGATCATGCAGGTTGATGCGGCCTCCTTTGCCGCTGCGGTTGACCGGGTGTCGACAATCTCATCAGAAAAATCACGCTCGGTGAAAATGGGTCTCAAACCGGGGGTGCTGACATTGTCAGCAAGCAATACCGATGCCTCAAGCGCCATTGAAGAGATCGAAGTCACCTATGATGGGGTGGAGATGGATATTGGCTTTAATGCACGATATCTGCTCGATATTGCGGCGCAGGTGAATAACGACATTGTTGAATTTGCGCTGGCTGATCAGGGATCGCCCAGTCTGGTTCGTGCGCCGGGTGATGATGCCAGCTTGTTTGTGCTGATGCCGATGCGTGTGTGAGTAAGATGTGAGCGTTCTGTCGCACTCCATAACAGCGCCAGCGGCGCTTGCGATTGATAATCTGCATCAGCAGAAACGCCTATGGCTGTCGAAATTGATGGTTGATAATTTTCGCAACTATCGTCGGGCGCAATTGCAGCTTGCGGCGCCAGCTGTTGTTTTGACCGGGCCGAATGGTGTTGGCAAAACCAATTTGCTGGAAGCTGTTTCGCTTTTGGCGCCGGGGCGTGGCATGCGACGGGCGCGGCGTGAACATTGGCCGAATACGGCATCAGGCACATCCGATTGGGCGGTGGCGGCAACGGTGCAAAGCGCCGATGGCGATGTGCAAATCGGGTCTGGTGTGGCGGTTGACGCGGCACAGGCGGCACGGGTGATGCGGCTTGAAGGACAGAATGTATCACAGACCGAGATTGGCGGTTATATCACGGTGTCCTGGCTGGCACCGCATATGGACGGGATTTTTGTCGATAGCCCCGGTGCGCGGCGGCGGTTTCTGGATCGTTTGGTGATTGCATTTGACCCGGCCCATATCGGTCGTATGGCGCGCTATGAAAAAGCCCTGCGGCAACGGGCGTATCTGTTGTCTGAAGCCAGTGGTGACACGGCCTGGGTGCAGTCAATCGAGGCGATCCTTGCCGAAACCGCAGTGGCGGTAACAGCGGCGCGACAGACGCTGATACGCGATCTGAACCAAGAGGCGGAAAAAGGCTGGCTTGGCTTTCCGGGGGTACAGCTCAGCCTTGTTGGTGATACCGAACAATGGCTGGCGGATATGCCGGCCCTGCAGGTAGAGGATAAATTGATGGCGGCGGCCAAAACAGCACGTCTGGCGGGTGATCTGGCGATGCCCGGGCCACATGCGAGTGATCTGCAGGCGCTGCATCTGGCCAGTAAAACACCTGCCTATCTGGCCTCAACCGGCCAGCAAAAGGCGTTGCTGATCGCGGTGGTTATGGCGCATGCCAGACTGCAGGAACGGCGCCTTGGCAGGTCGCCCATTATGCTGCTGGACGATGTGGCGGCGCATCTTGACGCGGATCGCCGCTCCGCACTTTTTGAGGCTGTCAGCCTGCTTGGCGGGCAATGCTGGTATAGTGGCAGCGATCAACAGCAATTTGATGACCTAAGAGGCAAAGCCCAATTTATTGAAATGCGACCAGCGTCGCGGTCTGACCAGACGCCAGAGTTTGAGGTAAAGTGATGAGTGAAGGTGATATGGCTGAAAACGAAGCCGATTATGGCGCAGATTCGATTAAGGTGTTGCGCGGTCTGGACGCTGTTCGCAAGCGCCCCGGCATGTATATTGGCGACACCGATGATGGCTCCGGGCTGCATCATATGGTCTATGAGGTTGTCGATAATGCGATTGATGAGGCGCTTGCTGGGCATTGTGACATTGTCGAGGTAAAGCTGAATAAAGATGGGTCGGTGACGGTCACTGATAATGGCCGCGGCATTCCGGTTGATATTCACGCTGAAGAGGGCGTTTCGGCAGCCGAAGTGATCATGACGCAGCTGCATGCCGGCGGTAAATTTGATAATAATTCTTACAAGGTCTCGGGCGGATTGCACGGGGTTGGCGTTTCGGTTGTTAATGCCTTGTCCGAGTGGCTTCAGCTGACGATTTTTCGTAACGACAAAAAGCATCAGATCGGCTTTAAAATGGGCGATGCTGATGGCCCGCTGGAAATTTTAGGTGAGGCTGACGGGCAAAGCGGGACGCATGTGACCTTTATGCCGTCGCGGGAAATTTTTGCGCATATTAATTTTGAATTTTCGACTCTCGAACACCGGCTGCGTGAGCTGGCATTTTTGAATAGCGGCGTCCGCATCCGCTTAACCGATGAGCGGCCAGCCGAAAATCTGGTCTCGGAATTTTACTTTGATGGCGGGCTGACAGCTTTTGTTGACTATCTTAACCGGTCGCGCACTGCCTTGCATGAGATCATCACCGCTGATTCCAGCCGCGATGACATAACCGTCGAGCTGGCGCTGGCCTGGACTGATTCATTTCATGAAAATACGCTGTGCTTTACCAATAATATTCCGCAACGTGATGGCGGCGCACATCTTGCCGGATTCCGTGGCGCGATGACCCGTGTGGTCAATAGCTATGCACAGGAAAGCGGTATTGCCAAACGCGAAAAAGTCCAACTGACCGGCGAAGATGCGCGCGAAGGGCTGACCGCGATTGTGTCGGTTAAAGTGCCGGATCCAAAATTTTCCTCACAGACGAAAGACAAGCTGGTGTCGTCCGAAGTGCGGCCGGTTGTGGAAAATGCGGTGGCAGACTGTCTGAACCAATGGTTTGAAGAACATCCGAGCGAAGCCAAGCGCATTGTGTCAAAAGCCTATGAAGCCGCCGCAGCGCGTGAGGCCGCCCGCAAAGCCCGCGATTTAACCCGCCGCAAGGGTGTTATGGATGTGGCGAGCTTGCCCGGAAAGCTGGCTGATTGTCAGGAACGTGACCCGGCAAAATCTGAGGTGTTTCTGGTCGAGGGTGATTCGGCGGGGGGATCGGCCAAACAAGGTCGGGATCGCGCGAATCAGGCGATTTTGCCGTTGCGTGGTAAAATTCTGAATGTTGAACGTGCCCGTCTTGATAAAATGCTGTCGTCCGCTGAAATCGGCACGCTGATCACGGCGATTGGCGCTGGCATTGGCAATCATGAGATGGATGTTGAAAAAATTCGCTATCACAAAGTGATTATCATGACCGACGCTGATGTGGATGGCAGCCATATCAGAACATTGTTGCTGACGTTCTTTTTCCGGCATATGCGCCCGCTGATTGAAAAGGGCTATCTGTATATTGCGCAGCCACCGCTGTTCCGCGCGAAACGGGGACAGTCTGAAGTCTATTTAAAAGACCAGCGCGAGCTGGATGGCTATCTGGTCGATGCCGGTTTGAAAGATGCGGTTTTGACAATTGCGGATGGACAGCAGTTGGCCGGCCCGGATCTGGCCGAGGTCACTGGCCAGTCGGTCACCGCCAGCCGGATGATCGAGGCTGTCGGGCGGCAGGTCGGAAACCGTGATGTGGTTGAACAAGCGGCGATTGCCGGGCTGTTGAATATGTCCGTTTTGAATAATGCAGAGGCGGCGGACTATCTGGCCAAACGGCTTGAGGCGATCGCCACTGTTTTGGAAAAAGGCTGGCAAGCGAGCATTGAGGATACCGCGCATGGGCAAGCCATTGTGGTGCAGCGGCGGTTGCGCGGGATCACCGAACGCCATGTGATTGACCAGCGTATTGTCAGCCTTGCTGAAGCGCAGCATCTCGACACCATGGCGGCGCATCTGCAATTGCATTATGGCAAGCCGGCACAGTTCCGCTTTGGCGCACAGAGCATCGATATAAATGGCCCGACCGCACTGGCGCAAACGGTCTTTCAGACCGGCCGCAAAGGGGCGCAGATTTCCCGCTATAAGGGTCTTGGCGAAATGAATCCAAGCCAGCTTTGGGAAACCACACTTGATCCGGATCAGCGGATTTTGCTGCAGGTGACAATCGATCAGGAAGATGATGCAGATAACGCCTTTTCGACTTTGATGGGTGAAGCTGTTGAGGAGCGCCGTAACTTCATTCAGGAAAATGCGTTGCGCGTCGCTAATCTTGATGTTTAGCGGTGCGCATGGCGTATCGGCTGCCGGCGCGCCATGAACACCGACCCGGCATATCGTGGGCCGATTGATCCACAGGCTATTTTTGTTATTCGCTGGCTCGCGGTGGCCGGGCAATTGGCCGCGCTGTTATTCACCCACAGCTTTTTAGAATTTGACTTGCCGCTTTACCCGGCGCTGGCTGTTATTGGCTGTTCCGCCATTGTCAATTTCTGGCATATCCATGCGGCGCAAAAGCGCCCTCTCTATCAGCAGGCGAGTTTTCTCGAACTTGGCTTTGACGTTATCCAGTTGGCGGCACTGCTCTATCTGACAGGCGGTCTGTTAAATCCGTTTTCGGTCATGATTTTGGCGCCTGTTGTTGTCTCTGCAGCGGTATTGCGCCGTCAATCGACGTTGCTTTTGGTTGGGTTAGTGGCCGCTTCGGTGAGCTTTCTGGCGATGTATAATTATCCGCTTGATTGGGGACAGCCCGTACAATTCCCGTTTCAATATCTGGCTGGGGTATGGCTGGCGTTAATTTTATCCAGCGGTTTTATCGCTGGTTACACCTGGTGGGTCGCGTCGAGTGCGCGGCGCTTATCGGGCACATTGGCGGAGGCCAACCTGGCATTAATGGAGGAACAGCAAAGCCGCGCGCTTGGTGCTCTGGCAACCAGTGCCGCGCATAAATTGGGGTCACCGCTGAATACGATAACGGTCATTGCGCATGAACTGGATCGTGAAGTTGACCCAAATGATCCGATATATGACGATATTCAGCTGCTGCGTACCGAAGTCGAGCGCTGCCGGGTGATTTTGAGCGAAATTGACAGCCATACAAGTGTAAAGGCGCTGGCGGCTGAGTCACCTGAGCCGATCACCGCAATGATTGAAGAGATTATTTACAGCCGGCTATCGCAAAATCAGACAAATTTTAAACTTGTCTATAGCCGCGAAAATGCAGTTCCGTTGTTGTGGCGGCGTCCGGAACTTGTTCATGCTCTGGAAAATCTATTACAGAATGCGCTGGAGTTTTCGGCACATGATGTGACGATAAACATTGAATGGACGGCTATTGATCTCCATATAACCATTGTCGATGACGGTAATGGCTTTGACGCGGCAACCTTGGCGCGGGCGGGTCAGCCCTGGAATAGCACCCGCGCTGGCCAGCAAGGACACCGCGGACTGGGTCTGTTTATTGCGCGGAGTTTGCTTGAATCGATAGGCGGCGCAATTAGTTTTGCGAATGATCAACGCGGCGGCGGCAAGGTGAAAATCAGTCTTCCGCGTGAATCAGTTGGGTAACAGGGTATGATGGGCACATCTGCAGATTGGATGTTTAGGTGACTGAAAAAACACTGTTGATTTTGGACGATGATGCCCCGCTACGGAACCGTTTATGCCGGGCGATGGAAACACGCGGTTTTGATGTGATTGATGCCGGCACGGTCAGTGATGGCATCGATCTGGTGCGCAAAACGCCACCTGCCTATGCCATTCTTGATATGAAGCTGGATGATGGGACAGGCCTGAGTCTGGTGCCGGAACTGCGCAAAAAACGTGCCGATTGCCGGATCATCATGCTGACAGGTTTTGGCAATATTGCCACGGCTGTTGCCGCGGTGAAAGCGGGCGCTCTGGATTATCTTCCAAAGCCGGCCGACCCTGATCAAATAGCGGCGGCGCTGTTGCAGACGGGCGGAGACATGCCGCCACCGCCGCAAGACCCAATGAGCGCTGATCGGGTGCGTTGGGAACATATCCAGCGCGTTTATGAGCAATGTGGACGCAATGTGTCGGAAACGGCGCGCCGGCTGCGCATGCACCGCCGTACCCTGCAACGTATTTTGAGCAAGCATGCGCCCCGCGATTAACTGAATGCGATTAACCGGATGCGATTAACCCCTATATAATTTATCCCGTATAATTTACCCCCATTCAATTGACCTTAGGTTATTGATGCCCGTGTTATTGATATGGTGCTGTGTTGGCGTTTCAATTACGGTAACCTCGCTGATTTGGCTGATGAAGAGCTGCTGCTATGCGTAAATCATATCGTTTCCTGAGTGGTGCAGATAATGCTGATTTTTGTCAGCGTGTCAGTGATGCGTTGGCTGACGGTTATGTGTTATATGGGAATCCTGTTATGGTCATGGACAAGGATGTGCGGGTGGTTGGGCAGGCCGTTATCTTGCCTGAAATGATCGTCACAACAACTGACTTTGCTGACCAGGAAAGATCCAATGACCGGTAAAGAATATCGCACAGCCACCAAGCTTGTGCGCGGCGGCCTCAACCGTTCGGCGCATCAGGAAACATCCGAAGCGCTATATTTAACATCCGGGTTTGTTTATGACTCGGCCGAAGAGGCGGCGGCGGCGTTCCGCGATGAAGCCGATGTTTTTGTGTATTCGCGTTACGGCAATCCGACAGTCAAAATGTTTGAGGATCGGCTGGCATTGCTTGAGGGGGCACAAGCCTGCCGCGCAACCGGCAGTGGCATGGCGGCGGTTTTTGGTGCGCTGGCTTGCCAGCTTGAAGCGGGCGACCGGGTGGTGGCGAGCCGTGCTTTGTTTGGCGCCTGTCACGCTGTTTTGACAAAAATTCTGCCACGCTGGGGAATCCAGACCGAGTTGATTGACGGTACCGATCTGGCTGCCTGGGAAACGGCATTGTCGCAGCCGGCAAAATTGGTGTTTTTGGAAAGCCCGTCCAACCCGGTTCTTGAGCTTGTCGACATTGCGGCTGTGTCAAAGCTGGCGCATAAAGCTGGCGCGCTGGTGATGGTGGATAATGTGTTTGCCTCGCCATTGTATCAAAAGCCATTGGCACTTGGTGCGGATATCGTGATTTATTCGACGACGAAGCATATTGATGGTCAAGGCCGGTTGCTTGGCGGTGCTGTCCTCGGTTCACGTGATTTTGTCGAGGATGTATTTTTACCATTCTATCGGCAGACCGGTGCGGCGATTAGCGCATTTAATGCGTGGGTGATGGTCAAAGCTCTCGAAACCCTGCCGTTACGCGTGGCGGCGCAAAGCCAGAATGCGGCGAAAATTGCCGACTGGCTTTTTCAGCACCCTAAAATTCGCAAAATCAGCTATCCGGGGCATAGCAGCCATCCGCAACATGCCTTGGCGAAAAAGCAGATGTCAGGATTTGGCAGCTTGTTGGCGTTTGAGGTTGCTGGCGGCGAAGCGGTGGCTTTCGCGCTGCTGAATAATTTACAACTTATTGATATTTCGAACAATCTCGGCGACAGCAAATCGCTGGCATGTCATCCCTATACCACAACGCATTCGTCGATGAGCCCACAGGACCGGGCCAGTCTTGGCATTTCACCGGGACATATTCGCTTGTCTGTCGGCCTGGAAGATTGCGATGATCTGATTGATGATTTGGATCAGGCGCTGGCCAAACTACCTGGCTAGCGGATTCAGGGTAGATGTGAAGAAAAACCCGCAGCGACAAAATTGACAGTTGTATTTTGTGTGCCGATTGGGTCAACTAGGGCATAAGATAATGTTGGGGTAGTAAGGGTTAAACTGGGTCGGATTGTGCAGCAGATTTGTTTCAAAATGGCGTTGATTGTGGTGGTGGCTGCCGGGCTTTCTGCTTGTGCGACACAGCAGTCTATGCGCAAGGCGGCTGAAACAACAGACCAGACCCCGACCGCGCCGGTTATGACACCGCTGCAATATAGCTGGGATACGAATTATTCAGCGATGCTGACGCCGCCAATAGAAATACGTGACAAGGCGCTGATCGCCTGTAACCAGCGTGGATTTGATCGCGCTTATATGCAGTCTCTGTCGCTTGATGAAGACAAGGCGACGGCATATTTCTCTTGTCGTGGGTCTGATCAGTAAAGCATTGTGTCGGACGAACCCAATGCCTGATAAATCCTTAAAAAAATGACCGTAAAATTGTGATGCCACAGGTTATTATGGTGGCGCGGAACGCTGCGTCGCCCTATAAAATATAAAGGCCAGCTAACGAGGGGTGATACAGGTGAGCTTTTTTGGTGATATTTTAACCAGTCTGTTTGACCGGGCGCCAATGCTGCGCGGTGCCGTGCCCGATGACAACAAACCGATTGAAATGTTGTGCCGCGATTTGCTGTCAAGCCGGGGTGATGTCTCTGGCATGTCGCTGGCAAAGCTGGTGCTGGATCGTTATGCGCATTTTGATGATGATCAGAAACTGGCCTTATTTACCCTATTGTCGAACGAGATGGATGTGCCGTGCGATGATGCGGTGGCGGCGCTAAAAACCTATAGCGAGTCGCCAACGGCAGCGCATTATGCGGCATTAACAAACCTTGTCGAGCCGGCCCGTCTGCGGTTGATCCGGCGGCTGAATCAGACGCAGGACGCCACCGCCCAGCTTGTTGCCATGCGCCGTGATTTATTGCGGTTTCTGGGGGATCACCCTGATCTGAAGAAGCTCGATATCGATTTTAAAAACCTGTTCACGACATGGTTTAACCGCGGCTTTTTAGTGCTGCGGCCGATAAATTGGGGCAGCCCGGCGCATATTCTTGAAAAAATTATCAGCTATGAGTCGGTTCACGCTATTCAGAGCTGGGATGATTTGCGTCGCCGGCTGCAGCCTGACGATCGGCGCTGTTTCGCATTTTTTCATCCGGCGATGCCCGATGAACCGTTGATTTTTGTTGAGGTTGCCTTGACCCGTGGCACGCCAAATTCAGTGCAGAATATTTTGTCAGAACACCGCGACCCACAGGCGGCGGTGGATGCTGACACGGCAACTTTTTACTCGATTTCCAACTGTCAGACCGGGCTGGCTGGCATTTCGTTTGGTAATTCGCTGATCAAAACTGTTGTCGAGTATCTGTTGCGTGACTTGCCGCAGATCAAGTATTTTGTGACACTTTCGCCGATTCCCGGTCTTGTCAAATGGCTCCGCGAAAACAACAAGTTTGAGCAGGCAACCGATGCACAAGCGCTGTTACCGCTGGCCGCGCATTATCTTCTCGAAGCCAAACATCGTACCGGTCAGCCACGTGATCCGGTGGCGCGTTTTCACCTGAATAATGGTGCCTTTGTCGAGGCGGTTCATGCCGACGCCGATATATCGGCAAATGGGATGGCACAGTCCTGTGGTGTCATGGTAAACTATCGATATGATCTGAATAAAATTTCCACCAATCACGAGGCCTACGCCAACCAGCAATCGGTCGTTGCCAGCAAGGCTGTCCGGGCTTTGGCAGATCAGGCACAAGCCGCTGACGCATAATGTATTAAATTTTCGGGACTGTAACGATGTCGAACTTGCTCTATGATTCGCTCTTTGGTTGCCATGCTGGCGATGCAAAACCATTTCTCATTTTTGCTGATGGGCGCAGCCTGAGCTATGACGCATTTCTGCGGATGGCGGCACGCTTTGCCAACACCATCAACGCCGCAGGCCTTATCGTTGGAGACAGGCTGGCGATGCAGGTTGAAAAATCTGCCGAGGCATTGGCGGTGTATGCCGCTTGCATGCAAAGCGGGGTCATTTTTCTGCCGCTGAATACGGCATATACGCCAGCCGAAGTTGAATATTTCATCAGCGATTCCGGGGCGCGGATGCTGATTGCCAATGATGCCGACAGCTTACAGACGGTTGCCAGCACGCATCAGGTGATTTTGCATAATATGGCGGCGGATGGCAGCGGCAGCTTTACCGATCTTGCCGCCACCGCCAGTGATATCTATGCGCCGGCGGCACGAGGCGGCGATGATCTGGCAGCGTTTTTATACACCTCGGGCACCACTGGCCGGTCAAAAGGCGCGATGCTGACGCAGAATAATTTGCTGTCAAATGCGGAAACATTGATTGATGAATGGCGGTTTACTGAAGATGATGTGCTGTTGCATGCGTTGCCGATTTTTCACACGCATGGGCTGTTTGTCGCAACCAATATTATTTTGCTTGCCCGCGCCAGCATGATTTTCCTGCCGAAATTCGACGTCGATATGGTGTTTGCTGCGTTACCGCAGGCGACAAGCATGATGGGGGTGCCGACCTTTTATACGCGGCTTCTTGATGATCAAAGGCTGACCGTGCAAAGCACCAGCCATATGCGTCTTTTTGTGTCGGGCAGCGCGCCGTTGCTGGCCGAGACACATATACAGTTTTCCCAGCGTACCAACCAACAGATTCTCGAACGCTATGGCATGACCGAGACCAATATGAACACCACGAACCCGTATGATGGCCCGCGTCGGGCGGGTACAGTTGGCAAGCCATTGGCCGGGGTAGAGCTAAAAATTACCGATCCGGATACCGGCGCGCGCGTTGCTGATGGGACGATTGGTCAAATCGAAGTGCGCGGCCCGAATGTCTTTGTCGGCTATTGGAACATGCCTGAAAAAACCCGTGAAGAATTGCGTGAAGATGGATTTTTCATCACTGGTGATTTGGGATTTATCGATGATCAGGGCTATCTGCAGATCGTTGGGCGCAACAAGGATCTGATTATTGCCGGCGGCTATAATATTTATCCAAAAGAAATCGAGCTTATTCTTGATGAACAGCCGGGCGTAATCGAGAGCGCCGTGATTGGTGTGCCGCATCCTGACTTTGGCGAATCGGTTGTTGGCATTCTGGTGTCGGATGGCACCGATTCTCTGGATCTGGAACAGATCACCGAATCGGTGGCCACATCGCTGGCGAAATTTAAACAGCCACGCAAGCTGATTGTCGTTGATGAATTGCCGCGCAACGCCATGGGCAAGGTACAGAAAAATACCTTGCGTGATATCTATGGGTCAGCTTTGTCCGACTGATCCCCAGATTTTGATCTACAGATTTTGGCCACCAGATTCTGGCTCACAGGTTTTTTAAGACATGCCGATGATGAAACGGATGATTAAAAAATCAACCGGTGTCGCCAACCAGATTGGCAGCGGCAATGCCGGCAAGCGCTGCCGCCTCATCATTGTCCGAGGTGTCGCCTGAAATGCCGACCGCACCAAGCAGGGTGCCTGCCTGATCCCGCAGCAATACACCGCCAGGAACCGGCACAAATTCGCCGCCCGCCAGACCATTCATTGATTGGATGAAATAGGCTTGCTCTTCCGCCCGTTTCATCAGCGCACGTGTGCCGAGACCAAGCTGGATAGCGGCTTTCGCTTTGCCAAGCGCAATGCGCTGACGCATTTGGCTACAGCCATCCTCGGACAGGGTGACCACAACGGACGCGCGCGGGTCCAGCACCACCACACTTAATGGTTTCAGACCCAGTTCACGGCCCTTAACAAGGCTGGCATCGGCGATGCGGCGCGCCTGTTCCAAACTAACTGACATGGTTGTATCCTCTTTGGTTAGGGACGCGTTCAATCGCTGTTGCCCCGGTGTTGATATGGTTCCTGTTGTAGCCGCGTTATGGTGTCAGGGCAAGATTTGCAATCATCAGAATGTGTGATCAACTGCTGTGCCAGAAAGGTAATACCAGAGGGGGGCATATCAAAGGGGGAGTGGCAGAGCGGTATATCGGCTTCGCGCCGGCGGTGTGTGCTTTGGGTGATGTTTTCCTGGCGATATCGCCTCAAAAATATTGGCTGCCGGTCGTTAAGATATCTACCGACCGGTTGAGGCAATGCGGACACTGACCAGACCCATGAAAAAATTTCCCAAAATTTCCCAAAATTTTCTTGTCACTGGGGCTTTGGCGCTGGTTCTGTCTGGCTGTAGCATTGTCGTGTTTGAAGATGGCCCGGACTGTCCGGCGGCAATGGAATGCCCGGTGGCAGCGATGCCGTCGATTGACGCGCCGAACCAGCCGCCCGCGGCAGCAGCCGCGCCTGCACAGTCTGATCAAACCGAGCTGGCTGAGACAGAAACCGATGCGCGCCAGCCGCTTAGTGATCTGTTGATGACACCACCATTGATCGACGGATATGTGACCAATTTTGCCTATGACAGTGCCGAGCTCGGGTCACAGGCGATAGATGATCTCAAAGCCATCGCTGCATTTCTGGCGGATAACGGTGATATTGCGCTGGTTATTGAGGGGCATTGTGATGAGCGCGGGTCACGTGATTATAATTTGGCGCTTGGCGCGCGCCGTGCGATTGCGATGCGTGATGTGCTGACAGCCAATGGCATGGATGCCAATCGTATAAAAACGGTGTCTTACGGCAAAGAACGCCCGATCATTGTCGGCTCAACGCCGGAAGCATGGGCACGCAATCGCCGTGCTGTGATCCGTCAACAGGCTCGCTAAAACATCATCTGATGCGGTCACTGGCAATGTCTGTCACTGGCAATGTTTGATGTCGGCTTCGTTATACGCACCGATTTTGCTCAGTGGCTTGCCGGTCGCGGGTTTTATTGTCACTGTTTTCGGCATGGAATTTGACCTGTTGACCTATGGCTTAATTGCCAGCAGTTTTCTGCTTGCCGGTTTTGTGAAAGGCATTGTCGGGCTGGGCTTGCCAACAATAAGTCTGGCTCTTTTGACAGCCTTGCTCGATTTGCCAACGGCGATGGCGTTGTTGGTTGTCCCGTCCTTTTGCACCAATGTCTGGCAGGCTGTTATTGGCGGGCATTTGGGCATGTTGTGGCGCCGGTTATGGCCATTATTGCTGGCTGTGATGCTGCTGGTCCCGGTCGGGGTTGCGCTTTCTGATCATTTTGAAACAGCTGTGCTGACGTGGGTTTTAGGGGCGATTTTGCTGCTCTATGCAGCGGTATCGCTCTATGCCGTGCCGGTGATTATGCCGCCGGCTATGGAACCCTGGTTGGCACCGATTTGCGGCGCGTTGAATGGCGTGCTGACCGGCCTGACCGGCAGCCTGTTCATGCCGGGGGTTATCTATTTACAGGCGATGGGGTTGTCACGCGACCAGCTGGTACAGGCGATGGGCTTGTTATTTGCCCTGTCCACCGCGGCTTTGGGAATCAGCCTGCAAGATGCCGGCCGGATCGACCCCGGTCTATGGCAGATTTCCGCTTTGGCGCTGCTGCCAGCCCTCGCCGGAATGCAGGCTGGCCGTTTTTGTCGGGGCCATTTGTCAGAGCGTTTGTTCCGCCGCATTTTCCTGTGCGGGCTGGCAACGCTTGGCCTTTATATTATGCTAGGCTAATAAAAGGGGATGGCCGGTTGCTGGGGTGCCAGTGACCAAGTGACCCAGTGGCAATACGGCTTTGGGTGCGGTTTTGGGTGCAGAAATCATGATGTTGCCAATTGACAATTTTTTCCGGGCGGCGGCGTTATGGCCAGACCGAATCGCTGTTGAGATCGCCGATGCTGACAGATGCCAGCAGATCAGCTATGCCGCGCTTGCCGATATGACCCGGGCGATGGCCGCCGGCTTACAAGCGATTGATCCGCAGCCGCAAAGCCGTGTTGGCATTTGTGCCTATAATAATTTTGAACATTTGCTGGCGTGGCTGGGTTGTTTTGCCGCCGGCAAAGTGTGGGTGCCACTGAACCCGCGCAATGGTGTAGAAGAGCTGAACCGAATCATTGATGTGACCGATCCATCGGTGATTATTTTTGATGCGGATTGCGCCGATAAATTTGATTGTAAAACAGCGCAATTGATCAGCGCAAATGGCACCCATAAGCGTGCCGATGATCACATTGATGATATGCTTAATCGCTATAAAGGTGCCCACCCGCAAACCTATCAAGCCAGCCCGGATGATCTGCAGGCGATAAAATTTACCAGCGGGTCTACCGGCATGCCGAAAGGTGTGATGCAAAGCTACCGTGTGTTCAATAGCTGTATCGCATCGATGCTTGTCTCGTTTGAATTTGATGCGGCTGACAGGCATTTGCTGGTGGCGCCGATGACACATGGGGCGAACACGCTGATTATGCCGATCTTTGCTGTCGGGGGCACCCAGCTATTCACCCATGATAGCCGCCCGGCGGGTATTATCGAGGCGATCCAGACATTGCGCGCGACAACCGTCTATGTGCCGCCAACTTTGCTGTATATGATGCTGGCCGAAGACAGATTAGATCAGGCCGATTGTTCAAGTTTGCGCCATCTGATCATTGGTGGTGCGGCGATCCGGCCAGATATGGTGATGGCCGCCATGCCGCGTTTTAACAATGCGCTCGAAACCTGTTTTGGGCAAACCGAAGTGCCGCAGATCGCCATTTGCATGCGTGCCAATGAGTGGCAGGATCCACAAAATTATGCGTCGACAGGCCGCGCCACGCTGCTCACGCAAATTGGCATTATGGATGGTGATGGGCAATTGCTGGGGCCAGATGAAATGGGGGAAATTGTCCTGTCTGGTGATCTGGTGATGACGGGTTATTACAAGATGCCGGACAAAACAGCCGAGACAATTATTGATGGCTGGTTACATACTGGCGATATCGGCTATATCGATTCGCGGGGCTATGTATTTATCAAAGACCGTATTCGTGACGTTGTTATCACCGGTGGATTTAACGTCTATCCAAGCGATGTTGAGGCGGTTTTGGGGCGGCACCCGGATATCCGCGAATGTGTGGTGTTTGGCGTCGCCGACGAAAAATGGGGCGAGGCGGTGCATGCCGCGGTTGAATTGCATGATGGTGCCACCACAAGCGCGGCGGACATTATCGAATTTGTCAAACAACAGCTTGATTCGGTGAAGGCACCAAAGGCGGTGCATATTACCCAGAGCCTGCCGCGCAGCCCGGTTGGCAAAGTGTTGCGGCGTGCCGCAAAAGAGTTATTCGCCCAGGGCGGGTGATTTGCCGGCAATTATATCGACCCGCTCTGACGATGTTTGATGGGGCAGAATAAAGGCTGCCAGCATCACCAGAATCGCCACAATGCTCATCAGGCTGAACAGATGTGCCATGGTGAATCCGGTTTGCAGCAACAGGCTGCATATCGGCAGAACACTGGCCCCAATCGACAGATTGAGCAAAAATTTGATGCTCAGAACCTTGCCGCGCCAGTCATCTGGTACATAGCGCGATAAAATCGTGTCGGTGATCGGAATTTGCCCAAAGACAAAGCACATGGCCATCAGCATCACCGCAAATAATGCCAGATCGGTATAGGTCGCGGCCAAAAAGATAAACACCACCTGACCGGCCGAGATATAGAGCAAAATCGTTTTCGGCGAAAACCGGTCAATCAACCAGCCGACGCCAATCTGCGAGAATGATGCGATCGCATAGACAATGGCTGCCAGCAGCCCGGTGACCGCCACCGAGGTCGACACATTGGTCATCGAGATTTCAAAATAGCGCGGCACGACAAATGTCATGGCGCCAAAAATAAAGCCACCACTGGCGGTGGATAACGCCAGCGCCGCCAACGCGCGCCGCCATTGCGGGGCAAAGCTTTCAGACGGTTTGGTTTTTTTCGTCGCACTGGCACCATCGCCGGCTTGCAGCGAAATTGCAAAAATCACCCCATAGACTAAACAGAATAATCCGGGAATGGTGAAACAAAGCCGCCAGTCACCAAAGCTGAGAAGCATGCCGGTAATCAATGGCGCGGCGGCAACACCCATATTGCCAAACACCCCGTTGACCCCAAGCCGAAAGCCGATTTTGTGATTGCTTTTGATCAGCATGGCAATGCCAACCGGGTGGTAAATAGCGGCAAATACGCCAATCAAAGCGATGGCGACGGCCAGATGCCAGACGGATTGCGCATAGCCAGCGATGATCGCCGCCAGACCAATGCCAAAATGAAACAGCACCATCATTAAGGATCGTGAAAATTTATCCGCAAGCTGTGCGGCGACCGGTGCGATCCCCCCAAAAAGCACAAAACCAAATGCCCCATATGCGATGATTTCGTCATAGCTAAGGCCAAATTCACGGCCGGCATCATAGGCGGCTTTGGCAAAAATCAGCATAATGAAATGATCTAAAAAATGGCCAATATTGAGATAAATATCCGGAACGGTTTTACCGCTAAATGGCAGACCATATGATTTTTGCATCGATTCAAAGCCTTTAAAACTAGAATTATGAACGGAACCAGCATAGCAAAATATATGGCGGTTATGGTAACGCCTTTATTGTAACATTGGCTAGCGTTTTGGATTATCATGCAGATGAAGATTAAGATGACGGGTGGCTGTTAGCGGCATTTGGCACCGGCATCTGGCACCGGCATTTGGCAGAGGTAACAGTAATCAGGGTGTTTTGCGATGCATGAGAGTGATGATGATACGCCCTTTACCGATCATCTGCTTGATCAGTTTGGTGCTTACTACACCATCACCGTTGTGGCGGTGCAGCTGTTCGCACAATGGCGCGCGCATTACAACCAAACACAAATGCAGCAAGCCACCAGTCCAAAAACATAAAATTGGGGTCTGGAAATTGGCGTCTGGCAAATGGGATCTGGCCAGTCCATGCCCGGCTGTTTTATGCGGCAAACCGGCCATAAGCGATAAATGGCGTGTTTCGGTAATGCGCTTTGCCATAGCTGTAAAGCTGTCCATCAGGATGGCGCACGACACCGCCGGCAGCCCGCAAAATGGCATCGCCAGCCGCTGTATCCCATTCCATCGTTGGCCCAAACCGGGGGTATAGATCAGCCTGACCCGACGCCAGAAGTGCAAATTTCAGCGATGATCCAATCGATCTGGTGTGTTCAATCTGATGATGTGACAGGAAATCTATCGTCGCCGTATCAAGATGTGAGGCACTTGCCACCGCCACCGCGCCACTATCGGGAACGTCACGCACCTCGATCGGCGTGATGCGTCTGCCGTCACGCAAGAACGCGCCGCCACCCTGATAACCCCAGTAAAAGGCACCACGCGCCGGTGCATAGAGCATGCCCATGACCGGCAAATTATGTTCAATCAGCCCAATATTGACGGTAAAGGCGCCGTTGTCATCCGCTTTGAGAAATTCCTTCGTACCATCCAGCGGATCAACAAGAAAAAACTGTTGGCCGGCGGCCAGCGCATGGCTGTCGGCATTTTCTTCTGACACAACCGGAATGTCCGGACAGATATCGGCCAACGCTGTCAGCAGAATTTTTTCGGCGGCCTGATCGGCAAGCGTCACCGGGCTGCCATCAGATTTGGCTGTGCTGGTCGGGCCACTGGCTTTAATATCCAAAATCACCGTGCCGGCTGCCTCGACCGCTGGTGTGAGTGCGGCAATAAGCCCTGCGTAATCCATATGTTCTGATCCATCTTTGGTGATACAACGCTGTCGCGGTAATCATCGCAGATGCGCCACAACTGTCCAGCGATATCCGCTTGTGCAATAGATGCCACCAGCAGCGGCTTTGACATCTAAAGCTGTATGAATTTTTGAATGTTTATGGTTAAATTTTGTTGAAAAGAGTTGTTCTAAAGAGATTATCCGGAGTGCGTTATGTCCGAACAAACCGCAAGCAATGCGCCTGATATCAAGGCATTTTTTGACCATGACAGCAACACGGTTAGCTATGTTGTGGCTGACCCGGCAACCAAAAAAGCTGCGATTATCGATTCGGTTTTGGATTTTGATTATGCGTCAGGCACCATCGGCTACGACCATGCCGACCAGATGATCGCCTATGTGGTGGCACAGAAATTGACGGTTGAATGGTTGATTGAAACGCATGTACATGCTGATCATCTGTCAGCAGCGCCCTATATCCAGCAACATCTGGGTGGCAAAATAGGCATCTCTGACCGCATTTCGGAAGTGCAGGCGGTATTTGGTAAAATCTTCAATGCCGGCACCGAATTTGAGCGTACCGGCAGCCAGTTTGACAAGCTGTTTGCAGATGGTGATCGCTACAAAATTGGTGAGTTGGATGCTGTGGCGATGGCAACGCCGGGTCATACGCCAGCTTGTATGGTGCATCTGATTGGCGATGCGGTGTTTGTTGGTGATACCTTATTTATGCCGGATGGCGGCACCGCGCGTGCAGATTTTCCGGGTGGTGATGCGCGCACGCTGTACCAATCTATTCAGAAAATTCTGGCGCTGCCCGATCAGACCAGAATGTTTGTATGCCATGATTACGCGCCGAATGGCCGTGAATTTTTATGGGAAACAAGCGTTGCGGCGCAGCGGGCTGCGAATATCCATGTTGGCAATAATGTGGCTGAGGACAGTTTTGTTGACATGCGGCAGACACGTGATGCCTCGCTGGCGATGCCACGGCTTATCATGCCGTCGATTCAGGTCAATATGCGGGCTGGTCACATGCCCGAAGCCGAGGAAAATGGCGCCACCTATCTAAAAGTGCCGATTCAGGGGCTGCGCAAATAGATTTTGCGGGTGTCATCGACGAATGCCGCTTTTGATGCAAGCCAACCGCTTTTGACGCAAGCTGGGCGCTTTTGATGCAAGCCAACCGCGTTAGTCGCGGAAATTTTCAAATTGCAACGGCAAATCAACATCCAGCTCTTTGATCATCGCCATGGTCGCCTGAAGATCGTCACGTTTTTTGCCAGAGACACGGATTTCATCCCCCTGAACAGCGGCTTGCGTTTTCAGTTTTGATGATTTGATGGCTTTGACAATCTTTTGCGCGACGTCGCGCTGCACACCTTGTTTGACGGTGATTGTCTGGCGCACCATATTGCCGCCAGCCTGTTCGAGCTTGCCAAACTCCAGCGCTTTTGTATCAACACCCTTGCGTGTGAGATGGGTGACTAACAGCTCTTCTACCTGACGTCGCTTGAGATCATCGTCGGCAAGAATGGTGATGGTCTCGTCGGTTTTGCTCACCTCTGATTTGCTGCCTTTGAAATCATATCTGACCTGCATTTCTTTGATGACACCCTGCAAGGCATTATCCACAGATGTCATATCTGTCTTACTCACAATATCAAAGCTTGGCATGGTGTTGTTTCCCCTTGGCAGAATTCTCTATGATCAAAAACGGATCGGGCAATGCTACCGCAAAAACCCGAATTTTTACAGTGTTCGGTCAAAAAACAACGCAATCAGCCAATGTGCCGGGCTGGCCGCTTAGCCGGTCATAAACACATCATACCTGATCGACTTGCCGATAATCTGATGTGACGCTTGCCGCAAACCATCAAGGGGTGCCGCTTTCGCCGGCCATTTGAGAACAACGCGTTTTGACGCCATCGCCAGGGCTGTTTCGATAAGGCTGCGCTGATCATCATCGACCCCAACAATGGCCCGGATGGCCCGCATTTCGCCTTTGACCAGTGCAGATTTTTGCCGTGGTGGGTGCATCGGGTCGATAACCACCACATCGGCATGCATCTGTGGCAACAGGCTGATCGAATCACCGTGAATCAGCGTCATGCGGTCACTAATCTCCTTGTGCCGACCACCAGCTTTGCGGGCGGCTTCGATGCCGTCTGCCAACAGCGCATGGATGATATCGGATCTTTCGATTAATCTGACCTGCGATCCGAGTGACGCCAGTAAAAACGCATCGCGGCCAAGCCCGGCTGTCGCATCGATGATGCTGGGCGACTGGCCGCCTTTCATGCCAACAGCTTTTGGTAAATCCTGCCCACGGCCGCCACCAAACAGCAATCGGTGGTTTACCGCACCCTGCACAAAATCACATTTGAGTTTGTTTTGTTCGGCCATTTTTTTCACATGCCTGCTGTCCAAACAACAATAATTCGGGTCTGTTATAAATCGTCTGCTTATTGCAGAGTAAAGCGAATTTTCTACGCTTCATTACGGGAAGAATATTGACATAAAATCGATTTTTCCAATCGTTTCCACTCAGCCCCACTTCTTATCAAGGCCTTAGCCATTACCATAGGCTTAAGCCACACAGACGAGAAGGCTGATAATAAATAGGGTCGCTCTTTGTGTTTGAATTAGTTAAAATAGTGCTCTTGGCGATAGACGGCAGCTGCATTACATAAAAGGGCAGAATGATATGAGTGAAAAAATTCGTCACTGGTCCAAGTCCGTTGATGGGTCACTTACAGCTTCTTTGATATTGGGTCGAGCAAGCGCTAGAGCAATTGCCAAAGTTCACCTAATGGAGCTTTTCAAGCTGGTCGGCAGCGATCAAGATGCCGCCTTAGCTGAAATTGCAACTGTGAAAAGCTTTGCTTCACGGCGTTTACTGATTGAATGCTTTAGGCTGACTTTTTCTCTAATTGATACCGATCCAAAGTATCACATTTTACTGGAAAAAGTCGATCTGAACGATCAAACAACAGCTCGAATATATGATCAAGCATTAAGTACCCTTCTTAGAGAGTGTGGCG
>ERZ802821.429-NODE-429-length-24041-cov-20.8267_pt1 | contig 24041 bp, 21 predicted proteins | sample MGYA00345648_ERZ802821 | MGnify/ENA primary metagenome ERZ802821 (study PRJEB30503, sample SAMEA104212357) | marine metagenome | biome: Westerlies Biome; feature: [SRF] surface water layer (ENVO:00010504) within the epipelagic zone...; material: water... | reverse complement strand
TGAGGGGTGGGAGAAATCTCCCACCCTTAAGATTTATATTTTATATTTTTCCGTCTGCTTCAAAGACTTCTTCCCAGTCCTCAATAATTTTATCGAGGGCCTCTTTAGCAGAACCTTTTCCGTTAACAACATAATCGTGAATTCTCTCCTGCATAGGAAGCATTAATTCAACAAATGTTGGTTCTTGCCAGAAATCTTTAACTATGCCCATTGAATCAAGGAAACCTTGAGCATAAACAGCTGAGTCAACAAAATCTGGAGATCCAAGAACATCCATATGACATGAATAACCTCCTAAATCCCACCATTTTTGTTGAATATCTGGTCTTGCAAACCACTTCATATATTCAAGAGCTAAGTCTTGCTTTTCTGAGTAACTAACAACAGAGATACCTTGTCCACCTAAAGTAGCAGCACAAACGTTTTGACATGGGTTTGCAAAGAAACCTGACTCACGTCCATCACTATCTTCTTTATAAACACCCGGCCAGAAAGCATACCAGTTCATCTGGAAAGCAACCTGCCCTGATTTGTAGGCATCAAGGTTTGCTACCATATAGGCATCTGAGTGCCCTGGAGGTGCGCAATCCTCATACATTTTTCTATAGAACTCAACTGCCTCTGCAGCTGCATCAGAATTGAAATAACCGTCCATTGAATAAGGATTATTTGGATCTTCGTACTCCATACCCCATGCATACATAGCAGCAGTTACACCCATAGTAATGCCCTCAGAGCCACGCTCTGTATTTATAGCAGCTCCATATCTTACTACGCCATCAATCTCTCTTCCTTGGAAGAAAGTACACATGTCATATAATTCATCCCAAGTTTTAGGAACACCTAGATCATAGCCATGTTTTGATTTAAATTCAGATTGAAGTTCTGGTCTATTGAACCAGTCTTTTCTGTAAGCCCAAGCTAGTGCGTCACCCATTGCTGGAAGTGCATAATAGTTTGGACTTCCTTTAGGCCATGTTGAGTAGGCATAAACAGTAGCTGGGTTAAAGTCATCCATTGATATTCCGTTAGCATCAAAGAAATCATTTAATTTTACATAATGACCATAAACAGCACCAGCACCAATCCACTGAGAGTCTCCAATTAAGAGATCAAATGTGCTACCTTGGTTGTTAAGTTCATTTAACATTCTATCAGCAAAATTTGGCCAAGGCACAAATTCGAAGTTCATGTCAACACCAGTTTCTGCTGTAAATTCTTTACTTAGTTCTTGTAAAGCATTAGCTGGATCCCAAGCGGCCCAACCTAGAGTCAATGACTCAGCTTTTACATTTAAAGAAAAAAATAAAGCAAATACTGGTAATATAAAAATAGATAGTATTTTCTTCATGTTATATCCTCCTAGTTCAATAACGATTATTAAATATACAAAATTTATAGGAAATTATAAATATTGAAATTAAATGCTTTTAAGCTATGTCAAAAATTCATAGAATAATACTTTGAGTTTAGGGGGTTTAGAAGATGTCAATTAAAGGACCGGCTATTTTTTTAGCACAATTTGCTGGAGACGAGGCGCCATTTAATAGCCTTGATAGCATATCAAAATGGGCAAGCGACTTAGGTTATATTGGGGTTCAAATCCCAAGCTGGGATGCAAGGTTATTTGATTTAAAAAAAGCCTCTGAGAGCAAAGGTTATTGTGATGAAGTCAAAGGAGTCTTATCAAATCACAATTTATCTTTGACAGAGCTATCCTCTCACCTTCAAGGCCAATTAGTAGCTGTCCACCCAGCCTATGATACTGCTTTTGATGGTTTTGCAGCCCCAGAAGTAAGAGGCAATCCTAAAGCTAGACAAGAGTGGGCCGTTAACCAACTTATGATGGCAGCAGAAGCCTCTAAAAATTTAGGTTTAACTAATCATGTTACTTTTTCAGGAGCTCTAGCTTGGCCCTATGTCTATCCTTGGCCACAAAGACCAGCGGGCCTAGTTGAAACCGCCTTTGACGAACTAGCTAGTCGTTGGATACCTATACTTGATCAGTTTGATAAATGTGGAGTAAATTTATGTTATGAAATTCATCCAGGTGAAGATTTGCATGATGGTATAACTTTTGAAATGTTTTTAGAAAGAGTTAAGAATCATCCACGTTGTAATATGCTCTATGACCCAAGTCATTATGTGCTTCAGCATTTAGACTATTTACAAAATATTGATATCTATCACGAAAAAATAAAAATGTTTCACGTTAAGGATGCTGAACTGAATCCCTCTGGTAAACAAGGAGTTTATAGTGGATTTCAATCATGGAAAAATCGAGCAGGTCGATTTAGATCTTTAGGAGATGGGCAAGTAGATTTTAAATCAATATTTTCAAAATTGACAACATATGGTTTTGATGGTTGGGCTGTACTAGAATGGGAATGTGCTCTTAAACATCCTGAAGATGGTGCAAGAGAAGGTTCTCAATTTATTAAGGATCATATAATAAGAGTTACCGAAAAAGCATTTGATGATTTTGCTGATGCTGGTACCGATGAAAAAGCTAATAAAAAAATGTTAGGTATAGAATAGTTTTGAATCAGAGAATTAAACTAGGAATGGTTGGAGGAGGTCAAGGAGCTTTTATTGGCGCTGTCCATCGAATAGCTTCGCGAATTGATGATCGCTATGAACTGGTTGCTGGAGCTTTTTCTTCAAATCCAGAAAAATCTCTAGCCTCAGGCAAAGAGTTAGGCATTAGTACCGATCGTAATTATAAGGATTATCTTGAAATGGCATCTAAAGAGTCTGAAAGAACTGATAAAATTGATGCTGTTGCTATTGTAACTCCTAATCATATGCATCACCCTATTGCTATGGCTTTTATTGAAAAAGGATTTCATATAATTTGCGATAAACCACTAGCTATGAATTTAAAAGAGTGTGAGGAGTTAGTTAAAGCCACAAAAGAAAAAGATATAATATTCGCTCTAACTCATAATTATACTGGATACCCTATGATTAGAAATGCTAAGGCCATGTGCGAGCAAGGAGATTTAGGAAATATTAGAGTTATTCAGGCAGAATATGCTCAAGACTGGTTGACAGAAGACATTGAAAATAAATCAGAAAGTGGCGGGAATAAACAAGCTGCTTGGAGAACAGATCCTGCACAATCAGGTGGCGGAGGATGCATTGGAGATATTGGGACTCATGCTTTTAATCTGGTCAGATTTATAACAAGTCTACAACCTCAACAACTCTCTGCTGAGCTCACTAGTTTTGTTTCAGGAAGACAATTAGATGATAATGCTCAGATATCTATTCGCTTTAACGGTGGGGCCAAAGGATCTATTTGGTCTTCTCAGGTTGCTCCCGGTAATGAAAATCATCTTATGATTAGAATATATGGAGAAAAAGGAGGACTGGAGTGGTGCCAAGAAGATCCTAACTATCTTTACTTTACTAAGTTTGGTTCTCCAAAACAAAAACTTACTCGAGGGGGTGCTGGATCTCTGGAGGCTGCCAATGATGTTACAAGAATACCACCTGGTCATCCTGAAGGATACTTAGAGGGTTTTGCTAATATCTATACAGATGTCGCTAATGCTTTATCTGATAAATCGAAAAATAATTATGATGCAACTAAATATTGCTTTCCGACTGTTGAAGATGGATTAGAGGGTATTAGATTTATAGAGAGATCTATTGCCTCCAGCTCTTCTGACTCCAGTTGGGTTAATTTCTAGATTAATTCCAATTCAGCAAGCTTCGAGTAGACCAATAGTCATTAACGGGAATAGCAAATTCATCTAAATTTGGAATTTGAGTATCTTTTTTTTCCAAAGAATTTATGTTTTCTTTTAATTGAGAAATAGTAGATGCACCAGTTAATACTATTTTGATAAATGGTAATTGGTAGACCCAAAGGAAGGATAATTCTTCCAAACTCATGTTTAATTTTTTTGCTATCTCCATTAAACTATCAATTTCGTCCCTGTGGAGGTTTTTATTTGCACTTGTCAGTCTTCCATTAGAAAAAACTTCTTTTGCTATAACATTTATTTTTAGATTTGAAGCTTCTTCTAATATAGAAAGGCATGATTGATCAAAAATATTGATTGTGGATTGCAAAAAGCTAAAAAGTTTTAATCCTTCATTCACCTTAATAAATTGTTCAATCGTTTTTCTTTGATCAGGACCGCTAGTTGAAATGCCAATATCTATTCCACTTTTTTTGATCGTTTCTAGTTCAGCTATAACAGCTGGGTCATCTAAGACATTACTGTCAGGTGTTACAGAGTGGATATGATAAAGGTCAATGCTTTTGCCTAAATTCATTCTAGTTTCTATCCATTGATGCTTTAAAAAAGCAGCAGAATGGTCTTTTCTTTCATGTTTGTCAGCTTTTATTTCCCAATTAGCTAAGTATTCGTATCCCCATTTAGATCCAACAAATCCATTAAACTTAGTTTGTTTTCTAATCCAAGTTGAAAGGAATTCCTCAGCATCACCATAAACTCTAGCTGTATCAAAATAACGAATACCATTATTATAGGCAAAATCTAAAACTTGATGGCAGTTTTCTCTCATTTTTAATTTAGATTTATCATCACCTAAATCCTTATCATGTCCTATGTTAATGTATCCAGGCCTTCCTAGAGAGGCTAGACCTAAGCCGATCTTGTTATCGAGCTTAAACAATTAAATATTTTTTAATTTCTGATTTTATAATAGATGGATCTGTTAAATGTATGGTTTGAAATCCCAATTTTATGGAAGCTTCAATATTATCTGCACGATCATCTACAAATAATGTTTCATTTGGATTAAGATCGAAACGAGATATAGCTAATTCATAAATTTTAGGATCAGGTTTCACTAAAAACTCTCGGCCAGAAATAATCTTATCATCAAATTCTTTCAAAAAAGGATATTCTTCTTCCATGCCTTGGTAAGTTTCATCAGACCAATTAGATAAAACATAGCAAGGATATCCCAGAGATTTTATTTCTTTGAAAACATCAATGGTATCTTGATAGGCACCATTGACCATTTTTCTGTGATTGGGATAATAAAGTTTAATTTCTTTTTCATGTTCTGGAAATTTTTCTACAGCCTCCTTAACAGCAACATCAATTTTGATACCTGCATCACAACGCATGTCTAAGTGAGGAAAAGCGATATTTTTTAGAAATTCGTCAAGTTTGTTTTCATCAGGGATATAATTTTTGAAAACATGTTTGGGATTCCAATCGAAAAATACATTACCTAAATCAAATAGAAATTTTTTTATAGCCATTAACTAATCTATGAATGTATTGAGGAGATTTTCAAGATATTCCTGTCGGCCTGATTTTGGCTCAGGGTTTATATTCTCATTAATAACTTTTTGATGCATATCCTCCAATGATAGAGATTGCATAATATCTGATTTTTGGTTCCATACTTTATACCTTTGATTTAAGAAATTTTTATAGCCACCGTCATTGATCATTTTTTCAACAGCTATTAGAGCTCTGGCACAAGTATCCATTGATCCAATATGAGCATAAAATAAATCTTCTGGATCTATGGACTGTCGTCTAATTTTAGCATCCATATTTAAACCACCAGATGAAAAACCCCCATTTTGGTATATATAATAAAAAGGGAGGACTAACTCTTCAACATTATTGGGGAATTGATCAGTATCCCACCCAACTAAATAATCTCCTCTATTTACATCGATACTTCCAAATATGTCGTTAGCTAGAGCATATGCGATTTCATGCTCAAAGGAGTGTTTAGCTAATATTGCATGATTTACCTCAATATTTAACTTAAATTCTTTTTCTAGACCATACTTCTGTAAAAAAGCAAAAACACTAGCAGAGTCGAAGTCATATTGATGTTTTGTTGGTTCATGTGGTTTAGGTTCTATTAAAAGCGAACCTTTAAATCCTATTTTATGCTTGTGTTCTGCTACTAAATTTAAAAACCTACCAAGTTGATCAAGCTCTTGCTTCATATTGGTATTAAGAATTGTTTCATAACCCTCTCTACCTCCCCAAAGAACATAATTTTGTCCACCAAGAAATTTTGTATTTTCTAGACACATCTTGACTTGAGCGGCAGCATACTGAAAAACATCTGGATCAGGATTTGTAGCTGCACCTGACATATATCTACGATGACTAAAGAGATTTGCGGTTCCCCATAGCAACTTGACTTTAGATGTCTCTAATTTTTTAGACATTTCATCAACAATAGTTTTTTGAATTTTTTCTGTTTCAGAAAAGCTTGAACCTTCTGGAGCTACATCAACATCATGGAAACAAAAAAATGGTATTCCTAATTTTTCGAAAAAACTAAAGGCATTGTTAAGTTTATTTTTAGCTTGTTCTATAGGATCTCCTGACTCCATCCATGGTCTAAGAAAAGTCTGACCTCCAAATGGATCACTACCTGGCCAGTTAAAGGAATGCCAATAACAGGCAGCCATCCTTAAGTGTTCTTCTAGAGTCTTTCCTAAAATTTTTTTATCTGCTTCATAGTATTTAAATGATAAAGGATTTTTAGAGTCTTTTCCTTCATACTTTATATTTGGAATTTTTTGAAAATAATCTGTCATAATTTAGTCATAATAGAACATGGGAGCCTTTTTAAAATCTTCCCATGCATCTGGATCATGACCAGTGACTATAATTGCTTTTTTTTCTTTGGCAATTTTTTTTAGTTTTTTAACAGAGTCAACAACGTCTACTGCGGAGCAAACCAATCCGGGTAAGGTTAAATTATTCCAGTGATCCATAGTATAAGCAGCATCAATAGTTAACAAAACATATCCAGTATTAGGAAGTTTAACTAAAAAGGATTGGTGACCCGGGGCATGACCTGGTGTGAAAATTAAAATAATTGAACCATCCCCAAAAAGATCATAAAAATCATCATTTTTGTGATCTAGAAACTTCCAGTTAATATTAGGCTTATCAAAATCTTTTCTAATATATGCAGGTTTAGAGAACCAATCAGGGTTAAAGGCATAGTCATATTCTCTTTGTTGAACTAAATGAGTTGCATTAGGGAACCTTCCAATACCACCAGAGTGATCAAGATGTAAATGTGAGTGTAAAACATATTTAACACTAGCGGGATCAACTCCAATGTTATTTAATTGGTCAACACAATTTTCTTTTTTTCCCATTACAGGCTCGTAAGCTGCAACTACCGATCCCCAATGTGCGTGCATATCCTCGCTTACTTCTTTTGCATTACCTCCATCGATTACAACGTCTCCCTTGGGATGCCTAATTAAAAACCAAGGAACTGGAATTTCAAATTCCTCATTAGATTGGTTCATCTTGATATATTTCATTTTCGTTTTTAAAGTTCCTGTTTGAAACATATAAAGTCTTATTTCAGATGAGGTATTTGTGAGATTGTTATATTCCTCTTTCGATTGAGCTATTGCCTCTTTGATAGAGTAATCTTCCTTAATTTCTTTTTTTTTATTTTGAATAATATCTTCAAATTTATCCAAATCAGATTTCTTGTAGTTTGTGGTTGGAGTTTTTTTCATTTACTTAATTTCTATCTCAACAAAACTATAGGGAAAATTATTATTATTCAAAACATTATGGTTAACACCTTTTTGTCTAAAATAAGAATTTCCTTTTTGCAACTTTGAAATAGCTATCTCACCATCATGGTTAATTATTTTTAATTCTCCATCTGACATAGGTACAACTACATAATCATATTCATGAACATGTTGTCCCGTTTCATCACCAACTTCAAAAGACCATTCTGTAACTCGGGTCTTGTCGTTATCAATCATAACGTTGGCTTTTGCCATTTTATTAAATATTTCTACAAGGAACGCTCTCAGCTTTTTCAGCTTTAAGAGCCTCTGCAGCCTTTGTTGCCTCTACTTCAGATTCATAGACCATATCAGGGAAAAGGATAAATGGTTTAGCTCTGTCTGCACTCAGCTGGCCAACACACCATGTCTTTCCTGGCTCAACACACATAACCATATACGTTCCAGGGATGGGTCCATAATGTCTATTATTCAAAGCAAAAAGACATTCAGCCATATCGTTTAATTTGTCAACATCAAGGTTTTGAAGTGCTTTTTTTTCTAAATCGTTAATTGGAGTATCAAGAGCGCCAAGGGTTTCTTTACCCCATGGAATTTCCTGCATATTTTCCTTTTTCATTTATGGTAAAGGTCCATCTTTAAGGAAGCCTTTGAGTGTATTTTCCATAATTTTTGACACATTATTGTTATAATTATTGTGAGATAAACTACCACACCAAGCCAAAGAACCTGGAGCAAACATTGCTCCGTTATTTGGAGTTTTGTAATAAATCATATCCGCTCTAACCATTGGATTTTCATGGCCGCCACCATAATAGCCTCTTACTGCAAAGTGAATTTCTTCATTTACCTGAAGCATCATATTTGAATGATCTTGAGATCTGGCTAGGTAAAATGCATTATGAGGAGTACCAAATTCTAAGTCATAACGATCAAGCTCTAATCCAGCTGCGCCACCTCCCACTAATCCAAAATCTCCAATGACCTCATCGGCACCGATGCCTTCAAAGATCCATGAGCACTCTGGCTTAAAACTATCTTCTTCTCTTTTATAGTATGAGGAAACATCAAAACCATATGACGTAAATGTCAATCCACAAACCTTAGAAGGTATTCTTCCTCTGGCTCTCCACATACCACCATACTTTCCATCAAAAGCATTATTGTATTCACCAGGGTTAGAAGTCCAAGCTCTTGTACCAGCTTCGCCCTTTCTGACTTCCGTAATATTAGAGTTGTCAGGATGATATTCACTGATCCAATAAAAGCCATCTGAACCAAGGTAGAAACATCTTCCACCTTGCATTTGATAGGACTCTAATGCATCCATATATTTTTCAGATGAATATTCAGGGTGACTGCCAGTTAAAACAACTTTGTATCTATTTAAGAGATTAACACCTTCGTGCTCTAAATCCTCGTCTGTTAAAACATCAAACTCAAAACCTTTTTCTTCTAACCAATCTGTTAAATGAAGATCAGCGTTTAGTTGCCAAAGAGAAGGAGATAACCAATGTCTGTATTTTGGTCTCATGTTCAAAATAGGTCTTAATCGAGAAGAAATGGAAACACCGTGTCCATCAGAGTGTAATGAATAAGTAGATAGCCCGTACTCTCTGTGTTCATTTAAATATAAATCAGAGGGATTTAGAACTGGAACTTTTCCTGCTAATAATTGTGCCACAACTGAGTTTGTGCCTAAGTTGTCATTTGAATATGCCATGTAACTATTAGTAGGCAGTAAAAATAAAATTTTTGATGTCGCTTTACCTTTGGGAGGTTTTATACAAAAAGGAATATAGTCTTCAAATTCAGATTCTTCTCTTCCATCAACTCTTAATCTAGCGCCGTATACTCCACTTTTTAAATTTTCAGGAACTTTTAAAGTAAAATCAACATCCCAGCGGGCGTCATCTATATCATCATCATGAAAATGGATAGCTCCATATTCTTCAGGTTTATGATGAAAAACCATTTCGTCTGCTGTCCAGTTATGTCCAGTCATGCCTCTATTTGGCATATTAATTATAAAACCATGATGATTATTTGGTGATGTATCAACAATTTTAGTTGAAGAAATACTTTTGCCAATATTGGCATGAAAATCCCATGCCGCTACTACAGTAGATCTTATATGAGTATTACACTCATCATAACTCGAGGCTAAAGACTCAATTTCAGCTTTCGATAAGGCAACATTAGATAATCTCGGTCTATCAATCTTACCGTTGAATGTTTTAGTTTGCTCAGGTAATTCAATTGGCTCTAAAACTTCCTTGAAATGTCCACCTGATATTTTTCTACCTGATCTATTATGAAGTGAGGTGGCTGCGATAAGAACGGGAGAGTCATTTGGTGCCGGAATAACAGAACTTGTGGTTTCAATAATAGCTGAGGTTTCCTCAATAGGATTTAAGATAGCCATTCCCAATCCACCATTAGTGGATGTTACTCTTGGCTCTTGGTGTAAAGTTAGTCTTCTAGATTTTGCATCAAAAGTAGCAATAACAAGGTACCATACTTTTCTAAGAAGTTTTTTTTCAGAGGAAATAGTAGTTACCTGTGAACCATCTCCAATTTCAACAGATAAACAACCATTATCATCTACAAAAAGACCGAAACCTTTTTTGTCTTGTTCATTAAATTTAGTAAGAATTCCTTGTCTACCTTTGTCTGGAGTAGTTGGGAAAATGTAAGCTTGCATTGTAAAGCTTTCAATATTTAAATTATCGTGCTGAGGAACAACTATATAGGACCCACCATGAATTCTTTGATTTTTACCTTCGTATGTACCATTACAAGAAGCACTGATCTCTTCTTCCTTATAACCAGGGCCCTCAGGGTTTGTGTCTCCATGAATAAGTCTGACAAGTTGAACATCAAATTTATCATTATTTTCTGCATTTATATAAAATTTTATTTCTTCACCTGGATGGGCTGAATATTTATCACTATATCCTGTTATTTTTAACATTCTTATTCTCCACTATACTCTTCTAGTAATCTATTAACTCTTTTTAAAAAAATAGCATGTTCACATGCCTCTTCAGATGAATAGGAATCCTCAGTAATTTCTACTGGCTCTCCCCTGACGCCTGTGGTAATTCCAATGCGATAGTCCTCATGAAGTTTTAAACAAATAGTAACAAAGCCATTTTCCTTACTTCCTCTTCTTAGTTTATCTAATAGAGTTTGAAGATCTTGACTATGTTGTATGACACTGTGATCTCTTGTTGCCGCTCTTCCAATTGGTGTAGCTCTGTGTTCTTCAATTAAAGATTTCAATTTTTGAGGGTCTCTTAGCATAGGTAAGATATATTTCTTTGTAATAAAATCATCCGTGTGCTTATGGCCTTTATTTAATTGCACATTAGAAGGTTGTTTATAGCTAAAATCTGACATTATTTTATTGTAGTTCCTCTTATCCCCTCAAACAGTTTTTCGTTCCAGTATTTGAAACAGAATACGAAAAAAGAAGCCAAAAATAAAGGTTTTTCTAATTTATTCATAGTTATAAAGCATAAACAGAGAGAATAACTGTAGCAACAGCCATACCTATTAATATTAAAGGCCATCCATAACCTCCACCCATTTTATCAATATAATTTCCTTTATCTTCGACGTCATCAGGAGCTGAGTATTCGTCTCCATTTAAAATAGGTTTTTTGGGGAGAGTTGATAAATCTAATTTGTTAGCCATAAACCAGATTAACAGTACTCCAGCCGCCCACCATATAATTTGGTATGCCCAAAGGGAAGGTATGCCCATAACCCAATTATCATAAGACAGGTCGGCACTCCCAAAAATTAGATTTCCAAAAATTAATCCTGGACCAATAGAGAAAAATGCCCAGATAAGAAATAAAACATAAGCTAGTGATTTAATTTTTTTTCTTGAAGGGTGAATTCCCATATGGTCATTCATAAAGTCATGAAAACTTTTTCGATGTTCTTTATCAGCATCATTACTTGAAAAAGCAGATGATAAAAAACATACAATCACATTAAAAAACAAACCCCACAATCCTGAATATATTGTAAGAGGCCATCTACCCCATGGAAGAGCATTTCCAGTTAACTTATGTCCAAAGGTCTCAGCTAGAATTACAAAAAACATACCCGTGATAAGGCCAAGAGTGGCTCCCGTTTTAGTAATCCAAGGGAACCAAATCATTCCTAATAAAACTGGAAATAATTGAAATCCAAAAGCTATTGCTAATCCCCCTAGAAGAATTAAAGATGTTTCAAAAAATGTGGCAAGATAAAGTGCTGCAAGACAAATAAGTAACATTGCTAATCTTGCTACTAACAATTCTCTTTTCCAACTTGGTTCTTTATCAATGTAAGGTCTGTAGAGATCTCTAGCGACCATGCTTCCAGAGGTCATTAAAAAAGCAGCAAGGGTTGATTGTAATGCTGCTATCAAACAAATTGCTAGTAAGCCAACTAAGACAGGTGAAGCTGAGCCAAGACTTCCAATAAATGAAAAAATTAGTGATGAGACATTATTAATATCTAACTCTGGAAGAATTTGATTAAGAGCAAAACCATTTAGATTTATGGATGGATTGGCGCCAAGTAAGTTAGCCCCCACTCCTAATAGGGCAGCGAAAATAAATAAAAATATACCCACTATGGCTCCAGAGCCCCATATTTGGTAATAGTAGAATGATTTAGGAGATTTAACACTGTAACTCCACATTGAAAACGTAGGTGATAGAACTATTCCCATATAAGAAAGAGTAAAAGATAAAATCATCACAGCAGTCCAGGGACCTCCTGAGGGATTATTTTTACCTAAACCACCGACCCACTGAATTACGCCTGGCACATTGAAGAAACCAGATAGGTCGCCTCCCCCATATCCTTGAGTGGAGCCCCAAGTTCCAAAAGATATAAAACTGTTTGCGGTCGCTAAATCATCAAAAAAACTCAATCCACCCAAATAATAATAAGTACCAAGTCCAATCGATATGAATAAAACAAAAAATAACCAGGATTGAACTACACCTATGCTGATCATAGATTTGAAACCTCCTGAGACAACGTAGAATAAAACGACTGCAGTTAAAACCCACATCGCTGAGTCTCTTCCCAATTCACCTGCACTCACAAATTCAACCATACTACCCGTTGCTCCAATAATTATTCCTAGAAACGGGACAGCAAAAAATAAACCTATAATTAAAATTGTAATTCTAAGAGTGTGGCTTTTATAATATTTAAAATACATTTCACCTGGGGTTATAAGATTATATTTTCTGCTCAACATCCATTGACGTTTGAAAAATAAAATACTCCCTAAAGGAATGGTAATTACAATTGCTGCTGTTGCTAAAAAAGAATACCCATCAGCATATATTAGTGAAGGGAAAGTGATGATTGTGATACCCGCAAAGGTTGCTGCAGTAGCAGAAAAAAAGAATACCCAAGATGAGATACTTCTATCAGCTAAGTAATAGGACTCAGGTGAAGAATTTTTTCTAAGAGTTCTAGCTCCCCAAAATAGGCAAAAGCTCCAATAAACAACTAGGAAGAAAAAGAACCAATATAAGTTAGCTAACATAAAACAATGTTAAATTAAGAATTATATTCAGTTTTTTCCTTAATTATTCTTAGGGCCTCTAAAAGATATACTCGGAAGAGTTCATGATTTTCACTCATAGGGAAGTGACCTATATCCTTCATCTCGATATATACACCTCCTTTGATTTGTCTTGCTGTATCTTCAGTTGCCTCAGGTGGTGTTAAGTAATCATAGTCACCAGTTAGCATAATAACAGGGCACTTATGGCCATCTATATTTTGCAGTTCATCTCTTAAGTCGTGATCAACAGAATAAAAATGGAGATCACCTTTAAAAGCCTCTGAGCCCTGAGTGTAATAATGCCATGTAAGCCATCTGTCCATATCAGGAGATTGAGGGGCCATTAAATCCCATACTCCACTTCCACAAACTTGGGCTGCGTTAGCATGAGGATGTCTCCACCAATCAATATAAAAGCCTGGAGAATAATGGGCAGCTTCGACTGGAATAACTGCTTTAAATTTATTTGGATATTTTAATGCGAGCTGGAGAGCAACATTTCCACCAAAAGAAGACCCCATAAATATAGGGTTATCTAGATCTAAAGCCTTACAAAGTTCTAATATAAAATTACAATAGTGTTCTGCTGTAAGCTTATATTCTTCTTTCCACCACTCAGTATTATGAGCGGGGTCTGATTTACCATGCCTTGGAAGGTCGTATGCTATTACTTGGTAGTTTTGAGTAATTTCATCATCCTCTAGCAATCCTCTCCATTGGTGATTGTGGCAACCGGCAGTATGCTGACAAACTAAAGGAGTACCTTTTCCATTTGAAAGATAAAATACTTTATATTGCTGTCCATCAACTTCTATTGTTACGTATCTACCGATGGGGTCGTGATGTTTAACTGCCATTAAAAAGTCTCCTTAGAATATATAATCATTAAACTGGAACTCCTGATTTTCTGAGAAGCTCAAATTGTACAACAAAGTTTCTGATATTTTGCATCAAGATAAGATGATTGCCTTCAATTAAAAGATCTCTTCTAAAAGAAGCTGCATAGATACCATGATACATTGGTTTTGGAATAGGCCTTGCAAATTCCCTCCATGTTTTTTCAGATGCTCTTAAAGCAAAGTCATAAGGATCTAATCCCCCAGGGCTAGTATTAATGTTCTTAACTTTACCATCATGCATTTCAATTATGACTTTGACACTTTCCATATCAAATAGAAATGAACAGGTATAATATTTAGCCATAGCTTTAATGGTTTCGTCACTTTCAGTGAGGTCCTTAAATTTCTTAGCCCAAGATTTTATATCTATACTCATATCTTATACCTTATTTCTTTTTTGGATTTTTTTTTGTATCTTCGTCAAATCTCATATGTTTATCTTTTTTAGGATCTTCGTAGTCTCCTAAAATATTTCTTATATTACTGGCTTCCCCAGGGGACATCCCGATTTCTTTTAGTAAACTATCTAAGAAAGGTTGTTGAGCTCTATATCTTAGAGCTGAGTTAACTACGTTATCTGCAAGAGAGCCTTTTTTGGAGTCTCCACCATAACTTGCCGAAGAACCTTCTGATCCGGTTCCATCGCCTGAAGATCCACCTTGGCTAAAACCAGGTAAGCCGTTAACATCTACAACTTTGATAGAGTCGATATTCTGCATTGGCTTGACCCACTCTCTAATAATGCCTTCGATTTTTTCTGCTAATTTTAATCTTAATGCACTTCTTCTACTTGCATCACTTCTTAAGTTTTCAGCTTCATTAAGGGCTTTTTTGCCAGAAGCTTCAATCTCATATCTTATTTTAGCAGCCATAGCAGCCAGTTTTTCTCTTTCAGCATTCTTACTAGCATCAATTACTCCAAGAGCTTTTGCTTTTTCAGCTTGTTCGATATCTCTAATAGAATTAACTTTTTCCTCTGCCTCTACAGCCTTCGCTCGAGCAACCTCTTCTTCCATTTTAGTTTTTAAGACATTTTTAGACTTTTCGAGAACCTCTTGTTGTTTTTGCTTCTCTTCAATTTCAATTCTCTTAGCTTTTTCAATATCTAAAACTCTAGTTTCCTGTTCAGCAGCAATTTTAAAAGAGTCAACATTTTTTTGTTGAGCAGTTTTTGCGTTTTTAATTTGCTCTTCAGCCATAATGTAAGCCTCTTCAGACTCATATCTCTTTCTGGCTTCTTCTTTTGCTGTTTGAGCTTTTTCTTCTGCTAGTTTTATGTCAACAGATCTTTGTTTTTCCAAACGGCTAAATTCGACATCACGCTCTAACTCAAGAATTGATTTTTCAGTATCAACGTCTCTTTGTTTTATTTCAATATCGGTTTGTTTCCTAAATTCATTTTGTTCTTTTCTTCTTTTTTCAATTTCTTGAATAAGTTTTGTTTCTTGAATACTTTTTTCCATTTCGACAAAATCTTTTTTACCTATTCTTGCAATTTCAATATCCTTTTGAGAAGATATTTCAGCTAACTCAGACTCTTTTTCTTTTTCAGATTTTGTTTTTATAGTTTCAGTGTTTTCAATAGCTCTTTGTTGTTCAATTTCTCTTTTTTGCTGATACTTAGAAAATTCTTCTTCTTTCTCTATTTCGAGTGTTTGTTTAATAGATTGAAGGTTTTTATTTCTAATACTAACTTCAGTATCTTTTTCAATATCATTTCTTTTTTTCTTTCTGGATTGAGTAAACTCTGTGATTTGCGTTAATCCTTCAGCATCGAAAGTGTTAGATGGGTCAAAAACATTTACAGGTGCTTGGTTCAGAGAGGTTAAGGAAACTGTCTCAAGTTCTAACCCTGTATGCTTAATAGCTTCTTCAACGTGAGCTGCTACTTTTTTAATATATTCTGATCTATTTTCCTGAATTTCATCTAAGCTCATTTTAGCAGCCACTACGCCTAAACCATCAACAAATCTACCTTGAACTAGTTCTTTCAAACTATCCGGTTCTAAGGTTCTGTTTCCAAGTGTTTGTGCTGCTATAGAAACAGCCTCTTTATTAGGGGCAACCCTAACATAGAATTCTGCTGTGACTTCAGCTCTCATCCTATTCATTGTAATAAAAGACTTATTTCCATTTCTTTGAACTTCAATACTCAAGGTCTTCATTCCGACAGAAGTAATATTGTGAACAATAGGTAATACAAAAGCACCGCCACTTATGACGACTTGCTCTCCACCCATACCGGTTCTAACAAATGCCACTTCTTTAGAGGATCTTCTGTATAGCCAATGAAGTAAGTAAACGATAATAGCTATAGCTAAAGCTATTAAAATAATGACTGCAATTATGTCTGCTCCGCTTGTAATGTTCATACCTATTTATCACCTCCTAGATTGATTTTTTTAAGCATTAGCTCTTGTGTCCTGTGTTGCTGCCTTATAGATAATCAATCCAAAGACAATTTTATTTAAAAAATCTGCTAAATTATAAATTATATTAACACTGTTTGGGTCTATACCTCCACCCAGATGCTCTATAAAATATCCCATAGGATATATAGCCCATCCAATAGTCAGTATTAATCTGTTTGAGAAAAAAGCCATTTGGATATTTTCGTTACCACATTTTGCATTTGCTCTTCCAGCTTCTCCAACATAAAGCTCTCCAAGAACGTAAAGCCATCCAACTAATCCAACAATGAAACCGAGTGTTTTGCTCATATATCCAGCAGCACCTAAAAATTCAGCTACGATAAAAACTAATGTTCCAACTAAAAGCCTCCAAAACATTCCTTGTTTGACTTTCACTACTGAAGTCAGCATTGCGTAAAAAATTAATACCTGCATTGGAAAGTTTAAAAACCAATCTACATATCTCAAAATAGTTGGGGCTGTTCCACTAACGACCCATAAATTTTTAATGAAAAAGTAGTGAATTGAAGACATAAGGCAGACAACCGCAATCATTGTCATTGGGGTATGCCATCGGACACTAACTTTACTTCTCTCAAAAAAGAAGAATAAGGTTGCACCAATCATAGCAACTGAAATTAACCAGAAAGATCCTCCTACGATATCGTAGGGTAATAACATTTTATTCATTTTACCTTACTTATTCCTCTTGTTTTAAATATATTACCTAAAACAATAGCATTATAAGTTTTTGTTTCAGCAAATGAAACGAATATTCCCTCTGTCTTATATATATGTGTAAAAAAACTGTTGATCATATTTGCTCTCTTATATGAGGGGCTCGAGAATAAAGCGCAACAAGTGGAAGAATCAATAAGCCAAAAATAAATTGCTGTCCCTCAAAACTTAAACCAAGACCTGCAAGAAATGTACTTATAACTTGAAGGGCTAAACAGCCTATAACGGTATATCCATATCCTCCATATCCTCCTAATAAAGAAGTGCCACCAACTGCTACTGCTGCAACTGTTAAAAATAGGTATTGGTCACCTACTCCAATAAAACCTCCTCCACTCCATCCTAAAAGCATGGCTCCGGTGGCCGCTGATGTAAAACCGCTAATAACAAAAACTCCTACCCAATAAACTCTCTCAGATATTGATAATCTATCAGCTGAAAGTCTTTTACCTCCAACAGCATATAAGTTTCTTCCCCATTTAGTATGTCTCATGCCAACAATCAATACGATGGAAGCAAGAATCCAAATTAAAATGACAGGTGGTATTGGAAGACCAAAAAATTTTCCATTTAAGGATGCTAGATTTTTTAACCAATCTGGGACAACTCCGAAAACTGTACCACCGGTAACAGTTGGTAGAGAAACTAAAATTTGAACTCCTCCCACACACATAAAACCTACACCCAGGGTAACAATGAGCGCCTGTCCTTGGAGGTTAAAACTTATTAGTCCATTAAACAAACCGACAAGAATTCCAAAGACTAAAATAACTATGAAAGCTAGCCAAGGGGGAACACCCAGAGAAATCATTGACATTAAACCTAAGTTCGATGAGCCAATTAAAAAGGGAATAGAAAGATCAAGACCTCCAAGCATCACAACAAGTGTTTGTCCTATTGTGGCAAGACCTAAGAAAGATGCAAAGACCAACATTGATTTTATATTTTGAATAGACAAGAAACCATCAATTGAAACTGAACCTATAATAAAAAGACCTATCAACACTGATACACCTATGATGACACTTCTATTTATGTTTAAGAATTTATAGGCAACAAAGGCAAGTATTAAAAAACCTAAAAAAATTATTGCTGATACAACTGTTCTTCCGGAAAAGAATCCCGGAACTAGAAAACATAATAGAATGAATAATGCTAATAAAAGGAGAAATCCTGTGACAGCAATCCAATTTCGAGAGATTAATTCCCAAAATAAACTTCTTTTAGCAGATTCTTCAATTGCATCAATTTGCTCTGAGATATCTTTTTTTTCAGATAACTTATAGGACCACTTAATGGAGAAATGATGCCAACCCCATAGGACTAATGCCGTGACCGCAACGGAGTAGAATGCAACCTGTATCCAGTCAGTTCTATCGACATACCCTAATACGGCCGTCCCAATTCCTGCAGCCACCGCAAAGAAAATTCCTAAACCCTTAGAAAAATTAAATATTCTTTTTTCCATATTCTTTAGTTTTCCCTATCCTCTGTTAGGCCTCCCCATTTTTCAAGCCCTTCCTGAGATTTAAGCTTCACTTTATAAACACTAAATGCCTGCCATACTAAAGGAGCAGATAAGATACCTGCAGAAGTAATTAAGAGCATTTTCCAAAATGGATAACCAACTCCATAAAATAAAGCTGACCAAGTAAGAGCCGCTATGCTTAATAAGGGTATGTATGACTTAAATCTAGCATAAGTAACTCTTCCTTGCAGGGTCAGGTAAGTAAAAAATTGGAACACAAAAATTGCAAATATGATTAAACCTGTTTCCTTGAGGAAAGTAATATTTTCTCCTAAGAAATCTCCTCTTACAGGCCTACTGTAGGCAACTGATGAGGTATCACCAATATTAAGTTCTGTTATAATAGGAGTGAAATATTTTGAACCATCATCTGATATAATTGTACCTGAAGGAGATGCTAAAAAATAAACTCCTAAAATTGCTAGTATTCCTAAGAATACAATAAATACATTATTTAAATTAACCTGAGTTAATAATGTCGGAGCTGTAAGAAGAAATAATAAAAGACATATAAGAATAACCGCATATCCATCTATGCCAAAGAAACTCTGTCTATTAGCTTCAACACCATAATATGCGACACCAGCAAAAACAATAATTGAAACTACGATTGCAAAGAGAACTAACGTTTGAGTTTTTATTTCTTTTCTAAACTTTGGTAAGGCAATGATAACAATAGCTGAGGTGAAAAATACTATCCCTGCAAGTGTCGCTATGGCATAGGTAATGCCTACTAAAAAGCTTGAGGAAGTAAAATCAGGTAATCCAGATCCAATTCTTAAATAATCTGATGAAAAATACTGTGGTGCGTAATTTAAGATATACTGTAAGTTGGATCCTAGGTCTTGATTAACAAAGTTAACAGCTCTAGTTCCGCTAAAGACACATCCAAAAAATATTACAATTGATGCAATTATAAAAGAAACTGTGGGTGCATCTCTATGCTTGACCAAAAGGTAAATAAGGTAAATTAAAGAGGCAATCCCTATAGCAATAAATAACCATACTGTCGAGTTACCTCCTTCTGTACATGCTTTACCCGTGATTAAACAATCACTGCCCGACTCGAGGGCTTTTTCAAAAATTTCTGCATCTTTTGACTTTCCGCCAAACCCGCCGACTGTTCCTCGCGTAACTTGATCAAATTTCATGTGAATTTGAACAGCAGCGGCACTCAACATACCTATTATAAAGAAAACAAAGACAGATAAATTTTTTAAAGCTTTTTGGATGTAAGGAAGGGCAATTAGTATTAATAGCGAGGCTACTAAAACAGCTCCGTAAGATAAATCTGTTACAAAACTTTGAAACCTTTCAAATCGAAAAGTAGATAATATAAAATTAATTAAATAGATATTGAGCGCTCCAAGGATTGCCCCGAAAGCACCTCCTCGACCCCCTACTAAACTAGAACCTCCAAGCACTAATGCTGTTATTGCCATAAGTGTATATGTTGTGCCTTGAGTAGGATCACCTGAACCAATCAAACCGGTAAAAGCAATGGCTGCCAGAGCTGCGTATACGCCACCTATTATATGAGCACCAATTCTAACTAAATAAATTCTAACACCACTGGTGTAAGCTGATTTTTCATCAGAGCCCATTAACTTTAAATGTTGCCAGAATGCTGTATGAGTTAGCGCATACCAAATTAATGTTGAGAATATGAGGAGTATGAGAACAGGTTGTATAATTTCAGTTCCAGCACTCCAAGATAACATCCAGTCAGGAGCCCTTCCCCCTGGTCTGGGTAAAATTACTAGATTTATCCCAGAAAAAGCCAAAAACATACTTAATGCAACGATAATGGGTTGGACACGAACAAATAAAACGATCAAGGCGTATAAAAATTGATAAATAACTCCAATTGCAATAGCACAAACAAAGTATGCAACGGGCGATTGAATATACCCCGCTCCATATAATTGGATTGTGGTTACATTTATAAAACCGATCAAGGGACCCATTGATAAGTCCACTGTTACTCGGCCTGCAAGAGCTAATACGGTAAGTGCATACGTAGCTAGTATTAAAGGTGTAGAGACCATTATGGCAGTTCCTATTCCAGAAGGAGATATAATTTGAGGACCTCTTATAAGAGCAAAAATAATTAAAGCAAAAAATATGAAGATAGGAACGATTAAATACTTTGAAGATTGAGGGTCAGAGCCAGAGATTTGTGAAGGCTTGATAGTATTTATAATTTGAGAAACCATATTTTAATCGAAGAATACTACTTTCATTTTTTCTCCATTGTCTAAAGTTCTAGATTCTTTTCTCATTATGCCTAATTTATCAGTTTCTGATATTTTAATTTTTTTTGGATCCACGCTATTTAAATTTTCTAAATTATTATTAGGGGCAATATTGGAGATCAATAAATTTAAATTATTCTCAATGTATTTTGTATTATGATTGCCTTCTTGAAAGTTTTTGTCTTGCAAGAGTGAAATTAAAAATGGGATATTCGTTTTAATACCTTTAATTTGAATTTTTTTTAAGTATGCAATTAATTTATCGATGGCATCCTCTCTAACTAAATCATGAGATATAATTTTTCCAATCATGGGATCATAATAAAAACTTATTTCTTCATTTTCTTCAAAACCCCAATCAAGACGAATACCATTTGGAGGATCAGGGAATATCATCTTTGAAATTTTTCCAGGAGAAGGTAAAAAATTTTTTTCTGGATCCTCTGCATATACTCGACACTCTATTGCGTGGCCATAGCTAGAAATCTTTTCTTGATTTAAAAATTTGATTTTTCTATTAAAAGCAAAATTTATTTGCATAGAAATTAAATCGTTATTTGTAACTAATTCTGTTACGGGGTGTTCTACTTGAATACGTGTATTCATTTCCAGAAAATAATATTTTTGTTCATCCATATCATAAATAAATTCAACTGTTCCTGCACCTTGATAATTTACATAAGATGCTAATTTGATAGCCGATAAAGCCATATTATCTATAGTGTCTCTAGAGATTTTAGGTGCTGGAGACTCTTCAATTATTTTTTGATACCTTCGTTGCATTGAACAATCTCTCTCAAATAAATGAACAGAGCCCTTCTTACCAAAACCAAATACTTGAATTTCGATATGTCTGGCATTAGTAATAAATTTTTCTAAAAAAATACTCCCATCACCAAATGCTTTTTTGGCTAAGGTAGAAGTTTTTTCTATAGCTTTTTCTAAGTCTTCGTAGTTACTTACGATATTCATTCCAATGCCTCCACCACCGGCACTAGATTTTACTAAAATTGGAAATCCTATCTTTTCACATTCGGTTTTTAAATGTTGCTTACTCAATTTATCTATTTCATTAAGTCCAGGACAGATGGGAACATTAGATTTAAGGGCTAGGTCTCTTGCAACATCCTTGTTTCCCATTGATCGAATAGTTTCTGGCTTAGGCCCAATCCATATAATTTGATTATCTATTACTTTTTGAGCAAATTGATCATTTTCGGATAAAAAACCAAAGCCTGGATGTATAGCATCTACTTTAGCCTCCATAGCAACTTTTATTATCTTGTCTGCATTAAGATAGCTTTCTTGTGATTTACTTGGCCCGATATGAAAAGCCTCATCAGCCCTTTTAACATGCTTAGCATTTTTATCTGCATCTGAATAAACAGCTACGGATTTATATCCGAGTACCTTGCAGCTCTTGATAATCCTAATTGCGATTTCTCCTCGGTTAGCTATTAAAATTTTTTTCATTAATCGGCAACTATATATGGCATTTTTTTATCAGTTATATCTTTTGGTTCTTTTGGGAGATTGTTTTGAGACATATTTTTTCTCAATGCTTGAAGTATTTCAATGGCATTGGGTGTATCCGAATGAACGCATATAGTTTCACATCCAACATCAATATCTGTATTATTAACTGTCTTAACCTTATTCTCTTTAATAGCTCTCATACACCTCTCAACAGCTAAATCTGCTGGGTAATATTTATTTCTTCCTTTCGCAATAACTAAATATCCTGTCTCGTCGTATTCTAAGTCCGAATAGAACTCCGCTATAAATTTAATACCTCTTTCTTTGTAAACCTTTTCATGAAAAGTATTCACCATTCCAAAAATGCCTACTCCAAAAATTTCTGCAGCATCAGCTATTCCATGAGCTACATCTTCTTCTTTGGCAGACACTCCATATAAAGAGCCGTGGGGTTTGATATGATTCAAGGGAAGCTTAAATTCTTCTAAATAAGCTTTCAGAGCCCCTGTTTGATACATAACTAAGTTTTTAATTTCTTCTCTTTGCATTTTCATAGGTCTTCGGCCAAAACCTACTAAATCTGGATATGCGGGATGAGAACCAACTTTGACATTATGTTTTTTTGCCAATTCAACAGTTTTTCGCATTGTATTAGGATCAGATGCATGAAATCCACAAGCGACGTTGGCTGCATCTATGAAGGGCATTATTTCGGAGTCTTCAGCAAAGGAATATATACCAAATCCTTCTCCCATATCACAATTTAGGTCTACCAAGCATCCTCCTTACACTATAAATTTACAGAAATTAGAGATTTATTGTTAAATTCTTATCCACATAATGGAACGTTTTTTATAAATTAAATTGAATGTTCTGTATTATTATTAAAACTTTAAAATAAGTAAGGAGGAATAAAATGGCAATGTTAAGAAAATTTATCGCAATTTTTGCTATTAGTTTCATTGGTATCGCAGGAACTTCAAATGCTGATATCCTAGATGAAATACCTGCCGACATTAGGGACTTTGTTTATGATCCTGATTTTATGGATCCTATGCAACCTTTGGGTGAAAGTGTTTATAGAAATTGGAAAAGTGATAGACCTCTTCCATGGACTATTGGATACGCAAGTTCTTATGCTGGTAACCTTTGGAGAAAAGGTGTTATGGAAAGATTATACGGTGACTACCTTCCAAAGATGAAGGAAGCAGGTATCTTAAATGATATCGTAGTTACTCAATCTAACCTAAAAGATGCTGTTCAAATTCAGCAAATGAGACAACTAGTTGACCAAGGTGTTGATGGACTTGTCGTATGTTGTTCAAACCCTGTAGCTTTAAACCCTACTATTGAATATGCATATGGTAAAGGTGTACCAACGGCTTCTATGACTGGTTTTTTGACATCAGAATATGCAATCAGTACTTCAGTTAATTATGCTTTAACTGGTTACTATATTGCTTCTTGGTTAGCCGAGACTATTGGTGGTGAAGGAAACGTTGTTATCATGGAAGGTATTCCAGGCGCTTCAGCCTCTGACTCTCAGCATGCTGGTATGTTAAAAGGTTTTGCGGAATACCCAGACATTACAGTTGTTGCAGAAATTGCACATATGTGGA
>ERZ802821.425-NODE-425-length-24146-cov-52.1851_pt1 | contig 24146 bp, 24 predicted proteins | sample MGYA00345648_ERZ802821 | MGnify/ENA primary metagenome ERZ802821 (study PRJEB30503, sample SAMEA104212357) | marine metagenome | biome: Westerlies Biome; feature: [SRF] surface water layer (ENVO:00010504) within the epipelagic zone...; material: water... | reverse complement strand
CTGGCCTCATCGCGGATCAGGCGCTTGCCATCCAGGCTGGCCACCATGCCCGTGAGGGTGAGGTCGTCATTGCTGATCTGGCTGTTGACACCGATCGGCACCTGGCAGCCCCCCTCCAGCTCTCGCAGGAAGGCGCGTTCTGCCAGACAGCGGCGGGAGGTGGTGGTGTGCTCCAGCACCTTGATGATCTCCAGTACCTCTGGTTTGTCTTCCACGCATTCGATGCCGAGGGCGCCCTGGCCAACGGCATGAAGAGAGATGTCACCCGGGATGATCTGGTGGATCCGGTCGCCGAATCCCAGGCGCTCCAATCCTGCCGCTGCCAAGATCAGGCAGTCGTAGTCGCCTGAGTCGAGCTTCTCCAGGCGCGTGATCACGTTGCCGCGAACGTCCTTGAAGCTCAGATGTGGGTAGTGATGCCGCAGCTGGGCCAGCCGGCGCAGGGAGCTGGTGCCCACCACGGCACCCTCCGGCAGGGTGTCGAGTTTGTGGTTGGCATTTTTCGCATTCACCACCAGGGCATCCGCTGGATCTTCCCGTTCGGTGATGCAGCCCAGCATCAGGCCCTCAGGCAGGTTGGTGGGCAGATCCTTCAGAGAATGGACGGCGATCTCCGCGCGTCCCACCAGCATCTGCGCTTCCAGTTCCTTGGTGAATAAGCCCTTGTCGCCAATCTTGGCCAGGGCCACATCCAGGATCTTGTCCCCCTGCGTGGCCATCGCCTCCACCGTGATGGTGAGTCCAGGGTGGGCTTTCTCCAATTCCGCCTTCACCCAGTTGGTCTGCACCATCGCCAGCTGACTGCGACGTGAGGCGATGCGCAGTTCGGTGAGAGCCATGGAGAGTGCGAATCAGCCGCCCAGACTACGGACTCGAGGCCTGTCGGATCTGCGAATGTGAAGCAGCTGCGGTGGATCGTGGTTCTGTGAAGACTGCGTAACATTGTCGCCACCAGCTCGTCGATGTATGCCAGGTCCAGTTGTGAACGGTGTACGTCAGACCACGTTGTCGAGTTCGTCCTCCGTGACAGGTGGGTCGTCGGACGAGCCCCAGTTGCCTCTGATGTCGGAGGGCACCATTCGCCTTCTCCTGTTGAGCAGTGGTGAGTTGCTCATGGCAAGGTTGCGCACCACCACCGATGGCGATGGTCAGCCTGCTTATCAATTGATTCGCCCCAGGCGGGTGCTTGGCTGCGACGGCGAGGCTGAGGGCTTCATCTTGACCCCTTTCCTCAGTGGACTCACTCCCCAGAGCAACCTGGTGTTGTTTAAGCATGCCGTGGCCTCAGTCCTTGAACCCGATGGCCTCCTGTTGCAGGCTTACGCGACCCAGACCTCTCAGGAGTGCCCCTTGGAGGAAACTCCGGTAGAGCGACTGAAACGCGCCTTTCAGGAATTCACGGAGAGTTTCGATGGTTGAGCAGCAGCTGGTCTTGCTGCCCGTCCGTAACGCCGTTTGATCTAGAAAAAAACCCCGGTTTCCGCCAGGGTTTGATCTCTTCCGTGTGAGGAGGGCGTCTCAATTCCCTCTTCACCCTTATAAGGCGGCAAGGGGAGCAAAGGTAGGTGCAGATGTACTTATGTGATAAGGATCGCTCTGCCAGACTTTGATTGCTTGGGGACGTGCAATGAACGAGGCCTATGTCCTGGTGGCGATCATCCTCTGCGTCTGGCTACTGGTGAAGTTGCTGCCGGGGATGGAACCCTGATGGGCTCCATCCCGACTTACTTGATGTACTCCTTGAGAACACCGTTGCGGTTGGGGTGGCGCAGTTTGCGCAGGGCCTTGGCTTCGATCTGGCGGATGCGTTCGCGGGTCACATCGAAGATCTGACCGATCTCTTCGAGGGTCTTCATCCGTCCGTCATCCAGGCCGTAGCGCAGCCGCAGCACATCCCGTTCGCGGGGGCTGAGGGTGGCCAGGACTCCTTCGAGATCTTCACGAAGAAGATTCTTGGCCACGTCCTGCTCAGGGTTCTCAATGTCGGCTTCGATGAAGTCTCCGAGGCGGGAGTCCTCTTCCTTGCCGATGGGGGTTTCCAGGGAGATGGGCAACTGGGCACTCTTGGCAATGAAGCGCAGCTTCTCGATGGTCATCTCCATCGATTCAGCAATCTCTTCCTCGGTTGGCTTACGACCGAATTCCTGGGAGAGAACCTTGGTGGTTTTCTTGATGCGGGAAATCGTCTCGTAGAGGTGAACCGGCAGGCGGATGGTGCGGGATTGATCCGCGATGGCACGGGTGATGGCCTGACGGATCCACCAGGTGGCGTAGGTGGAGAACTTGTAGCCCTTCTCGTGATCAAACTTCTCGGCGGCGCGAATCAGGCCGAGGCTGCCCTCCTGGATCAGGTCCTGGAAGCTCAGGCCCCGGTTCATGTACTTCTTGGCGATGGACACCACCAGGCGCAGGTTGGACTGCACCATCTTTTCCTTGGCCCGACGTCCGAGCATCAGGCGCCGACGGAAGCGGATCAGGGGCATCTCCACCAGAGCCGCCCATTCCTTCTTGTCGGGTTCCCGGCCGTTGTCGCTCTCGAATTGAGCGGCGAGCTCTTCAAGGTGGAGCAGATCGGCGATTTTCCGAGCCAGCTCAATCTCCTCATCGGGCCGGAGCAGGCGGATACGGCCGATTTCCTGGAGGTACACCCGAATGGAGTCTTCGGTGTAGACACCCTTCGGGCCGATCTTGATGCTGGCCAGCGCCTTGGCCTTCGCTGCCTTCTCAGCAGCAATGGCTTTGGCTTTCTCCTCTGGAGACAGCACGATCTCAGGCTTGGCCACCACAGCCTTGGCTGGTGCCGCATCAGTCTCAGCGCTGGTCTTGCTGCTGGCTTTCTTTGCTGTGGCTTTCTTGGCAGCAGGTTTCTTGGCTGTTGCTGCCTTGGCCGTGGTCTTTTTCGTGCTGGCCTTCGGAGCTGCTTTGGCTTTTGTTTTGCTGGCCTCTGCCTTCTTCGGGTCGGCGGCGGCCAGAAGCTCGTCGGCTGCTGCCGTCAGATCCTTGGCGCTGGCCTTGCTGCTGCGACGTCGGGCCGGAGCCTTCTTGGTTTCAGCGTTTGACTTGACCTCCCTCACCTCTCCCTCGGAGTTGGCCAGCAGAACGATGTCCGGCTGGGCGGTTTTGGTGGCGGCAGGGCTCATGGTCGATGAAGCGTGAAAGGGGGGAAGACGAAGTACAGCACCAATCCCAGTGGGGTCCCGTGCAGACGAAACCCTGAGCAAGTCACGGCGATTTAAATCTCGACGGCAGTGCCGCGATGAAGGACGTCGCTCGTGATCAATGGAAAGCTGTGGAGGTGACCGCTGATGGGGTCTCTTGGATCAGGATTCTGTGCTGTCCGGGGTGGTCTCAGACCGGTCGAAGTGGCAGGTCATAGGTCCTGACTTCAGACTGCGTGTCTTCCCGCTGGATCGAGCGCAGTGTCGACCAATACGTAGTCAACATTCCCACCTTAATGAAGTTTTCAGGCCTTTGCAACCCCTCCGAAAAGCCTCCTGATCTCGTTGAGGTCTGGCTTGAGGCTGGGCGTGAGGGCAGGACCTTCACCTACAGCGCCGATGCAGCACTTGGATTGCAGGCCGGCGATCTGGTGCGGGTGCGGCTGAGGGGACGCCCTCTGCATGGATTGGTGGTTGCCAGATACAACGTGTCCTTGGGGGCCACAGTGCCGGACAAGGTTCAGGCGGTTGAAGGCCTGGTGCAGCGAGCTGCCGTTGCCCCCCAGTGGCGCCTCTGGCTTGAGGGTGTGGCTGAACGCTGCCATCTCAGTGTGTTCCGGATGCTGAAAGCAGCCCTACCCGCCGGTTGGCTGGGCCAGGCCCGGACCCTGTCTGAAGGTCGTGCCCTGTTGTGGGTGGAGCGGTTGCAGCCACCCGAGCCCGCTCCGCGTCTCACGTCCCGCCAGCAGCAACTCCTGGATGCGCTGGATGCTGCAGGGTCGGGACTGTGGCAGCGCTCGCTGGAAGCCTCGGGCTTCAGCCCATCCATGGTCCGGGTCTTGGAGACAAAAGGCTGGGTGCGCCGGGATCGGCGTCCCCTCTCCACAGGGGTGATGTCTGTTGCCCCACTGGAGGCCGCTCGGCCCCTCACCAGCGAGCAGCAGCAGGTGATGCAGCGCTTTGAGGCCGTTCCCGATGGAGAGGGGATGCTGCTCTGGGGCATCACCGGGTCGGGCAAGACCGAGGTGTACCTGCAGTTGGCGGAGCAGGAGTTGGCGGCCGGCCGTCACGTGTTGATCCTCACCCCTGAAATCGGCCTGATTCCTCAGTTGGTGGATCGTTGCCGACGTCGCTTCGGCTCCAGGGTTCTCGAATATCACAGCGGTTGCCGGGATCGAGAGCGCCTCCAGGTGTGGCGCCGCTGCCTTGCGCCCGAGCAGCCTCTGCTGGTGGTGGGAACACGCTCAGCAGTGTTCATTCCCCTCTCGCCGCTGGGGTTGGTGGTGCTGGATGAGGAACACGACAGCTCCTACAAACAGGACGCACCGATGCCCTGCTATCACGCCAGGGACCTGGCTTTGGATCGGATTCGTGCCGGTGGTGGGCGCCTGGTGCTCGGCAGCGCCACCCCATCACTGGACAGCTGGGTGCAACTGCATCCCGATGGGCCCCTGCATCTGGGACGTCTGACTCAGCGGATCTCCCAGCAGTCTCTGCCTCCTGTCCATGTGGTGGACATGCGGCATGAGCTCGCCGAAGGACACCGTCGACTGATCAGTCGTCCGCTGATGGATCGATTGGCCGAGCTGCCGGAGAAGGGGGAACAGGCGGTGATCCTCGTGCCACGACGGGGCTACAGCCCTTTTCTGGGGTGCCGCAGTTGCGGGGAGGTGGTGATGTGCCCGAACTGTGATGTGGCGCTCACGGTCCACCGCGGTTCCGGTGGTCGTCAGTGGCTGCGTTGTCACTGGTGTGATCACCGCGATGAGATCGGCAACCGTTGCGCCCATTGCGGGTCCACCGCCTTCAAGCCCTTCGGTGCCGGAACCCAGAAGGTCATGGAGTTGCTCAATGAGGAATTGGATGGGCTGCGGCTGCTCCGGTTCGACCGGGACTCCACCGGTGGTCGTGACGGACACCGTCGCTTGCTGGATCGTTTTGCCTCCGGCGAGGCGGATGTGTTGATCGGAACCCAAATGTTGGCCAAGGGCATGGACCTTCCCCAGGTGACGCTGGCGGCGGTGCTGGCGGCGGATGGCCTGTTGCACCGTCCCGATCTACGGGCCTCAGAACAGGCTCTGCAATTGCTGATGCAGCTGGCGGGTCGTGCTGGGCGGGGCGAACGCCCCGGTCAGGTGCTGGTGCAGACCTACTGCCCTGACCATCCCGTGATTCGCCACCTGGTGGATGGCCGGTACGAGGATTTCCTGGCCCAGGAGGTGCAGCTGCGGCGGGAGGCGGCGCTCGTGCCCTTCAGCCGCGCCTGTCTGCTGCGGTTGTCCGGTGCGTCCGCCAGCGCCACGGCCACAGCGGCATCGGTTCTGGCGGAGCGGGTGCGTCCTCTCTGTCGCGACCGTGGCTGGTGGTTGTTGGGGCCTGCCCCAGCCCCGGTGGCACGGGTGGCAGGGCGGAGCCGATGGCAGTTGCTGCTCCACGGTCCGGTGGGCTCCCCCCTGCCGCTTCCCCCCGGCCCGACCCTCTGGGACGAACTTCCTCGAGGTGTGGCTCTGGCGGTGGATCCTGATCCCCTGGAGCTGTAGGTCAGGAGGGGAGTTCCGGGAAGCCGAATCCGAGACGACGTCGAACCCCCTGCAGCAGCAGACTCAGCAACAGCAGAACCGCCACCACAAGGCTGCCCAGACCCAGAGGACTCCAGCGCCAGCTGCTGGCTTCCAGGTTGATGTCTTCATTGCTGCGAAGCGTTTGGTTCACCTGCCCCTGGTTCAGTCCGAGGGCCAGATCAACGCCGGGCAGGTCCGGCAGTCGATCGAGATCCAGTTGCAGGATCAAGCGCTGCTGCACCCCCACCAGCCAGTTGCGCTCCACGAGCCTGATCCTGGGTTCCGGTAGGTCGATCCCGGCACTGGCGCTCAAGAGTTCAAACACCTGGGTGAGGGTTGATCGGAAGGCTGCGGAGGGCATGGCGGCGGTGGTGATCCGCTGAGTTCCCGGACGAGGATGCTCCACGGTTACATCAGGCCGAAGCGGCTGGAGCTTGCGGTCAAACCGTTGCTGCCAGGGCAGGAGTTGGTCGGTGCTGCTCTGGATCTCCCAGGCGAGCTGCAGACGATCCGGTGCCGGGCTGCTGAGATCGGCTTGCATGCGAACGCAGCCGCTCAGGGCCACCGTCAGGGCCAGCAGCACGGCGGCGACCAGGACGGCAAATCCCAGCGCCGGAGGCCGGGTGGGACCTGTGGGCGGTGGCGGCGGTGGTGGCGGTTTGCGCGTGCGGCGACGTCGGGACGACACCGGTGCGGCATCGCCACTGGCTTGAATTGACAATGGTGGAAGTCGCATGGACCACCGTTCTGGACGGTCCAACGCGGGGGCTTCGAGGATCGTCAGCAACTGGCGGGCCTGCTGGCGCAGCTGCGGTTCACCGGAACGGCTCAGCAGCTGACAGATGGTGAGGGCCTCCTGGTCCCGCCCCTGACCCATCAAGGCCGTGACCATCAACAGCCGGACCCTGGCTCCCTCGGGATCCGGCAAAGGCCGGGCTTCCGCCAACGGGGTCAGCTGTTCCAGGCACTGGCCGTAGTCGCCGCGTTCCAACGCGGTTTCAGCGATCGTGAGGTCCAGCGGAGCCGGTTGCTCGTTCACGCTTCAGCCGCGTCCCACCACCATGGTGCCGATGCCGGCATCGGTGAACACTTCCAGCAGCAGAGCATGGGGCACCCGTCCATCAACGATGTGAGCCGCTGAAACCCCTTGCGCCAGGGCCCGGATGCAGCATTCGGTCTTGGGGGTCATCCCACCGGCCACAACACCATCATCGATGAGTTGACGCGCCTCTGAGAGACGCAGTTTGCGAATCAGTGAGTCGGGATCGTCCCGATCCCTGAGGATTCCGGGGGTATCGGTCAGCAGGATCAACTTCTCGGCCTCGAGGGCTGCCGCCAGCTCGCCGGCCACGGTGTCGGCGTTGATGTTGTGGGCGCGGCCGTCACCCGGGGTGGCGGCAACGCTGGAGATCACCGGCACATAACCACGTTCCAGCAGCGGCTCCAGCACATCCGGGTTGACCCGGGCCACATCTCCCACCAGTCCATGGCTGCCGTCGCCCCAGGGGCGTGCCTCCACCAGGCTGCCGTCGCTGCCACTCAGACCAACGGCCCGCGTTCCGAGTTGATTGAGTCCGTTGACGATCTGCTTGTTGACCCGCCCGACCAGCACCATCTCCACCACATCCATCGTGTCGGCATCGGTGACCCGCAGGCCGTCGCGGAATTCGGCAGGGATCTCCAGACGTTTGAGCCATTGGTTGATTTCCGGCCCTCCGCCATGGACCACCACCGGCTGCACCCCAACACAAGCCAGCAGGGCGAGATCACGGAACACCGCCTCGCGCAGCTCGGCATGGGCCATGGCGGCACCGCCGTACTTGATCACGATGCGACGGCCAGAAAATCTCTGGATGTACGGCAGCGCTTCACTGAGTACCGACACCCTCAGGGCATCGTCACCGGATTGAATCGGCTCAGGCATCAGGCAGCAGCTTCAGATCGAAACAGGTTTGATCAACAGCGGTCAGCTCCGCCTTCATCCCTTTGGCGAAAAACCGACCGAGGCGATCGAGTTTGTCTTCCCAGCGATCCATCGGTACGGCGTTGCCCTCAAACCGGAGCCGCAGGCCATAGCCAGCAGCGGACGACAACTCTTCAATCTCGGTGAGAGTTGGTGGGTTGTCCTCATCCCAGAGCTTGAGGGCTTCAAGGGAGGACTCCAGATGGGCCTTCTGTCCGTAGCGCCACCGAGTCACATCCCCCAGCAGTTTGCCCAGCTCCGGAGCGGCTTGCTCGCGTTCTGCCTTGAGCTGGGCCTTGGGGGTGACCCGTCTGGCGGGTGGGAGTTCCGATGACTTCAGTGCCAGCCCCCCCAGCAGAATCGGGATCCCGTAGAAGATGGTCGGAAGGCTGAGATTGGCACTTCCCGTGGCGTAGGCCACACCACCCACCACGGTGAGAACGCCACCGGCGACGGTGACAAGGCTGCCGGGAGACAACAGATCTTTCATCGACGCCGAAGTAAGGACGCCATTGTGACTTCTCGGCCTTCAGGATGGAGAGATGAAGGCTTGTGGTGACCGTGACCGGTTCTTCCTCCGACGATCTCAAGGTTCTGCTGCAGCAACTGGACGCTGATCGCGCCTGGCTGTTGCAGCAGATCGATGGAGGACGCTGGCCTGACCTGCGGCTTGATCTGGCTGCCCTGGAACGGGAACTCGGCCAGATGATCTCCCGGGTCGTCGAGCTGGAGGAGGAGTCCGGAGCGCGGTGAGCTCAGAAGGGAATCTCGTCCGTATCCGGCACCAGGGGGGCGGCATTCCAACTGGCGGCCTCGGGTTCGGCCTTCGCTGGTGGCGCAGCCGCTGCGGTGGGGGCCGCTGCTGGCTGAGACGGTTGGGGAGCGGAGCCTGGAGTGATGGGATGCATGCGCGCCAGGGTGAATTCCGCCCGCTTTTCCTTCATCCCGTCCTGGCGGGGCACGGTGTTCATCCGCAGACGCCCTTCCAGCATCAAGCGCTGGCCGACCTGCACGCGGCTCTGCAGTTCCTGGGCCAGATTTCCCCAACCCACCACCTTGAGTTCACCGGGTTGATCGCCCTCCCTAAGCGGATCAAACCGAACCGACATCTCGGCGATCGGCGTCTGGTTGTCCTGGGTGTAACGAACCGTCGGTGCGTCGATCACCTCCACTTCCAGCACACAGTGGTTCATGGTTCACACCGTCTTCGGGGTGCATCCTGATGCAAGGTCGGGGGAATGGCCAGGGGCGGATCTGGTTGCTGTCGGGGACCGGTGAAGGGCCACCATTGGCGGCGGCTTTGTTGCGGACTGGCTGGCGGGTCGAGGTGAGTGTGGTGACCCCCTCCGCCGCCCGCCCCTACGCCGGGCTCGACCTCGATCGGATGGCTGTCGGCTCACTCCAGGGAGAGAAAGCCATCGAGGCTGTTTTGAACAACGGTGCTGGCTTTCGCTGGGTGATTGATGCGACCCATCCCTTCGCGATTCGCATCAGCGCAGATCTGGCCCGGACCTGTGCCATGTGCGGCCAGCCTCTGCTGCGCTTGCAACGGCCGCTGGAGCAGGGCGGGGTAGTGCAGCTGTTGGATCGGTTCAGTGACCTGCGGGGGGTCGATCTCGGCGGTCGACGTCTGCTGCTGGCCTTGGGGGGGCGGCATCTTCCTGCTGTGCACAGAGATGCCGTCGCCGCCGGCGCTGAGGTCTTTGCCCGTTGTCTCCCCTCCGCTGATGGTCTCAGGGCCGCACTGGCCGCCGGTTTGCCCCCGGATCATCTGGCGGTGGTCCGGCCGCTGCAGGGGGCCCGTGCCGGTGCGATCGAACGGGCCCTGTGTCGCCGCTGGCGGATCACGGATGTGATCTGCCGGCAGTCGGGTGGTGTGACGGAGCGCCTCTGGCGTCAGCTGTCCGCCGATCTGGACCTGCGGCTGCTGATGTTGCGTCGTCCGGCGTCCCCAACAGGCGTCGAGACTGTGGAGAGTGAAGCCAGCCTGATGAAGCGGCTGCAGGAGGCTCCCCGTGGTGGCGCTGATGACTGACTCCCCACGCCTGGTGCTGGCTCTGACCACGGAGGCGGATCAGGCCAGAGCTCAGACCCTGGCGGAGGCTCTGCTGGAGCGTCGGTTGGTGGCCTGTGTGTCGTTGCAGCCGCTCCAGTCGCTGTACCGCTGGAAGGGTGAGCTGCAGCGGGACGCAGAAGTGCAGTTGCTGCTCAAAACCAGCGCTGATCAGCTGGGCAGGCTGCGGGAGGCCGTGATGGAGCTGCACAGCTACGACACCCCGGAATGGTTGACCTGGCCGGTGGAGGCCTCAGGCGCCTATGGCGCCTGGGCCTTGGCGCAGCTCAGTTCAGATGGGCTGCGGCCAGCTCCCGCAGGGACACCTGGGGACGAGCCCCCAGCTGGGTGACGATCTGCCCGGCACAGAGGGCCCCCAGTTGACCACAGCGTTCCAGGGATTCTCCCTGGGTGTAGCCGTGCAGAAAACCGCCGGCGTAGAGGTCTCCGGCCCCGGTGGTGTCGACCAGCTCGCCCAGGCCGAAGATGCCGATGTCCCAGCGTTGATCACCGCTGAGCACCACGGATCCCTCCCCTCCACGCGTGACGGCGATCACCGAGCAGCAGCCGCCCACCTTCTCCAGAGCGGTGTCGAAATCGTCGGTTTCGTAGAGGGATTTGATCTCCACCTCGTTGGCGAACAGCACATCCACATGACCGTTCACCAGTTCGAGAAAGCTCTCGCGGTGCCGGTCCACGCAGAAGCCGTCGGACAGTGAAAGGGCGACCTGACCACCGGCCTCACGGCAAACGTCCGCCGCGGCAATGAAGGCCCGCTTGGCCGCTGGACTATCCCAGAGGTAGCCCTCGAGGTACAGCACCTTGGTGTCACGCACCATCGAGAGGTCCAGGTCTTCCGGCTCCAGCTGAGTGGAGGCGCCAAGGAACGTGCACATCGTGCGTTCCGCATCCGGGGTGACGTAGATCAGGCAGCGGGCTGTGGTGGCTCCTGTGGTGGCAGCAGGTGTGTCGAAGCGGGCTCCGACGGCGCGGATGTCGTGGCTGAAGATGCCACCGAGCTGGTCATCGCGCACCCGTCCGATGAAGCCGGCCCGTCCCCCCAGCTGGGCAATTCCCACCATGGTGTTGGCCACGGAACCTCCGGAGGTTTCCAGACCTGGCCCACTGGCGGTGTACAGGGTCTCCGCCTGCTGTTCATCGATCAGCGCCATCCCGCCCTTCTGCAGTCCGTGTTGTGTCAGAAAGGCGTCATCGGTCTGAACCAACACGTCCACGATGGCGTTGCCGATGCCCACCACATCAAGGCTGCAGGTGCTGGGGAAGCGCGTCATGACGGGGTCACAGGGGCCCGCAGTATGGCCTCCAGCGGATCAGGCGCTGAGCAGAGCCCGTTTGGGGCCGTGGATCGGATCTTCCACAACGATGGTCTGATCGCGGCTGGCACCCAGGGAGACAATCGCGATCGGCACCTCCATCAGATCAGCGAGGAAGCGCAGGTAGGCCATGGCAGCGTCCGGCAGATCCTCGAGCTTGCGGCAGTCCTCGGTGGAGCACTGCCAGCCGGGAAGGGTCTCGAAGATCGGGTTGCAGCGGGCGAAGTCCTCGGCGCTGCTGGGGAAATGCTCGATGCGTTCCCCATCCAGCTCGTAGGCCACGCACACCTGGATGGCATCCAGCTCATCCAGCACATCGAGCTTGGTCACGGCGAGGCAGTCGAGGCCGTTCACCTGAACCGCATAACGGCCGATCACCCCATCGAACCAACCGCAGCGACGACGGCGACCGGTGGTGGTGCCGAATTCGCCGCCACGCTCGGTGAGCTGGTCGTTCAGTCGGCCACTGAGCTCCGTCGGGAAGGGCCCTTCGCCGACACGGGTGGTGTAAGCCTTGGCCACGCCGATCACCCGGTCGATCAGCGTCGGTCCCACGCCGGCACCGATGCACGCCCCACCGGACACCGGATTGGAGGAGGTGACGTAGGGATAGGTGCCGTGATCGAGATCCAGCAGGGTGCCCTGGGCACCTTCGAACAGGATGTTCTTGCGGGCCCTTGCCGCCTGGTGGATGGCCTGGGTGCACTCCACCACGTGGGGGGCCAGGCGCTTGCCGTAGCCCAGGTACTCCTTGATCACGGTCTCCGCATCGAGGGGCTCGACGCCGTAGATCGTCTCCAGCAGTTGATTCTTTTCCTGGAGGGGTCCCTCAAGACGTTCCCTCAGCCGTGCTTCATCCAGCAGGTCGATCACACGGATGCCGCTGCGCTGGGATTTATCGGCGTAGGTGGGTCCGATGCCGCGGCCGGTGGTGCCGATCCGCCGGTCGCCGCGCTGCTTCTCCATCGCCAGATCCAGCAGGCGGTGGTACGGCATGGTTACGTGGGCCGTGGAGGCCAGCTGCAGGCCGGAGATATCGATGTCGTTGGCGATGAGCATGTCCAGCTCACCGAGCATCACCTTGGGATCCACGACCGTGCCGGACCCGATCAGGCAGATCGTGTCCGGATAAAGGATTCCGGAAGGGATCAGATGCAGCTTCAGCACACGGTCGTCCACGACGATCGTGTGGCCTGCATTCACACCACCCTGGTAGCGAACGACCACATCGGCGGAGCGGCTGAGGAGATCGGTGATCTTTCCTTTTCCTTCGTCACCCCACTGAGCTCCGATGACGACAACGTTGGCCAATGACACTGCGGCCCGAAGCCGCGAATCTGCACAATCCGCGACTATGTCGGAACCCGTGGTGGTCTGTCAAAGACCTCTCATCAAACCGTTGCTTCAGCTGCCCCGGACAGCGGACTTCTCAGCTTTGCCGAGTTCCTTGGCGATGCGGTCGTGCAGGGCTTCCGGCAGAGGACGGTTGGCGTAGGAGGCGTAATGACCGGCAAGGGAGTTCAACGCCGTCTGCATCGTGGTGAAGGAGCTGAGACCGTTCACCCGGGGTTGAGGCCGGTAGCGGGACATGTAGTCGTTGATCAAGGCCCGGGCTTCGGATTCCGCCTCACCACGGTTGGCGGCGTCCTGGGGCAGATCGATCACCTCACGCAGGTTGTGGGCTACGGCAATCGTGTCTTCGACGTAATCACCCGTGAGACGGGCCTCAGCATCACCGCTGCAGGCGGTCAGCAGCAGGCAGAGTCCGAGAACCAGGGCGACCGCTGCCCTGGACAGTTGCTGGATCAGTCGGGCCAGGGCGGAGATCATGGAACTGGAAAGATTGAGCGGGACTTTAAGGGCGCAGGGCCTTCAACAGTTCGCCGATCGCTTCGCCGTGGGGCAGTTTGCGCATCTCGCGATTGGACCGTTGAACCAGTTCAACGGTGCCTTCGGCGGCGTCGCGGCCGATGACCAGCCTCCAGGGAATGCCGATCAGATCGGCATCTTTGAATTTCACCCCAGCCCGTTCCTTGCGGTCATCCAGCAGCACATCGATGCCCGCCTCAAGGAGCGTTGCGTACACCGTGTCTCCGAGATCGGTCTGGGCGTCATCCTGAATGTTGGCGATCACCACGATGACTTCATAGGGAGCGATGGCGGCGGGCCAGCGGATGCCGGCATCGTCGTGGTGCTGCTCCACCGCTGCCTGGGCCAGGCGTGAGACGCCGATGCCGTAGCAACCCATCCAGAACGGTTCGTCTCGGCCGTTCTCGTTGGTGAAGCAGCAGTCGAGAGCCTGGGAATACTTACGCCCAAGTTGAAAGATATGGCCCACTTCAATGCCCCGCTTCTCCTGGAGTCGGGCGTCCGGGTTGTGAACGCAGCGCTCGCCTGCACGGGCTTTGCGTAGGTCTTCGCCCACTGGAGCCCCACCCAGGTCACCCCAGCTGCAGTGGCTGCGGTGCTGGTCTTCAGCATTGGCGCCGCAGTGGAACTGCTCCAGCTCCGTTGCGGTGGTGTCGGCCAGGCGAAGAAATGAGGTCGTCCAGCTGGCGGCGTCAGCCAGCACCTCATCGGCAAGATCCGGGCCGATGTATCCGAAGGGAATGGTGTCGATCCCCTGTCGCTGAAGATCGTCTGGGCTGATCGGTCGGCAGTCGAGAACGCCCTGCTCGCTGCGGCGACTCACCGCATTCACCAGCTTCACCTCATTCAGGTCCTGGTCCCCCCGCAGGGACACCAACACAGGTTGTTGTTGGCCGTCCTCAAGCCTGGCCAGCAGCAGCAGCACCTTCACCAGCTGCCCCGGCTGCCAGCCCTGGGCTGTGCAGAGCGCTTCAATCGTGGTCTGCCCAGGTGTCTCGAGGCGGGTGAGTGCTGCAGGGGGAAGGGGGACGACCGCGTCAGGGATCGACACGGCTTTCTCCTGGTTGGCGGCGTAGGCACCGTCATCGCTGATCAAGATCAGGTCTTCGCCAGCTTCCGCCGTGACCATGAATTCCTGGGATGCCGCACCACCGATGGCGCCGCTGTCGGCATCCACAGGCACCGCCTCGAGTCCGCAGCGCTCGAAGATGCGTCGGTAGGCCTGATCCATCACGGCGTAGGTCGCCTGCAGATCGGCTTCGTCGGCGTGAAAGGAATAGGCATCTTTCATGATGAATTCACGCCCACGCATCAGGCCGAACCTGGGGCGGATCTCATCCCTGAACTTGGTCTGCACCTGGTAAAGGTTCACGGGAAGTTGCCGGTAGGAGCGCAGCAGCTCGCCCGCCAGGCTGGTGATCACCTCCTCATGGGTCGGTCCCAGACCCAGCTCGCGCCCCTGGCGGTCTTCCAGGTGAAACATGATCCCTTCGCCGGCGGTGTACCCCTGCCAACGGCCACTGCGTTGCCAGAGCTCCGAGGGGTGCAGCTGGGGCAGGAGTGTTTCCAGAGCGCCGGCACGATTCATTTCCTCGCGGATGATCGTGGTGATGCGCTGCAGCACCTTCCACATCATCGGCAGATAGGCGTAGATCCCAGAGCCGACTCGGCGAATGAACCCTCCACGCAACAGCAGCTGGTGGGAGGTGATTTCGGCTTCAGCTGGCACATCGCGCAGCGTCACCAGCATCAGGCGGGAGACGCGCATGGCCGGACTTTCAGATGGCTCGAGAAACTATCACCGATCTAGAAGTATGCCGATCACACAACTGTCTTAACCCGCCGAAAACCGCTGTGCGACCTGAGTCTCGACTGCTACGGTCCGCTCAGTCCAGGCTGTCCAAGGGCCGTCTCATGTTTCCTCGATCGGTTGAATCAGTGAACTCCCACATTCAATCCTCGGTGGAAATTGCTCTTGATCAGGCAGCTGCCTCTTCTGATGCCGAGGCTCTGGTTGGTATTGACGACGTTCAGAAATCGCTGAATCGTTCGAGAGCTTCGGTGTACCGCTACACCAATACCGATCCACGCAATCTCAACCCGCCGTTCAACCCACGGAAGTTGAACCCCGAATACCGCAGTGATCAGAAAGATCCCCTGCTGTTTCACCCCAATGAGGTGGCCCGGTTTGCAAAGGACGTCCTCCGCATCAAAGAAGTCACGGTTGAAGTCCTCAACTCACCGTCTACGGCCACGCAACAGATGCTGGGTGACATTCTTCAGGAGCTGAGGGGAATCCGATCCCACCTTGAGGGGCTTGATCAGCAGACGTCAGATTTCACGGCGCATCGTGACCGGCAGGACAGGCCCGCTGCGTGAGGCCGGGATCAGTGACAGAATTGATCAGACCTTTGTGAATGGACGCGAACACGCTTCAGCGTGTTCCAGAGCATGGCTTCAGACCAAGACCAACCCTTTCACAGCGAACCACCCGCCCACGAGGAGCAAGAGGAACCGTTCAGTCCGGGTTCACCATCCCTTGTCATGGCAGGTCTGTCGATCGCCTTGCTCAGCATCACAGCTCCGATGCTCGCGGTGATCTCAGACCGGGGCTCGCTGCCAACCCGGCTGATGCCGACAGCACTCGATCGCGATGGATCTCAGCCGCCTGTCCCCCTCACCGTCCTCAGGCCTGGTCAATCTTCTGGTGGAGATTCCCGCTGGAAGCCGCAATAAATACTGCTTCTCCCACTCAACGGGGTTGATGGTGCTGGACCGCGTCCTGCATTCCTCGATCCGGTACCCCTTCGATTACGGATTCGTTCCCAACACCCTCGCTGCCGACGGCTCTCCCTTGGACGCGATGGTGATCATGGCCGAGCCGACGTTCGCGGGTTGTCTGATCCGTGCGCGACCGATTGGTTTGCTTGACCTCAAGGACAACAACGTCGACGACGCGAAGTTGCTGTGCGTCCCGGATGCTGACCCTGGACAGCGGGAGATCCACAGCATCCGCCAAATCGCCCCAGCTCAACTGGAGGAAGTGGCTGAGTTTTTCAGGACTTGCCGAAGCTTTGAGGGGCGTTCGATTGAGGTCAGCGGCTGGAGAGATGCGGGTTCTGTTCCGGCACTGCTTGACCAGTGCATCCAAGCCGCCAATTGATTCGTCGCCCAACTGCAGATCACAGGCCGGATGCTTGTAGGTTGGTGCGCACTTGAGACTCCGTACGACCCGTGCCCACCATCCGATTTGAGCAGGAAGGCCAGCAGGTTGGATGCATCGAAGGCGCGAACCTCCGCAAGGCTGCCCTTGATGCCGGCATCAATCCCTACAACGGTGTCAACAACCTCAACAACTGCAGTGGTGTCGGCCAGTGCGGCACCTGTGTGATGGAAGTGGTGGAAGGACAAGCCAACCTTTCTCCTCGCAGCGACGTTGAAGAGGTTTATCTCGCTGACCGCCCGGCCAATTTCCGACTCAGTTGCCGGACCACCGTTAACGGTGATGTCACAGTTCGCACCCGCCCCGCTGAAGGCGTCGGCCGTGGTTCCAACAGTCTGATCGGAGCCATCAAGTCGCTGTTCGGCCGCTGAGCACGGCAGACATGCTTCAGGTTTACAGCTACAGCCGCTGCAGCACCTGTCGACGGGCTTTGTCCTGGTTAAAGGAATCTGGCCTGGAGCACACGGTGATCGACATCACAGTTGACCCGCCCTCGCGTCCGACCCTGGCCAAGGCCAAGGAGCAATTTGGTGACCGTCGCCCACTGTTCAACACCAGCGGACAGAGCTACAGGGCCCTGGGAGCTGCAGTCGTCAAGGCCATGACCGACGACGAAGCACTCGATGCCTTGGCTGCGGATGGTCGCTTGATCAAGCGACCGTTTGTCGTTGCACCTGACGGGCAGGTCTTGGTGGGCTTCAAAGCGGAGGTTTGGCAGGCCCAGTTGAAGGGCTGAAATTCAGTCCATCCAGTTCGTTGATCAAGTCATCCACTCCCCCTTGATCACGCAGCTGTCGGAAGCTCGAGCGCTTGATGTCCTCCAGAAACGACGCCAGCAGCGTCTGGCTCCGCTCCAGCACAGGCCCGTCGTCCAAAACTCTGGCCAGCTCTTCCCAAAATCGATCCAGCGCATCGGTCCCCAGTTGATCAAGGGCTTGATCGCGCTGACCCAGACGGCTGCCGGTGGTTCTGGAGAGATCCAGCAAGGAATCAATCACGCCACTGGCCAGCTGCCGACTGAGCTCCGATTCCGCTTTCAGCAGGCCTGGAAGCCGCTGCAGTGTGTCTGGTCTGATTCGGCTGTTCATGCTCTGTTGAAGCACGTGACTCAGCAAGGCCACCAGTTGAGGCCGTAGTGAAGGCCCCACCCGGGTGAGCAGCAGAGGCACCCAGAGTCGCAACAGCTCCAACAGCTCACGCTGGTCGTTCTGGTCCGTGGTCTGGTACGTGCAAAAACCCCGAATTCGCTGCGGCAGCTGGGGGGATCGGATGATCTGCTGCAGGGCATCCACCACGCGAATGGTGATCACCTCAAACAGCTCCAGAGCGAGGAGCGCCACAACGCCTCGGCTGATGACGGCCCTCAGCGGTTCCAGCTGGATCAGTCCTGAGACGGAACAACGTTCGGTGACAGGAACGATCCGCAGCAGTCGCCAGAAGGGAATCAGCAGGGGCAGATCAATCCACCGACGCAGCAGGGCATCCCGCCAGCGAATGGCGGGGTAGCGCCGTTTCAGCCGCAGGGTTCGCAGCAGGATGTCGAAGAGGAACAGCAGCTGGAACGGGGTGTCGATTCTCCAGCTGAGATCCGTGAGCTGGCCGCTGTCGTCAAGGCTTCTCCAGTAGTTGATCTCCACCAGCGGCAGGATCTGCCTGCGCCAGAACGCTCGTTCCTGACTCCATTCGACCCCCTTGATGTGATCCGGGTCGAGCAACAGGGATGCTGACTGTCGGGCGGATTCGAGGCCGGCATGGGCTCGCAGCCGATTCTTGATTTTCTCCAGCGCGCCGGTGTTGCCGGAACTCAGGAAGGGATTGGCCTCCAACATGCGCAGCGTGAGCTGGCGTTGTTGCTCCAGCAGTGGGTTCACCGTCGCCGGCAACTGGGCCTTGCTGCTCAGGGCCTGATCCAACACCTGGAACTGCTCGAGATACCTCTGGGTGTCCCGGTGCGGTTCGATGCCCTTGATCCGGTCATAGACCGGGGTGATGTCCGGCAGCCAGGGCAGCGGCACCACCAGTGGCAGCGTTGGCAGCGGGTAGAGATTCCGTTGCAGCCAGAAGTTGCGCAGGGGGATGTAGGAGACATCGAAGATCACCCAGGCCAGGTTCGTGGCGGCCAGCAGAGCGATCGCCTGGTCCCATCGGCGCCAGGAGCTCCAACGGGTGGATCGGGATAGCCCGTGCCAGCGGGGACGGATCATCGGCTGATCAAGGAGCTCAGGAGAAGAGGCTCGGCATGCCCTCTATCGTGAGCCAGATTTCCCCGGAAAGGGCCCGTTGGCAAGCGATCGTTCAAAGACAAACGAGGGAAATCAACATCCCTTCTGGGATTTCTGGGGGCCAATCCTTTTCATGTTCGCCCTGTATCTGGGCATTCGTCAGGTCTTGGTTGAAGCTCGATACATCCCCTCAGGTTCGATGCTGCCTGGCCTTCAGATCCAGGATCGGCTGCTGGTGGAGAAGCTCACTTACCGATCACGCCCCCCCAAGCGTGGAGAGATCGTCGTCTTCAACTCCCCCTACGCCTTTGACCCGGCCTTGAAGACACCAGTTCGCCCTTCAGCGGTGCGCTGTGCCCTGGTCAACCTTCCCTTGCTCGGCCTGATCCCTGGACTTGGCAATCCGGCTTGCGACGCCTACATCAAGCGGGTGATCGCCATTGGCGGCGATCGGGTTGAGGTCAGCCCCAGTGGAGCGGTCACCCTCAACGGCCAGCGCATCGAGGAGCCTTATGTGGGTCAGGCCTGCCTGGTCAATCAGCAGGGAATGAGTCCCTGTCGAACCCTGAACGTCACCGTTCCCAAGGGCTCGGTGCTCGTGTTGGGTGACAACCGCCGCAACAGCTGGGACGGACGCTTCTGGCCAGGTGGGGCCTTCCTGCCGGAGCGGGAGATCATCGGCCGGGCCGTGTTCCGCTTCTGGCCCTTCAACCGTTTCGGTCTTCTCAACGACTGAGGCCGCAGGCCACCACCCGCCCCTGCAGGGTGCGTCCCAGCCAGGGGAGGTTGGCGGCTCCCGGTGCTGCTGGATCATCGCGGCTCACCGTCCAGCTGATCTCGGGGTCAAACAGCAGCCAGCGGCGGCTGCCGACCAGCAGCGATTCCGCCGGCTGGTCCAGAAAAGCGGATGGACCGAAACTGAGCACCTCCCAGAGGGATTCGATCGAGAGGTCACCCTGATCAACCAAGGCAGACCAGAGCGCCGGCAACACGAGGTGGTGCCCACTCAGACCTGGAGGCCGCTGATCCGCCGGCAGCAACATGTCTTCCTCATCAAGCGGCACGGCATGCACGGCGACCGCCTGAATGACGCCGGACTGCAGGGCTGAACGCAGGCTCAACCGGTCCGATGCTCCCCCCAGTGATGGACGCACGCGGCAGCCGGGATCGGTGCTGGAGAGGCTGCTGCCATCCACCAGAAGATGCCACCAACACACACTGGCCTTGAGCGGCCGGTCGGCTTGGCTGAGAAGGTCCACACCAGCGGCTGTGGAGATGTTCATTAATCGCAGCTGCCGGTCGGGATGACGCTGCTGCAGGGCCAGCAGCTGTTGAAGGGGCAGCAGTTCGCTGATCAACGGATCCGGTGCCCAGCCCGCCCGCAGGGTCTCGACCCCCTCCCGAGCCAGGCCGTCCCCCTGGAGATTCGGATCCCTGGGGGCAATCAGCACGGGGCAGGATCCCATTTCGCCGAGCAGCAGACCTCTCTCCAGCAGCGGCAATGGCACAACGGCATCGTCATCGGCAAGGCCGATGGCACCGTGTTCCAGCAGATCGCCGTGGGGTGCCAGCTCGTCTCCTTTGCCGTTCAGGCTGAAACCTCCCCAGAGGGGCAGGTGAACCGACGACGGGTCCGCGTTCTGCAGGCCGATCAGGCGCTCCGGCTGATCCCGCCAGCTCTGCCCTCGCGGTAACAGGGCCACCTGGCCGTATCCCCCTGCCGCAGCGCAACGCCGCAGGCTGCGGATCGTTTCCGTTGGCCCGCTGATCGGTGAAGGCAGAACCGTATGGGGGTCCACCAGGCAGGGGGCCAGAAGTTGCTGGGGGGCAACGGTCGCTTGAATTCCCAGTCGCGCCGCTGCTGTGCGTGCTGCATCACCGAAGCCGCTGAGAACACCTGATTCGATCAGGGCAGCACCCTGCTGAAGCTCCGTTCCGGGGCCATGCAGGATCCGCACCGGATCCAGCAGCAGGGTGTCGTGCATGGGTCAGAGGGCGCCCGCGGCGGTCCGATCGATCACACTCCCGAAGTGGGACGTGAGGTTGAGACAGGTCACCACTGCAGGCTGGCTCGGATCCGGAGTGATGTCGACCACGGTGACCCCGCCATTGCCCTGCTTCACCGCCCAGATGTCGGCAGGTGTCAGGCCGAGCAGATCGCAAAGGATGGTCTTGTTGACGGCATCGTGGGCCACAACAAGGGCGGTCTCCTCGGGTTTCAGCCCTTTGGCGATCTCCTGCCAGCTGGTGACGGAGCGGGCCCAGACGTCTTGAATCGTCTCGCCCTCCGGCATCTGAACCGTTTCAGGAGCACGCTTCCAGGTGTCCAGCAGGTCGGACCACCCCTCCCGGATCTCGGATTCGAGCTTGCCTTCCCAGAGTCCATGGCCGATTTCCACGAGGCCATCGATCTGCGTGAGGGGCACCTCGGTATGCGCTTCGAGGATGATCTCGGCGGTTTCGGTCGGCCGGGAGAGGGTGCTGCTCCAGGCACGATCGATGGACACATCCTTGAGGAAGTCGCGTGCGGCGGCTGCCTGGCTGCGGCCATGGTCATTGAGGGGGATGTCGATCTGCCCCTGAAAACGCCCCGCCTTGTTCCAGTCGGTCTCGCCGTGGCGCACCAGGATCAATCGGGCACCCTTCCCCCTTTCAGGCAGAGGCTGCAGATGGGTGGTGCTGTTGAGGCACTCGATCTGCACCTGCGGCTGATCGACTCCAGGCCTCAGGTTGAAGATCGACAGCGAGGTGTTGTCGACCCTGAGTCGTCGGAATCCCTGCTCGGGTTCTCCGAGCAGGGTGAGCATCAGGCAACGGAGGATGGCGTTGTGGGCCACCACCAGCACCGTGCCGTCCTGGTCAACCGGGTGGCGTTGGAGCAGGCCATCCACGAAGCTGCGGGCCTGATCCATCAGCTCCACCAGCGGGCGATAGCCGCTGCCGTCCCGCCGCTGCAGTTCCAGTTCCAGTGGCTGGCGCTTCCAGGTGGCGAAATCCACGGGGTGGCGTTCCGTGAGCTCATCGATGCTCATCCCCGACCAGGGCTCCAGGTCCACCTCCAACAGCCCGTCATCGAACACCGGTGTCGGTGCCGAACCGCCGCGCCCCTCAAGCAGCGAGGCCGTGGTGGATGCCGCCCGTTGCAGGGGGGAGCTGTAGATCGCGTCGAAGGGAACCTCCGTCAGGCTGGCGCCGAGCCGGCGGGCCTGGTCGTGTCCCTCGTCGCTCAAATTGGACAGGTCGTCGCGACCCTGGATGCGACGTTCCTTGTTGAAGCTGCTCAGACCGTGGCGGACCAGGAGTAGGCGGAGGGTCACCGTTCAGCGTCAAGGCGCGGCCATCGTATGGGGCAAGCCCTTCAGAGGGACAATCGGGTGTAGTCGAGCCCACCTGGTGTCCCCCAGCTCCCATCGCCAGGCCCCTGTTCCGCCTTGGAAAAATCTGCTTGGGGCCCTGTCCCTGCTGGTGGCTGCCTTGATCTGGACGTCGGGTCTGGTGAACAGCCTCTCAAGGCCTTCCGTGGCGCCGAGTCTGAATCTTCAGCAGCAGGAAGTTCAGCTGTTGGCCGAACCGGCTCTGCCGGACACGTTGGGTTCCGTCTTACGGGGGGGCGAGAACCCGCGATCCATGCTCAAGGGTTCCCTGGAGCAAATCCCCGCCGCTGATCGTTCCTGGCGTCAGGCCCAGCTGTTGGACCTGCTGCAGAACGAGGTTGCGACGGTGCCGCAGATCGACGCGGCAGACGATCCGCTGCTGGATCGACTGCTTTGCGAAGCCCGTGGTGGCACCCCTGGCGACTGCATCAACCCGGACGTGGCGCGATCCGCGGCCGTTCGTTTGTCCGTGAGTGCCCTGCTGCCGCTGGTCACAGCCATCACTGGTACGGCTCTGCTGCTGGGTCAGGGCTGGCGTCTCTGGCGTGGTCGCCGTGAGAGCTGGCCGGATCTCAAGGGTCCGACTCTCACCCTGCTGGACATGGCGCTGCTGGTGGCCGGTGGGTTTGTCGTGATCAGTGCCGTCGGTGTTCCGCTGCTGGCCCTGCCACTGGTCTCCAGGCTGACGGCTGGATTGGACAGTCCTCGCCGGGAAGCGGTGGGTGTGGTCATCAACTACAGCGTGATGGCCTTGCCCAGCCTGTTGATCCTGCGGCGTCAGCTGGCCAGCCTGCCCAAAGACATCACGCCGGAAGGGGGTTGGCTGCAGTGGCGGTGGCGGCCGCTGCCAGGAGCCTTCTTCACCGCTCTGGCCGGCTGGTTCAAGGTCACCCCCATCGTCGTGCTCACCGGCTGGTTGCTGGTGCGGCTTTTCGGCGATCCCGGGGGAAGCAATCCTTTGTTGGAACTGGTGCTGGAGAGTCGGGATCCGCTGGCACTGTCCCTGCTGGCGTTGACGGCGGTGGTGCTGGCTCCACTGTTCGAAGAAGTGATCTTCCGCGGCACGCTGCTGCCGGTGCTGGCCCGTCGGACCGGTTCGGTGACAGGTGTGGTGCTCAGCGGTCTGCTGTTCGGAATGGCACACATCAGCATCGGCGAACTGGCCCCGCTCACCGTGCTGGGGATTGGGCTCGCTCTGGTGCGTTTATCGAGTGGACGACTGTTTCCCTGCGTGTTGATGCATGCCCTCTGGAATGCGGTCACATTCGTGAATCTGCTTCTGTTGTGAGCCTTGCAGTGGCCAGGTGCGAGTGGTTCACTGGCACATTCGCCTGCAACTCCGCTGGTCGCCGCTCCGGAACAGCGTTCTTCGACGACAGCTCTGGGGCTGATCCAGGGCTCGTTGTCTGCCGGCCGGATTGCACGGCGGTCCCCTTTGATTGGGGGACTGCACCGTGTCGCCGATGGCAGTCTGCTCGGGGTGTTTGCCGCCCTTGCCGTTCTGGCGGGTCTCACCCTGCACTGGCAGCACCGTTGGACCGTGGCCTTTCAGCGCTTGGATGCCACAAGACTGCTGGCCCATCGCCTGACGGAGTCCACAGCTGTTCTTGAGCAGCATCTGCTCCGAGGCACCAGTCGACCTGATGACCTGGTCCCAACCAAGGTGGTCAACCTCGTTCATCTCGAGCAGCCAGCCACCATTCCCGCTGCGGCTTCACCAAGACCAGATCTGTTGCAATCCCTGGAGCAACTGACGCAACGGCGGATCCGCACCGGCTACTGATGACCAGGACCGTTCCTCCCCCGTCCCGGAAACGGCTGCGCACCCGTGTGGTCCCCCTGGCCAAGGTCCCCACCAGGCGGCTGTGGATTGTTTTTCTGATCCTGTGCACCGGCCTTGTCGGTCTGGTCGGGCGGATGGCTTGGCTGCAGGTGGTCCAGACGGGTGAGCTGGAGTCCAGAGCCCGTCGCCTCCAGACCCAGACCAGCGCAACATTGGGGCAACGCCGCCCGATCGTCGATCGCAATGGTCGCCTGGTGGCGATGGATGAAGTCCGTTTTCGGCTCTGGGCCCACCCGCGCTACTTCAATCTTCCTGGTGATGACCCCGGTCTGGTTCGACCGCCTGAGGATGTAGTGGACCTGCTTGCAACGCCCTTGGCCCAACCGGCTCCGCAGCTGCTCAAGCAGCTGGGCCAAAGGCGCTCAGGGGTCAAGCTGGCGGAAGGCATGGATCCGCAGACGGCTGCACGGGTGCGTTCCCTGGGCATCAGCGGTCTGGATTTGGAGGCTTATCCCCAGCGGGTCTATCCCCAGGGGGATCTGTTTGCCAATGTCGTCGGTTTCCTCAACGACGAGCGTGTTCCCCAGGCGGGCCTTGAGCAGAGCA
>ERZ802821.424-NODE-424-length-24181-cov-17.7213_pt1 | contig 24181 bp, 27 predicted proteins | sample MGYA00345648_ERZ802821 | MGnify/ENA primary metagenome ERZ802821 (study PRJEB30503, sample SAMEA104212357) | marine metagenome | biome: Westerlies Biome; feature: [SRF] surface water layer (ENVO:00010504) within the epipelagic zone...; material: water... | reverse complement strand
GTTATCCAGAAATTAATTTAGGACTTTTACCAGCTATTCATTTTAATCATCTGCCTAGAATTGTTGGTAGATATAACGCTTTTGAATTGTTATTTAGTGGTCGAACATTTTATCCTGACGAGGCCTTAAAACTAGGATTGATAAATAAACAAGTGTCAAATTCAAATTTTCTGGAAGAGGTTTACAAAACTGCTAATATTTTTTCTAAAAAATCTCCTACAGCGATACGCTTAGGTAGAGCAGCCTTCATGAGAACTAATGACTTAGACTACAGAAGAGGAGTAGCAAATGCTGTTGAAGATTTTTGTAACGCTGCTGTTACAGATGATGCTCAGGAGGGCTTAAAAGCATTTTTAGAAAAAAGAAAACCTGGTTGGGAAGAAAAAAATTAACATAAATATTAACATTTTAATTTATCTACTTTACATCAATCTAGTTTAAATTCAGTATCATTCTTAGAATAATAAATTTAGTGAGAAGGATATAAAATGATAATTTCTAGAAGAATTTTAACACCAATTTTAGGTAAAAGTGATTTAGTGCTAACCCGTGCAAAATCTATGCAGGAAATAATGACTAAACATGGTGCAAAGTCTCGAGTAGCCAAAATAGTTGCTGGAGATATGGCTGGCTCAATCCATTTAACAGGTTCTTATGAAAATATGCAAAGTGGTTGTGACTCTTTTAATGAAATGTCCAATGATCCATCTAGAATTGCTCTAATGAAAGAAAGGGAAGCAGATCCTGGAGGTCACTTAATTGGACCTGAAGTTTTTAGAACAATATATGGAAATATTTCACCTGATCATAAAGTAATAATGATGAGGGAATATCAACTATCGAGAAGTAATTTATCTGAAGCTGTTAAAGTTTTTCCTGATATTGACGCCTTACTAAAGAATGAAGATGCTTCATTCATGGCTGTAATCCCTATGGTAGCAACTAATATGGATAGACTAATTGCTTGTTATTATTTCCCTGACATGTCTTCAATGGGAGAACAAGTAGACAGAGTTGGGATGTCTGAAGAAATGCAAAATATTGTGCTTAAGGCAAGTAATTCTGGAAACCTCATCTCATCAAGAGTATTATTAACAGTCTAATTAAAAAGGAGTTTAAAATGGCTACATTTTTAATACTTGGAACATATACAAATAAAGGTGCAAAAGGCCTTGTAGAAAAAAATTCAGATCGGCGCGAAGCTATGAAAACATTAGCCGATAGTGTAGGTGCAAAATTTATAGATTATAGTATTACACGAGGTATTTATGATTTTTGGATACTTATAGAGGCAGATAATTACGATCAGATAGCTGCAATAAATTTAAAGGCAAAATCAGCTGATACCATAGATAAAGCCGACGTGCTGGAAACAGTTGACATAAATAAAATAAGACAAGAATCTAAGGGTGTTAATTACATCTCACCAACAGCATAAAAATTGGATAATAAAAAAATGGTCGGGGCGGAGAGATTCGAACTCCCGACCCTCTGGTCCCAAACCAGATGCGCTACCAGGCTGCGCTACGCCCCGAACTTCAAAATTTATACGTTATAAATTTTCAAAAGCAAGTAAATGTTTAAATATTTCTCAATTATTAAATGTTTGACCAAAGATTTATACATGCGATAATATTTAAGAGGGGGTTCAAAATGAAATTAGGTTTTTTCACAAGACCGTTACATCCTCTTAATAAAGATTGGCAAACTTGTTTAAAAGAAGACAGGGAAGCCATTATTTTAGCTGATGAACTAGGTTTTAGTGAAGCCTATGTAGGTGAACATTTATCTGACAAAGCTGAAAATATAACTTCTTGTGTCGCTTTTATAGCTTCCCTAGCTTATGAAACACAAAATATACGTTTGGGTACCGGCACCGTTAATATTCCAAATTTACATCCAGTTCATATTGCAGGACAAGTTGCAATGATCGACCATATGTTAAATGGAAGGTTTAACTTTGGAATTTCACCAGGTGGTTTAATTTCAGATGCTGAATTATTTGGTAATTTAGAAAAAGATAGATCAGCAATGTTTTTAGAAGGTATAAATACCATTTTAGAAATTTGGTCTAAAGAAGCTCCGTATGACATTAAAGGTAAGTATTGGGATGTTTCAACGGAAAACACAATTATCTCTGAGATCGGCCAGGGTTATATGACTAAACCACTACAAAAACCTCATCCACCCATTATAGTAACTGCTGTTGCACCATATTCAAAAGGTATTACTGAGGCTGCAGCTAGAGGCTGGAAACCTATTAGTGCAGATATAATTATGCCTAATTGGGTGAAAACTCATTGGGGTAAATATAAAGAAGGCTGTGAAAAAAGTAATTTAGATATTAAAACAGAAGACTGGAGAATTGCTAAAACCGTTTTTGTAGCAGATGATCTTAATACAGCTAAAGAATATGCTTTGGGTCCTAGTAGTCCTTATGTTTTTTATTTCAAGCAACTATTTAAAAAGTTTGTTGCCCTAGGAAAATTAGATCTTTTTAAAACATCTATAGACCAACCTGATGAGGAAATAACATTAGAAAAAGTTTGTGAAAAACTAATCATTTGGGGGACGCCTGAAAAAGTTGTTGATGACTTATCTGCTTTTAAGGATCAAGTTGGAGAGTATGGTATGTTAATGTATGCTGGTGTTGATTGGTTAGACCCAGCAATTGCTAAAAAGTCCATGACATTAATGGCCGAAAAAGTTAATCCCTATTTATAATTTAATTTGAACTACATATTAAATTATCACCTACATTTGCTTTAATATCTCCAGCTTTCATTTCTAAAACAAACTTAACCTTTTCTTTACTAATAATTTTTCTTTCATCAAAAGCTTTCGCATTTTTATAAACTTCTACAATAACTCCATATTGGTTAATAAAAAATAAATCTAAGTTAAAATATGTGTTTTTCATCCAGAACTCTCTTATTTCACTATCTTCCCAGATAAATAACATTCCTTCATTTGTTTCAATTTTTTCTCTATTCATTAATCCATAGGATCTTTTTTCAAAAGTATCAGCTATATCGAGAGACAGGAATTTAGATTTGTTATTACCAAACTTTATTTCACATTCTATATGTTTGAAAATTGAACTATTAGAGTTTGCTAAAAAAACAAATAAGGAATTTATTAGGATAATTCCTAATATTATTAATTTTAGCAGAAAACTCATATTTTTTTTATTTTTAACACCTGATCTAAAAGCGATTTAATTTCGTCTCCAACTTTACTATTTGACTTTTTATCTCGCCAATTACTAATCCAGTTATCAGGAATTCCATTTCTAACTCGGCTGTTATTCCATTTTAAAGACTTTAATAAATTATAACATTCAGGTTTCATTACATCATCTAAAAGATTAACATTATTATTTAATAAAGCCCAATTACCTGCCCAAGCTTTTGCAGTCAGATATGGATTATACCCCCCACCTCCTAATATGATAACGTTTTTACATAGAGATAATAAATCATTAATTGCTTTCCAATATGCATTATTAGTTAAACAAATTCTTGATTGTGGGTCACCATCAAGCATGTCTGCGCCAGCTTGAATTATCAAAAGATCAAGATTTTTTGTTTTGGCAAAAGGTAAGACCCCATTTGTAATTAGAAAATCCATCTCTCTATCATTAAATTTTTCAGGTACAGGAAAATTAATGATATTATCTATGTTACAATCTTCAATTAAACCAGTATTAGGCCATCTATTTTTTTCATGAATTGAAATTATTGAAACATTTTTATTATTGGCAAAAGTATCTTGCACCCCGTCACAATGATGTGCATCTATATCAACATATAAAATTCTTTGAAATCCCAATTCTATTGCTTTGAGAATAGCAAGAACACAATCATTTAAAAAGCAAAAGCCATATGCTTGAGACTTTCTTCCATGATGAGTTCCACCAGAAATATTTAAAATTTTTTTAGCCTTTTTATTAGATATCATTTCAACTGCTCTAATAGATGCTCTTGCAGCAGTCGCCGGTCTGGAAAAAACTTCACTAAAAATAGGATTATTTCCTATACCAATATTAAATTTTCTTTTTAAATTTTCAGGTAAATGTTGATTCTCTTCAGCTTTTTTTAAGGCCTGCACATAGTCTAAATCATGAAACTTAATAAGTTCATTTATTTCTGCAGGGTCATTTTTAATAATTTGTTCATTATCAATCCAACCCATTAATTGAATCAACTCAACGCTTGGCCATACTCTATCCATATCCAAGGGATGTCCTTTTTCATATCTTGATCCTTTGAAAATATCGCCTGTAAATAAAAAATTCTGCATTCTAATTTTTTAATATATATATTTAAATTATCAATTTAATTTTAATAAGGTTATAATGATTAGAGGATTATTTATAGCAATAATAATTTTTACGATTTGGGAAATATGTTGTATATTTTTTGAATTACCTCCATTTATGCTTCCTCCTCCAACAATGATTTTTCTTTCAATTTTTAATAATTGGGAACAACTTTTAATTCACTCATCATATACTCTTGTTGAAATTCTAGCTTCTATTATAATAGGAACGCTAATAGGCATTACTACAGCTCTAGCAATTTCTTCATCACCACGATTGAAGATATGGGTTATGCCTATCTTACTGGCAAGTCAGTCAATCCCAGTATTTGCTTTAGCTCCATTATTAATTTTATGGCTTGGCTATGGAATAAGTAGCAAAATTGTAATTGGTGTTTTAATTGTTTTTTTTCCAATTACCTCAAATTTTACTGATGCATTGAATAAAGTACCTCAAGAATTAATTGACGCTGGTAAAACATTAAATTTCTCAAAAACTCAATTATTTTGGAAAATTAAAATCCCCTCTTCTCTTCCCGGATTATGTTCTGGAATTAGAGTTGCTGCCTGCTTCGCACCTATCGGAGCTGTAGTTGGTGAATGGATTGGCGGCAGTACCGGACTTGGTTCATTTATGATTTATAGCAACGCACGTCTTCAAACAGATAATATGTTTGCAGCTTTAATAATTTTAATATTCATGACAATAACCTTATACAGAATTACTGATATAATTTTGAGTAGATATGTGTGGTGGAAATAAAAAAGTTATTGATTATTTTTTAAAATATGTAAAAAATTCATTTGCCAGGGGTGCTTGACATTTGTCTTGCTGAGAAATTAACCCTTATAACCTGATCTGGTTAGAACCAGCGGAGGGAGATGCATAATGCATACTTTATTTAAGATATTTACTATTATTTCATTATCAATCATAACCAGTTTTGCTAACGCTAAAACAGACAAAATCACTATAGGACTTGATTGGTTTATTAACCCTGATCATGCTCCTTTAATAATAGCTCAAAAAAGAAATTTTTTTAAGGATGTTGGATTAGAAGTTGAAATGATTGAACCAGCTGATCCTAATGACCCTCCAAAACTAGTTGCTGCCGGTAAATTAGACTTAGCTATTTCCTATCAACCACAACTTCATATTCAAGTGGATCAAGGCTTACCAGTAGTAAGAGTTGGAACGTTAGTTAGTGTTCCTTTAAATTCCCTTGTGGTTTTAAAAGATGGACCTATTAAATCAATTGCAGATCTAAAAGGTAAAAAAGTTGGTTTTTCTGTTGGGGGCTTTGAAGAAGCTCTGCTGTCAGGCATGCTACAAAAGTACAACCTTAAAATGTCAGATGTTGAATTAATAAACATAAATTTTTCTTTATCGCCATCTTTAATTGCAAAAAAAGTTGATGCAGTAATAGGCGCATTTAGAAATTTTGAACTTAATCAAATGGATATAGTAAATCACCCTGGTAAAGCTTTTTACCCTGAAGAACACGGAGTTCCTTCCTATGAAGAACTTATTTATATAGCAAATGCTAAAAACAGAAATAATCCTGTTTTTAATAAATTTTTCAAAGCTATCCAAAAAGCAACACTTACTATTGTTAACGATCCAAAGTCGACATGGAAAGATTTTTCTACTTATAGAAAGGGTCTTGATGATGAGTTGAACAAACGTGCTTTTAAAGATACTTTACCAAGATTTACATTAAGACCACAAGCTCATGATTTAAATACTTACAAAAATTTTAGTAATTTTCTCAAGGAAAAAGGAATTATTAAAAAAATCACAAAAGTAGAAACATTTGCTAAACCTTAGGTAGATAAAAACTCTTATTGAAATTAAACCTAACATTAGCTAAAAATTAGCGTTAGTATATATCGGGGTTTAGTTTAATGAAATCAATATCACTCTTTGTTATTTTACTAGGATTATGGCTTTTAATGTCTGGGCATTATAGTTTCCTTATAACAAGTCTTGGAGTACTATCTTGCGCTTTTTGTGTGTATGTTGCCAGAAGAGCAAAACTTATTGATAAAGAAGGATTACCTTTATTTTTCTTTCCTAGACTTTTTAACTATTTAATTTGGTTGTTTAAAGAAATATTTATCTCAAACCTAAATACTGCAAAAGTTATAATATCTGGAAAAATTGAGCCTGAAACTTTTACTGTAAAAGCCTCACAATCAACTGATGTTGCTAAAGTAACATACGCAAATTCTATTACTTTGACTCCAGGAACTGTTACTACAAAGATTAAAGATAATATGTTTGAGGTACATGCTCTTAACTCTGATTTTGGGAATGACGTTAGAAGTAATGTAATGGATAAAAAAGTAAAGTGGTTAGAAGGAGATCAATAATGTTTTTAGCCGCTTTAATCGCATGCGCATTTTCAGGTATACTAATATTAATTAGAATCATTTTAGGTCAGACAACTTTTGACAGAGTTTTAGCTGTTAACAGTCTTGGAACTATCATTGTAATTGGAATTGCTCTTCATGGTTTTTATACAAATAGACCAGAGTTTTTGGACATCGCAATTGTTTACGCTTTAATTAATTTCATAGGAACAGTTGCTGTGTTAAAACTTTTTAGTACAGGCTCATTAGGGGAACAAAGAAAATAATGGACTTGTTTATAGACATCATTACAGGCTTATGTTTTTTTATAGGTTCTTTATCTATTATAATTGGTGCGTGCGGACTCATTAAACTACCAGATGTGTTTTCAAGAATTCACGCTGCGGGTATGATTGATACTGGTGGCACAGCTTTTTTTCTTCTAGGTATGATCTTACAAACAGGCTGGTCTTTAATTACAGTTAAATTGATTTTAATAGGTGTTTTTGTATTTTTTACTAGTCCGGTTACCAGTCACGTTACTGCTAATTTGGCTCGTCAAAAGAATTTAATGCCTGTAGGTAAGAAGATCGGAAAGCTTTTATGATATCTGAATTAATTATAAATGCATTTTTGGTCACTGTTATGCTTGCTATTGGCATTGCACTACTCAGAACAAGAACTTTAATTTTTACTGTAGTTTTAACTAGTGCTTATTCGTTAGTTGCTGCGTTAATGTTCATAACTCTTGATGCTGTTGATGTTGCCTTTACTGAAGCCTCTGTAGGAGCTGGAATTTCTACAATATTATTTTTAGCTGCTATGGCTTACCTACCAAAAGAGGAAGAAGAAAATATAAATAGTCAAATTCTACCAGCCCTTACATGCATACTTCTGGGTGGAATTTTGATCTGGTGTAGTTATGACTTGCCTGAAATTGGACTATTGTCCTCTCCAGTACATCAACATATTGTTCCAGACTATATTTTAGGATCACGAGATGACATTGGTATTCCAAATATAGTTACGTCAGTGCTAGCAAGTTATAGAGGTTATGATACTTTTGGTGAAACAATAGTTGTGTTTACAGCTGGAGTTGCAGTTTTAGTATTATTAAAGAATAACACGCAAACCAGTAAACAAAAAAACAAAAATTCTAAAAGAAAAGTTAGTTGATATGAATGAAAACCCAATCTTAAGAGTTTCTACAAAAATACTTTTTGCACCAATAATTTTATTTGGCTTATATGTACAATTTCATGGAGATTTTGGTCCTGGTGGTGGATTTCAGGCTGGGGTAATAGTTGCTAGTGCTTTTATACTTTATTCTATTGTATTTGGCGTTGATGAAGGCAAAAAGCTTTTCCCATCAAATATTAATTTATTTTTATTAGCTCTAGGTGGCTTGCTATATGGTGGAGTTGGCATTGCTTCAATGTTACTTGGAGAGGAATTTTTATCGTATAACATTTTAGGATCTTCTCCACAATCAGGACAGCATATTGGTATTTTGTTAATTGAATTTGGTGTAGGTCTTACCGTATCAAATGTAATGATTGCTTTGTTCAATGCTTTCGTAAGTTTTAAATCAGGAAAAAATAAGTAAAATGATATCTTCTACTATTGGCATTTGGAATTATTGGATTGTTTTCCTACTTATGATGATAGGATTGTTTCTTGTTATTGGAAGAAAAAATTTTTTAAAGAAGATAGTAGGATTAACAATTTTTCAGACATCAGTTTTTCTTCTCTATATTACTTTTGGTAAAATTAAAGGTGGTACTCCTCCAATTCTAAATAATGCAATTGATACTGTTTATTCCAATCCACTTCCACATGTTTTAATACTTACAGCAATTGTTGTAGGAGTTGCAACTACTGCATTAGGTTTGTCATTGGTATTAAGAATAAATTCAGAATACGGTAGTATTGAAGAAGATGAGATATCTGCTCAGGATCTGGTTGATTATCATGACCAAATTGAAACAAGTAAAAAAATTGATACGAAATTTATACAATGACAGATATTTTAATTAAAAATCTGCCTATATTAGTCGTTCTATGTCCGTTAATGATGTCTCTGATAGTGGTATTAATACCAAATATTTTTTTAAGCTGGCTGCTAACTTTTGCTAGCACTTTTGTAGCTTTCATATTTTCAATTTTATTATATCAAGAAGTCCAAATTCATTCGACTATTTCATACGCCTTAGGAAATTGGGCTCCCCCTCTAGGCATAGAGTATGTAATTGATAAAGTTTCAATATTCCCAATTATCATTATTACTTTGATTGGTTTTTTAACAACTATTTTTTCATCTAAAATGATGCCTGACGAAATTAATGAAACCTCAATTTCTAAAGTTTATAGTTTATGGCTTCTAGCAATTGCAGGGTTAATTGGATTAGTCACTACCGGAGATGCATTTAACCTTTTTGTGTTCTTAGAGATATCTTCTTTGGCTTCTGTTGCTTTGGTAGCAATGGGAGCGCAAAAGGATAAACAAGCTCTGGTAGCAGCTTATAATTATCTAATTATTGGTGCTGTAGGTGCCACACTTTACGTAATAGGAGTTGGGTTGTTATATGGAATAACAGGAACTCTTAATATGGCAGATCTCTCAGAACGTGTTGTAGATCTAAAAAATAATAAAGCATTAATAGCTGGATTTGGTTTTATGATAGTTGGAATTATGGTTAAAGCAGCTGTTTTTCCAATGCATATTTGGTTGCCAAGGGCATACGCTTATGCACCATCTGCCGTTTCTGTTTTACTAGCTGCCACTGCTACAAAGGCATCTTTATATATACTTGCTCGCATTTTATTTTCTGTTTTTGATATTGCAGATAATTTGATCATTAACACACTCTCATATATAATTCTTCCTCTTTCAATAATAGCTATGTTTGCTGGTACAATAATGGCTGTCTATGAAAAAGATATTAAACGCCTTTTAGCGCATTCTTCAGTTGCACAAATAGGTTATATAACATTGGCATTTGCAATCGGAACTAAGGCAAGTGTTGCTGCTGGTTTTATTCATATGTTTAATCACGCACTTATTAAAGGCGCGCTATTCATGGCAATAACTTCAATTAGTTTTTATATCCAAAAAAGAGTAACTCTCAGTAACTTATCTGGTCTTGGAAGGGCTATGCCAATAACTTTTTTTTGTTTTGTAATTTGCTCACTTAGCCTCGCAGGACTTCCGCTAACTGCTGGTTTTATTTCCAAGTTATACCTTATAAAAGCTTCTATAAGTGCAGATGGTTTATGGATAGCTATACTTATATTATTTAGTTCAGCATTGTCAGTTATTTATTTATGGAAAATGATTGAGGCTTTATGGTTACAACAACCAAGAAAAGAAATAATTATTAAGGAAAACCCTACAATTTATATCTCTTTGTTAATAATAACATTCTTAAATATTTATTTTGGTTTAGATGCTTCTTTTGTTGTAGATAGTAGTACTGAGGCAGCTGAAAAATTAGTAGGAGTGTCAAAATGATCTCCTTTGAAAATTTAATTTTAATTACACTTTTATCTCCTCTGCTAGTGTGTCTATTAACACCTTTGTTATCATCTAAACCTATCTTAAGAGATATTCTTGGTCCTCTAGGGGGTATAATAAGCTCTTGGGGGGCTATCCAATTGATGGCTTCTATTTTAAATGGAGAACAACCAAGGTTAGAATTGTTACAGATTGCTGAAGGGATCTCTATAAGTTTCGTAGTCACACCCTTAGGTGCAATATTTGGACTTGTCGCTTCTGTGCTATGGATTTTTGCAGCAATATATTCTGTAGGTTACATGAGAGGAAATAAAGAAAAAAATCAAACAAGATTTTATATTTTTTATGCTATGGCTGTTCATGCAGCTTTATGTATTGCCTATGCAGGCGATTTACTAACATTATTTATTTTCTATGAAGTACTAACATTTTCAACATATCCATTAGTTACCCATAAACAAAATGAAATGGCGCAGAAAGCTGGACGTCTTTACATGTCTATTCTAGTTGGTACGTCTGTTATTCTACTTCTTCCAGCAATAATTTGGGTTTGGGTAGTTACTGGATCTCTAGAAATGTCTCAAAATGGTGTTTTAGATGGAAAAATGAACCCTGATTATGCCCCATATTTACTAGCTATGTTTGTTTTTGGAATAGGTAAAGCCGCCTTAATGCCAATTCATAAATGGTTGCCTGCTGCAATGGTAGCACCTACCCCTGTGTCTGCTCTTTTACATGCTGTAGCAGTTGTAAAAGCTGGTGTTTTTACCATGTTATTAATATTGACAAATGTATTTGGAATTGATTTTTTGTCAAAAACAGGGGCATCTAACTGGTTAGTTTGGTTGGCCTCTTTTACACTACTTACAACAAGTATAATTGCAATTTATAAAGATGATATAAAAGCAAGATTAGCCTATTCAACTATAAGTCAACTGTCATACATAACATTAGGAGGAGCACTAGCTTCGTCGATGGCCACTCAAGGGGCGACTTTACACATCATTACGCATGCAGCAGGTAAAATTACTTTATTCTTTGTAGCAGGTGCCATTTATGTTGGAGCAAAAATGTCTAAAATTTCTGAATTAAATGGTCATGGTAAATCAATGCCCTTAATCTTTTTAGCCTTTTTCGTAGGATCTTTGTCTATTATTGGTGTGCCTCCAATGGGAGGTTCATGGAGTAAGTTTTTTTTGATGCTAGGTGCAGCTGAAAGTGGATACATAACAGTAATAGCAGTTTTTTGTATTTCAACAATTCTTAATGTATATTATTTAATGGAAATTCCTGCCAGAGCTTTCTTTTTTAAAAAGGAAAGAGAAGTTAAAATAAAGATACCAATATTAATAACAATACCTACATTAATAACGTGTTTTTTAACTATTTTACTTTTCTTTTTTATAGAACCATTTGAAAATTTAACTTCCATTATGGTGAGTAAATTATGAAGGCTTTAATTAAAAAATTTGGAAAAATAAATTCCAGTGTTTTATTATTATGTATTATATTTTTAGTTTTAGAGCTAATTGGCCATAGACATGGTGAGACATCAATAGAAGATTTCACATTTTTCCCGGCTTTTTTTGGTTTTTTATCATGCATAATAATCTTTAAAATCGGTGTGAGCTTGAGGTCATTTTTAATGAAAGATGAGGATTATTATGATAAGTAATTTCCCTCCAGGATTTATAATGATTATTGGGGCATTATTGATCCCTTTTTTACCTCATATGATCAGACAAATTTATATGATGATATTAGTCTTAATTTCTGCATATTCATTAACCCTTGGATTTGGGATCCATTCCACTATAAATGTAATGGGTTTTGATTTTATTTTGTTTCAATCAGATTCACTTACACTACCATTTGCTATAATTTTTCATATAGCAGCTGCACTTAACGTGATATATGGTGCCCATGAAAAACAATGGAAACAACACGTTTCTATTATGAGCTATAGTGGCGCAGCAATAGCAGCAGTGCACGCAGGAGACTTGTTTACACTGTTTGTCTGGTGGGAAGCAACAGCTTTTACATCTGTTTTTTTAATTTTAGCTGGTAATACTTATAGATCTTACCGATCAGCATTTAGATATATATTAATTCAAGTTACATCCGGTATGTTTTTACTTGCTGGAGCTATTATATTGCTAATTAACGATGGAAGTGCGCTACTCACCAAATTTGATATTAACTCTTTATACGGACAATTGATTTTTATTGCTTTTGGAATAAAAGCAGCATTTCCACTTTTAAATGGTTGGTTACAGGATTCTTATCCTGAGGCATCTGAAATAGGTACAGTTGCCCTTTCCACTTTTACAACTAAGTTAGCAATTTTTTGTTTTGCAAAATGTTTTGCAGGAACTGAGCTTTTAATTGTAATAGGCGCTATTATGACTTTTTATCCGATATTCTTTGCTGTAATCGAAAATGATTTAAGAAGAGTATTAACATATAGCCTAAACAACCAACTCGGTTTTATGATAGTTGCAATTGGAATAGGAACTGAATTAGCAATAAACGGTGCTGTGGCACACGCTTTTGCCCATATATTATATAAAGGACTTCTTTTTATGGGTATGGGAGCCGTTCTTTTCAGAGTAGGTACATGTAAAGCTTCAGAGCTAGGTGGATTGTTTAAATATATGCCAATAACCGCGGTGTGCACTATAATAGGAGCAATTTCCATATCTGCCTTTCCATTGTTCAGTGGCTTTGTTGCAAAGTCTTTAATAATGTCTGCACTTGGAAAAGAAGGCTTGGTTTTAGTTTACTTTATGCTTCTTTTTGCTTCTGCAGGAGTACTACACCATTCGGGAATTAAAATACCATTTTTCGCTTTTTTTGCTCATGAAAGTGGTATTAAAACTAAAGAAGCACCTCTTAATATGATTATTGCGATGGTAATAGCTTCTGCATTGTGCATTTTAATAGGCATATTTCCTTCCACTTTTTATCAAATTTTACCATATGAAATTAATTATCAGCCATATGATTTCAGTCATGTTGTAGGACAGTTGCAACTCCTAACGTTTGCGGCTTTTGCTTTCATATGTTTATGGCATTTCAAAATATATCCACCAGAGTTAAACTCTACAGTTTTAAATAGTGACTGGGTTTATAGAAAAATGATACCTGGAGTGTTAATACCACTGTTAAAATTAGTAGAGAGAATGAACCAAAAGTTTGAAGAACTCATAATCATTTCATTTTCTAGAACAAAAATTTTGTTATCAAATACTATGTTAAAAAATAAAGTTTTTGACAGAGAAGTTGGTTCAGATACATTAATCGTTATTCAAATATTTACTGTTTTCTTAATTTTGATTTTTATAGGTCAGTTTTTTTTATAAATAATAATTAAATTAATCTTCAATTTAACATTCTATTTAATTATAATTCTCGCTAGATTAAATTTTTATAATTAAGTAATAAAATAGTTAATTATTTATTTTGTTAAATAAACAAAAGGAAATTAAATGAAAAAAAATAAAAGAGATTTACCTGCTGGCGTTCCAGAGGAAAATGTATATGAGAATACCCATATTTTACTGTATGTTTTCTATGCCATTGCTGTAGCCAGTGTGATTTTATTACTGGTAAATCAATAATTGAACGACCTATCAATATATCAAGAAAAAATATTAAGTCTTGCTGCTGAAAATAAAAAAAGTAATGCAATAGAGGATTATAATCGATCCTTTGAAGTCAAAAACCCTATGTGCGGTGATGAGGTTAAAGTACGTTTAAAACTTATAAATAACCAAATAGAAGACATATCAGCTATTGTTAGAGGATGTGCTCTTTGTGAGGCATCTGCAGGATTGGTTGTGAAGCTATTCAAAAATAAAGAAATGCCAAGCGAAAAACTATCAGAAGAATTTCAGAGTTGGCTAAATAGTTCTGATCAAGAAATTCCAAAAACACTGCCAATAGAAATGGACGTTTTTAGACCTATTAAAGAGATTAAAAACAGACATAAATGTATAACAATGCCTTTTGAGGCCACTGTAAAGTCAGTAAAAAAATAAATAGAATTTAGTCAGGTGAGACTGAATGTTTTCCAAACCATATTATAGCTCCGACTAAAACAATTGGATATAATATTAATAATATAACACCTACATCTGGATTCATTTAATAAGCCTTTATAATTTGAATTGTTGTACTATATTAATAATATATTATGTAGAAATAACAACTATTAATATTTAATATTAAATCAATTATAAATCTGAAGGCCTTATTAATGAATAATAGAGAAGTAATGGAATATGATGTAGTTATAGTAGGAGCAGGTCCATCTGGACTAAGTGCAGCCATTAAACTCAAACAGTTAAGCAAGGAAAACAATAAGGATTTATCAGTTTGCGTTATTGAAAAAGGTTCAGAAGTTGGCGCTCATATTGTATCGGGTGCAGTAATTGAAACGAAAGCTCTAGACGAACTTATACCTGATTGGCAAACAAAAAACTCTCCTCTTAAAATAAAAGCTACTAACGATAAATTTTTATACTTAACAGAGACAAAATCATATAAGTTACCTACACCTCCGCAGATGCATAATAAAGGTAATTATATTATTAGTTTAAGCGACTTTACTAAGTGGTTAGCTGAACAAGCAGAAGCTCTTGAAGTTGAGATTTATCCAGGTTTTTCTGCATCGGAGATTTTGTTCAACGAACAAGATAAAGTAATTGGTGTTGCCACTTGTGATATGGGTAGATTAAAGGATGGAACGGAAGGTCCTAACTTTGAACAAGGTATAGAGTTACATGCCACACAAACAATATTCTCAGAGGGGTGTAGAGGGCATTTAGGAAAAATTTTAATGAAAAAATTTGACCTTAATAAAGATAATTCGCCTCAAACTTATGGAATTGGAATAAAAGAACTTTGGGAAGTTTCACCAGAAAATAGTAAACCTGGAAGTATTTTGCACACAACTGGGTGGCCCTTAAAAACAGACACTTATGGAGGTTCATTTCTATATCATTTAGATAATAACAAAGTGTCAATTGGTTTTGTAATTGGCTTAGATTACAAAAATCCTTATCTATCTCCATATATGGAATTTCAACGTTTTAAGCATCATCCTGAAATAAAAAAAATCCTTGAGGGTGGAAGAAGAATAAATTACGGGGCAAGAGCTCTTAATGAAGGTGGTATTCAATCTTTACCAAAATTAACTTTCCCAGGAGGGATGCTAACTGGATGTGAAGCTGGATTTCTTAATGTTCCTAAAATAAAAGGAACTCACCTTGCAATGAAATCAGGAATGATTGCCGCTGATGCAATATTTGAAAATATCGGAAAAAAAGAGGAAGTAGACAATTACCAAAACTTAATTAAGAAAAGTTGGTTATGGTCCGAATTATACAGTGTCAGAAACATTAGGCCGTCATTCAAGTGGGGATTCTGGAAAGCAATAGTTTATAGTGCCATAGACACATATATATTTAGAGGTAAAGCTCCTTGGACTTTAGATCATCATGGAACAGATCATCAAAGTCTTGAGAACAAAAGCAAACATGAAAAAATCAATTACCCAAAACCCGATAATGTTATTAGTTTTGATAGATTAACCAATGTATCTTTTTCAGGAACTAACCACGAAGAAAATCAACCATGTCATCTTACTCTCAAAAATGAAGCGGTTCCCATAAACATAAATCTAGAACTTTATGACAACCCTGAGACAAGATATTGTCCAGCAGGTGTTTATGAAATTGTTACAAGTGATAATAAGCCTAAATTACAGATTAATGCTCAAAATTGTGTTCACTGCAAGACTTGTGATATCAAAGACCCAACTCAAAATATTAATTGGGTCACTCCTCAGGGTGGTGGCGGACCTAATTACCAGGGTATGTAATTTTATCAAAATTATTTTATTAGACACAAATAATCACTTTAAGTTAACATGGTAAGTAATTCGGGGTGTTTAATTTGAACCAGTCAATCGTAGGTATTTTATGGATGGTAGTAACTACAATTTTATTTGTAGGAGTAACTGCTACTGTGAGATATTTAGAAGGTGAAGTACCTGCTCCTCAAGCAGCATTCCTTAGATATGCAATTGGGACACTACTTTTAACACCTTCGCTTATATCCCTCGCTAAATTTAGACCTGGAAAACCACTGCTTCAAAAGTTTGTTTTGAGAGGATTGGTTCACTCAATAGGTGTAACTTTATGGTTTTACGCTATGTCTGTAATGCCAGTAGCAGAAGTAACTGCAATTGGTTTTTTAACTTATATTTTTGTTTCAATTGGTGCATGTATTTTTTTAAAAGAAAAGCTGCATAAACATAGATTAACTGCCATTTTATTTTCTTTTGTTGGAGCTATGATTATATTAAGACCCGGTTTTAAAATAATTGAAAATGGTCAGATAGGAATGCTAATGGCAACTGTAGTATTTACAGCTTCTTATTTAATAGCAAAGGTGGTTTCTAAGGAACGCTCTTCATCTGAAATTGTTGCTATGTTATCTATATTTACTACTATTTTTCTAATACCTACGGCTATTTACAGTTGGGAACCTCTGTCACTTAAAGCCATTTTGATTTTAACATTTACTGCTTTAATTGCTACTCTTGGCCATATAACAATGACAAAAGCAATAAAAGCGGCTCCTATGGTAGTTACACAACCTATTTTATTTCTCCAACTTGTTTGGGCTTCAATTGTTGGTTTGTTTATATTCAGTGAAAAATTTGACCCCTTTGTAATTCTAGGCGGAACTATAATTATGATATGTGTTTGTTATGTGTCTTACAGAGAACATAAATTGGGTAAAAAAATAACTAGTGATGCTCTACAAAAAGTAATTTAAGGTAATTAATAGTATTGCTCCTATAAATGTTAAACAACCAGTGGCAAAAAGATTTGGCCCTAAAACTAATTTTGAAATATGTAGTCTAAAATTTTCTGCAGTAGTCAGTACAGATAATGATGTAAAACTAGTAGCTGTACCGGCACACCACCCAATCAAATGAGCCTGCATCAAAAATGCAGCTTCCCATAATGATAATAGTGGTCCAAATAAAGATAAAATTGGAGCAGAAGTAATTATAGGATGTATACCTATTAAACCAAAGATCCATACTATTAGGGGAAGAAGAATTATCATTGCCCAAAAAGGAAAATTATTTCCTATATTATTTGACATAAAATTTTGAATCTCAACAGAACCGCTCAAAATAGATCCTAAAAACATTGAAACTGATATCAATAACATCTCATCACCAGATTTTAATATTAAGTTTTTCAAATTACTTATTATTGATTTAATAGTTTCGGGTCTTCTCAACATCTGAACGATAACTAAAATTGGTATAACGATCACTATTGCGTTTAACGCTGTCTTATCAAAAATTTGACCAACTGCTAATACAGATATAGATAAGATTAAAAGTCTAGGGAAAATTGGCTTTACACAGGAAATAGCTTCAATAAGATAATTTAAGGTAAACTTACCAATTAAAAACCTCATGCTTATTAAATTAAATAACAATGCTACTAGCAATCCGAAAATAATTCCCAACCATGCAGATTGACTAGGTAGATATAGTTGTCCAACAGCAAAACTAACGAAAAAGGGTGACCATAAAACTGCTGTATTCATTCCTCTGATAGCTGCTTCTCCTGATGATTGTCTCATTTTATATTTTGCATTTTTGGGAATTACTGAAGATAAGAGAGGAAATGTACCAATGTTTATTACACCACCAAGAACATGAGATGTGACCTGAATACCAGATAAAATTTTAGTTGAAACTAAATTAGAAAGAAGGTTTTGTGTTTTCGCCACAGAAGGCATTGTTATTGCGGTTGATCTAAGTAACCATAAGCTAGGTAGAAAAGCTGAAAAAATTATAAAAAAATTACCTGCCTTCCAAAAACTTTCTTCACTTGGTAGATCTTGTAAAATTAAATATGTTGCAGAAAATAAAACACATATGATTATCTTTGTAGTGAACCTAGAAAAAATGAACATTATTAACAATAGTAATGCATATACTACTATTATAAAAAAATTATAATTTATTCCAAAGTTGAAACCGTAGACAATTGGTAAAACAGCTAACCAACAAAAAATTGTTAAAATCAATTTTATTATCATAAATTATTTATTTCTTAAGAGTAATTTCTTTTCCAAGAACAGTCGGAAATGAACCGTTTTTATGGGTATTTTTTAATTTTAAGAGCCTTTTATAAGCCCAAGATGGATAATTTTCAGTCTTTCGGATCTTGAGATTAACATTAATTAAAACTTTCTCAGCTACAGCAATAACCTTATCTTTATTTTGAGAAAAGATATCTAGGCATAAATGCATTCTCTTTTCATCACAGTCTACGACTAATAACCTTACATTAAATTTTTCATCTAAACTCATTTCATTAAGGTAATGATAATGTGCTTGAAGAACAAAAGGTCCTTGTTTGTTTACCAGTGCATGCGTTTCTCCAATACCAAGAGTATCTTCAAGAAAAATATCTAAAGATTTATCAAAAGCTAAAGTATAAAAAGCAACATTCATATGTCCATTGTAATCTATCCAATCCTCAATAACTTGTTTTTCAGGGAGAATTATTGGAGTATCATATGGACCGTCATATCCTCTATTATTTATTATTTTTTTAACCAATTTATAATATTCTTTAAGTTATTTTTTGGACAAGATCTTTGTTGCCTCTTCAATTCCCTTTATACTTAATGGAACCATCTTATTAGAGAAAATTTCTTTTATAATATTTGTTGATTGTGAATAATTCCAATGTTGCTCTTGAGTTGGGTTGATCCAAACATTTGCGGGCCACTGTGCTATTGCTCTTTCTAACCAAACTTGTCCTGTTTCTTGATTAAAATGTTCATTTGCTCCTCCTTCAACTAAAATTTCATAAGGGCTCATAGAAGCATCACCAACAAAGATACATTTATATTCTTTTCCATAAGTTCTAAAAATTTCTCTTGTAGAAAATTGTTCTTTCCATCTTCTAGAATTATTTTTCCAAACACCCTCATAAAGACAATTATGGAAATAGAAGAATTTCAGGTTTTTAAATACATTTTTTGCTGCTGAAAATAAATTTTCTACTTGCCTTATATAATCATCCATTGACCCACCAACATCTAAAAAAAGAAGTATTTTTATAGAATTTTCTCTTTCTTGTCTTGTTTTAACATCTAGGTAACCATTTTTGGCAGAATGTGTTATGGTTTCGTCAAGGTCCAGTTCTTCTTCAACACCTGTTCTAGCCCACTGTCTTAATCTTTTTAAAGCAACTTGCATCCCTCTTGTATCTAATTCTCTTGTGTCATCAAAATCCCTAAATATACGCTTATCCCATACCTTAACAGCTTTTCCTTGCCCCCTTCTATCTTGACCAATTCTTATTCCTTCAGGATTATAACCATATGCCCCAAAAGGTGATTTTCCAGCAGTGCCTATCCATTTATTTCCACCTTGATGGCGTTTTTCCTGTTCTTTCAGTCTTTGCTCAAGAGTTTTCATTAATTCATCAAAGCCACCCAAAGCCTTTATATCTTCCATTTCTTGTTTTGAAAAATGCTTATCCAACATCTTTTGTACCCATTCTTTGGGCACATTTAAGTGATCAAGAATATCATCTAATTTAATAGACTCTATCCCTTTAAAATATTGACCAAATATTACATCAAATCTATCTATCAACCTCTCATCTTTGATTAGACTAGTCCGTGCTAAATAATAAAATTTATTAATATCATACTCAATAAAGTCTAATTTTATAGATTCTAAAAATGTGAAAAATTCATTAAGAGAGACTGGTATTCTGGCGTTTTTTAATTTGAAAAAAAATTCCAAAAACATATTTTTAACGATTTCCTCTAGCCATAAAGGCAAGTCTTTCGAACAAATGGATGTCCTGTTCATTTTTTAGCAGAGCACCATGAAGTTTTGGTAGTAAATCTTTTCCATCACTTTTTAAATCTAAAGGGTTAATATCCTCAATCAACAGAAGTTTTATCCAGTCAAGAGCCTCTGAAGTCGAAGGTTTCTTTTTTAATCCCGGGACATCTCTAATTTCAAAAAATCTGTTTAAAGCGCTCTGTAATAACGATTTTTTAATTTCAGGAAAGTGAACGTTCACAATTTTCTTTAGTGTTTCTATATCAGGAAATTGAATATAATGAAAAAAACATCTTCGAAGAAATGCCTCTGGTAATTCTTTTTCATTATTAGAAGTAATAATTACTATAGGTCTTTTATTGGCTTTAATAATTTGATTTGTTTCATAAACATAAAATTCCATTTTATCTAATTCTTGTAAAAGGTCATTTGGAAATTCAATGTCAGCCTTGTCAATTTCATCTATTAGAAGGACAGATCTTTCACTAGTTTCAAAAGCATTCCAAATTTTACCTTTTTTAATATAATTTCCAATATCTTCAATTTTCTTATCGCCAAGTTGACTATCTCTTAATCTACTTACAGCATCATACTCATATAATCCTTGCTGAGCCCTAGTAGTTGATTTAATATTCCACTCTATGATACTTAAACCAAGACTTTCAGAAATTTGTCTAGCTAGTTCTGTTTTACCTGTACCAGGCTCCCCCTTTATCAAGAGAGGTTTTTCAAGTGTTATAGCTGCATTAACAGCTATATTTAAGTCATCAGTAGATATATAGTTACTTGTTCCTTCAAATTTCATAGAATTAAAATCTCCTAAAGCTTTATTCAAGCATTAAATTTTATTTTTCACAGCTTTTATGTATTCGGGACTGACTTCACAACAACCTCCAATTATTGAAGCATTATTTTTAATAAAGCTCAACATATCTTCAACAAACTTGTCTAAACTAAAATCTTTTCTTTTGTTTAGTATTGAGACATCATTTGTTTCGTTTAAAAAGTTTACAGTTTCAAAACCATTTGGCAATGCACCAAAGGGTTTTGAAAACTTCCTCATTATTTCGATTGATTTGTGAATAGCTTCAGGTGGAGCGCAATTTATAAGAAAAGAATCAACTGAAGAATTATCAAATTCTTTTAAGGCATCTTCTAGTTTTTCTCCAGATCTTAATAATCCACCATCTTCTTCTTTTACACAAAAACTTAGCCAAACTTTTTTATCAGAATTTAGTGCTATCTCAGTAACTATGTTAGCTTCTTCTAAAGAGCAAACAGTTTCACAACAAAAAATATCAACAAATGGTTCTTGAAGGTCAACAATCCTTTTATAGGTGTCTTTTGCATCTTCCTTTTCCAGTCCTATAGACGTTTTGTAACTCATTACTAGAGGAGGAAGACAACCTAATAGTTTTATTTTCTTATCTGATTTAGATAAGTTGATTGCTTCAGTAGCAGCCCTAATAGCACTATTTTGTAGAGTTACAAACATATCTTCTAAATTATGTCTTTTTAACTTTTGAGGTGTAATACTGTAAGAATTTATTGTTATTGCTTCAGCACCTGATTGTATAAAATCTTTATGAAGATCAACAACCAAATCATAGTTATCTAACATAACCCTCGCTCCCCAAAGACCGTCAGGTTTGATCTTAGATCTATGAATTAATTCTTGCCCCATTCCTCCATCTATTAAAAAGACATTATTTTTATTCATAATTCTCCTACTTATTTTCTTTCTTCTTTACTTTTATTAAAAAAATCAATGGAATTGATAAAAAACCCACCCATGCATAAAGCTTAAATGCATCTATATATCCAACCATTAAACTTTGTCTATTTAATTCGTTAGTTAACTTTGCAATACTTAAATCATCAAGTGTGTTTATTATATCGTTAAAATTTATTCCTTGATTCCATATCGAAACCATAGCTCCCATTTCTTCAAAATTTATTTGACCCATATGGAGTACTATGGCAACGCTTACTGAAATAAAAAAACTAGATCCTATATTTCTTATTAAGTGAAACATAGCAGTTGCCTCACCATGAAATTTATTTGATAAAGTTGCAAAACATATAACACTTACTGGTGGCCAAGTCAGCCCCACACCAAGACCTTGAACTAAACTAGCCCACGCAATATTTGAAAAAGTCATATTAATGTCAAATGTGGACATGTACAGACCTGAAACTGCTTGTATACCAAAACCAAAAAATATAATAATCCTAGGATCTATGCGACTAGTTATAGCTATTATCGCAAAACCAATGAAGGTTCCTATCCCTCTAATACCTAGTATAATTCCTATAACCGATTGTGGATACCCTCTCAATTCTTGAAGTAAAGGTGGAAAAATTACCATTGGTACAAAGTTTAACATACCAAAGAAAAATATTAGAATTAATCCTACGGTATAATTTCTGTCTTTAAATATACTTAAATTTATAAATGGCTTTTTTGTTGTTAGGCTATGAGTAATAAAAATATAAAAGCCAATAATTGCCACTCCAAATTCAATTATAGTCTCAGTACTATCGAACCAACTATTTCTTTCTCCTCTATCAAACATTATTTGCAAAGCGGCCACGCTACATGCCAAAGCTAAAAAACCAATCCAGTCTAGAGAAAGTCCTCCTTGAACAGGTTTTTTAGGAACAGTAATCATAACTGCAAATAACGCACAAAAACCAAATGGGACTAAGGTGTAGAAAATCCATCGCCAATTTAGTAATTCTCCTAAATAACCTCCAATAGTTGGAGCAATTACTGGTCCCAAAATAGTACCCATTCCCCAAACAGCCATTGCGAGCGAAATTTGTCTTTTTGGAAATATTGCTAGAACTAAAGTTTGTGAAAGAGGAGGAAGAGGAGCCCCAAAAACTCCTTGTGCAACTCTAAAGAAAACTATTTCTTCAAGAGAATTAGACATTCCACAGAATATCGAGGATATTATAAAACCAAGAACACTGAAAATAAGTATGGTCCGAATTTGTATTCTAGAAGAAAGCCATCCTGCAAAGGGAGTAAAGATAGCTGTGGCAACAATATTACCAGTAACAACCCAAGAAATTTGATCTTGAGTGGCTCCCATTGCTCCTCTCATATCAGATAATGCAATTGACGCGATTGTTACGTTCATAGCATATAGCATAGTTACAAAGGTTGCAGTGGCTAGAATGAACCATTTAAATGATGAATTTGTTTCTGATATTAAAGGTTTCAATTAAAACTCAAAACATTTTAAAAAAACTAGAAAAAGGTCTAATTAATAGAGGTACTTCACCTTCGTATTTAGTATCAATTGTGACAGAAACTGACATCCCAACACGAAGATTTCTATTAATATTAGTTTCTTTTGTTCTTTTTTTATTCAAATCAGATATAGACAACCTTACAGGAATTCTTTGAACAACTTTAACCCAGTTTCCAGAAGAATTTTGTGGTGGTAGAATTGAAAACTCTGCCCCAGTGGCAGGACTTATGCTTTCAACTTGAGCATTCCATTCGCTATTAGGAAATGAGTCAGGTGTAAACAATGCTGATTGACCAACTTTTATGTTAGTTAAATCTGTTTCTTTTAAATTAGCTTCTAACCAAGCTTTTTTTTCGTCAACTATAGCAAAAAGAATTTTACCAACATCTATATATTCGCCTTCTTCAAGGTTCATTTGTGCGATTATTCCATCTTGTTCAGCAAAAACAGTAGATTTGTTAATATCAAACTTTATTTGGTTAAACTTACTTAATTGCTTTAAGTAAAGAGGATGCTCTTTAGTTTTGATATTTTTATCATTAAGTAATGTTGTTAATATAGTTTTAGCTTTTTGTTTTGCTAATTCAAGTTCACTTTTAGCTATGTTATATTCATAAGTTACTTCTTCAATTTTACTATTTATTTTAATACTTTTAAGAGATTTAAGAGCTGAGTTGTATAAATATTCTGTTCTTTCTATATCCGTGTTAATTTTAGACGAATTTAACTCCTCAAAAGCTAGATTGTATAAATGTTTAACCTCCTGCAATTTGCTTTTTAGTCCAACACCTTTGTCGACTAATAATCTAATTCTATCTAGTTCAATCT
>ERZ802821.406-NODE-406-length-24571-cov-12.7252_pt1 | contig 24571 bp, 37 predicted proteins | sample MGYA00345648_ERZ802821 | MGnify/ENA primary metagenome ERZ802821 (study PRJEB30503, sample SAMEA104212357) | marine metagenome | biome: Westerlies Biome; feature: [SRF] surface water layer (ENVO:00010504) within the epipelagic zone...; material: water... | reverse complement strand
GTTGAGTAAATAGGTTAATGGGAGAGGCATTTTGCCTCTCTCCTCGTTGTTTGAAAAAGGAATAAGTCTATGGACAACCAGAATATCCGTATTCGGTTAAAAGCTTTTGACCACCGTATTTTAGATCAGTCAACAAGTGAAATTGTGAATACAGCAAAGCGTACGGGTGCTAATGTTCGTGGGCCAATTCCTTTGCCAACAGGTATGCGTCGGTTTACCGTCCTTCGTTCTCCTCATATCGATAAAAAAAGTCGTGAGCAGTTTGAAATGCGCACGCATAAACGGTTATTAGATATTATTGATCCAACACCACAGACAGTTGATGCGCTTATGAAACTGGATTTGGCTGCTGGTGTAGATGTAGAAATTAAGCTTTAAAGCAAAAGTGAGGTAACAGCGTTATGCGTAGCGGTGTGATAGCAAAAAAATTAGGTATGACTCGCATCTTTAGTGATGGTGGTCAGCATATTCCAGTAACCGTACTACTGATGGATTCTGTCCAGGTGGTGAGTGTTCGCAATCAAGAAACCGATGGTTATTCAGCGGTACAACTTGGTGCTGGTTCCGTTAAGGTTAAGAATGTCTCTGCTGCAATGCGGGGTCATTTTGCCAAGGCTTCGGTATTACCAAAGCGAAAAGTTGCAGAGTTTAGGGTGTCTGATGATGCATTGCTTGAACCTGGGGCAACATTGGCGCCAAGCCATTTTGTAACAGGCCAAATGGTTGATGTGGTTGGAACGTCCCATGGTAAGGGCTTTGCTGGTGCGATGAAAAGGCATAATTTTGGCGGTTTGAGAGCATCACACGGTGTTTCACTCTCGCATCGCTCACACGGCTCCACCGGTCAGTGCCAAGATCCTGGTAAAGTATTTAAAGGCAAAAAGATGGCCGGCCATATGGGTGCAGAGCGCGTAACCATTCAAAACCTTGAAATCGTAGCGGTTGATGATGAAGATGGTGTGATTTTAGTACAAGGTGCTGTTCCAGGACCAAAGAATGGCTGGATATTATTATCTGACGCTATTAAGAAAAAGCGGCCAGAAGATGCGCCTTATCCGGCAGGCTTATTAGAGGGCATGGATGCGAGTGTAGAAAGCGTTGCTGGTGATGAGAATGCGAGCGATGTAGCAGAGAATGTAGATGTAGCTGAGGCACAGCAAGATACAAATTCTGCTAATGAGGGCACTGCTAGTGAGGGAGCTGGTGATGAAAGCTGAGCTAAAATCAATCGGGAACAAGAAAACCAGCAATATTGAGCTTGCGGATAGCGTATTTGGCATTACGCCAAGAGAAGATATCATTGCTCGTGTGGTTAAGTGGCAGCTTGCAAAGCGCCGTGCTGGTACTCATAAGGTTAAGTCTCGCTCCGAGATTGCAAAAACAGGCGCAAAAATGTTTCGCCAGAAGGGCACAGGCAGAGCGCGTCACGGTGCGGCTTCGGTTGTCCAATTCAGGGGCGGCGGTGTTGTTCATGGGCCTGTCGTTCGGGATCACGGCCATGATTTGCCAAAGAAGGTTCGTAAATTAGGATTGCGCTCAGTATTATCTGCGAAAGCAGCTTCTGGAAAGCTTATCATCGTTGATAATCTTGAATCAGACGGTAAGACAGCATCCCTTAAAGCGAAATTAACAGGTTTGGGTGTGTCTAATGCCTTGGTTATCGGCGGAGAGACATTAGAGAATGGATTTGTTCGTGCGGCGGCAAATATCCCTTTAATTGATGTTTTGCCGTCTCAGGGTCTGAATGTATATGATGCGGTTCGACGTGATGTATTGGTTATGACAAAAGATGCGGTTGATTTTATTGAGGAGCGCTTGAAATGAGTATTCGCCCTAGAAAACGCGTTGAAACAACGGTTAGTCAAGCACAGGCCTATGATACGATTATTCGCCCTGTCATCACTGAGAAAGCCTCTATGTCCAGTGAAAACGGACAGGTATCATTCGTGGTTCGCAATGATGCAACAAAACCTGAAATCAAAGCAGCTGTTGAGATGTTGTTTGACGTTAAAGTCGTTACTGTTAACACCCTCATCACAAAGGGTAAGACTAAGATGTTCCGCGGTCGCGCTGGACGTCGTAATGATGTCAAAAAAGCAATTATTACATTGGCTGAAGGTCAGTCAATAGAAATTATGGGAGCATAAATTATGGCGTTAAAGAAGTTTAACCCCATTACCCCTGGTCAGCGCGGACTTGTTATTGTAGACAGGTCAGGGTTGCATAAAGGCGATCCAGTAAAAAAGCTTACAGAGGGCTTGCACAAGACTGGTGGCCGTAATAATTCAGGGCATGTAACCGCGTGGCAGCGCGGCGGTGGTCATAAGCGTAAATACCGGATTATTGATTTCAAGCGCCGTAAGTTTGATATGAAGGCAACTGTTGAGCGTTTGGAATATGACCCAAACAGAACTGCTTTTATTGCGCTTATTACGTATGAAGATGGCGAGCAATCCTATATCCTAGCGCCCCAAAGGTTAGCGGCAGGCGATATGGTTGAGGCAGGTCCAAAAGCAGATATTAAACCAGGTAATGCATTGCCGATTGCTAATATTCCTGTTGGAACGCTTATTCATAACATTGAGCTAAAGCCAGGAAAGGGTGGGCAGCTTGCACGCTCTGCTGGCACCTATGTTCAGCTTGTCGGACGTGACAGAGGATATGCTATTTTGCGCCTGACATCTGGCGAGGTTCGTTTGGTTCGCTCAGAATGTATGGCCTCTATTGGCGCTGTATCAAACCCAGACCAGCAAAATATTAAAATTGGTAAAGCAGGCCGAAATAGATGGCTTGGTAAGCGCCCACATGTGCGTGGTGTGGTGATGAACCCAGTTGACCACCCGCATGGCGGTGGTGAGGGCAGAACCTCAGGTGGCCGTCATCCGGTTACGCCTTGGGGCAAGCCTACAAAAGGTAAGCGCACTCGTAATAATAAAAAGACAGACCGCCTAATCGTGCGGCGTCGTAAACCGTAAGGGAGCACATAAGGTATGGCACGCTCAGTTTGGAAAGGCCCGTTTGTGGACGGCTATTTGCTGAAGAAAGCAGAAAAAGCGGCTGCTTCACAGCGTAACGACGTTGTTAAGATTTGGTCACGCAGATCAACTATTTTACCTCAGTTTGTTGGTATTACATTTGGTGTTTATAACGGCAAGAAATTCATTCCTGTTTCTGTTTCAGAAGATATGGTTGGTCATAAGTTCGGTGAGTTTGCCCCAACACGCACCTATTATGGCCATGCAGCTGATAAAAAGTCTAAGAGGTAGGTAAGGGTCATGGGTAAGAAATCAATGCCACGTCGGGTTGCTGACAATGAAGCAAGAGCGGTTTTAAGAAATGTCCGCGTCAGCCCGCAAAAGTTAAATTTAGTTGCTACAATGATCCGCAAAATGGAAGTTGGTAAGGCACTTGCAGCACTTGAGTTTTCTCGTCGTAGAATCTCAAATGATGTAAAAAAAGTGCTTGAATCAGCTGTTGCAAATGCGGAAAACAACCATTCGCTTGATGTAGATAGGCTTGTCGTTAAGGAAGCCTATGTTGGAAAATCAGTTGTTATGAAGCGTTTTCGGGCAAGAGCGAGAGGACGTGGCTCTCGGATATTAAAGCCGTTGTCACATTTAACGATTGTGGTTAGTGAGAAAGAGGAGCAGGCATAATGGGCCAAAAGATTAAGCCTATCGGACTTAGAGTTGGCATTAACCGCACATGGGATTCGCGCTGGTTTGCTGGTCGCACCTATGGAGATCTGCTTCATAAAGATATTGCGCTTCGCTCTCATTTGATGGAGCGGCTAAAGCCTGCTGGGATTAGCAGGGTTGTGATTGAACGCCCAGCTGGTCGTGCGAGAATAACCATTTATGCAGGTCGTCCAGGTTTGATTATTGGTAAAAAAGGCCAGGATATTGAAATCCTTCGTGCAGACCTTGCAAAGCGTGTTGGAACAGATGTAAGCCTTAATATTGTAGAGGTACGCAAGCCTGAGATTGATGCAAAGCTTGTTGCAGAAAATATTGCTCAGCAGCTTGAAAGACGTGTTGGTTTCAGACGCGCGATGAAGCGTGCGGTTCAATCTGCCATGAGGCTTGGGGCACTTGGCGTTAGAATAAATTGTGCTGGCCGTCTTGGTGGTGCTGAGATTGCTAGAACTGAATGGTACCGTGAAGGCAGAGTGCCGCTACATACATTGCGGGCAGAGGTTGATTATGCGGAAGCAACTGCATTTACAACTTACGGTGCAAACGGAATAAAAGTTTGGATTTTTAAGGGTGAGGTAATGGCGCATGATCCGATGGCTCAGGATAAGCGCTTAGCAGAGCAGACTTCAAGTGCTGCCCCTCGAAATAACGGTTAACGGAGGAGAATGAGCAATGCTTTCACCGAAACGCACCAAATTTCGTAAAGCACATAAAGGTCGTATTCATGGTAACGCAAAAGGGGGCACACAGCTTACTTTTGGGTCATACGGTCTAAAGGCTTTGTCTCCTGAGCGTATTACAGCACGCCAGATAGAAGCGGCACGTCGTGCAATTACACGTCATCTTCGCCGTGCTGGCCGGGTTTGGATTAGGATTTTTCCTGATGTGCCTGTATCGAGCAAGCCAGCAGAAGTTAGAATGGGTAAAGGTAAGGGCGCACCTGAATTTTGGGTAGCACGTGTCGCCCCTGGTAGAATCTTGTTTGAGATTGATGGTGTTTCGTGGGAATTAGCAAATGAAGCATTAAAGCTTGCTTCTGCTAAATTGCCTATAAACACACGCATTGTTCGCCGTCTTGGCGATACGGAATAGTGGAGAGTAGTGATGGCAACGGTTAAGGCATCTGAAATGCGCGCCGAGACAAGCGATGAGTTAAAGACTAAATTGGTCGCGCTGAAAAAAGAGCAATTTAACCTAAGGTTTAAGGTTGCTTCTGGTGAGAATGAAAACCCGTCTAGAATACGTGTTGTGCGCCGCGAAATTGCGCGACTAAAAACAGTGCTTGCAGAAAAAACTTCTGCAGCAGGATCAGAAACAGGAAAATAAGACTATGCCAAAACGTACCTTACAAGGAACTGTTGTTAGCAACAAAGGAGATAAGACGGTAATCGTTCAAGTAGAACGTCGTCTGATGCATCCTGTTTACAAAAAGTTTATTACAACATCAAAAAAATACGCAGCTCATGATGAGGAAAATCGCTCGCAAGAGGGCGAACAGGTGAAAATTCGTGAGTGTCAGCCTGTATCAAAGAGAAAATTCTTTGAAGTTGTTTATGACGAAGCAGCACAGGCTTAGATAGGGAAACAGTATCATGATACAGATGCAGTCAAATTTAGAAGTTGCAGATAATTCAGGCGCTCGCAGGGTCCAATGTATTAAAGTGCTTGGTGGTTCTGGTAGAAGGTCAGCTGGTGTTGGTGATGTTATCGTTGTCTCTGTAAAAGAAGCAATACCGCGCGGGCGTGTAAAAAAGGGTGATGTTTATCGCGCTGTCATCGTTCGTACCGCCAAAGAAGTTAGAAGAGATGATGGTACCGCAATTCGCTTTGATAGAAATGCTGCGGTTCTTTTAAATAAGCAGAATGAGCCAATTGGAACACGTATTTTTGGGCCTGTTACACGTGAGTTACGCTCTCGTAACTTTATGAAAATCGTATCGCTAGCTCCGGAGGTATTATAATGCAGCCGAAATTAAAAATTAAGAAGGGTGACGAAGTTATTGTCGTCACTGGCAAGGATAAAGGAAAAAAGGGACAAGTTCTTGAGGTTTTGCCAACCAAGTCCCGTGTTAAAGTTCAGGGTATCAATATGGTAAAAAGGCACCGTCGCCCGACCCAGACAAGTCCTGGCGGTATAGATAGTTTTGAAGCTTCAATGCATATATCCAATGTTGCACTTGTAGATCCAGATTCTGGAAAAGCAACGCGTGTTGGATATAGCGTAGAAGATGGAAATAAAGTGAGAGTAGCAAAAGCCTCTGGCAAGGTTATTAGCTAAATTAAAGGAAGCTGAGATGAAAACGCGTTTGGAAGAATATTATCGGACGGCTGTTCGCCCAGCACTTGTTGAAAAATTCGGGTATGATAACGAATTGCAGGTGCCACGACTTGAAAAAGTAGTCATTAATATGGGTGTTGGAGGGGCTGTTCGAGACTCTAAAAAGGTGGAATTTGCGGTCAAGGATATGACAGCAATAGCAGGCCAAAAGCCTGTTGTCACAAGAGCAAAGAAAGCAAATGCTGCTTTTAAATTGCGCGAAGGGATGGCCATTGGCTGTAAGGTTACTTTGCGTAAAGAGCGAATGTATGAATTTCTGGATAGGCTTGTGAATATCGCGCTGCCGCGTGTACGTGATTTCCGCGGTCTCAATAATAAGAGTTTCGATGGTAGTGGAAATTATGCCCTTGGTATTAAAGAGCAAATAGTATTCCCAGAGATCGAATATGACAAGGTGGATGAAGTTCGTGGTATGGACATCATCGTGGTTACAACAGCGAAAACGGATGATGAAGCACGTGAATTACTACGTGGTATTCAGTTCCCGTTTGGCACCGCTTAAATCATTCGAAAAAAGGAATTGCTGCAATGGCTAAAAAGAGTTCAATCGAAAAAAATAAGCGCAGAATGCGGATGGTGGCGTCTAAGGGCGCGCGCCGTAATGCATTGCGTGCAATCATCAAGGATAAAACGGTTCCGTTAGAAGAACGGTTTGCGGCGTCTATTAAGCTCTCTGAAGAGCCAAGAGACAGCTCACCAAGCCGTATTCGCAATAGATGCGAGATAACAGGCCGTCCTCGCGGTTATTACCGTAAATTAAAAATGTCACGTATTGCCTTACGGGACCTTGCCTCATTTGGGCAAATCCCAGGCATCGTTAAGTCTAGCTGGTAGGGAAGGGAGAGATTAGAAATGTCTATGAGTGATCCTCTCGGAGATATGATTACCCGAATTCGTAATGGACAATCCGCACGTAAATCTGTGGTTTCCAGTCCATCATCAAAATTACGCGCAAATGTTCTTGAAGTATTAAAGCGTGAAGGGTTTATTCGCGATTTTAGTGATGCAGAAGTAAGTCCTGGTATCTCAAAGCTTAGCATTGAGCTTAAATATCATGAAGGCTCTCCTGTTATATCCGAAATCGTGCGTGTGTCGCGTCCAGGAAGACGTGTTTATTCTGGTATAAAAGATTTAAGACGGGTTTATAACGGTCTTGGTATTTCAATTTTATCAACACCTAATGGTGTTTTATCTGATAATGAAGCTCGTGTTGCTAATGTTGGCGGCGAAGTTTTATGTCAGGTATTTTAAAGGAGAGTTGAATGTCAAGAATAGGAAATGCACCTGTTGCGATACCAGATGGCGTGACGTTATCCATGGATGCTGATGTGATTACTGTTAAAGGCTCAAAAGGCGAGCTTCACACAAAGGTACCCTCATCTGTTGATGTTTCCATTGATGATAAAGTTGTAAAATTTTCAGCGAAGGCATCTGATAATCAGAGCCGCTCTCACTGGGGAACAACAAGAGCGCATGTTGCCAATATGGTAGAGGGCGTGTCTAATGGGTTTACCAAAAAGCTTGAGATAAACGGTGTTGGTTATCGTGCAGCAATGCAGGGTAATAAAATTCAGCTAAACCTTGGCTTTAGTCACCCTGTTGAGATGCAAATCCCAGAGGGGCTTCAAGTCAGCGTTGATGGTAACACAAAAATAGCAGTATCAGGCGCCGATAAAGAGCTGATAGGATTGTTTGCTGCTGAAATTAGATCTAAGCGTCCTCCTGAGCCATTTAAGGGCAAGGGTGTTAAATATGCTGACGAATATATTGTTCGTAAAGAAGGCAAGAAGAAATAAAGGAATAGGCAGATGTTAACAACTAATCAGATGTTTGAGCGCCGCCGTCAGCGTACAAGAACCATGCTTCGCAAAACAGGGCAGGGGCGCCCGCGTTTGTCTGTTCACCGCTCATCTAAGCATATCAGAGCGCAGATTATTGATGATGCGAGAGGTATTACACTTGCAGCGGCTTCCACGTTAGATCCCGATTTCCGTAAATTGGGTAAGACAGGAGCAGATGTTGATGCGGCCAGTTTTGTTGGAACACAATTAGCCGAACGTGCCCAGAAAAACGGCGTTAAGGATGTTGTGTTTGACCGAGGTGGTTTTATGTTTCATGGCAGGGTGAAAGCTCTTGCAGATGCCGCGCGCGAAGCCGGATTAGAGTTTTAAGGAGTAGATGGCGATGGCAAGAAATAATGATAAGGGTTCTGATTCAAACGGACGCGAAGAGTCTGAACTAATTGAAAAATTAGTTGGTATCAACCGTGTTGCCAAGGTAGTTAAGGGTGGTCGCAGATTCGGTTTTGCGGCGCTTGTTGTTGTTGGTGATGGTCGTGGTAAGGCTGGATTTGGAACAGGTAAAGCAAAAGAAGTGCCTGAGGCTATTCGTAAAGCCACAGAGGATGCAAAACGTAACATGGTTCGCATTCCGCTTCGTGATGGTCGCACATTGCATCATGATGTTAAAGGCACCTATGGCGCTGGTCATGTTCTGCTTCGCTCGGCCCCTTCTGGTACAGGAATTATTGCAGGTGGACCTATGCGTGCGGTATTTGAAGCGTTGGGTGTGCAAGATGTTGTGGCAAAGTCGATTGGTACCTCTAATCCACATAATATGATTAAAGCAACTTTTTCAGGTCTTCAATATATACAAGCGCCTCGTGCGGTGGCATCTAAGCGCGGCATTAAAGTAGCCGATGTATTTGGCAAAAAAGCTGAATTAGAAACGACTTCTTAAGTCAGGGGATTATTTCAAGGGATTATTATGGCAAAGCAAACAGTAATCGTAACGCAGACTAAAAGCCCGATTGGACGCGAGGGAAGCCAGAAAAAGACATTAATTGGTCTTGGTTTAAATAAAATTGGCAGAACAAGAGAGTTAGAAGATACCCCCAGCGTTCGTGGTATGATTGATAAAGTAAAACACCTCATTAAAGTGGATGAGGCTGGCGCATAGCTATAAAAATAGCGCGTTTTTTGGAGAATATGATGGAATTACATACATTAACAGATAACAAGGGCGCAACACGCAATCGTAAACGTGTTGGTCGCGGAGTGGGCTCTGGTATTGGCAAGACATCTGGTAGTGGACATAAAGGTCAAAAAGCACGCTCTGGTGTTGCAATCAAGGGCTTTGAGGGCGGGCAGATGCCTATCCACAGACGTCTGCCAAAGCGTGGGTTTGTGAATATTTTCCGAAAAACCTATGTTGAAGTAAATATCGGAAATGTTCAAAAATCAATTGATGATGGCAGAATTGATGCAACAAAACCTATCGATACGGCTTCTCTTCAATCTGCTGGACTTGTTGGTAAGCCAAAAGATGGCGTCCGACTTCTAGCAAATGGCGATGTGTCAGCTAAGATAGAGATACATGTAGCAGGGGCTTCAAAGTCGGCTATCTCAGCTGTTGAAAAAGCAGGCGGTTCTGTTGTTTTACCGGCATCAGCTGCTTCTGAATAATTTTTTAAGATAGATGGAATTATTAGATAATGGCAACAAATAGTGGAACACAAGCTGGGTTTGATTTATCTGCTTTTGCGAAAGCAGATGATCTAAAAAAGCGCCTACTTTTCACTATCGGCGCCCTTATTATTTACCGGCTAGGAACGTTTATTCCTCTGCCAGGTATTGATCCTGTTGCCCTTGCGGATGTGTTTTCTCGCCAGTCTAGTGGTATCCTTGGAATGTTTGATATGTTCTCAGGTGGCGCGCTTGGCAGGATGACCATATTCGCGCTTAATATTATGCCCTACATTACGGCCTCTATTATTATGCAGCTTATGACTGCTATCATTCCAACATTAGAGCAATTAAAAAAAGACGGTGAATCGGGTCGTAAAACAATAAATCAATATACGCGTTATCTAACCGTGCTTCTGGCATCGGTGCAGGGATATGGTATAGCGATGGCGCTGGAATCATCTACCGGAGTGGTAGTAGATCCTGGCTTTTTCTTCCGAATTACAGCGGTAGTAACCCTAGTGGGGGGTACCTTATTTTTAATGTGGCTGGGTGAGCAGGTTACCAGTAGAGGTGTTGGTAACGGTATTTCACTTATCATCTTTGCGGGTATTATTGCAGAAATTCCGTCTGCGTTAATTGGTATGTTAGAACTTGGCCGCACAGGGGCTCTATCTGGTCTTGTTATTGTTGGTATTCTGATTTTGGTGGTTGCAGTCATTGCTTTTATTGTGTTTATCGAACGATCGCTTCGAAAAATATTAATCCAATATCCAAAACGCCAGCAGGGCGGAAAAATGTTGGGGGGGCAAGCTCAGCATCTTCCTCTAAAGTTGAATGTAGCTGGTGTTATCCCGCCAATATTTGCATCCTCTTTATTGTTAATGCCGGTTTCGATTATTAATCTATCAGGCTCGCAAGGCTCTGGACCTGACTGGCTTTTGACTCTGAATTCTTTGCTTGGTCGCGGTCAGCCGCTCTATCTTGCCATTTATGTATCGATGATCGTGTTTTTTGCATTCTTTTATACCGCTATCGTGTTTAATCCAGAAGATACGGCTGAGAATCTACGCCGTAATGGGGGCTATATCCCTGGTATCCGTCCAGGCAAGCCGACAGCAGATTATCTTGATTTTATTTTAACAAGATTGACTGTCATTGGCGCTGCTTATCTAGCAGCGGTGTGTATTTTGCCAGAGATTTTGATAAGCCAATATTCTATTCCATTCTATTTAGGGGGCACATCATTGCTGATTGTTGTGACAGTATCCCTAGATACGGTCTCCCAGATACAGTCGCATTTATTAGCGCATCAATATGAGGGATTAATTAAAAAAGCACAGATAAAGGGGCGTAGGTGATGAATATTATTTTATTTGGCCCTCCTGGTGCTGGAAAAGGCACACAAGCAGAAAAGCTGGTTTCAGAACGCTCTATGGTTCAGCTCTCTACTGGGGATATGCTTCGCGCTGAGATAGCTGCTAATTCTGAGCTGGGATTGCAGGCCAAAAAAATAATGGATGCAGGCGAGCTTGTGTCTGATGAAATTATGATAAAGATGATCGAACATCGTATGTCGAGTGATGAAGCAAAACTAGGCGTAATCTTGGACGGTTTTCCAAGAACAGTTAAGCAGGCAGAAGCATTGGATGAGATGCTAACGCACAACAATGTGGCAATCGACCATGTTATTGAGATTAGCGTAGATGAAGATGCCTTGTTCGATAGGATTGCGCACAGAGCAAGCCAGTCAGACAAGGCGCGTGATGATGATAATGCAGAAGTTCTAACACAAAGACTTAAAGTCTATCATGATAATACAGCCCCTGTTTTGCCATTTTATCGCAATAAGGGAATGTTATCTCAGGTTGATGGAATGATGAGCATTGAAGAGGTTGCTGAGAAAATCAGTGAGGTATTAGATAGTTAGCCATAAAGCAGACAGTTAACTATGTAACGTTTAAAAAGGTGAAACGGCGGGATAATTATATATCCGCCAAATTAAAGGAGAAACCGGTGGCACGTATAGCTGGTATAAATATTCCGACCAAAAAAAGGGTAGAGATTGCTCTTACCTATATTCATGGTATCGGTCTGACGAGTTCGAAAAAAATATGCGAGAAGGCTGGGATAGTAGCTGAAAGACGCGTGAATGATCTTACAGAAGATGAGCTTACGCGTGTGCGTGATATTATCGATGAAGATTTCATCGTTGAGGGCGATCTGAGACGAAAAACGTCTATGGATATCAAACGTTACCTAGATTTGGGATGTTTGCGCGGATTACGTCATCGTCGCAATCTTCCGGTTCGTGGTCAGCGTACCCATACAAATGCTCGCACAAGAAAAGGCCCTGCAAAGGCCATTGCTGGTAAAAAGAAATAGGCAGGACAGGGAAAAATTATGGCTAAACAACCTTCTCAAACACGTGTGCGTCGCCGCGAAAAGAAAAATATCGCAACTGGTGTGGCGCATGTAAACTCGACTTTTAACAATACGATGATCACAATTTCCGACGTGCAAGGAAATACAATTGCTTGGTCATCTGCTGGTACAATGGGGTTTAAAGGCTCTCGAAAATCTACCCCATTTGCGGCTCAGATGGCAGCTGAAGATGCTGGTAAAAAGGCAGCTGAACATGGCGTTAAATCCGTTGATGTAGAGGTCAGAGGCCCAGGTTCTGGAAGAGAATCAGCATTAAGAGCATTACAGACAGTTGGATTTACGGTGAACTCGATTAGGGATGTTACTCCGATACCGCATAATGGGTGCCGTCCAAGAAAACGACGCCGCGTATAGCTAATTTTAAATGAACTTCCTCAATGATAGCGCATTGTATGTTGCGCTTAGTTGAATGTCGCTAAAGATAAAGGAAAACAGATGATAGAAAAGAATTGGATGGAATTGCAGAAGCCTGATCAAATCAGTGTGAAAGCGTCTGAATATAATCCGCGTCAAGCTGTAATATCGGTTGGCCCGTTAGAGCGTGGATTTGGTATTACCCTTGGTAATTCACTTCGTCGTATTTTATTATCGTCTCTTCAGGGCGCAGCGGTTACAGCGGTGCAAATTCAAGGAGTGGTTCATGAATTCTCATCTATAGCTGGGGTTCGTGAGGATGTAACTGATCTTATTCTGAATATTAAAGGAATTGCAGTTTCTCTGGAAGCTGAGGGCTCTAAAAGAGTGCGCCTTCATGCAGAAGGCCCGCTAGAAGTTACCGCTAGCATGATAAGTGAGACGGCTGGTGTGGAAATTATGAATCCAGACCATATTATCTGTCATTTGGATAAAGAAGCAACCCTTGTTATGGAATTAACAATTGAGTCTGGAAAAGGGTATGTTCCAGCAGCTCAAAACAGGTCAGAGGATTCGCCAATAGGTCTGATACCAGTGGATGCAATCTTTAGCCCTATTCGTCAGGTTGCTTATAAAGTTGAAAATGAGCGCGTAGGACAGATTACGGATTATGACCGTTTGTTGTTAACTATTGAAACAGATGGTTCTGTTACACCTGAAGATTCTGTTGCTTATGCTGCGCGTATTATGCAAGATCAATTGCAGCCATTTATTAATTTCGAAGAGCCTAAAACAGAAATCGTTGAGGATGAGGCAGATAGCCTTCCGTTTAACCGTAATCTGCTTCGTAAAGTTGATGAGCTTGAGTTATCTGTGCGTTCTGCTAATTGCCTTAAGAATGATAATATTGTTTATATTGGTGATTTGGTGCAGAAGAGTGAGAATGAGATGCTTCGCACCCCTAACTTTGGGCGTAAATCCTTGAATGAGATTAAAGAAGTGTTGAAGGTGATGAACCTTGAATTAGGCATGGATAACGAAAATTGGCCGCCTGAGAATATTGAGGAATTGGCTAAGCGTATTGACGAGCCTTTTTAAGTAATTTGATATATTGGCCCAATTCGGGCAACAGGAGTTAAAAAATGCGACATCGTAGTGCGGGACGGAAATTAAACCGGACATCTAAACATCGTCAGATGCTTTTTCGTAATTTATCGCAAGCGTTAATTAAACATGAGCAGATAGTAACAACATTGCCAAAGGCAAAAGATTTGCGGCCAGTTGTTGAGAAACTTATTACGCTTGGCAAAAGAGGGGGGCTTCATGCTAGAAGACAGGCATTCGCTCAGCTCCGCGATGACAAGATGGTAACAAAGCTTTTTGATGTTCTTGCGCAACGCTATGCTGAGAGGGCTGGCGGGTATACAAGAGTATTAAAGGCTGGATTTAGATATGGTGATTCTGCACCGATGGCTGTTATTGAATTTGTCGATAGGGATGAAACAGCTAGAGGACAGGATTCTGGCCCAGTTCAAGTTGATGGCGATGATACAGAGCTTCAGGCAGGGGCAGCGTAAGTCATTGGCTTAAACTCATACAGCATTTACGTTAAAGAGCCGCATGCGGCTCTTTTTTGTTTTGCAGACGGGTTTAGCTCGATATACTAAAATAATGAACGCGAACTCTAATGATAAAATTCCACTTGCGGAGAAGATGCGGCCTGCGTCTCTTGGCGATGTTATAGGACAGCCGCAACTAACCTTGCTTCCGCTATCTCAGTTAGAATCAGGCTCGTTTATCTTTTGGGGGCCTCCTGGTTCTGGCAAAACAACTATCGCCAGAATATTAGGCACTCAGTCTAGCCAAGAATTTGTAAAATTATCAGCTGTGCTAGACGGGGTTTCAGCGATACGTAAAATTTATGAGCGTGCCCGGTCGGTTACACAAAATGATACATCAATACTGGTATTCATAGATGAGATTCACCGATTTAATAAAGCACAACAAGATGCGCTGCTGCCAGCAATAGAGGATGGCTCTATTCGGCTTATTGGTGCGACTACTGAAAATCCGTCCTTTGCATTAAATTCAGCATTATTATCACGCACGCAGGTAGTTGTCCTAAGGGCGCTTGATGCGTCTGCTCTTAAGGCTATTTATCAGCGTGCAATGGTGTTTTTGGAAGAGCCAATACAGCTAGATGAGGCAACACAATCCTTGCTAGTTGAATTATCAGACGGTGATGCAAGGTATTTATTAAATATGGTTGAATTGTTAGTTGCTCATAAAAAGGAGCAAAATTGGTCATGTGAAAAGGTTGCTGAGTTTCTATCTAAAAGATCCCTGCATTATGACAAGCAAGGAGATCATCATTTTAACTTAATATCAGCGCTTCATAAATCTTTGCGAGCGTCTGACTGTGATGCTTCTTTATATTGGTTAGCTAGAATGCTTCTGGCAGGGGAGGATCCGCATTATTTATTGCGGCGGCTTGTTCGCTTTGCAGCAGAAGATATAGGGCTTTCAGACCCGCAAGCAGTTGGAATTGCGATATCTGCTTGGCAGTCATATGAGCGTATTGGCAGCCCCGAAGGAGAGTTGCATATAGCAGAGCTGGTTATTTTCCTTGCCACTTCCCCTAAATCAAACTCAGTCTATACAGCATGGAAAAAAGCGATGGATACTGCTAAAATAACGGGTAGTTTATCACCTCCAAAATCACTTCTAAATGCGCCTACTTCTTTAATGAAAGAGCTTGGTTATGGAAAAAACTACTCATACGACCATGATAGTGCTGATGCCTTTTCAGGGCAGAATTGTTTTCCAGATGAGATGCAGCGTGTTAAGCTATATTACCCTAATGAGCGTGGCTTTGAGCGGGAAATAAGCAAACGGCTTTCATATTGGGATAAATTACGCTCCAAGATTATGTCAGAATAAAAATAGTATGAGTCCAGATTTTGAATTATTCATCGGTATAGACTGGTCTGGTGCCAAAGGCTCGTCACACCGAGGTATCGCTGTAAGTGAGGCTGAAGCTGGCCAGTCCGTTCCGTCTATTATCTCGCCTCCTGCAGATGCGCGTAGCTGGTCTAGAACCAGCGTAATGGAGTATCTTATCAAAAAAAGCGGCGAGAGAAAAACACTAGCGGGAATTGATTTTGCTTTTTGCTATCCTTTTATAGATGAGAATACCTATTTTCCGGGTATGCAAGATGCGCCTGCCAGTGCCCCAGAATTATGGGCACTTATTGATAGGATTAACGCAGAAGCAACAGATTTGTATGGCGGCCTTATTTGGAAAAACCCTGAATTCGCCGCATATTATAATGCCCCAGCTATTAAAGGGCATTTATTTCGCTCACGCAGGCGCCAAACAGAAATCGCAGCAAAGCCTATAAAATCGCCAAGTCCCACATTTAATTGTGTTGGGCCAGCTGGAGTAGGAACAGGCTCTCTTGCGGGGATGAGGATGTTGCATAAATTAGAAGGTCAGGCTTGTCGCTGGCCTATCGAAACGAATACCGATAAATCCTTAACTTTGGTTGAGATTTTCCCCTCATTTTATTTTTCACTTGCTGGTGTTAGACCCATTAAGGGCAATCACGCGAGATTAGATATGCTCAATAAAGCACTAGCCTTTTTTGGGTCTAATTCTCTGCCAGATGGTTTTGTTGCCAAAGGACCTGATTTTGACGAGGCTGATGCACTTATCTCATCTGCTGCTATAAGAGCTTTGGCAAGCAAGCCAGAAGTTTGGAGCCTACCTTCCTGCGCTATTCAGGAGGGCTGGATATTTGGGGTGGAATAAATTTATTATGAATGCAACCTTATTCTTCGCGGTAGCCGCTGGCGGCGCATTTGGCGCTATTTTGCGTTATGCAACGCTGTTATTTGTAACCAAATACAGCGATATGCCATCTTATTTTGCAACATTATTTGTAAATATAACAGGCTCTTTTGCGGCAGGCTGTATCGTTGCTGTTGTGTCTTCAACGATGTCTTTCCCAGAACCCGTTCGGGTATTTATTATGGTGGGGTTGCTTGGCAGCTTAACAACCTTTTCAACATTTTCTCTTGATAGTTATATACTTTTTCAGCGTCAAGATTTTGCCATATTAGCTATTTATATAGGGGCATCTGTAATTGTTTCGATATGTTTTTTTGCGCTTGGCTTTTGGGCATTAAAGATTGGTGAGTAGAATTTGGTTCATATAATTTCAATCACGCAAGATGATGACGAGGTGAGGCTTGACCGCGCTATCCGCAGGCAATTTCCATCCTTCAAGCAAGGTCAATTAGAAAAACTGCTAAGACAAGGCTGGATTCGCGTGGATGCACAAAAAGTAAAAGCAGGGACAAGAGTGCATTCCGGTCAGAAAATTGAGTTTGCATTCGATGTGCCGTCTTATCTTGCCGAGCAGGGAGGCCATATAACAGATATTGCAGCTCCTAATATTTCAGACTCGGTAAAGAGAAAAGCTTTGCGCCAACTTGAAAGCTGGAGAATTGATGAAACAGATGAATGGATGGCGATAAATAAACCTGCTGGAATAGCGGTGCAGGGCGGATCCGGCACCAATAATCATATTGATCGTTTATTGCAAGAAGGATTTGGCGCTGAAAGACCCAAACTCGTTCACCGCATTGATAAAGATACGTCTGGCATTTTATTATTGGCAAAGAGCCAGAAATCAGCACGTGATTTAACAGCCCTGTTTAAAGAGCACGCTATCAGCAAAACATATCTTGCTTTTTGCATTGGCAACCCCAGCAGTCCTAGTAAATCAGGCAGCCCTAGTAAATCAGGGAAAATATCAGCGCCAATAGCAAAATCCTCGCAAAAAGGCATTGAGAAAATGGCTGTCGATCCAGAACATGGCCTTATAGCAATAACCCTGTTTGAGACTTTGTATAGTGATAATGGAATAAGTATGGTGTGTCTTCGCCCTTTAACAGGCAGAACCCATCAACTTCGAGTGCATATGGACAACCATGGAACCCCTATCTTAGGGGATGGAAAATATGCCGGCCGAAAAGCGCATCCATCAGACGCATTTGCCAGAAAGATGCATCTTCATGCCCATTTTCTGAGCCTTCCAGATGGACATCTTATAACAGCTGGAGTACCAGAACATATGCAATTAGCAGCAAGCATAATAGGGGCTTCTATTCCCTCGAACAACCAATTTTTCCCATCTGATTAGAAGGTTATATCTGTGTAATGACGTCATTCGTGCCTTACCAAAAGCAAGCCCAAAAACAAGACAAGCAGCAAGATTTGAGGCTTGCATTATTCGATTTTGACGGCACCTTATGTGATAGTGCTGAGCAGATTGCTAGTGCTATTAAAAAAGCAGGCCGTGATGTTGGATTGTTGGATATTAATGATGAGCAGGCACGCCAATCAATCGGGCAGGGACTCTACCATTTGGCGCTTTCTATCACTAATAATAATAGTGATAAAGCTAATGAATTTTTTGATGCCTATAGACATAATTTTAGAACAGAAATGAATTCAGGAAATATTTATATCTCCCCCTTATTTGATGGGGTCAAGAAATGCCTCACCTCGTTGGTTGCAGCTGGCTGGCTAACAGGTATCGTAACAAATAAAGGAAGAAATGGTTTGAACCACCTCTTAGTGGCGCATGAAATAGATGAATTGTTTGATGTAACCTATACGGTTGACGAAAAACAGCCTAAGCCGTCACCTGAAATGGCAATAGATGCTATGAAGGCGTGCGGCGTTGAGATTAAAAACACCGTGTTAATTGGAGATACAATTTATGATGCCCAATGCGCTGCAAATGCTGGCATTTCCTTTGTTGGCGTAAGTTGGGGCTATAATAGTTCTGATATTCTTAGCCAAAATGGGGCGCGAATAATCGTAAATGACTTTGCCCAACTCCAGACAAGTCTGGACGATATTATCCCACAAATTGGTTGAATTAAGCAGGAAATAGCCAGTGAAACGATTTTACGAAAAGGTTGATATCACACAAAGTGAGGAGCGCTATCAGATCACGCTTGATAACAGCCCCTTGAAAACACCTTTGAAATCAACATTGCAGTTACCAACAAGAAAACTAGCAGAAAAACTAGCTAAAGAATGGTCTGATGTTGAAACTGATATTATCCCAAATCAGATGCCCTTATTCTCACTCGCGGTTACGGCAATAGACCGTGTTGCTACTCAAAAAACCGAATTATCAGAAGAGATGCAGCACTATATTATGAATGATTTACTATGTTATCGAGAATCAGAAGATCCAAAATTACAGGAACATCAGAATAAATCTTGGGATCCATGGCTATCTTGGGCAAATACCGAGTTTGAATTTGATCTTAAATTAGCAAAAGGTGTAATGCCTATTGATCAAGATGAGCGTAATGCAACTCTGTTGAAGCAGGTGATTTCGCAAATGAATATTTGGACTTTTATGTGCTTTGTTAGGGCAACAACGCTTACTGGCTCTGCAATATTAGCACTAGCTTTTATAAGAAAACAGGTAATGCCAGATACCCTTTTCTCTGTTGCCTATCTAGATGAGTTATACCAAAACTCTAGGTGGGGAGAAGATGATGAATCCAAGGCAAGGCATGTTGCGCTAAAAAATGAATTGCATGATTTATCAGATTTTTTCAGACTAGCGGAACTATGAACAGCATACATCTCTTGAGCAATTAAAATCTAAGGAGCTTATTTGTGCAGACAAATACCGAAATGCTAGAACAAAAACGTGCCGAAGCCCGACTTGGGGGCGGACAGGCCAGAATTGATAAACAGCATGCCAAAGGAAAACTAACCGCAAGAGAGCGAATAGCGCTATTGCTGGATCCTGATAGCTTTGAAGAATGGGATATGTTTGTGGAGCATAGATGTATCGATTTTGACATGGAAGAACATAAAATTCCAGGAGATGGGGTTGTAACCGGTAATGGGTTGATAAATGGACGCCCTGTATTTGTATATTCACAGGATTTTACCGTGTTTGGTGGCTCATTGTCAGAAACACATGCTGCAAAAATTTGCAAAGTAATGGACCAAGCAATTAAACTTGGTTTGCCTGTTATTGGCATTAATGATTCTGGGGGTGCCCGAATACAAGAAGGCGTTGCATCTCTTGGAGGCTATGCAGAAGTCTTCCAACGAAATGTTCTGGCATCTGGCGTTATTCCGCAGATTTCCCTTATTATGGGGCCATGTGCTGGTGGTGCGGTATACTCACCTGCAATTACAGATTTTATATTCATGGTTGAAAACTCGTCTTATATGTTTGTAACAGGACCTGATGTGGTAAAAACGGTCACTCATGAAGATTTAACAGCCGCTGAGTTAGGTGGCGCTGAGATGCACGCAAAAACATCTGGCGTTAGCCATGGCCGATTTGAGAATGACTTAGAGTTATTGGTAAATACCCGCCGGTTAATGGGCTTCTTGCCGCTTTCTAATGCTGGCCCATTACCCATCATAGAGTGTGATGACCCTATCGATAGACAGTCTGAGACGCTTGCGAATATTGTGCCTGAAAATCCAAATATGCCGTATGATATGAAGCATGTCATCTTGGAGATTGTAGATGATCAGGAATTTTTCGAAATCCATGCTGATTACGCGAAAAATATCATTGTCGGCTTTGCTAGAATGAATGGCATGCCAATAGGCATTGTTGCAAATCAACCATTGGTTTTAGCAGGGTGCCTTGATTGTAATTCATCTCGAAAAGCTGCGCGATTTGTTCGGTTTTGTGATGCCTTTGATATTCCAATTCTAACCTTAGTGGATGTACCAGGATTTATGCCAGGACTTGCACAAGAGACTGGCGGTATTATCAGCCATGGCGCAAAGTTATTATTTGCCTTTGCAGAAGCAACAGTTCCAAAAGTCACTTTAATTACCAGAAAAGCATATGGGGGTGCCTATGATGTTATGGCATCCAAGCATTTGCGAGGTGATGTTAATTACGCATGGCCAAATGCAGAAATCGCTGTAATGGGTCCAGAGGGTGCGGCAAGAATTATTTTTCGGGATGCGTCTGATAATCCTGAGCTATTAGAGAAGAAAACTCAGAATTATCGCGAGAAATTTGCAAATCCATTTGTAGCCGCATCTAGAGGATATTTAGATGATATTATTAGACCTGTTAATACGCGTCGTCGTGTTGTTAATGCGTTTGAGATATTAAAGCGTAAGCAGCTTAAAAACCCACCGCGCAAGCATGACAACCTTCCTCTTTAAATTGGAGATACGCTAGATGAGTCTCGTCTTTAAAAAAATTCTGGTGGCCAATAGAGGTGAAATTGCCTGCCGAATTATCAGAACTGCCCATGATATGGGTATCAAAGTGGTTGCGATATATTCTGATTCAGATAAGCATGCAAAGCACGTCAGAATGGCAGATGAGGCAGTGCATGTTGGCCAGTCACCATCTGCACAAAGTTATTTGCTGATTGATAAAATTATTGAGGTGGCAAAGCAGACCTCCTCACAGGCTATTCATCCAGGGTACGGATTTTTATCAGAAAATGCCGAGTTTGTAAGAGCAGTTGAAGCGGCAGGAATTGTTTTTATAGGTCCTGATGCTCATGCCATGGAAATGATGGGCGATAAAATCACCTCAAAAAAGCTGGCCGAAGAAGCAGGTGTTTCTATTGTTCCTGGTAGTAAAGGAGCGGTTACGGATATTAGCGAAGCACAGGCTGAATCTGCCAGAATTGGTTATCCTGTCATGATAAAAGCTTCTTCTGGCGGCGGCGGAAAGGGAATGCGCGTTGTCGGCGACGAGGCTGAACTTCAATCAGCTATGCAGGCGGCGATGAATGAGGCGCGCTCTTCTTTCGGGGATGACCGGGTTTTCATAGAAAAATTTGTTCAGCAACCCCGACATATTGAGATTCAAATATTAGCGGATACGCATGGTCATATTATTTTTCTTGGTGAGCGTGAATGCTCTATTCAAAGACGGCATCAAAAAGTCATAGAAGAGGCGCCATCATGCCTGCTATCGCAAAAAACACGCCAAGCAATGGGGCAGCAGGCAATCGCTCTTGCTAGGGCTGTGAATTACAGGTCTGCTGGAACAGTTGAATTTATCGTTGGGGCGGATGAGGATTTTTACTTTCTAGAAATGAATACACGCTTACAGGTAGAACATCCTGTTACAGAATTAGTACATGATGTGGATCTTGTCTCTCTTATGATTAAGATCGCCGCTGGTGAGAGGCTTGAATTAACCCAAGAAGACGTCAAAGCACATGGATGGGCAGTAGAGGCGCGCATTTATGCAGAAGATTCCACCCGCGGATTTCTTCCTTCAATTGGACAATTACGCAGATATGTGGAACCTGAGATTGAAGCGATAAGAATAGATTCTGGCGTGGTTGAGGGCAGTCATATCGCAATGTTTTATGATCCAATGATTGCTAAAATAATTGCATATGGCAAAGACAGGCAAACAGCTATTAGTGAATTGTCACATGCTCTAGATAGGTATCAAATAAACGGTGTGGAAACTAATATTCAGTTTTTGAATGCAATCTTGTCAGATAAAGATTTTATTGCAGGAGATATCACAACTGCTTTTATAGATGAAAAATTTGACGGTAAGTTTGTTCCGCTAGAGCCTGTGGGAGAGATGAGAACATTACTGATTGCATTAGCTGCTGGCATTATGCCTCAGTTTGTGAAGCAGAAAAATAGCCAGCAACAAGGCAAGAGCTCTTATTTATTGCTGGTTCAAGACGAAGAAGATTATTTATTTGACTGGCAAATGGTAGAGGGTGATGCGGTTGTCACGATTGATGAAGCGCACTACACCATCTCTGGGTCTGTTCATAAGTCCATGAGTATCTTTACCGGGAGTATTTTTACCGGGAGCATTTCTACCGGGAGTATTGTTAGCGGCGATATGAGCGAACATCAGCTTGCTGTCAAAATAGAACGTGATTATCACCATCTGCGTCTAACCACAGCTTCCTATCAATTAAGGGCGCGTTTATTGCCAGCAATTGCACAAAATGTAATTGAATATATGCCAGAACAAAGTGCTCTTTCAGGTCTTCTAAAAGTATCTGCACCCATGCCTGGCTTGCTTACCAAGTTGCTGGTATCAGAGGGTGATACGCTGTTTTCAGGTCAGGAAGTCGCAATAATGGAAGCGATGAAGATGGAAAATAGTCTTAGATGTGAAATTGACTGCGTTGTTGGCGTTATTCATGCTAGTGAGGGTGATTTACTAAATGTGGATGATTTGATTATATCATTGAAAGAAAAATAAGAATCTATATTTGGTAGTCTTGGAGCGATGAAGCGCAATAAACAGTCACAGCAAACCCCCATTACAGGCACAGGTTGGCAGGCATTCTCAGAGGTTTGCTTTGATCTGACTGCCTTGGATGTTGGCCCACATGCCAAAGCGCTGATGCGTGAGATGAATTCAGCCATTAAATCAGGGTTGCCTATCACTGTGATAATTCTTGCGGCAACGATTGCAGATGTTGTGTTAAACGAAGGACAACGAGATCCAGAGCAGGGAGATAATGCACTGGGCATGGATTGGCTTACCGCGGCAGAGAGACGACAACTTGACTGGCTGCGTGGTCTGCGTAATAGGGTTGTTCATTATGAGGGCGTTATAGCAGGTATGGGCGGAACCGCTTTTGATGAGGAGGTTCTGCGCAAAGATGCGGATAAAGCGCTTTTGGCTATATCACCATTATTGGCAGGGCTGGAACAGTTCTAAAGTCTGGGGTGAGGGATTTCAGAATCTAGAAAAACGATTTAAAGCTTGTTTGAGCTGCCATATCAAGCTCTTCCATTGATATGATATGCCCTAAATCAGCAAAGCTTGTAACCCCGCCATCTGTTACCCCGCATGGCACAATACCCTCAAATGCAGTTAAATCAGGGTCAAGATTAATCGCAACACCATGCATTGTAACCCATTTGGAAATTCGAACCCCTATTGCCGCTATTTTATCCATTCTATCAGGCTGATTAATATCAGAGCGCCGAACCCACACACCAGGGAGCCCCTCTCGTCTTTGCCCGTCAATGGAAAAACGAGCAAGAATATCAATTATCCAGGCTTCTAGATGATACACATATTTGCGAACATCTCTGTCTCGCTTGGATAAATCAAGCATAGGCCAATACACCCGCTGTCCAGGTCCGTGATAGGTCCATTGACCGCCTCTACCTGTTAAATGGGTTGGTATGGCGCCAACATTAATCAAGTCGCTGTCTTTTGCAGAAGTCCCACCAGTATATACTGGTGGATGTTCAAGCATCCAGATCATCTCATCCGAAGTGCGCTCGGCTATTTTTGCATGCGCTTTTTGCATTGCGCTCACAGCGTCAAGATAAGCGGTCAGACCTAGATGTTCTTGCCAGATAGGAATAGCCCAAAGCCCTTTAATGTTTGCATTTGTGAGAACGGCGTTTATCGAGTTCAATTTATTCTGGTTTGTTTTAGCAGAATTCGCATTCCCATAAAAGGATGCAATTTTGCGGCTTTTATTACAATGTGGATGGATGCAAAGAATATTGGTAAGTCTGTAATTTGAGGCTTGATCAATCTATATGAACATGGGATAGACAAGCTACTCAAATATGCGGCTGTGGCGGAATTGGTAGACGCGCAGCGTTGAGGTCGCTGTGGGGTTAATACCCCGTGGAAGTTCGAGTCTTCTCAGCCGCACCATTACCTTATATAACATATTGAAATACATACACTTTTACTGATTAAAGGGTATGTGTAGACATGACTGTAGACAAATTATGTGCCTCTTACTTGTATAAAAGAGATGGCACTTACTACTTCAGCAAACATGTTCCATGTGATGTGAAACACCATTATCGTTGTAAGCGTATTGTGATGTCATTACGCACTAAGAGTGCCTCACGTGCATCTAGAGCATGTCAATCGTTACTCCAGAGGCTAGAAGATTACTGGCTATCATTAAGGTTATCTGATTCGCCTTTACCTGCGGAACATATGCTGATGAAGAACACATCACATGTTGGGGTGGGTATTACTCAATCTAATGCTCCAACACTCAATGATGCACTGACATTGTATCTAAGACTAAAGAGTGAAGGTAAGTCAGATACATTTGTGCGTGGAGCAAAGAGAAATATAGGTTTTGTCGTTTCTGCTTTGGGAGATAGGCCGATAGATATGTACTCATCATCAGAAGCAGCCTCTGTAAGAGATAAGTGGATAGAGAAGGGTCTAACAATCTCTAGCATTAAGAGAAACTTCTCTACTATT
>ERZ802821.404-NODE-404-length-24589-cov-10.6673_pt1 | contig 24589 bp, 18 predicted proteins | sample MGYA00345648_ERZ802821 | MGnify/ENA primary metagenome ERZ802821 (study PRJEB30503, sample SAMEA104212357) | marine metagenome | biome: Westerlies Biome; feature: [SRF] surface water layer (ENVO:00010504) within the epipelagic zone...; material: water... | reverse complement strand
GGTCAACCGTCTGGAAGAGCTAGGCGTTGACGCTGGCGCAGAGGTAATCGCCGTTTCTGGTATTGCCGAGGATGCAGGCATGCGCGTGGGTGATGTCGTGCTGCGCATGAAGGGTAAGGTCATCGCCAATGCTGAAACCCTGCAAGAAGTGGCGGGGTCAGCAGAACCGGGCGATGTCGTCCCGGTACTGGTGCTGCGCGCTCAAGGCAGTAGCGTGCGCCGCAGCTACCTCACACTGCGCGTGCCAGAAGACGACTGAGCGCGCAATTCCTCGCCAAAACCTTGCCCGGACCAGTATTGCTACTGACCCGGGCAAAAGCTCCGCGTCCTTTGCTACATAGGCCGCCCGGTATGGGCTAAACTCCGCGCCTTCACACAGGAGTAGTCGCCGCGTGGCAGACAACCAGCACATTCGTAATTTCTCGATCATTGCCCATATCGACCACGGTAAATCTACGCTGGCCGATCGCTTTATACAGCTCTGTGGTGGGCTGTCTGATCGAGAAATGGAAGCTCAAGTGCTCGACTCCATGGACCTTGAGCGAGAGCGCGGTATTACCATCAAGGCCCAGTGCGTCACGTTGCAGTATCAGCACACGGACGGTGAGTCTTACCAGCTGAACTTTATTGATACCCCCGGACATGTCGACTTCAGCTACGAGGTATCGCGCTCCCTAGCTGCTTGTGAAGGTGCACTGCTCGTCGTAGATGCGGCGCAGGGTGTTGAAGCTCAGAGTGTGGCCAATTGCTACACGGCGATCGAGCAGGGCTTAGAAGTGCTGCCGGTGCTGAACAAGATTGACTTGCCCCAAGCCGAGCCAGAGCGCGTGGCTGGCGAGATTGAAGACATCATTGGGTTGGATGTCAGCGAGATCACTTCCTGTAGCGCGAAAACTGGCCAAGGCGTTGACGAACTGTTGGGCCATCTCGTCGATACTATTCCACCCCCAGAAGGCAGTGACGACGAGGACCTGCAGGCGCTGATCATCGATTCCTGGTTCGACAATTATTTGGGCATCGTCTCCTTGGTTAGGGTGATGCAGGGCCGCCTCAACAAGGGCGACAAGATCATCGTCAAGTCCACCAAGAAAGTGCATACCATCGATCAGCTTGGGCGCTTTACGCCGAAACGCGAGCCGGACAAAAGTCTGGGCGCAGGCGAGGTGGGCTATGTGGTAGCCGGCATCAAGGAGATTACTGGCGCACCAGTGGGCGATACTCTGGTCAGCGCTAAAACCCCCGATGTGCAGCAGCTGCCGGGCTTTGCTCGAGTCAAGCCGCAAGTTTATGCAGGGCTTTTTCCGGTGCATTCGGAAGACTTTGAGACGTTTCGCGAAGCATTGGAAAAACTGGTGCTAAACGACGCGTCCTTGTTCTATGAACCCGAATCCTCTGATGCCCTTGGTTTTGGTTTTCGCTGTGGTTTCCTCGGCATGCTGCACATGGAAATTGTGCAAGAGCGACTTGAGCGCGAGTACGATCTTGACCTGATTACCTCAGCGCCAACGGTGGTGTATGAAGTCGAGCAGATCGATGGATCAGTCATGCAGGTAGATAATCCATCTAGGCTACCCAACAACTTTAAAGAGATGCGTGAGCCCATCGCCGAGGTCAACATTCTCGTCCCGCAAGACTACGTCGGTAATGTCATGTCGCTGTGTGTAGAGCGCCGCGGTGTACAAAAGAACATGCACTTTTCTCAGGGCCAGGTCTCCATGCACTGGGAAATGCCGATGAACGAAGTGGTCATGGATTTCTTCGACCGACTGAAGTCAGTTAGCCGCGGATTTGCCTCACTTGATTACAGTTTTGCACGTTTCGAAAGCGCTAAGCTGGTCAAGCTCGACATATTGATTAACGGCGACAAAGTGGATGCGCTGGCAAGTATTGTGCATCGCGATCAGGCCCAGCATCGCGGTCGGGCCCTAGCTGAGAAAATGAAGGAACTGATACCGCGTCAGATGTTTGATGTAGCGGTGCAGGCTGCCATCGGCGGTCAGATCGTGGCTCGCCAAACCGTTAAGGCGCTGCGCAAGAATGTCACAGCGAAGTGTTATGGTGGCGATATCACGCGGAAGAAAAAGCTGCTCGAAAAGCAGAAAGAGGGCAAAAAGCGCATGAAGCAACTTGGTCAGGTAGAAATACCTCAAGAGGCTTTCTTGGCGGCGCTGAAAGTCGAGCGCTAGGCGCACTGGAACGTTATGGATATTGATCTTCCTTACTACCTGTTCTGGGCGACGGTAATATCCGGCGCAATTTGGGCGATAGACAGTTGGTTCTTCAAACCTAAAAGGCTCGCCGACGCCGAAGGCAAAACTGCAGACAAAGCTGCGGCCGACACCGAGGCGAAGGCTGCGGTCAGCGAGCCCGTGGTGGTGGAATATGCACGCTCGTTTTTCCCAATCTTCTTGGCCGTATTCTTACTGCGGAGCTTTGTCGCCGAGCCCTATCAGATTCCTTCTGAATCCATGGTGCCTACCCTCGACGTGGGTGACTTCATCTTGGTGGACAAATACGCCTACGGCTTGAAGATGCCGGTCTTCGACTTGAAGTTGACTGAAGGCGTGTCACCTGCCAGAGGGGATGTGATGGTGTTTATTCCACCTCATGACCCGCGTTACTTCATAAAGCGCGTTATCGGCATTCCTGGCGATACGGTGCGCTACGAAAATAAGACCTTAACGATCAATGGCGAACGACTGAAATATACCTTCGTGCGGGAATTTACCGATCCGCAGTTTGGCATTCCTGCGCGGGAGTACATTGAAACAATCGATGGCGTAAATCATCTCATGCACCGCACTCGGCGACCTGAACGAGCGCAAACCTGGGACATCGGTCCCGGCGAGTACTTGGTCATGGGCGATAATCGAGATCACTCAGCGGACTCACGTGCTTGGGGTTTGGCGTCCCACGACAACGTCGTTGGTAAGGCCATCGCCATTTGGGCACACAAAGAGCCGGGGTGGCATTGGCCTTCGTTTGACCGCAACCGTTGGTTAGAGCAAGGGTCCCACGAGTAGCCCATGACGTCGTCTATGGGTAGCGCCGACAACCTTGCTGCATTGCAGCGCAGTATCGGCTATCAATTCAGCGACCTCAGCTTGTTACAGCAGGCTTTGACCCACAAAAGCCATTCGAAAACGAATAACGAGCGGCTTGAATTCGTCGGCGACGCCGTGCTCGGCTACCTCGTTGGCAGCATGCTCTACCGAAACTATCCACACGTTCAAGAGGACGCATTGTCGTTGATGCGGGCGCAGCTTGTGCGCGGCAAGACCCTTGCGCAGGTTGCCATGCGGCTCAACTTGCCCGAATACCTGCAGCTAGGCTCCGGCGAACTGCGTTCTGGTGGCCGCCAACGGGCATCGATTTTGGCCGATGCTCTCGAGGCGGTTATTGGTGCAGTGCATGAAGATGGCGGTATCGAGCAAGCTCAGCAATTGGTACAAAAACTCTTCGCTGATCTCACTCAGGGTCTCGACGCAGAGAGTTTGAAAGACCCCAAAACGCGGCTGCAAGAGCTATTGCAGGGTAACGGTCTCGACTTGCCAACTTATACGGTTGAGCAGGTAAGTGGCGCCGACCACCAGCGCCAATATACGGTCAAGTGCGAGGTGCCGAGTTTAGCCGTGCAGGCAGTCGCGGCAGATTCTTCCCGTCGGTCAGCGGAAAAAGCTGCAGCCCACGAGGTGCTGATTCTCGCGCTGGCTCAACAGCACGCCTTCAATTCGCAAAAGGAAAAAAAGGCGAAAAAGAAAGCCAAGGGCCACGCCAAAAAACACGCCAGCAACGATGAGAAAGCGGCGCACCAAAGCACTGCGTCAGTTCAGCATCAGGCACCGACTCAGACCGATCCAGTATTGGCTGACGGCTCTGACGAAGGGCTGCTGTGACCATGGCTGAGGTGACTCGCTGTGGCTATGTGGCCTTGGTTGGCCGTCCGAATGTGGGAAAGTCGACGCTACTCAATCATGTGCTGGGCCAAAAAATCAGCATCACCTCACGCAAGCCGCAAACCACTCGGCGCAACTTGATTGGTGTCGACACGCAACAGGGTAATCAAGCGATCTATGTCGATACCCCAGGCATTCATCAGCAGACAGAACGCGAGTTGAATCGCTACATGGTGAGTAATGCGACCTCAGCGCTGTCTGATGTGGATTTGCTGGTGGTGCTGATCGAGGGCGGTAAAACCACACCAGCGGACGAGCATGTGCTGAAGTTGGTGGCGGCGCATCAGGTGCCGAAATTTGCTGTGCTTTCAAAGGTTGATCTGATCAAGGACAAAGCTCAGCTGTTGCCGCAAATGCAGGCCCTCGGCGAACGTTCTTTGTTTGACGAAATCGTGCCGTTGAGCGCATTGAAAGAAGATGGTGTCGAGCGTTTTCGAGAGCACGTGTTTGCACGCTTGCCACTGGGTAGCCATTTTTTCGCAGACGATGAGGTAACAGATCAGCCCGAGCGTTTCTTGGTGGCCGAAATTGTGCGCGAAAAACTGATGCGTCAGCTGGGCGATGAAATTCCTCATTCCGCCACTGTGGTGATCGAACATTTTAAGCAGGGCGACAAGGTAATCGACATTCACGCTGACATCGTCGTTGAGCGTGATGGGCAAAAACGTATCGTCATCGGCAAACAGGGATCGCGGCTAAAGCTCATTGGCCAAGAAGCGAGAAAAGATATTGAACTGATGCTTGATCATCAGGTCATGCTGCACTTGTGGGTCAAAGTGCGTAAGGGCTGGACCAATAACACCATGCATATGCGTAACTTAGGTTACGACTGAAATCCGCCATGCCCGCTGCACAAATGGAACCGGCGTTGATACTGCATGTCAGGCCCTATCGCGAGACCAGTGCGATTGTCCAAATGTTCACCCAAGGACAGGGGCGGCTGGCAGGCGTGCTTCGTGGTTATCGCAGCAAGAAGCAGGGCCAGCGCAATATCCAACCATTCAGTGTCGGGACGGTGAGTTGGGTTGGCCGCAGCGAACTCGTCACCATTCAGAAATTCGAAAGCCACCATTTCGTTGCCCTGCAGGGCGAGGCGCTGTACGCGGGTTTTTATGTATTGGAACTACTGACACGCCTGTTGCGCGAGCGCCAGCAAGAGCCGCAGTTGTTCCATGCTGCGATGCAGGTACTTGAAGCGCTGGAAGAGGGGGATGCTCTGCAGCCAGCCCTGCGTCTTTTCGAGTTAGAACTACTGGATCAATTGGGTTATGGCATTGACTTTTCCACTGCTGGTGAGCCCTTACAGGCCAATGCCTTTTATCGTTTCGAGCCGCAGGTAGGGTTTCATCGGGTCAGCGCTGATGAGGAATCCGCTCGCGCGTTGAGCGGACGATTGCTGCAGGCTATCGCCAGCAGGGACTTTAACGATACGGCAACGTTGGATGCAGCTAAGGCGTTGATGCGGGCCGCTATCGAGCCGTTGCTTGGGGATAAACCGCTGACCAGTCGAAAAATGTTTCAGCGCCATTAACCAGCGTGCTAAGGAAGTCAGTGTCAAAACAACCCACAGAAATCGAACTAAGCATTACTCAGCTGTCAGATCAGGGATTGGGCGGTGGCGAATACAATGAGCGCCCGGTATGGGTGCGAAACGCGCTACCCGGCGAAGTTGTCAAGGCGAGAATCTTAAAACGCCGGGGAGGCCAGCGGTTTGCCGACGGGCAGCCAATAGACCAATTGAGTGCTGACCGGGTGCCGTCACCTTGCCCCTATTTTCCTCGCTGTGGCGGCTGCGCAACCCACCATATGTCGCCGAATGCCCAGCTTGCGCACAAGCAACAGCAGCTTGCCGAGCAGCTCAAACTGCAGCAAATTGAGCCGCTTAGCTGGCGCGCACCGGTTGCGTTGCTGCGTCTTGGCTACCGCCGCAAGGCACGGCTCGGCGTGCGCGTGGTAGGTGATCAGGTGTTGGTGGGTTTTCGTGAGTCTTTTAGCAATCGTGTGGCGCGTCTGGATGCATGCCTCACACTGACGCCGGAGCTGTCGCGGCTGATTGCTCCCCTTAAGCAGGCCATCGGCGAGCTATCCGATCCTCGCACCATACCGCAGATCGAACTTGCCCAAGGGGATGACCGCTGCGCCGTGATCGTGCGCCACCTGCAGCCGCTCACTGCGCAAGATATGCAGGTCTGGCGGCACTTTAAGAAACGTTGGGCGGTGCAGGTGCTCTCCCAGAGCAAGGGTTATGACACGCTTCGCGGGATCAGCGAGACCGATCCGGATATGCAGCTTCTGCATTACCAGATTCCTGAATATGGCGTGACCCTTGGCTTTTATCCGCATCACTTCACGCAAGTGAACGAACCCATGAATCGAGAGCTGGTGCGCACGGTGATGGGTTATCTGGGTACGGTTAGAGAGCTGCCGGTACTGGATATGTTTTGCGGTATCGGTAACTTCACGCTGCCGTTGGCCAGAGCTGGGGCGTTAGCGGTAGGCATTGAAGCCAGTGACGACGCCGTGGCAAGAGCAAGAGCCAATGCGCAAGAAAACGCTCTGCTAGATAAAAGCCAATTTTATGCCGCGGATCTTTATGGTGATGCGGGCACGGGCCGCGCCATCCACGCGCAACTTGAAGCACTGCCCAAGGCGATGATATTGGATCCGCCGCGCAGCGGTGCCGGACCGAATCTGGGGTCTTGGGTGGGCACTTCGTCGCTGCAAAAAGTCGTATACGTCTCGTGTAACCCCATAACCTTTGCCGAAGATGCCAGGGTTTTGGCGGCTGCAGGCTATGTACTCCGGCAAGTGGGTGTGTACGATATGTTCCCCGGCACTTCGCATGTCGAGACGGTGGGTTATTTCTCGCGCTAGACCATATGCCACGGCCTGCCGCAGAGCCTGAATTTGCACCCAAAGTCTTATGTCAAACCTCAGCATAGCAGCAGGATTATTGTTAGATGGTAAGCGTTAGCTCCGCAGTCCCCAAACTGCCGGATGGCAAGATAGATATCGGTCAGTGGAGCCAGCGCCTGATACAGGGGCATGAGCGGCTCCAACGTGAACCCTTGCAAGACGCGGCTACCTGGCTATCGGGCTATGGCGATAGCTTGTTGCTGCAGAGCCTTGAGCTTGCTGAGATGGTCGCCGAACTGCGTCTCGATCAGGCTGCTGTGTTGGCAGCAATGACCTATCCCGGTTTGCGTAGAAGTTTGTTTGATGAGGATGGCCTACAGCGGCGTGTTGGGGATCAGGCGACAAGGCTCTGCGTCAGCGTGGCAACACTCGCCACTTCGAGCCTGTTAGAGGTATCCGATACGCCCGTGCTGGGTGATGAAGATAACCGACAGGTAGAGAACATCAAACGCATGATGGTCTCGCTGATTCAGGATTTTCGGGTTGCGGTAATCAAACTGGCGGAGCGAGTGCAGGCGCTGCGCTATGCCAAGGACTATGACGAGGCTAGGCAGCAGCGTATCGCGCGGGAAGCGGCGAGTGTTTTCGCGCCCTTGGCCAATCGTATGGGCATGTGGCAGCTGAAGTGGGAACTCGAGGACCTATCCTTGCGCTACCTGCGTGAAGACATATACCTGGGCATCGCGAAACAGCTCAAGCGTCGTCGGCAAGAACGCGAAGCACAGGTCGCCGAGCTAGTGGAAGTGATACAGGGTCAACTCGCTAAGGCTGGCATTACGGCAAGGGTCAAGGGCCGGGCGAAAAACATTTTCAGCATCTGGCGCAAGATGCAGTCCAAGGGCATCGCCTTGGAGGATGTCCATGACGTCAGGGCGGTGAGGATTGTTGTCGATGACCTCGCCAGTTGTTACGCATCCCTAGGCATTATTCACAGCACCTGGTCTCACGTACCTAGCGAGTTCGATGACTACATTGCTGTACCTAAGGAAAACGGCTATCAGAGCATTCATACCGCGATCACCTTTGATGATGGGCGGTCATTAGAGGTGCAAATTCGCACCCGGGAAATGCACGAAAACGCCGAATTGGGTGTCTGTGCGCACTGGGCCTATAAAGAAGGCACCGACGAGCCGGATGCGAGCGGCTATGCAGAAAAAATGGGTTGGCTGCGCCAAGTCATCGATTGGCACGAAACGCTAGATGGTATTGAAAGTCTGCCGGACCTATTGGCCCAGCGCGTGGCCGAAGACCGAATTTATGTATCGACCCCGCGAGGCCACGTGCTAGATCTTGCTGCGGGAGCGACGGTGCTGGACTTTGCCTATCGCATTCATACGGAGCTAGGCCACACCTGCACAGGGGGCTATATCGATGGCGAATTGGCTCCCATACGCAGACCTTTAAAAACCGGTGAGCAGGTAGAGATTGTATCGGGTGGTCCGGTGCGCCCACATCGGGCGTGGCTAGAGCCGCGCCTTGGTTTTATGCGCACCCACCGTGCTAAGGCAAATGTCGCCGCTTTTTTTCGCAGTGATAGCCAAATGAAGAGCGCTCGACGCGGTAAGAGTATTTTGCAAAATGTTGTGACTGGCGCCGGGGCTGCAACACTTGATGATGAGGGGTTCGCGCATCTGGCGGGGCTGCTGGGTTACGCAGATACCGAGACTTTTTTTGTTGCAGTTGCCCTTGGCCAGCACAGCTATATCTCCCTAGCTAATCGCATGCTTACCGAGCCAGGGTTGGCAGATACCCTTGGTCTATGGCGTGACATCGCGCCTGAGGCGATACCCCAATATCCCTCGCGCTGCGGTTTTCAAATTACCGCAAAAAATAGAGAGAGCTTGTTGCGCGACATTACGACCTTGTTGGCCGATCAAGGTTTGCCAATTGCCAAGGCATCAGGAGAGGTGATGGATGAGGAGCTGGCGCAAATTAAGGTTGAAGTGCAAATTTCTGACTGGCTTGCCTGTTTGGAGCTTCTCAGCCATTTGTCCTATTTGCGCGGCGTCGTGCAAGTGGTGCGTTACGTGCCGTAAATCAGCTGTCCATCTCTCAGGCGATAGCGCGTTTCGCAGACCAAGAATTCAGTTAAAGTACGCGGCTTTGTTGGCATGTGAAGGCCAGCCAATAACCGATGGGTTTGCACCCCGCGGGGTCAATGCAAGGTCAATCAAAGGAGAGCATTGTGAGAATCATACTGTTAGGACCGCCCGGAGCGGGTAAGGGAACGCAGGCCCAGTTCATCAAGGATTCTCTTGGTATTCCGCAGATATCCACTGGCGATATGTTGCGCGCCGCCATAGGCTCAGGCAGCGAGTTGGGGCAGCGCGTCAAGGCCGTGATGGATTCGGGTGCGCTGGTTTCTGACGAGATCATCATTGACCTAGTAAAAGAGCGAATTCTGGCCGACGACTGTGCCAAGGGTTTTCTCTTTGATGGTTTCCCGCGCACGATTCCCCAAGCCAAGGCCATGGACGACGCAGGCATACCCATCGACGCGGTGGTGGAAATTCAGGTGGCTGACGAAGAGCTAATCAAGCGCATTACCGGACGTCGGGTGCACCCAGGATCCGGTCGTGTTTACCACGTTGTCTACAATCCCCCCAAAGAGGACGGCGTCGATGACGTTACCGGTGAGGCGCTGCAGCAGCGCGAGGACGATACCGAGGTCACGGTGCGTGAACGATTGTCGGTGTACTACGAGCAAACCCAGCCCTTGGTGGACTTTTACCGAGGCAAGAGTGCAATCAAGTACACAGAAATCGACGGCAGCGGAGCAGTAGAGGATATCCAAGGCGCCATCGCCCAGGGGCTAGGCCAAGCCAACTAGTCAGGCGAGCAAATCACTCAAGGGCAGAATGCGCACGACGCTATCGGCGGGCAGATCAGCCGCCTCCTTAGGTATCTCGATTAAGCAGTTGGCCCCAGTAAATGTGCTGAGCCGATTGGAGCCTTGGTCACCAGTGTGCGCAACACGAAGTTCGCCATTGTTATCTTCGTGATAGACCCCGCGCTGATATTCCGCTCGGCCGGGAGTATGCAAAACATGGGTTGCGAGTCTGGCGTCGACACGCAGCAGGGGAGATGGCCGTCCGCCGCACAATACTTGCACACTCGGCTTCACCAATAGCAGGCAGGTAACAATGGTCGACACCGGATTGCCTGGCAGACCGAATATCCAGCAGTGGTCAATTCGACCGAAAGCCAGCGGCTTGCCTGGTTTTAGGTTGAGCTTCCAAAACGCCAGCTGACCGAGCCGCGCGATCGTGGCGCCAATAAAGTCCGCGTCCCCAACAGACACGCCGCCGCTGGTGATGAGCAGGTCGCAGCTTTTCGCCGCATCAGCCAGTGCGGTTGCTACCACCTGTTCATCATCCGCAAGACGCTGTAATGGGATCAGCTCGACAGGCAGGTGCTGCAACAGATTGGCCAGAGTGAAGGCATTGGAGTCGTAAATCTGCCCCAGCGCCAGATCTGCAGGTGGCGTGCCTGGATCTCTTAGCTCGTCACCGCTGGAGAAAACTCCCACCCGCACCCTGCGAACCACTTGGACACTACTTACCCCAGCCGATGCCAGTGACCCCAGCAATAGGGGAGTAAGCACCTCGCCGGCAGGGCAGATGATTTGTCCCTGCTCAACGTCGTTACCAATGGACCGAATGAAAGCTTCATCAGGCTCATGTTCTTCAAATCGGACGATCTCACTACCGTCGTTACCAACTGCAGACTCGGCAAGGCGTTCCTGCAGAACAATGAGATCTGCGCCTTCAGGCACCACGGCGCCGGTGAAAATACGCACGCAATTCCCCGCGGTGACCGTTCCATGGAATGGGTGACCAGCGAGGCTTTGACCGATCAAGCGCAGGGGCTTTGCTGCGTCAAAATCTTTGCGCCGCACGGCATATCCGTCCATGGCTGACGCGGGGAAGGGAGGTAAGGATATTTGTGCGTATATGGGTTCAGCCGTGACCCGACCCAAGGCCTGAGCCAGAGGAATGTCTTCGGTGCCTGGCACGCTGCGCAGCTGGGCAAACAAGGTTGTTCGCGCTTTCTCCAGATCCATTGGTTGGCTATGCTGCTGCAATGACCGTCACCCTTTGTATTGAAACATCTACCGCGCATTGTAGCTTAGCCTTGGCGGTGGGTGATCGTGTGTTTAGTGAGCACGAGAGGCTGTTGCGCCGTCATAACGAGCAGGTGCTGCCGATGCTCGACGGTCTTTACAAGCGAGCGAATATCGCACCGACAGACACGCAGTTAATTGGTTTTGGTGCAGGCCCGGGTTCCTTTACCGGGGTCAGAATTGCGGCTTCCATTACCCAAGGTATTGCGCTGGCCAGTGGTAGTCAGGTCGTGCCCTTGGCAGGCTCAGAAATTTTGTTACGTAGCGCCATGCGAGCAGGGCTGGTGACGACTGGACCTTGGGTGACCGTGGTGCCCAGTCGAGCTGACGCCTTTTATCTAGCGCTTTATGATGTCGACGATGAGGCAGGGCTCAGCGCTCGTGTTGAGGACCGCCTGTATACCCATCCGCCTGATTGGCTTAGCGAGGTATCTCTATCCGGCCAGGCGCTGCATGGTTTGGGTCCGCAACCCACGTGGCTTACAGAGGGAGTTCGTTTTGATGCGAACTATGAGGTGGAGTTAAGTGCATTGGCCATGGTCGATATTACTCGGCAGATGCACGACGAAGGCATGTCCAGATCACCTGAGCGAGCGCTACCAATCTATGTCGAGGGGGACTCCCCTTGGCGCAAGGTTGTCAATGAAGTCCCAAGTGGGGTTTTGGGCGAGGTCTCGGGCAAAGCCGCAACCTAGAGCGCTGTAAGCCAGTGACGAGCGATCCCATTGTGCTCTATCACTCGCCTGAGCTGGCTGAAGATGCCCAGCGCTATGAACCATGGTGTCAGTTGTTTTGCATCGCTGCGGTTCCCGACGTCAGCCAACCCGCCTTATTTCTTGATCACCGAGGCATGTGGCTTTGCATGCCGGGCTACAGACAACCCTATCAGCCATCTGATGTAGAGATTCAGCGTCGCGCCAGCAGCCGAGTGCCCACAGACTTGGTGCGGGCCTGTGGTATCCAGCTTGAGGGCCGTCGTGTTTTGGATGCCTGTGCCGGTTTTGGCAGCGATGGTCTGTTGCTTGCGCAGCGGGGTGCTCAGGTGAGCTTGGTAGAAAGGCAGCGACTGGTTTGGATCATGCTTGAGGAGCGGGCACGACATATCGCCAATGCGCAAACGATCTGCGCAGACGCTTCGCAAGTGCTGGGCGATCACGAAAGGCACGCGCAGGCATGGGATGTGGTGCTGCTCGACCCAATGTTTGGGCCAACCAACAAACGGGCCTTGCCCAACCGGGGTCTGCAGCATTTGCGTGAGTTGACAGATCCCTTGGGGACCCAGCAGGAGGATCTATTGTCATTGTTGACCCAGTCGAGACAGCGTTGCAAAGGCCGCGTGGTGCTCAAGCGCCGCCTCAAAGACAGCGTGCTAGAGCGGCCCGATTTTCAGATTAAGGCGAAAAGCGTGCGATTCGACGTTTATGTTGGTTTGGCCTGACACCCAAAACAGTTGTTAGCCCTCGCGTTTGTGCAGCGCACTGCCTATGACCCGCTGAAGCGCCAGATGAATGGCGGGGTCGATCACTTGTTGCGCAGCTTGCTCAGCTACCTGATGCAGTAAGGGCGAGGCGATGAGTCGGTCTTGCTCATCGCCGATGAGATATTGCTTGCTGATCAAAGTATCGATGAACAGATCAAAGAGTCGGTCTTCGGAAAACTCGGCACCCTGCAGGCCGAATAGGCGGGCAAGTTTCCGTGCCGATGCCTGGCTCAAAGCTCGCAATTCGTCCCGATTCAACAGGGCTTGATTTGCGATGCAGATCACCACGTAAAGACGCTGCAACAGTTCCAGTAGCAATGTGCTGAGCTGCAAAAGTTGTTCGCGGTGCTCGCTCGGCTCACTCGCAGGCCACAGCTGCCCGTCCTCGCTCGTGATCAGTTTCATGCGATGCAACACGTCAAGCACTGGTTCGAGCTGCAGTTCTTCGCTTGTGGTGAGTTCTTGGGCGATGAACGGGTAGATGATGCGACATTGTTCGGCCAGCTGTTGTTGCTCGATACCTTCCTTGGCGCGGCTGATCAGTAGGGCGACTAGCGCAGGTGCGGCGAACAGGTGCAGAACGTTATTTCGATACCAAGTCAGCAGCGTGGCGGCGGACGAGGTGCAACTGATCCACGGTTCATCGGTTTGACGCCGTATAAAACCCAGAGCAGCGACCTGATCGATGATGTTTTCTTCTGCCTCGACGTTGGCGGTGAGTATGCTCCCGCCGTGCAGTTCCTTGCCCAGCTGTTGGTAACAGCTGATTTGCCCAGCGAGGGCGTCTTCGTGCACGGTCAAGTGCGTGCGCTGAGTGATGGCTAGCGCCACCAAGTTGACGGGGTTGATGCTCGCCTGCGCATTTATGCTTCGCATAATGGCACCACCCAAGGAGATCACCGCGTCGGTTTCCGAGGCCTGCTGGGCTCTGCGCTCGTTCAGCCATTCGTCGAGTTTGATGGGCGGCGCGACATTGACTTGCAGGGTGCCAAAGTTCTGCCGCACCACGTTCATGTTCGCGAGCAGGTCCGACAATTGCTCTTGCTGTTTGGCGCTGCCGCGCAGTTCTTTGAGATAACTAATGCCTTCGACAACTTTCTCGTAACCGAAATATATCGGTACGAAGGCGAGGGGCTTGGTCAGTCCGCGCTGCTGGTGTTCCAAGCAAAGCTTTAACAGCCCGTACTTGGGCGTTAGCAGACGACCACTGCGGCTGCGCCCACCTTCTGGGAAAAACTCGATACTGTGGCCGGCAGCTAAGACACGGTATAGGTACTCCTCGAAAACTGCCGTGTATAGGGCGTCGTCGCGAAAGCTGCGACGCATAAAGAAAGCGCCACCCTGACGTAGTAAGCGGCCTAGAACAGGCAGATTCAGATTATCGCCGGCGGCAATATGGGGCAGCATGATGCCCTTGGTATAGAGCAGGTAGCTGAGTACCAGATAGTCAATATGGCTACGATGCGTGGGGACATAAACCAGGGTGTGGGTATCGTTAAGGTCGCGAACGCGGTCCAAACCGCGGATGTTCACACCGCTGTAAATGCGTCTCCAGAACCACGTAAGGAAAATCAAGAACAGGCGAATAGTACTGTAGGTGAGATCCGACGCGATGGTCTTCGCGATCCGATAAGCTTTTGCGCCGAGTCTCGTTTGTCGCGCGGGCTTGCTGTTTGGCTGCGCGGCATCAATGGTTTGAATAACCTTCCTGACCCGCGGGGCTTTAACCACCTGAGTGAGTAGGGTGCGTCGGTGAGAATGGTCGGGCCCAAGAGTCACGAATTGCATGGCTTTGAAGCGCATACGCAGCAGCCTCGCCGCACGACGCTCGGCGAAATCGACGCCTCGATGATGAGAGGCTAAATCCTGCAGCGGTATCGGATTGCCAAAACACACGTGAACATCGCCACGGTTGAATATCAAACCCAGTAGACGCTTGAACCCAGCGCTTGCCGGCCGCTGATCGGAAGTCAGTGTCCGAATAAAGCTTTCCTTCGCCGACAGAGAGCGGCCCCAGAAAACACAGACGGGGACCAGCGTGATCTCCCGACGTGCCGGCTTTGGAGCCTCGATAAGATTACGCAGCGGCGCTGGAATACCGTGCATGGTGATGCGACCAGCAACACCCTTGGCTAGCGACAGTAAACTGCTTGGCATCTGCCATGGTCCATGGCGCAGCGGTGCCAGTGGTGAGTTTGGCCAGTTGCTAGTTTGCGAGCTTCGAATAAGGTCTATGGCTTTCTCGACGATGAGCGCATCGGCAAGGGACTGCACCGGCTGCACGAAGACGATGCGCGAGTCTTGCGATAGGGGAGCGACAGCGCCCTGCGTGGAGCCGAGTGGCTCTTCAGCGTGAAAGATGTGATCGCCGCTTATGGTCGGCTCGATACCCGCTGTGATAAGACGCCGCCACACTGACCGGTTGATCCGGTGCCACTGGCCGGCTGGTTCTTGTGTACTCATATTCCCCCGGAGACGGTGGGGAGCATACGTTATTCTCTGGCCGACTTGCCTTCAAACAGATCATCAGCAGTTATCGGATCGCCTTCTGCGCCGCCAACTTCCCAAATACCGTCGAGGCGTTGAGTGGCGATGTCACTGCCCTCGTCACTGCTGGCGATCACGGTGGGTCTGATGAAGACTACCAAGTTCGTTTTGGTCTGGCGCTTCGTTTTCGATTTGAACAAATTTCCCATGATCGGGATGCTGCCAAGCACGGGCACACGTTTGTCCGTATCCGTGACGTCGTCTTGGATTAGGCCGCCCAGAATGATGGTTTCACCCGAGTTCGCCAAAACCGTGGTTTCAATAGAGCGTTTAGATGTCACGACATCAGCGAAGGTTGAATTGCTCACGGTATTGTTCAGGACGTTGGAGATGTTCTGGGCGACTTCCATACGCACTTCCCGATTGTCATAGACATGCGGAGTAACTGTCAGCTCAATGCCGACGTCTTCTCGAGTTACCGTGGTGAAGGGATTGTTAGAGCCATCGGTGGTGGTGGTAAATGAGCCTGATCGAAATGGAACCTCTTGGCCCACAAGAATTTTTGCCTCGGTATTATCCAGCGTCACGATGCTCGGCGTCGAGAGCAGGTTGGCATTTTCCATGCTCGCCAGTGCTGTTACCACAGCGCCGAATGAGATGCCGTCCAAATCAATTTTGGCTGCGGCGACCGTTGGTTGGCTGATCGCACCAAGGCTGTTTAAGACGTTCTGGTTGAAGGTGCCATCTGTCTTACCAAGATTGGCCAACAGGCCGGCCAGACCGCCACCAAGTGCGGTGGACACTAGGGGCACACTCTTTCCTCTTGAGTCTGCACCTGCCATTTCTATGCCGGCGCTAAGATTGTCGGTCAGCGTGATCTCGACTATGGCGGCCTCGATAAGCACTTGGGCCCGAGAGGTATCCAAGCGCTGGACGATACTGAGAATTTCGTTCATCGCGGTGGGATCCGCGCGCACGACAATCGCATTTAGGCTCGTATCTGGCTGGATCGTAATGGCGCTTCCCGTCTTGCTGGACTCGCCGCCATCTCGTTGGCCGACCAAGCTTTCGAGAATGTTGGCAACGTTCTCGGCATCACCATGGTTCAACATAACCACTTGAGTCGCATCGTTTGTGGTCGTGGGGCGGTCGAGCTTCTCGATGATTTGGATCAGTTCCGCAATGGCCCCGGTTTGTCCGCGCAGCACTAGGGAGTTGTTGCGCTCGTTGGCAATGATTTGAATGCGCTGAGGGCCCTGAGCGTTGGGTCCTAGTTGATCTGGTGCAACTTTTTCTAGGATATCGACTATGTTTCCGACCCATGCCTCTTGCAAAGGAACCATGACGATATCGTTGGTTTGGGCGACGTCGATGTCCGCAATGATTGCCTTGAGTCTAATGATGTTGTCAGCGTGATCTGAAAGAATGATGACATTGGGCTGGCTGACGCTGCCGATATGACCATACTGAGGAATCAGCGGGCGTAAGATTTTCAGCAGCTCCTCGGATTTCACGTTTTGTACGGCAATGATCTCCGTGACCAGTTCCTCTGGCGCTGCATTTTCGGCACCTCCGGGTGCGCCGGGCGTCTGTTTGCCGGTGGCGCTTTGCTGAATACGAATCACCTCGCCGGAAGGTACGGCAGTGTAGTTTTGTAGCCGCAGCACGCTCAGGAACAGCTCATACACCCCGTCCTTGCCCAGAGGTGTTTCTGATACCACGTTCACCTGGCCCTTTAACTTGGGATCCACCACAAAGGTTTTACCCGTGATTTTCGCCACTTGGGCGACAAATTCTTGGATATCGGCATTGCGCGTGGCCATTTGCCAGGTTTGTTCGTCTCCTGTCGACGAACTTTCAGCGGTCGCAGGCATGGTGGCTGTCAGTGTCATCAAGCCGAATAGGGCGACAACACAGAGAGAGGCGAACCGATAACCGGTTTTGGTAGGTAGCTGAAGTGTCATAAAGGGAAAACTCGGTTATTAGCGGAGTGCCTGTGGGATTTTGGTCGTGATGGTGAGCGTTTGTCCGTTGCGCAATAGCTCGACGCTCACGCTGCCGGCGTTAGCAAGATTGGTTAGCGCCATGCGGTCTACGTTGATGTCGCCCAGCGGGCGGCCATTTACGGATAGCACCACATCGCCTGGCTGCAGCCCGGACTGTGCCAGAAAGGGCTGGTTGGCGGTGCTACCGATACGGTAGCCACCCGCGCTTCGTCGACTGACACCCATTTTTTGCAGGGTTTCGTCTGGATTTTGCGCGAGTTGTGCATTGAGCTGCTGCAGCGCATTCGACTGAGGATTGGCCGGAACTTCGGGGCTTGTATCTGCTGCTTGTTGTTGCGCTACCTCGGCGGCCTGAATACCCTCCTTGGCCTTAAAGTCCGATTTGAATGCCAACTCTTCTCGGGCGCCTGCTCGCGCCAATATGACGCGGGTGGCCTCAATTGAGACCAATTTTGCGCTGCCGGGCAGCATATCCCCAGGGCTGTACAGCTTGCCGGAGTTGTTGCGCTGAGAAATGATCGCCGTGGATTGGGCCGGGTCTGTGCTCACAAAAACGGCTTTTAGGGTTAACGGTAGTCGCGTCGGGGTAGTAGGGGCGCTGGTGCCTGCTGCGCCGCTGCCACTGGATTGACCAAACAAATCTCGCTGGATCAGGGAGTTAAGAGAAGGTGCCGGCGGCATGCTGTTGGTGCTGTTCACGGCCCGGATTGCCTCTCCTGTCGACTTCGGCTCGCCATCGGATTCTCCCATTAGTACGAGGCCGGTACTGGCGATCACATAGGCGATAGCAAGACCAAACAACCACTGCAATAAGGTTAAGAGTCTGGGAAGCCAAGGTTGAATCTGTTGCAACATAGGAAGGACCGCGCCACGAACACCGCAAATCAGTGTGTATTATTCTAATGACGTTATTGTGATGCCTTGGAATCAGATTTCCAGTGCAAGCGCGCGGTTTAAAGGGGCGTTTGTGTGAGCTTCCTCTCCACTTCAAAAATCAAATCGCTATCTACCTCATTTCCAGACCACGGATAGTTGGCCAAGCGCAGCATGCCCCGAGTGACACCGAGATAAATATTGCCACTGGGTTTCAAACGCAGAACAAGCAGTGAGGTTGTTTCTTCAGCAGCAAACTTGATGTTGGCTTCAAGTACGCCGTCATCACGCCCAGCGATTGAGGCGACCAAGGGCGGCATAAGTGCCTCGTAACGGCGACCTGCCAAAATGTAGCGAGTCTGTCCGCCACTCCATTGCAGCTCACTGGGTGAGGTCATCGATAAACCCTCGGGGCTCAAGGTGAGATCTGTGGCCTTTATATCAAAGATGCCGGGCACGAACAGATCGTATCGTGCCAGCAGGGGCGCCAATGTCGCCGTATCGAGCTGACCTGCTACGGTGATTCCGTGGTTTCTGATGCTTGGTTCGAAACGACCCTTGATGAGACTGTTTTCGTGGGAAAGGACGAAATCTGCGCCGGGACGCAAGAAAGTGGTCTCCCATTGTATTTCGGCGCGCATACCAAGAGGGCTGACGAGTTGGCTGGAGCCCTGCCAGATTGTGCCAGTGGGCGCGACGAGCGTGGCTGCAGATGGGTCAACCAAGTGACGCACCAGGCTAGCGGGTAGGTTGATGACGATCCAGACGGCCGCAGCAAGCCCGAAAAAGAGAACGCGGTATCCCATGCGATTTAGTTTTTAAGCAAACGTTGGGCAATGTCCAGATAAATACGTGCCAGTGGCGCCAAATCGTCAACTCGCACGCATTCGTCGACCTTGTGAATGGTCGCGTTGATCGGTCCTAACTCCACAACCTCGACCTTGGCTCTGCCCGAGCCGTCCCAGGGTGAGATGAACCGGCCATCAGAAGTACCGCCGGAGGTCGACAGCTCGGTCGATAAACCCGTCTGCGCCATGATTGCGTCTTGCACCGCCTTGGTCAGATCACCCTGTTCCGTGAGAAACGGCGGCCCAGAGAGTTGCCAATGAAAAACGCTATTTAGCCCGTGCTGCTGGAATATCGCCTCGATGCGGCCGCGTAAACCCACCTCGCTTTGCTCGGTATTGAATCGAATGTTGAACCAGGCCGTGAGTTCGCCCGGTACAACATTGGTCGCTCCGGTGCCCGCCTGGATGTTTGAAATTTGTAGGCTTGATGGCGGGTAATAGGCGTTACCACGATCCCAAACTTCTCGGGCCAGCGCATTCAGCGCGGGCGCAGCCATGTGTATGGGATTGCTCACCATCTCAGGATATGCCACGTGGCCCTGCACACCCTTAACGATCACTCGACCATTGAGTGATCCGCGCCGCCCGCATCGAACCACATCGCCGAGTTGGTCACTCGAACTGGGTTCTCCAACGACGCAATAGTCTGGCTTGATGCCGCGCTGAGCGAGCTCAGCAATGGCGTGGCGGGTGCCGTGGATGGCTTCGCCTTCTTCATCGCTGGTGATTAAAAAGCTGATGGTGCCCGGATGGTCTGGATGTTCTTCGACGAATGCACGCACCGCAGCGATCATGGCGGCGAGACTTGATTTCATGTCCGCGGCCCCTCGGCCGTAGAGCATGCCGTCGCGAATCGTTGGCTCAAAGGGCGGAGAACGCCACTGCTCCGGTGGGCCAGAGGGCACCACGTCGGTGTGTCCTGCGAACATCAGATGGGGCTGCGTATCTACCCCACCTGCGGGATCTTGGCCGCGCCATGCCCACAAATTATGCACACCGTGGGCGTTGAGTTGTTCGGTGGTAAAGCCAAGTTCCTGCAGCATGCCGCCGATCAGTTCTTGGCAGCCGGCGTCCTCAGGTGTGACGGAGACCCGGCGTATCAGCGCCTTGGTCAGTTCAAGGATTGATGCTTGCGCTGCCATTAGTTGTGGCTGTGTAGCGCGTCGTTAAGTTCTATTGCCTTGCGATTGGTCTTGCACAGCACCTGGCCTGTCTTGGCATCGCGAATAAATAGCATGTCTGACTGTCCGGCAAGTTCACGCGCCTTGACCTGCTGCACTTGCGTTCCGGTCTCATCCACCACCATAACCGGCGTACCCGCGGTAATGTACAGACCGGCCTCAATGGTGCATCGATCGCCCAGCGGTATGCCGGTGCCTGCATTGGCTCCAACCAAGCACTGTTCGCCTATGCTGATCACAATCTCGCCGCCGCCGGAGAGGGTGCCTTGGGTACTGGAACTGCCGCCAAGGTCGGTACCGGCGCCAATAATCACACCCTGGGAAATGCGTCCTTCTACCATGTTGGGTCCAAGGGCGGCTGCATTGAAGTTCACAAAACCCTCGTGCATGACCGTGGTGCCATCGCCCAAATAGGCCCCGAGTCGGATGCGACTTGCGTCTGCGATACGGACCCCGGTGGGCACCACGTAGTTGACCATCTTTGGAAATTTGTCGATTGAAAACACTTCCAGATTCAAGCCTTGGGCGCGGGCATTGAGCAAGGCTTGAGGAAGGTCGGTGACTTCAATCGGCCCAGCCGAAGTCCACGCGAGATTTGGCAGATGAGCAAAGATCCCGCCTAAATTTAAGGTATTGGGCAGCGCGAGTCGGTGAGACAGCAAGTGCAGTTTGAGGTAAGCCTCTTCTGTGCTGCCGATGTCTTCATCGGCGGTCAGCCGAACAGCAATCAGTTCGTGTTGGCTGTTGCAGCTTTGTTGGGCTGCCACCAAGGAAGCGGGTACGAGTTCCGGTGCAGTCGAGATCAGCGTTTGCAGCAGAGTGTCGTTCAAGACGTGAGTCCCTGCGGAGAAGCTGGCGGCGGCATCCGCGGCAGCACCCTTGGGGTGCATGACTGGTGCAGGATATAGGCAGTCTAATACCAACCCTGCACCATTGGTGTTGCGTATGCCTACCGCAAAAGCAAATGTCGCTATCATTAAATAACCTGTCGCACTGTCAAAGAGGCGGCAGTCTACCGTGGGTGTTTCGACTATTCGAGCTTACTCGCGTGCCGACCAAGTTTTGTGCTTGGTTAGAGGCTGCGCGCGAATTCAGCAAGTCGCTGTGCCGCTGTGACGCAATCTTCCATGCCAGCGACCCAAGCGACTCGAACATGGCCTTGGCCAGGATTACCGCTGTTTGCATCTTCGTCCAGATGCCGACCGAGGAAGGTGCCGGGCATCACCGTAATATGCTGCTGCTCGAGTAGCCGCTGACTGAAACTGAGGTCACCTATTGGGGTTCGCAGCCAATGATAGAAACCGCCTTCGGGTTGGCGCAGGTCATAGTGCGGAGCCAGTATTTTCGTCACCGCCGCAAATTTGTCTCGATACAGTGCGCGGTTTTCCAACACATGAGCCTCATCGCCCCAAGCCAAAGCACTGGCGTACTGGTGGTGTGCAGACATGGCGCAACCGTGATACGTGCGATAGCTCAAATACTGCTGAATTAGCGTAGCGTCGCCGGCGACAAAGCCACTGCGAAGGCCAGGCAGGTTCGAACGCTTCGATAGGCTGTGGAAGCTCAAACAGCGCTCGAAGGGGCGCTGGGCCGAGCCTCCTCGGTATTGGGCGGCTGCCTCAAGCAAGCTGCATGGCACAAGCTCATCCTTGTAATAAAGCTCGCTGTAGCATTCGTCGCTAATGATCACAAAGTCGTATTGGTGAGCCAGATCAATCAGCGCGAGCATCTCGTCCAGCGACATCAGCTGCCCCGTCGGATTACCAGGCGAGCAGATATAAACCATCTCGGTTGCCCGCCATTGAGCCGGTGTGACGCCTGTGAAATCTGCACGGTAATCGTTCTCGGCAAGGTTTGGGATGTATAGCGGGCGCGCGCCAGCGAGCAGGGCGGCGCCCTCGTAGATTTGATAGAACGGATTAGGCATACCCACGAGCGAGCCTGCGCAACCGCTGAGCAAGGCTTGGGCCACGCTGAAGAGCGCCTCACGCGTGCCGTACACGGGCAAGATATGTGTTGCTGGGTCTGCACTGATGCCAAAACGACCTTGCAGCCAGTCGCTGATCGCCAGACGCAGTTCGTCGGTCCCCTTGGTAGCGGGATAAATCCCGAGCTGCGTCGTCAGCGCCTGCGCATCGGCAAGCGCTTCGACGACAAAGCTTGGTGGTGGGTGTTTGGGCTCTCCTAACGATAACGGTATGTGGTCTAGCGATCCGCGATGTTCGCAGTTCTTGTGCAGTTCTCGCAATCTTTCGAAGGGGTAGGGTTGCAGATGCTCTAATTTGGAGTTGCGCACGGGTAAGGGCTTTTCCTTTTCATTCTCAGCCGATGTTCGATGATGGCTAAATGGCCTGATCGAGACGCTGGCGGATGGTTTGTTCAATGTCATAACATTTTTGCCCGCTGTGCAGACTCTCGCCGTCTTTGCTCACGACCACAAAAACATCTTCCACCCGCTCGCCAAGTGTCGTTATGCGGGCCGACATGATTTCTAGGCCCATTTCTACCAGCACTAAGGCGAGGGTTGCTAAAGGGCCAGGCCGATCTGTTGCGGTGATATTTAGCACCGCTGCGTGATCGTGTGGTTCGGCGATGAGGGTGACGCTTGCAGGGATTTTCAGTTCTTTGAGTCGGCGGGAGACGCGTAGCCCGGCGCCACTGGTCGACGGCTCTGGGTCGGCCAAAGTGTCTTTGACGCGTCTGAGGATGCTTCTGCGAGCTGCTGGGTCAACAACCTCCGCGCCTTCGCTATCGAGCACCGTGAACATATCGAAATAACGATTGTCGGAAGCTTTATTGATGTAGGCATCGACCACGGTTAAGCCGAGCTGGCTGAGCGTTACGACAATGGCAGCAAAGGTATTCGAGCGGTCCTGATCCAGTACGTAGATCTTGGTTGCGCCTTCTTCGACGGAATCAGTGTCGGGTTTGGAGATGGCGACAAATGCCTCTCCATCGATAGGGTGGGCGAGTAATTCCTGGCTGATCGACACGATTTCTCGAGTGGTATGGCGAAGAAAAAAATCTTCTCCAAGGTCCTGCCATATGGCTTCTAGCTGGGCAACATCTAGGTCAGTGCATTGGGCGTGCAGCTGCTCCATGGCGCTCTCTTGAAACGCGCGGACACTCTCCTGTCGATCCATAGGCTCGTCGTTAGCGCGCAGAACTCGCCGAGTTTCTGCGTACAAGTGCCGCATCAGTGTGGCGCGCCAGCCATTCCACAAATTAGGATTGGTGGCGTTGATGTCAGCCACAGTCAGAGCATAGAGATAGTCGAGGCGCATTTGCGATTTCACCTCGGCAGCAAAGTCTGCCACCACCTCAGGGTCGTAGATGTCGCGGTTTTGCGCGACAGAAGACATATACAGATGCTGACGAACCAGCCAGCAAACCAATGCCGTATCCGCCTCATTGAGTCCATGTTGCTGACAAAACAGTTTGGCATCCTCCGCGCCCAGCTCAGAGTGATCGCCTCCACGGCCTTTGCCAATGTCATGAAACAAGCCGGCAATGTAGAGAAGCTCGCCCTTGGGGATGCTTTTCACGCACCGGTGTGCAATGGGGAAGGTTTCCAAGGCATGTTCGTAGCGAAAGCGGCGCATGTTGCGAATCACCATCATGGTGTGCGCATCGACGGTGTAGATATGAAACAGGTCGTGTTGCATCTGGCCCACGATATCGCCGAATGCTGGTAAGTATCGGCCCAACACGCCGTATCGGCGCATTCGGGTCAATTGGGTCACGACGGTATAGGGTGACTTGAGAATGCTCAAAAACAGCCGGCAATTCTCAACGTTGCAGCGAAAGTCAGCGTCAATAAGATGCACCGCATCGCGCAAGGCGCGAATGGCGCTGACGCGCACGCTAATGTTCTCCTGGCGCTGCGCCATCAACAAAAACATTTCCAGCATGGCCGAGGGCTGACGCAGGAAAACGTCTGGCTCAAGGATATCTAAGCGCCCATTGATGAGCTGAAAGCGTTCATTGAGTCGCTCAAGCTTCGGTCGCTTCTTTGCAGCGCTGCTCTCTTGAAAGTGCTGCAGAACAATGTCGTTGACATCCGAGAGGGCTAACACATGGCGGTAGTAATGCTGCATAAACAGCTCAACAGAGGATTTGTTTTCGGTGTCCATGAAACCCAGTCGCTGCGATAGCTCGCGCTGTCGAGCGAAGTGCAGTTGATCTTCCTTGCGGCCCGCAAGGGCGTGTAGGCCATAACGCACCCACCACAAAAAACGACGACCGTCTTTTAGCCAACGTGCTTCGTTTGCCGTCAACACGCCTAGGGTAACCAACTCGTCGATATTTGTTGTGCCGTAGCGGCGATTGCAAACCCAGAGAGTGGTTTGAATATCACGCAGTCCGCCCGGTGATGTCTTAATGTTGGGTTCGAGTTTGTAGTCCACATGGTCGTAATGCCGGTGGCGCGCCACTTGTTCATCGCGTTTGGCAACAAAAAAGTCCTCGACCGGCCAAACCTTGGGGTGTCCGAGCGCTTTCGCTAGCGGAGCGGTTAAGGAGTCATCCCCGCACAAAAACCGCCTTTCAAACAACGCGGTGGCGACGGTGATATCCGCGCGACATTCGCGAACGCAGGTTTTGATGTCGCGCACGCTATGCCCAACCTCGATATTGAGGTCGAATAGGTCACGTAAAAATGCCTCGATAGCCTCGCGGTGCACCTTAGATTTTTCCGCGAGTACGAGACTGTCGATATCC
>ERZ802821.403-NODE-403-length-24604-cov-49.9244_pt1 | contig 24604 bp, 24 predicted proteins | sample MGYA00345648_ERZ802821 | MGnify/ENA primary metagenome ERZ802821 (study PRJEB30503, sample SAMEA104212357) | marine metagenome | biome: Westerlies Biome; feature: [SRF] surface water layer (ENVO:00010504) within the epipelagic zone...; material: water... | reverse complement strand
CCAGCCCGATCCGGCGCCCGCGCGGCGAGGATATTATGGCGGCCTGTGGGCAGTTGAAATCGGCCACCGAGCGGGCCCGCAAAAGCCGCAAAGAGATCGCCGCAGAAACCGGATTATGAATGGGTTGCGCCCTGCAAAGCCCGCTTTTCAATAAGATATCGGTATAGCGTGGTCAGAATGCTGCCACCATAGAGGGTGAGGATCCAAGTTTGCAGCAAAAAAGGTTCATCGCAGGAACAACAGCGCCGATCAAAGCTGAAACCCAGAAAAATGCAGCAGAAATGCCGAAATACACCAGCCCTTCAAAACCAGCTAACAGCAATATCTGGGCCTTTAACTCGCTGGTCTGTCGCCAAGCTTCGCGCAAGCGCATATCTTTGCCAATGGCAGCGGCAGGCAGGCAGGCACAGGCTGATCCGATACGCAAACCAAATAAAACAAACAGATTTTGTAAACCAAACAATCCATAAAAGGGGGTTAAGCGCTGTGATCGCGGTGGGATCTTGAAGGGCCATCATCACAAGGGCTAGTAAATCATGGAAACCCTCCGAGCCTCGCAGATTGATAAAATTGCGGATGAAAATGAGTAAAATAAATGTCACGGCGATAAAGATAAGCATAACTTTTGGGACTTTGATACTATAAGGTCAGAAGGCTGAGCGATTAAAAATAGGCCCTTCACCGCCCAGCATCATAAAGCGGTGCCAATGGATCGCGATCACTGCCAGTAAGAAACAGCTTAAAATAATAAAAACCAAACTAAGGCCTAAAAAGCTGCCAAGCCCCATTCCATCAGGGGTAGTAGTTATAAAACCGGGCTGTAATAACAAAAATGAGTCAGTCAACATCCAGCTAACCAAAGGATACACCAGCGCATAAAAAGCAAAAACCGGCGCGGTCAGTCGCAAAATTACCGAATAATAACAAAATTGACGACGTAAATAATCGAAGCCCCAACAGGCCAGATACACTTTTGAACGAAAGTCCAAAGCCCAGCAGCGCTGCCCCCCAAAAACAACTTTGGAAAGAATAGGCTTTTAGCCCAGACGACGCTTGCGCGCGGCAATTAGCTTCAAGCGCAGCGCATTCAACTGAATAAACCCGGCCGCATCGCTTTGATCATAGGCACCGGCATCCTCTTCAAAGGTCACATGCGCCTCAGAATAAAGCGAGTGTTCTGACCAACGGCCAACCGTGCGCACCGAGCCTTTGTACAGCTTTAGACGCACCGTTCCAGTGACATGTTCTTGGCTTTTATCAATCAAAGCCTGCAGCATTTCACGCTCGGGGCTGTACCAAAACCCATTATAAATCAGCTCGGCATATTTGGGCATCAGCTCATCTTTCAAATGCGCCGCGCCACGATCTAAGGTGATTTGCTCGATACCACGATGCGCTTCCAGCAAAATTGTACCGCCCGGGGTTTCGTAAATGCCGCGCGATTTCATGCCAACAAAGCGCCCTTCGACCAGATCCAACCGGCCAATGCCATGCGCGCCGCCCAGCGCATTCAACTGAGTGAGCAGCTGCGCTGGCGAGAGCGTTTCGCCATTAATCGAAACTGCATCGCCCCTCTCAAAGCCGATTTCAACAAATTCGGGTTTATCGGGCGCATCTTCAGGATTGACCGTCCGCTGATACACGTAATCCGGGGCATCCAAGGCGGGATCTTCCAAAACCTTGCCCTCCGATGATGTGTGCAGCAGGTTGGCATCCACGCTAAAGGGCGCCTCACCGCGCTTGTCTTTAGCGATGGGGATTTGGTTCTCTTCGGCAAAGGCAATCAATTTTGTGCGGCTTGATAAATCCCATTCCCGCCAGGGCGCGATCACTTTGATATCAGGGTTCAGCGCATAGGCTGCCAATTCAAAACGCACCTGATCATTGCCCTTGCCGGTTGCGCCATGCGACACCGCATCGGCGCCCGTGGCTGCGGCAATTTCAACCAAGCGTTTGGAAATCAGCGGGCGCGCAATGGACGTGCCCAGCAAATACAGCCCCTCATACAGCGCATTGGCGCGAAACATCGGAAACACGAAATCGCGTACGAATTCCTCGCGCAGATCCTCGATAAAAATATTTTCCGAAGCGATCCCCAAAAGCTCGGCCTTTTTGCGCGCCGGATCCAACTCTTCACCTTGCCCCAAATCAGCCGTGAACGTCACCACTTCGCAGCCATATTCGGCCTGCAACCATTTCAAAATGATCGAGGTATCGAGGCCACCGGAATAGGCCAATACAACTTTTTTGGGCGCACTCATAGCATAGTCCTTTGCGGTTTTGATCGGGGCGATATCGGGTTTTGACGAAAGGAGCAAGGGAGCCTTGGGCTTGCGCAACCGCAAAATCTGCCGCAAGACTAACAAATGACCGATTTTCAATCTCTTGCCCGCGCCGCCGAAGCCGAAATGCGCCACGTATTTGCCGAAACACCGCTGCAAAAAAACGAGCATCTCTCGGCTATATTTGACGCCGATATTTGGCTGAAACGCGAAGACCTTTCTCCGGTGCGCTCTTACAAGCTGCGCGGCGCGTTCAATGCGATGCGCAAACGCCCAGACCAACGCAATTTCGTTTGCGCCAGCGCGGGAAATCATGCGCAGGGCGTGGCCTATATGTGCCGGCATTTTGATGTGACCGGCACGATTTTCATGCCCGTCACAACACCGCAGCAAAAAATCCAGAAAACAAAGATATTTGGCGGCGAAAACGTGTCAATTCAATTGGTGGGCGATTATTTTGACGATTGTTTGAACGCCGCGCAAAATTTCTGTCAAGAGCAAGGCGCGCATTTTCTATCACCCTTTGATGATGCCGATGTGATCGAGGGGCAAGCCTCTGTGGCCGTAGAAATCGAACGGCAATTGGGCAGCACCCCGGATCATATTATCCTGCCTGTGGGCGGGGGCGGCTTATCCTCGGGGATGCTCAGCTATTTTGGTACCTCAAGCCAGTTTACTTTGGTCGAGCCTTTAGGTGGAGCCTGCCTTTGGGCCGCTTTGATCGCGGGCAAACCAGTCAAGCTAGACAAGGTGGATACGTTTGCCGATGGCGCTGCGGTGGGCCAAATCGGCCAGCGCACGTTTGAGTGCTTAAAAAGTATCGGGTTGGCCAATGTGCTGCGGATTCCCGAAGATCGGATCTGTATCACCATGCTTGAAATGCTGAATATCGAAGGCATTGTATTAGAACCAGCTGGCGCGTTGGCCATCGATGCGCTGCAAGATCTCGGTCAAATGATCCGTGGTCGCAAAGTGGTTTGCGTCTCTTCGGGAGGTAATTTTGATTTTGAACGACTGCCAGAGGTGAAAGAGCGCGCGCAGCGTTTTGCAGGTGTTAAAAAATACTTGATTCTAAGAATGCCGCAGCGCCCCGGTGCGTTGAAGGAGTTTTTGAATTTACTAGGCCCAGATGATGATATCACACGTTTTGAATATTTGAAAAAATCTGCGCGAAACTTTGGATCAATCTTGATCGGATTGGAAACCAAAAACACCGATGGTTTTGAAGCTTTTTTTGCCAGCCTCGAGGCCGCCGGCTATACATATTCTGACATAACAAATGATGAAACGCTGGCTCAATTTGTAATTTAAACTAGAACCTACAATGTCATATTCTGAAAATAGACCGCCTTGGCCCTTTCATAAGAGCGCCGCAATCGTTCAAAATAGGGCTGAATTTTTTCGACAGATAAGCCCGTTTCCATCGTAAAGAAATCAGGCTCACATAATCGAGCCAGTTCAAAAAAGCCCAAATTCAACGCACTACCACGAATGAAATGTAATAGATCGCGGATCTCATCCGGCTCTGTAAGGTCAAGAGATCCCGGTAAACTGCTGTCAATTTCTTCAAAAAACAACGCCACCACATCGGCAAAGTCTTTGTGCCCCACCTCTCGGCGCAGGTCTTCGATACGCTCCCAATCTATCATGAATTCACTCCCGTCCCGGCGTTATGATTCAGCAAAACATTGAATCAGAGATGAATATCTAAAATTTTAAAATGCTTAATTTTAGGTTTTTACAGCCGGTTAAGTGCTGGGGTTTTACAACCCGCCCAACACAAGGGACGCTTGCAATGTATCAGCCATATCCGAAGCTTGAAACCAGCAAACCGCCACCCGTTTTGCGCGCGATCAAAACCGTGCTGATCGTTGATGACAGCGCTGTGCAAAGGCGCATCGTTGCAGGTTTTCTAACCGGCTGGGGACTTCACAGCCTGCAAGCCAGCAACGCCAAGGCGGCAATTAGCTTATTTAAAAAACACCGTCCTAATATCATTCTAAGCGATTGGATGATGCCAGAAATGAACGGCCTCGATTTGTGTTACACGCTGCGCCAAATCACCCCAGACCGATATATTTATTTTATTTTGCTTACCTCGCGCTCCACCAAAGCCGAGATGCTGCACGCCTTTCAACATGGCGCTGATGATTTTCTTAGTATGCCGATTGCGGCGATCGAACTTCACGCCCGCGTCACGGCAGCGGCCCGGCTTCTTGACACGCAGCGGAAGTTGAAAGTCAAAAACCGACAGGTAAAAGCGGCGCTGCGCAAAACCCAAGCTTTAAATAACGCCATGGATAAAGATCTGATCGCCGCGCAGCAGCTTCAAACCGCGCTTATCCATAACAGGCATCGCAGCTTTGGTCGGTTTGACTTCACAGCGCTGGTGGAAAATGCAGGCCGTGTTGGAGGGGATTTGGCAGGGTTTTTTGCCATAGGGGCAACGCATATAGGGTTTTATAATGCCGATGTTTCGGGACATGATATCAGCGCAGCAATGCTGACAGTGCGCATTGCAGGTTTTTTTAGCTGAAGCTTTCGGCCAAAATATCGCGGTAAAACGCCTTGAAACAGGGCAAATCTGTCCGCGCCAACCGCATGATATTTTACAAAGCATAAATCAAATCATGCTCAAGGATCTTACGACCGACCATTACCTGACCATGATATCGGGACTGCTGGATTTAACCTCCGGGCGCCTTTGTTTTGCCCAAGCTGGTCACCCTTATCCAATTTTACACGCAAAAGAGGGCACGTTTCACCATGTTGGCCGTGACAGCCTGCCAATCGGCATTTCGCAAACGGCACGCTTTCAAGATCATCACTTGCAGCTGGCTTTGGGCGAGCGCCTGATCCTTTATTCGGACGGATTTAGCGATGGTGCCTATGGCCAAAATACCGCGCGTGGAAAAGAAGGGTTACAGCCGCTCTTTGCCCGCGTTCAACATCTGCACGGTCCCGCTCTCACCCATAGTATTTTAAAAAATATACACGCCGCCTGCGATCAAACACCGCTGGTAGATGACCTGTCAGCGTTGATCATCACGCATCGCGCCGCAGGCGCATCTGGGCCTGAAACATCTGCGTAAAAGCCCGATCTCCGGGATTCGCTAAAAGCTCAAACGCCTCTTCGATTGGTATTAAGTGATCCTCATGGCCAGCCTCGGTTGGATCGCCAAGGCGCAACACAGGATCTGCGCGATAAACCAAACATAATTTTTCAGCCCAGAGGTCATATTCAGGCATAAAAACGAACCGTCGAAACGCGCCAATATGGCGCGGCCGAGCGATTTTCCAACCGGTTTCCTCCATCACTTCACGGTGCAGCGCGGTGATCGGATGCTCACCTGAGTCAATACCGCCGCCCGGCAATTGAAATTCGGGCTCAGGCTCTGCCTGATGGGTCAGTAAAAGCGCATCGCCATAAGGCAAAATCGCATAAACCCCACGCCGGATCTGATAGCGGCGATCCATTTGCGGGGTTTCTCCATAGCGTCTTATCATTCCAAGCTCCTTTTGATCCAAACCCTCGGCTGCTTGCCCAGTCTTACGAGACAGGATATGGCTCCGCAAGAAAGATAAGGAATGCCTATGAAAAGTGGATCGCAAATTGCGTGGGACGACACTGTCCTACCCTTTCAACTTGATGCCTGTGACATGCGGGGCCGGATAGCGCGCCTTGATGGCGTGTTGGATGGCGTCCTACAGCAACATAATTATCCGCCCGTGGTCGAGGCATTGGTGTCTGAAATGGCGCTGCTGACAGCTTTAATCGGGGAAAGTATAAAGTTGCGCTGGAAGCTTTCATTGCAAGTGCAATCCAAAGGCGCTGTGCGCATGATCGCTACCGATTATTACGGCCCCGAAACCGAAGGCGCGCCAGCGCGTATGCGCGCCTATGCCAGCTTTGATGAAGCGCGGCTGACCGACGGACCGATTTTCGACCAAATTGGCGAAGGCTATTTTGCGATTTTGATCGATCAGGGCGCAGATATGGCGCCGTATCAAGGCATAACCCCGCTGGTGGGTGGCTCTCTTTCCGCCTGTGCAGAGGCCTATTTTGCGCAATCAGAACAGCTGCCAACCACGTTTAAGCTCTGCTATGGAAAATCGCAGGCCCCCGATCAGCCCGCGCAGAGGCGCGCAGGGGGTATTATGCTACAACATATGCCCAAATCCAGCCTTGAGCCTGCGATGGACGAGGGCGGATCGGGCGATGGCGGTGTGTTAATGGCCAATGATATTATAGATGCCGATGACAGCGATAACTGGAACCGCGTGAACATCTTGTTAGACACTGTCGAAGAGCTGGAAATGATTGGGCCAGTGATCCAACCCTCGCAATTGCTGCTGCGGTTGTTCCATGAAGATCGGCCAAGAGTGTTCAACGCCCAAGCCGTACGCTTTGGATGCACGTGCTCGCAAGAGCGGGTGCGCCAATCCCTATCGATTTATTCGGCAAAAGATATTGCCAGCATGACCAGAGAAGACGGTCTGGTAACCGCAGATTGTCAATTTTGCGGCGCACATTATCAGTTAGACCCAACCAGCGTAGGGTTTCAGGCGGAGCCCGATGACAGTGCCCCCGCATGAGCTGCGCGCGCGCTTACTGACAGCAACAGAGCGTTCGCTGGCCGCCTCTTCGGATTTTGATCTGAACCCCGTATCAAAGGAAAAGCGCACCGCATCCCTGCGCGACGCGGCCGTGTTGATTGGTGTGTATAGCAACGTTGATGAACCCTGTGTTTTGCTGACCCGCCGCGCCCCGCATTTAAAGCATCACCCGAATCAAGTTGCTTTCCCCGGTGGTAAAGTCGAAGCAAAAGATCCCCATATTCACGCTGCCGCGCTGCGCGAAGCGCAAGAAGAGGTTGGGCTTAATCCTCAAAATATTGAGGTATTGGGCAGCTTGGCGCCACATGAAACGGTCACCGGCTTTTCCGTCACGCCCGTAATCGGGCTTATTTCCAGCCCGTTTACACCGCAGATCGATCCCTGCGAAGTGGCCGAAGCCTTTTGGGTCCCGCTGGCGCATCTGACGCAGGTGGAAAACTTTTCGATCCATCAGCGGCGCTGGAAATCGCAAACGCGAAAATACTATGCTATTCCGTTCGGTCCGTATTATATATGGGGTGCGACGGCGCGTATTCTTCGGGGGTTGGCAGACCGGTTGGTATGAATATCATTCAGGCAGACTGGCTCAAAAAGCCTGGTGTGGAAAAAATTACACGGCTGTTAAGCGACGCTGGGTTCGAGATTTATTTTGTCGGTGGCTGCGTGCGCAACAGCCTGCTCAACAGGCCCGTCGACGATATTGATCTGGCCAGCAACGCCCGGCCCGATCAAATTCAAAATTTGGCGCGCGCCGCCAAGCTAAAAACCATTCCAACCGGCATTGAACATGGCACCATCACGGTGATCAGCGAGGGTACGCCCTATGAAATCACCACGTTTCGCCAAGATATTGAAACCGACGGCCGCCGCGCCACAATTCAATATGCCGATAGCCTTAAAAGCGATGCAACGCGGCGTGATTTTACGATGAATGCGCTTTACGCCGATGCAAGCGGCAAGATCTACGATCCGCTGAATGGGCTTGCCGATCTGAAAGCGGGGCATCTGCGTTTTATCGAGAATGCCGAGCGGCGGATTACCGAAGATTACCTGCGTATTTTACGGTTCTTTAGGTTCTCGGCCTGGTATGCTGATCCAGATTTGGGCTTCGATCCTGATGCTCTGGCTGCGATTGCAACCCAGGGCGACGGCTTATTGGGGCTTTCTAAAGAACGCATAACCAAAGAACTGTTAAAATTGCTGGCTGCCCCAAGCCCCGCCCCCGCGGTGGCCGCGATGCGCATCACCGGAGTGCTGCAGCATGTTTTGCCCGGATCTGATGATAAAGCCCTTGCACCATTGGTTTACTTTGAAAGCCTCTATGAGGCTCCGATTGACCCGCTTCGGCGGCTTGCTGCGCTGGGCGGGGGGCAGGTTGAAGCGCATCTGCGCCTAAGCAAAGCCCAAAGCAAAACCCTGAAACTGTTGAAAACCCATATAGAGGCGATGACAGAAGCGGGCGAATTGGCCTATCGGTGCAGCGCGCCAATTGCTTTAGATGTTTTACTGCTGCGCGCCGCGCTTTTTGAAACGCCGGTCTCAGAGCCTGACTTGAGCGCGGTGCAAACCGGTGCCAGCGCGCAATTTCCAATAACCGCCGAAGATCTGATGCCCCTTTACACTGGCTCAGCGCTTGGCAAAAAACTACGCGCCTTGGAACAGATCTGGATCACCTCTGGGTTCCGGCTGGATAAAACGGCATTGCTGCGCACATTGGATGTTAAATAGTGGGCCTGATACTTTAGGGCTATTTTCACCGATAAAATTATATTGACGCCCCTGATAAACAGCTTAGCTCAGGACAACGAGGCGCTTTTAACAATTTTGACGCTTGGTTTGAGCGAAATAGGCGCATATTCTAAAAGGCTTTGATATCTGCAAAGGGGGGGTCATGTTTCGGTTTTTTGAAGATTTGATCGATCCTTTCGCCGATTACCGCGAAATTGATCGCCCACCGCAACGGCTTTGGCCTTTTCTACAGACCTATTGTCAACCGTTTAAATGGGTCTTCCTGCTGGCTTTCACCGCCTCGGTTTTGGTGGCTGGCAGCGAAATCGGATTGATCTATGCGCTGGGATGGCTGGTGGACCAGTTGCAGGGCGATCGCGCAGAAACGCTGCAGCGCCTTGGACCAGTTTTAATCGCCTTGGCGGTGTTTATATTGCTGATCAGGCCAATACTTACCTTTTTCGATACCGCATTGGTGAATAATACGATCCTCACCAATATGGCCACACTGGTGCGCTGGCGCGGGCATCGCCACGTAATGCGCCAATCTGTGGGCTGGTTTGAAGGCGATTTTGCCGGCCGCATCGCCAACCGCGTGATGCAAACGCCCCCTGCTGCGGGCGAAGTGGCCTTTCACGTGTTTGACGCAATGAGCTATGCGCTGGCCTATGTGATCGGCGCTTTCTTCTTACTGATGCAGGCAGATATTCGCCTTACCCTGCCCTTGGTGCTTTGGTTCGGGCTCTATTTGTTACTGCTGCGCTTCACGGTAAAACGCGTTGGCCCCGCCTCAAAAGCTTCATCAGATGCGCGATCCGAGTTGAACGGGCGGGTCGTGGATGCGTATACCAACATTCATTCGGTAAAATTATTTGCCCATGAGGGCGAAGAAATCGCCTTTGCCAAAGCGGGCATCACGCAAACCCGCGACACCTTCATCAAGGAAATGCGGATTTATACCCGCATGGATATTTTATTAAGTCTGATAAATGGTTTTTTGATCGTGGCGGTGATCGGGTGGGGGATTGCGCTTTGGGCGCAGGGCAGCGCCAGTGCTGGGGTTGTGGCGGCAGCCTCAGCCTTGGTTTTAAGGCTGAACAGCATGAGCAATTGGATCATCTGGGCCGTCGCCTCATTTTTTCGCGAATTGGGCGTGGTGGCCGAAGGCATGCAAACCTTATCACAACCCGTCACCTTAATTGACCACCCGAACGCGCAGATCTTACAACCACAAGAGGCCAGGATTGAAATAACCGAGCTGTCGCACCATTACGGCCGGGCGCTTGGTGGATTGGAAGGCATCAATCTGAGTATTCCAGCGGGTCAGAAGCTGGGCCTTGTGGGGCGCTCTGGCGCAGGAAAATCAACTTTGTTCAAGCTTTTGCTCCGGTTTTATGACGCTGAGTCCGGCCAAATTTATATTGATGGGCAACGCATAGACCTGGTGAAGCAAGACAGTTTGCGCCGCCATATCGGCATGGTCCAGCAAGAGAGCAGCCTGATGCACCGCTCAGTGCGCGATAATATCCGCTATGGGAATAACGCCGCCAGCGAGGTGCAAGTGATCGCGGCGGCCAAGCAAGCCGAAGCGCATGATTTTATTTTGGACCTCGAAGATCCAGAAGGGCGTTGCGGTTATGAGGCGCATGTGGGAGAGCGCGGCGTAAAGCTTTCCGGTGGGCAGCGCCAACGTATTGCCTTGGCCCGGGTGATTCTGAAAGACGCCCCCATATTATTGCTCGATGAAGCCACCAGCGCGCTGGACAGCGAAGTAGAGGCGGCCATTCAGACCACGCTTTACAGCATGATGGACGGCAAAACGGTGATTGCGATCGCGCATCGATTGTCTACGATTGCGCATATGGATCGAATTCTTGTAATGGATCAGGGGCGGATCGTTGAAGAGGGCAGCCATGAACAGCTGCTGGCAAAAGGCGGGCTTTATGCCGGGTTTTGGGCCCATCAATCGGGTGGGTTCCTTGATGTGGATGCAGCGCAGTGACACCTTTGGCCAATTGGATCTCGCATCACGCCAAAAGTGATCAAGCGCCGCCGAAAACATTGCTCGCCTTCCTGCGCTGGGCGTTGCGGGGCAGCGAGCCGGTTTTGCTGTTATCAGCCGCCGCCTCGATCACCGCCGGCATCGTCGAAATGTTAAGCGGCTTGGTCTTAGGCTTGGTGATTGATGCCAGCATGGCCAGCCCGCGTGAGGCGTTGTTTTCAGAAAATTTTTGGATACTAGGCGCCGCCATCGCGTTTTTCTTATTGATCAGGCCGCTGGCCTTTGGCGCCAGCTCGATCATGCAAAGCTATGTGGTGGCGCCGAATGTGCATAATCTGGTACTCTCGCGTTTGCATCGTTGGGTTTTGGGCCATTCGGTCAGTTTTTTCGACAATGATTTTGCCGGGCGGATTGCGCAAAAAGAAATGCAAACCGCGCGCGCAGTAACCGATGTGGTGATCGAAATCCTACACACGGTTTTATTTGCGCTGGCCTCTGTTCTTGGGGCCTTGGCGGTTTTGGGTGCCATAAACCTTTTTATGGGCTCGGCGCTTTTGCTTTGGATTTTAAGCTATGTGTTGGTGATCCGGCATTTCATGCCACTGATCCGGGCCCGATCCGCGGCGCGGGCAGGGGCGCGGGCAAACGTGACCGGACAAGTGGTAGACACAGTAACCAATATCAAAACTGTCAAGCTATTTGCCCATGCGGGCCATGAAGATCAGGCCGCCCTATCGGCAATGGAGGGATATCGCAACGCCGCGCTTGGCCATGCGCGGGTTTCGGTTGTATTTCGCTTCTGGCTTATGGGACTGGCCGGTATTTTGCCAATCGTGCTGGTTGGCAGCACGCTGGTCAGCTGGTCGCAAGGCAATGGATCGGTGGGCATGATCGCCACGGCGGGTGCCGTGTCTTTACGGCTGGCGCAAATGACCGGTTGGGTCAGCTTCACGCTGATGGCGCTTTACGGCAATTTGGGCGAAGTGGAAAATGGGATGAAAACCTTCACGCCTGCGCATGATCTAACCGATGACCCTGCGGCGCAACCGTTAAAAGTAACGCAAGGAGCAATCACTTTTGATCAAACCTCTTTTGCCTATGGTCGCGAAAAAGGCGGAATTGAAAATATCTCTCTAACCATTCAGCCGGGCGAAAAGCTGGGGATTATAGGTGCCTCTGGGGCAGGGAAATCCACTTTAATTACTTTGCTTTTGCGGCTTCACGATCCCGAAAGCGGTCAGATCCTGATTGATGGTCAAAATATCCAACAGGTCACCCAAGAAAGCCTTCGCCGCGCGATCGCCACGGTGACGCAAGAAACCGCAATGTTTAACCGCGCGGCGCGCGATAATATCCTTTACGGTCAGCCAAGTGCCAGCGAGGCGCAAATGCGCGCCGCCGCTCAAAAGGCCGAAGCGGATGCTTTCATCCAAGATCTTGAAGATTTTAAGGGCCGGCGCGGCTATGAGGCCCATTTGGGCGAGCGCGGGGTAAAATTATCCGGCGGGCAGCGTCAGCGCATCGCCTTGGCGCGTGCAATTTTGAAGGATGCACCCATCTTGGTTCTGGATGAAGCAACCAGCGCCTTAGACAGCGAAGTCGAGGCATATATCCAAGACGCGCTCGATACGGTGATGGAAGGCAAAACCGTGCTGGCAATTGCCCATCGCCTTTCAACCATTGCGCGTATGGATCGCATCATCGTTCTGGATCAAGGGAAAATCATCGAAGCCGGCAGCCATGCCAACCTATTGGCGCAAGGCGGGCTTTATGCGCGGTATTGGAACCGCCAATCCGGCGGCTTTATTGGGTTGCAACCGGCGGCCGAATAAAAGGCGCAATTGGTCCTTTTAACGGGGCCGCCCATCCTCTAAAGCAAAACCATGCAAGAGTTTACGATTAAACGCATGGGTCATCTGGGCGATGGCATCACCGAAACGGGCCTTTTCGCGCCGCGCACGCTGCCGGGCGAACTTGTGCAGGCCAACCAACAGGGTCAAACCTTGATGGACAGGCGGATCCTAACGCCCAGTTCAGATCGCGTATCGCCGCCCTGCCCGCATTTTAAAACCTGTGGTGGCTGCCAAGTTCAGCATGCATCTGACGCGTTTGTAGCCCGGTGGAAAACCGAAATTATCGGGCAAGCTTTGGCCGTACATGGGCTAAAAACGCGGATGAACCCCATCCTCACCTCACCGCCCAACACTCGCCGCAGGGCAAGCTTTGCTGTGCGGCGGACCAAAAAAGGCGCGTTGATCGGATTTCACGCGCAGGCATCGGATCAAATCGTTGAAATTCCAAATTGCGCGCTTTTACACCCGGATTTGCTGAAAGCGCGCCCCGTTCTGGAAGCGCTTGCCCATCTTGGGGGCAGCCGCAAATCGACGTTGAAGATACAGGCAACCCAAGCAGCCGCTGGCTTAGATCTTTTGGCCACTGGCGGCAAACCATTGGATGATGCATTGCGCGTCAGTTTGGCCGCCGCCGCGCTGAAATACCGGCTGGCGCGGCTAAGCTGGAACGACGAAATCGTTGCAACCCTCTCGCCGCCTGAACAACGCATTGGACCAGCCAAAATCACACCACCCCCGGGCAGTTTTTTGCAGGCCACCCAACATGGGGAAACCAGCCTGATCGAAACGGTAGGCAACATTCTGAAAAGCGCAAGCCCTGTGCTTGACCTATTCAGCGGATGCGGCACATTTAGTCTACCCTTGGCGCAAATGGCTGAAATTCACGCGGTTGAGGGCGAGGCAGATATGTTGGCAGCGCTTGATAAAGCTTGGCGCAAGACGCCAGGCTTGAAGAAAATCAGCCATGAGAAACGCGATCTATTCCGCCGCCCCCTTTTGCCCGATGAACTGAATAAATTTGAGGCCGCCGTCATCGATCCGCCGCGCGCGGGCGCAGAAGCGCAGGTGACAATGCTGGCCAAAAGTACAATTAAGACTCTGGCTTATGTATCCTGCAACCCAGTGAGCTTTGCTCGGGATGCAAAAATATTAACAGATGCCGGCTATAGTTTAGAGGCCGTGACCCCCGTAGATCAGTTTCGCTGGTCTTATCACGTAGAATTGGTAGGGGCATTTCACAAAGCGGCAGCATGAATTTACTTTGAAACCTCTAAAATTGTGGTAAAAGGCGTCAAAAAACAGGCATATTTATGGTTTTAAAATGGTTTTTCTTTCCCCTATGCGGGGTGCTTCTGCTGAGTGGGTGCTTGAATTTTTCTGGGTTTACGATGTCAGGAAAATCGTCCCTCACCAACGATGTAAAAATCACCAGCATCAGCGTGGATAAATCGGCCCGCCGGATGTATCTGCTATCAGATAACACAATCATCCGCAGTTATCGGATTGGTCTAGGGTTTACCCCAAATGGTCACAAATCATTGAGAGGGGATGGAAAGACCCCTGAAGGCCGATATTACATCGATCGCAAAAACCCAAACAGCAAATTTTATCTGTCTTTAGGGATTTCATACCCGAATGCGCAGGATCGTGCCTATGCCCAAAGCGTGGGTGCTTCGGCAGGCGGCGATATCTTTATCCATGGACAAAACAAAAAGCCGCGCTTTTGGAAACGCGATTGGACCGAAGGCTGTATCGCCGTAAAAGATCACGAAATTCAAGAAATTTACGCTTTGGTGCCTGTCGGCACCCCAATCTTAATCACTCCGTGATGGGGGCTTGTGGCGCGGGGCTGGCCCCTAAAACCATTGCCCACCAGATCTTTCCATCCGCTTCTTGATGCCAAGCCAAACCCAACTCATCGGCTTTGGCATCTAAAATGATGCGACGCGCACCTTCATCTGTCATCCAAGCGGCCAGCGTCTCCAGCTCAGTCTCGTAGGTTTCCGATATCACCTCGCCGACCAACTGCCCAGAATAGCCAACTCTGACCAGCCGGTCGATGGGTGATGATGCATCTGATCCAAAATGCCATGGGCGGTCTTGCACAGACATATCGCGGGCATGCGTGGCCGCGGCAGCCGTTAAGCTGGCATTTAAATTTACCACATCGGCGCCGCGCGACTGACGCAGCGCGTTTACCCCGTCTAGCATACGAAATTTAATAATTGCGGGCTCAACTTGAGATAAGAAATAAGGTTTGGGTACGGGCTTACCATCTGAGGCCATCTGGGGCACATCGCTGACACAGCCCGCCATAATCATAATAACGATCAACGCGGCAAAGTTTAATCGAGCCATCTATCCCTCGGATAATTTAGTAACAGTTGGGTGTCCTTACTATGTCTGCCGTTGCCAATCAAACCCAGTTTTGCTTTATCTTCACAAACGCTTGCTCAGATGTTGAAAAACCAGCACTAGCTGCATATTTCACAAAAAGCTTGTATAAGGCTGGAAATTTTAAGGATCTCGGCATGACAAATTTAACCAGACGCCATTTTATCCATTGCAGCGCAGCCTTGCTGGCCACCCCCGCGCTTGCTCAAGAGGCTGATGATAGCTCAACTGAAATTGAACAGGAAATTTCTCAAGGCGTGCGCCATAATGTCTCCAGCTTCCGAACATTAGAGTGGCAACCTTATTTCTCAAATTTAAAAAACGGGGCGGTGCTGGTTGATATCTCATCGCGCGCGCTGCATTTTTGGTCTGAAGATGAGAATACGTATAAATTATACCCCTCTAGCGTTCCCATGACAGACGATCTGACGCGTCGCGGCCGCACCTCGATCACGCGAAAGGTGACTGGGCCCAGTTGGCGGCCCACCCCTTCGATGAAAAAACGCAATCCGGAATGGCCAGATTTTATTGGCCCGGGCCCGGATAATCCGCTGGGGTCGCATGCTCTATATTTAAGCTGGCAATATTTTCGAATTCACGGCACCCATGATACGCGCAAAATCGGGCGGCGCTCTTCCAATGGATGCATTGGTCTTTATAATGAGCATATCGAAGACTTATTTCAACTTACCAAAATAGGAACGCAGGTCTTACTGATCTGAAAATAGATCTCTTTCTGCATTGCGCTTATTTCCTTCAGCCCAAATGCCCACGAAGGCCCGTCTGTCAAGGCCCTTTGCATGGATCAATTGGTCGCCCATTTAGATTTTTAAAGCACAAGCCAGCACGGCCCACATTGACAAGCGCATAGCCACAGACTTAAAGCGGGCAAGCAATTGAAACCTTGGATCTGCGCGATGGCCGACTGCACCATTCAATTTGAAAATGTCAGCCTAAGCTTGAATGCGCGTGAATTGCTAAAAGGGGTTTCGCTTGATATTCAAGAACAGCGCGTGGGCGTGATCGGGCGTAACGGATCGGGCAAAACCTCTTTTGCACGCCTGCTCTCTGGCCTGTTGGCCCCTTCATCAGGGCGGGTACGCGTCAACGGGAATGATCTGTTTAAACACCGCGCTGCGGCGCTGAAAACTGTTGGCATTCTGTTTCAAAACCCGGATCATCAAATCATTTTCCCCACAGTTCTTGAAGAACTCAGCTTCGGCCTGACGCAACAGGGGCAGCGCAAAGCCGAGGCGATGCAAAATGCCACCAAAATCCTACAGCAGTTTGACCGGCTTGACTGGGCTGAGCGCACGATTGCAACTCTTTCTCAGGGCCAACGCCACTTGGTATGCTTGCTGTCGGTTTTGGCGATGGCACCCCCGTTGCTGGTTTTAGACGAACCCTTTGCTGGGTTAGATTTGCCCACAAAAACCTATTTACAAAACCTTCTCTACGGGCTTGATCAATCGGTGCTGCACATCACACATGATTTACAAGCCCTTGCGGAATATGAGCGCGTGATTTGGCTAGAAAAAGGACAGGTTGTGGGCGATGGGTTGCCCAAGAATATTATTCCAAACTTTGAAAACGCAATGGCGCAGATAGAACAAATCTGATGCTGGCGCTCACAACCCCTTATCAAACGATTTTTCATCGCTGGCCCGCCAGCCTTAAAGTGGTCATGCTGCTGACCTTTACCACCGGATTAATGTTGATCCAAACTCAAACGCTTTTGCTTTGCGCCGTGGGTCTCCCTTTTTGTCTTATTGCCAGTCAAGGTAGGAGATATCTTTGGTTCAGTTTAAAGCTGCTTCGCCCGCTTTGGCCGTTCGTTGCGATTATTCTCATCTGGCATTTCTATACGGCTGATTTGCAATCTGGCCTCTTTATTATTTTTAAACTGGCAGCGGCCTTCACCTTCGCCAATCTTGTTACCACCACCACCTCTCTTGCTGATTTCAGCTTGTTGATCGAGAAAGCCATGGCACCTTTTGACAAAAACGGAGCGCAGGCTAAAAAGCTTGGTTTGATGATTGCTCTGACATTGCGCTTCATTCCCGTTTTCATCGAGCGGGCCAGCCTGCTGCGCCTTGCCCATCGCGCGCGTAGCAGCAAACACGGCACTTGGCGGATTATTTTTCCGCTTGCCCTTAGCGCGCTTGATGATGCAGAGCATGTTTCAGAGGCTTTGAACGCCCGCGGCGGCGCGGCACCCAGATGATTGGAAAAAAACATGGATAAGAATGTTGTTTTGGTGTCGCTTTTTGCAGCGGTGATCGCGGCTTTGGGCTTAATTCCCAAAATCACCCTAATTAGCGGCGTACCCATCACGGCGCAAAGCTTGGGGGTCATGCTCTGCGGTACCATTTTGGGCGCGCGCGCGGGCGCGCAAGCGGCCTTGTTGTTTCTTGTCTTAACAGCGCTGGGCTTACCTCTTTTGGCCGGTGGGCGTGGCGGTTTGGCCGTGTTTGCCTCGCCCAGCGTTGGGTTCCTAATCGGATTTCCGATCGCAGCCTTTGTCACCGGATGGAGCATGCAGCATTTAGCGCGGTTTTCCATTGGCCCAGCCAGCGCCCTGGCCGCCCTGCTTGGCGGTATTATTGCGCTGTATATCCCTGGCGTTATTGGCCTATCCATAATGATCGATAAACCGCTTTTGGCTTCATTGGCTTTGGTGGCGCCGTTTTTACCCGGCGATGTGATCAAAGTCATCCTCTGCGCCGTGATAACGCGCGCGATCTATACCGCACGCCCGCAGATGGTCTTGGCAAAATCACTCCAGTCAGCGCCGGATGCGGCTGCGCAAACGGCAGAGAATCCACCCCAAAAGGACATTGCGCGTTAATCGCGGCTTTGCAAAAGCAAGGCGCTGCCCAAGCCACCCGCAGCGGCAATGGCAGCCAGCCCGATTTGCCCTGCGCTTTGGCGCAAATCATGAAACAAACGCACGGCCAGAATTGCCCCCGAAGCGCCAATCGGATGGCCCCGCGCAAGGGCGCCGCCTTTGATATTGCACCGCGCCGGATCTAATCCAGTATCTTGAATGCAAGCCAGCGCTTGTGCGGCATAAGCCTCCATCATTTCAACCTGAGCAAGATCGCGCGCGTCCACCCCGCCCTTTTGAAGGACCTCGCGAATGGCCGGAACCGGTGCCAGCGCGGGAAAAGCCGGATCGCTGGCCAAAGCCGCGCTTTGTAAAATTGCAACCGATGGAGCAGCGATCTGCGCAGCAATCCGATCCGAGACCACCAAAGAAAACGCCGCAGCATCGGCCGAAACAGCGCTGTTGGCATGCGTAATGCTGCCCGATAATATTGGCGCTCTGGCGCATAATTCCGGGCTTAACCTGCGGGTATAACTGTCATGATCTAGGTTTTTGGGGCCCAGCGCTACGATCTCAACAGCCAAAGCCTTTTGCGCTGCTTGGGCCTTTTGATGGCTTAGCCTAGCCCAAGCATCCTGCGCCGCGCGATCGATCCCCATCTGCTGCGCAACCTGATCCGCCGCAATATCCATATCCGGATCTTGATCCGCAACCGGCGCAAAAGCGGGGCGATCATAGGGCAATGCCAAAGCTGCACCATGCCGGCTGCGCAACCGAATCGGGCGCTGCGAATAGGTTTCAACGCCGCCCGCCAAAACAATCTCAGCTTGCCCCGATACAATCATCGCGCGCGCCAGCGCCAGCGCATCCAGCCCGCCACAACATTGACGATCGATGCTATAACCGCCAATGCGCTGCGGCAAATCAGCCGCCAGCGCCACCAATCTGGCAGGGTTGCCGCCAGCGCCCAGCGCGTTTGATACGATAATCTCATCAACCTGCGCCGCGCCAATTCCAGCATCCCCTAAAACGGCCCGGATCACCGGCGCCGCAAGTGCATGCAACTCAAGCGTTGCCAAATCACCGCCCCGCGGTGCAACCGGACTGCGGCGCGCGGCCACAATATGCGCCAAACGCTGCATTATACAGCCTCTATACATAGGCGTTTCAACGCTTGAAGATCCGGTTTTCCTGAGCTTAAGACCGGCCATTGCACCAGAGGTTTCAAGACATATTTGGCCGGGCGCGCCCGCAGCGGCAAATGATGCGAGGCCCAAGCTTGAAGATCTTTCGGCAGCGCGCCCGATCCGGCGGCAACCACCGCAACGATCACCGCGCCGCGTTTGGCATCGGGGCACGCAAACACCACAGCCGCCTCAATACCAGTATGTTGAGACAATTTGGCCTCAATAACCTCTGGATAGACGGTTTGGTCCGCCACTTGAAACGCACGCGCGCGCCGCCCCTTTAAATACAGGTACCCCTGCGAATCTTGATATCCTATTTCGCCTATCGACAACCAATCATTGCGCCAGATGACATCAGGATCCGCCCCAGACCTATATTTGGAAAACACATAAGGAGAGCGCAGCCAAATATCTCCCGCGCTTGCGCTTGGGCAGGGCGCACCTTGGGCATCGCGTATTGCAAGCGCGACCCCGGGATAGGGCCTGCCCACAGAGCCCAACGGCGTAGTCCGATCCGATGCGCAAATAAAGCTGGCCTCGCTGGTGCCAAAAAACTCAGTAATCTCAGCCGCAGGGGCGCAGTGCTTTAACTGCACGCGCGTCTCCTGATCCAGCGCGCCACCACCCAGCATCACATGCCGCAATGCCTCCAAACCGGTATTTTGGCGCTTCACATTTAAGAGCAGCCGTATTTGCGTAGGGGTCGCATAGAGCACATTAACACCCGCGCTTTGAAGCTCTAACAATTGCCGGCGTGGGCTGACGCCCCCCAAAGGGTGGTAAATTGCGCCAATATGCAAAGCCTCAATGGCCCCATATAAGGTTAAGGAATGCTGCAAATCACCCAGCGTGGCATAGCGCAGCGGCGTCTGTTGCGCGAATTGACGGGCATGCAGCTGAAAGGTTGCAATCCAACTGGCGCAGCGGCGCTGGATCACCTTTGGGGCCCCGGTTGTGCCGCCGCTCATCACGCAAAACTCAGAATTAGCGTTTGCACCAAGCACCGCCTCAACCCGCCCAGCAGCGCAAATCAGCGGCATGGACTGGTGGTTTAAAAGATCGAAAAACCTACAGATAGGATGCGCCTCAACCGCGGTTGAAAAGTGATGCTGCGGCTCGTCAAGGCAGGTTCCATCTGGCAAAATAAGCTGCGCATCTGCATGCCAGCGAAACCGCGCTTCCGGCAAAGGAGTCTTCGAGGCAGGCGCGTTCAACAAATTATCAACCCCCGCAGATGGTCATATCTGACGCCAGATCAGAACAGGCCTTCTTCTTTGGCGATCAAAGCGGCCTGCGTACGATTGGCCGCACCAATTTTGCGGTAAAGTGTTTTCACATGCAATTTAATCGTTGGTTCTTGCAAATCCAAATCCCGCGCGATCTCCTTATTTGATTTGCCTTTCGATAAGCCTTCAAGAACCTGTAATTCGCGCCTTGAGAGCTTTTGAGCCAGAGGGTTGGGCGCCACGGTTGGATCATCCGCGGTCATAAAGTCAATCGGGGCGTATTTTTCCCCCATCGCCATAAATCTTACCGCGTTAACCAACGTTTTCGCGGCCAGCGTTTTGGGGACAAAACCCGCAGCTCCAAAAGAAAGCGCTTCTTCGCCCACAGAGCGCGACGCTATGCCAGACATCAAAGCAACCGGACTACCACCGCTGGCTTCCATGGCACGTTTCAAACCATTCAAACCTGCCATACCTGGCATGTTGTAATCCAACATGATCAAATCGAATTTTTCTTCGCTTTGTATAAGATCCAACGCCGCATCAAGCGTTGAAGCAAGCGCAGTATCAATACTTCCCTCTGAGGCTAAGAACATCGATAAGGTTTCTCGCAGGAGATCGTGATCATCCGCTATTAGAATTCGCATTTAGTCTCTTTCGCAATTTATAGTTCTTGTTCCCTATCACCACTTATACTCAGAACGCACTTCTAACCCAGCAACGCATTTACTTGGGCTTTCTATTGGCCCACCCATAAGGCTTTTTGTATATATTTCAAAGTATATCACAATTCACAATTGGTCTTTTAAGGCGTTTTCTATGGGAAACTATTTGAAAAGCGCGGACCTTATACCCCACAGTTTGGACAAAAGCAGATGAGCCTGACTCAATTAAGTGATAAGACAGTCAATATCGCATCAAAATTCCCATTCTATATATATTTTAATATTTATATATACTACAGAATATAAAAAATGTAGTTTTTCTTTACGTCTATATGCTTTAGTTGCTATATTTTGATAATTATTGATAGTTTTAACACGGTAGTTTTTTAAATCACAGATCGTGCTCAAAGCAAAAACAAAGCAGCGGATCGCGCATATTAAGGTCATAAACCGTACGATGGTTCATTTTTTTGAACAAAACAAAGCCACAGAAAAGGCCGATAATAACCGGCTTTTTTATATCGCTTGGGGAAAAAAGCCTGAACGTATCGCGGCGGATGCATCTGTCATAAGACCCGCCCAATGATATTAGAAGGGCATCATAAAACCAAGCAGGGGCCAGGTTCATGTAAAGGCTCTCTATTGTTACGACGCCGCTGCACTAGATCAAGCCTTCTGTCGGTTGATGCGTAATGGGTGGTCAGCCAGCATCTTTGAATCCAGATCCATCCCTCAAGAAACGACGGGTTGGTATCGCGGCTTTGTTGGCTTTGGCGTTGGCTCTTATCGGGTATTTAACGGTTGAAATAAATCATAGGGCGCGACTTTTTGGACAGCCCGCCGCCGAAGAAAGTTTAGGGGCCTTCCGACAGCTCAGCGTACAATATGCATTTCTTGTCTTAAGCGCGCATCAAGCATCAAGCGACCCGGTCAGTGAGCTAAAAAGATTGCGAAAAGAATTTAAGTCATTTCATTCCAAATCGGAATTGCTTAGCGCATCGCAATATTATCAAGATCTTCCACGAACACATCCGCTGAAACTAAATATAAAAAAAGTGCAAAAGTTCCTATCCGAAAATGCGCCTCTTATTGAGCAATCAAATGCACAGCTTAAAACGACGCTTCCAAATTTAGTAAAAGACTTACGAAACCTTCAAACTCCCATTAAAATTATCTCTGAAGCGCCTGCAAACAGCTTGATCGCATCACCACAGGCAGAGAGTGCCCTAACGCCATGGATCTATCTGCGATTGGCCCTTTTAACCATCTTGGCAGGGTTTTCGATAAGTCTAGCCGCCATTTTAATAGCACGGCAAAGGGCTGCGCGCGCAACGCCAAGCGCCAAAAAAGACACTCAAATTCCGCGCCCAGAAAGCCTTGCGGCCAGCGCCCACGACGCCGTTCTGAACCTCTCAAAAGACGGTATTATCACCGAGTATAAAAACAATGCCAAACCTATGTTCGGATATACCAAAGAGGAAGCATTAGAGCGTAATATCGAAGATCTCCTTATACCGCCAAAATTGTTAAACCGGTATCGAAAAGAACTGAAACCCTTTGCCCTAAGCCCTATCGCAACGCCAGAGCATGCGCAGCGGTTCAAAACGTGGCTGCAGCGCAAATCGGGCGAAACCTTTCCAGCGGAAATCTCCTTTCAGCCAATCGCCCCTGAGGCGCGTTCGCGCATCTCTGTTGTTATTCGCGATCTTACCCAAGAAAAAGCAAAGCAAAAAAATATCATCAATGCCCTGAATGTTGCGCGGCAAAGCGAGCAGCAGAAAACCGCCTTTATCGCCACCAACAGCCACGAAATGCGTAACCCGCTGCAAGGGCTTTTGGGGGCATTGAAACTGTTAAACGACACGGATCTTTACCCTGTACAAAAACGCTATGTCGAAACGATGGATGCCTCGGGACGGATGCTTTTGGCACAAATAGAAAATGCACTCGACATTTCAAAAGTGAATGAGGCGCAAGCTGAGCTTAGGGCGGATCCTATTCAATTGGACCAACTGATTGCGGAAGTGATCACCAGCCATGCCGCTTTAAGCGATGAAAAAGGCAATGAAATCCGGCACCAATGGGTGCATTCTGCAGCACCGGATATCCTTGGGGATAAAGTGAAATTACAGCAGATTCTTCTCAATCTGCTCAGCAATGCCACGCAATTCACCCGCGATGGAAAAACCTTGATCGAAACCGAGATAATGACACAAAGCCCGGATGCGATCATCGTCGAGTTTCGCGTGCGTGACACCGGCATCGGTATCACCCCTGATCGGCTTGGCCGTATTTATGATGATTTTGAAACCTCGAACCAAGCCAATGCGGATTTTTCGGCCAGTACCGGCCTTGGGCTTGGTATCGTGCGACGGCTTGTAGATTTAATGGGGGGTCAACTGAGCGCGGAAAGCGCCTTTGGAGAAGGCTCAACATTTTTGTTTCGTATCGCCTTCAAACCGCACCTGCCAGCTTTGGAAACGCCGCTGAATCTGGCAAGGTTCGCCAATCATCTCAGCCCGATCAACATCTTGATGGTGGAAGATAATGAGATTAATCGCTTTATCCTGCAGGAAATGCTTAAGCTTGAAGGGCATAAGGTCACCGAAGCAAAAAACGGCAAATGTGGCGTAGAGGCGGCGGCAAAACAAAAATTTGACCTCATTCTTATCGATATCAGCATGCCGGTCATGGATGGGATAGAAGCCTCAAGGCGTATCCGCTCAAGCGGATGCGCCTCTGCAGATACACCAATTATTGCCGTGACAGCGCATGCTATGCCCGACGAAATCGATGAATTCTTGGCAGCTGGAATCAACGATAAAATCATCAAACCGATCGACAGACGCATATTGCTTGAAAAAATTCGGCTCTATTGCCCACAATCTGCGCCGAAAAAGGATCCCCTCACAGATCGCGACGCAAGCGGAAAAATTGAAATTTTGGACCAGCCTCATATCCAAGATATCCTGACCCAACTGGGCGCTGATAAATTACAAAATTTGATGCAGCAATTTATCCATGAAACTGATGAAATGTTGAAATTGCTGGACCCAACTGACGCGGGTTCAAAAGGCAAGCTGACCAAGGAAACGATTGAATTGGTCCATCGAGCGGCTGGATCAGCGGCCGTGCTTGGGGCTTTAGCGCTGCATCGAAAGCTTAATATGATCGAGCTGGCTGCTCGATCTGATAGGGCCGATCAAGTGTCACACCTCATCGAAAACATTGGGGTGATTTGGAACAAAACCCAATCAGAACTGGCCGCATCGATCGCCCAAAAGGCGCGTTGAAATCACGCAGGCTGTAATGAGAATTATTCTTTATTATCGTTTTGTTTTTGCGTAATCTACTACAGGTCATATTTTCCTATATAGCAAGTCAATCGCCATGCAAAACCAAGATATATCGTTTGAAACGATAGCTCCGCGTCCTGCCTCAGAGGTTATGCGCCTTTCGCGTATGGGCTGTTTCCATCAACATCGTTTATCGTTTATGCGGGTGTTGTTGAGGCGCTTGAAATCACAGGAATGGCGCTTTGAGACAGCTTTATTCGATATCGACAAACAGGGCGTTGGCGTTGCGGTTTATAGCGCCCATGGGCCAAAAAATACCTATTCTTTGGTGGCCTTTGCAAATGACTTGGCGCCCGAAAAACGCTCAGACCGGGTAATTGCAACAGAATGGGACGCCACGTTCACGCTGTTTGACGGTGTGCCATCTACGCAAGATATAGCGCGCTTGCGCCAAAATATTCCACTGCAAGAAGCAGGCCGCGCGCAAGAAAGCGAATTGACCATCTCACGCGCCAACCGATCCGTCC